>Ga0210396_10000173_pt1 | contig 110904 bp, 90 predicted proteins | sample IncBWH17OmetaG_FD_155466 | JGI IMG/M metagenome (GOLD analysis project Ga0210396, IMG submission 155466) | Forest soil microbial communities from Barre Woods Harvard Forest LTER site, Petersham, Massachusetts, United States - Inc-BW-H-17-O ...
CGCGGAGCCACCGTTAGCGGCTGAGGAGCGAGAGACGCCGCCGGAGAGCGAGCCCGAGCCCGAGCCACAGACCGAGCCAGAGCCCGAGCCCGAGCCACAGACCGAGCCAGAGCCGGAGAGCGAGCCGGCGCAGCTCCAGACCGAGCCCGAGCCCCAGCCGGAGCCGGCGCCAGAGCCGCACACCGAGCCGGAGAGCGAGCGGGCGCCTCAGACCGAGCTGCAGCCCCCGGCGCAAACCGCGCCGCAGCCGCCATCGTTGGCGGTCGACGCGTGCCTGCTGAGCGAGCTCGTCGAGCACGAGCTGAGCGGCGTCGCGGCTTGCTATCTCGCGGTGGAGGACCCGCGCGGGGAGGCGTTGGAGCTGTTGGGTCTCGCGTGCGCGGTGCAGTCATCCGAGGGGTCCTGCGCGCGCGAGATGAGACGGCGAGCGGAGCGATTGATCGGCCTGCTCGATACCGAGGAGCTCGCGGCGATCGGTTTCGCGGCGGGGCTGCGATGCGCGATCACGGGACCCGGCGCGGCGGTGGACATCCTGGAGGGCCTCAAAGCGGTGACCGCGGATGCACCTGCGCTCGCGGCGATCGGCGACCGCGTGTTACTCGCGGCGCAACAGGGATTCGAGCTCAATCGCGACGCGCGCGGACTCGATCCCGCGAGCATCGAGGAGCGCTTGGACCGCCTCACCGACGAGGCGCGGCGCTGGTTGGAGAGACCGGGTATGACCCGCTTTCAGCGCGCCTCGCGGCTATGGCGCCATTGGGTGGACCCGCGCGAGGGTCGGCTCGGCCGGATGCTCGCAACGGTGGCCGCGCGGGAGCCCGCGAAGCTCGAGTCGCTGCGCGCGGAGGTCGAGGATCTGCACGCGAACATCGACCGCTACCTCACCCAGGACGACCGCGCGCTTCGCGGCCACGGCTCGCAGAAGCTCGAGGGCAGCGCCCGCCGCGAGCTCCATCGGCGGGCCGAGGTCATCATCCAGGTCGGCGTCGAAGCAGTCGCCGCATGGGACGCCGCCAAAGAGGCCGCGGTCCACGCACGGGAGGTCAGCCCCAAAAACGCCGCGGTGATGAGCGAGTTGGCCGCCGTGCTCTCGCAGCACCTCGCCGAGGCGCAAGCGGAGATCTCCAGCGCAACCGGGCTCGCGCTGGGCGCGGCGGCGCTGCGCAGCGCGTTGCTCGCGCTCGACCGAGGCGTCTCGGGACGCGAGTCCGCGCCATCTGCGTCCGAGCCCTCCCCGGCGGAGGCTCTGCGCGGCCGCCTGCTGGCGACCGATATCGAGCTCGACGAGGAGCTCCGGCCGCAGGAGCCGCTCACAGAGGAGCGCGGCTGGGCGGCGCTGAGCGAGCAACGCGATTTGAGAGGCTCCTTCGAGACCCGCGTGCGGCTCGGCGAGCTGCACAACGCGAGGCTGGTCCTGAGCCGGCTGGCACGCGAGCCGGGAACTGCGCGCGATGCGCTCGAGTCACAGCTGAGCCAGCGCGCCAAGCAGCTCACGGGCGAGCTCGACGCGCAACTGGAGCAGGCGCGCAGCGAAATCGATTGGCACTGGCGGCTCGGGCACCTCTCGCACGAGACCTGCACCGAGCTGTTTCAGGCGCTCGAGCCGATCGCGCAGCGCCGCGGCGATCCGGATGCCACCCTCACTCGGCAGCTACTCGGACTGCGCGAGCAGATCGCGAGCGAGGCGCAGCGGCAGATCCCCGCGAGGAGCGCGGAGCTGCGCAAGCAGCTCGTAGAAGTCGGCGCCCCCGATGACGAGATTCGCACCGGGATCGAGAAGCTGATCGCCGCCGAGGACATCGCGAGCGCGGAGGAGGCGATCGAAGCTCTGCGCCGCGGCGACACGCCGGTCCTCGCTGTGCGCCAGCAGCACCTGGGCGATCTGCAGGCATTCTTGGATCTGATCCCGCGGCTGGCGTCCGCGCAGCTCTCGCTGGAGGCCGCGAAGCGCGCGGTCGTTGGGCATCAACAACTCGCCGGCCTGGATTTCGCGCCGGTGCGCGCGGCGGACAGCACGGATGCCGTGACCAAGGCCATCGAGATGTGGTTTGCCTTGGGCGAAGACGGCTCGCTCCTCGTCGGCGATCGATCGCGGGACCTGCGCGCGCACATCGCAGCGGTGCTCCAGAGCGCCGGCTTTGGCATTGGCGAGCTGACGGTGAAGTCACCCTTCCACAAAGCGAGCAGTAGCGTGGGCGCGCTCGAGCTCGAGATGCGGATGCGGCCTCGCTGGAAGGGGATCGTTCCCCAGTTCGGCAGTGACGCACACGTACTGCGTGTCGTGCTGCTCAAGGGTCAGGCGGCCGCGAGCCCCGACGAGCTCTTCCAGGTAGCCCACGGCAATAGCGAGACGGCCTGTGTCGCACTCGTGCCAAGGGTGCTCTCGCTCGCCCAGCGCCGCCGCATCGCGGCGCTTCACCGCAAGGATCAAAGCAGTGCCCCGGTCCTCTTCATCGATACCGCGGCGTTTCTCTACGCGTGTTCGCGTGGCGCCATGCAGATCGAGCCGACGATGCGGGCGACGCTGCCGTTCACCACCGTGAACCCGTATATGCCGTTCAGAGGACGACAGGTGCCCCAGGAGATGTTCTTCGGGCGCGAGCAGGAGGTCAGCTCGATCATCAGCAAAGACGGGTACTCGTTCGTGTATGGGGGCCGGCGGCTCGGGAAGTCCTCGCTGCTGGAAGAGGTCAAGCGACGTGCCAACAGCTCCGACGAGCACACGCGCGCGATCGTCGTCGACCTGCAGGACGCCGGCATCGGCAGAGGCGGACCGCCGTCGACGCTGCTCGCGCTGCTGGCCGGCCTGCTGGCGCGCGAGCTCGGCGTCGAGCAGCCGTCCAAGCGCGCCGGCGACGCGGAGCGTCTGCGACAGGTGGTGGGCGCTTGGCTGAGCGAGGACACACGGCGTCAGCTGCTCGTGCTGCTCGACGAGACCGACGAGTTCCTCCAGGCCGACGCCGACACATACTTCGAAACGGTTAATCAGCTGCACGATCTACAGGCGCGGTTCAAACGGCGTTTCAAGCCGGTCTTCGCGGGTCTTCACCATGTCAAGCGCTTCAACGACGTTCCCAACCAGCGACTCACGCATTTCGGTGACAAAGTCGCCGTGGGACCGCTGCGCACGGCGGAGGCGCTCGCGCTCGTGGAAAAGCCGCTCGCAGCGCTGGGATTTCGCTTCGATCCTCCCAGCGCGGCGCATCGCATCCTGACGTCCACGCGCAACCAGCCCTCGCTGATCCAGCTCGTCTGCCATCACCTGCTTCGGCACAAGCTCTCCGAGCCTCCCTCCGAAGAGGATCTGCCGCGGCGCATCACCGACGAGGACGTCGCGAATGTGCTGGCGCGTCCGAACGTCGCTTCAGAGGTCCGCGACCGACTCGAGCTGACAATCAACCTCGATCCCCGTTATCGCGTCATCCTCCTGGTTGTCGCTTTCGGTCAACTCGAACGCGAAGTCGAGCAGCCGATGCGCAGCCGAGACATCGAGCAGGAATGCCGCGACTGGTGGGCCGCCGGCTTCGCGGAGACCGCCGACTATGAGTTCGATGCACTGCTCGAGGAGATGTGCGAGCTCGGGGTGCTCTATCGCCGGGACGACGCGTACCGACTCCAGAGCCCCACGATCGGACGACTGCTGGGAACACCGGACAACATCATGGACGGCCTGCTGCGCGCGTCCTCGCTGCACCCGCCCGAGCGCTTCAACGCGAGCACCCACCACGAAGCGCTCAAGGTCGCCGACGACGAGCGGCGCGACCCATATATCCGCAACCCGCTGACGATCGAACAGGTGCAGGAGCTCTGTCGACGACAGAATCGCCTTGTCGTCCTCCTCGGGACGAGCGCGACCAGCCTCGGCGAGGTACGCGCAGCGCTCTCCAGCAGCGGCCTGGAGCAGAGCGAGGGCGATCTGCGCCAAACATTCGCGACGATCGACAAGCGACACTCCGAAGAGGGCACGCGAGATGCCTTTCTCGCACAGCTACGACGCGTGGGCAAGCGCAGTCACAAGATCGTGCTGCTCGACAACAGCGCCGGTGAGGTGAGCGAGCGCCTGCTGCCCGAGCAAGCGCTGAAGGCCATCGCCGCGGGGGGTCGGGGGGGTCGGCGAGGCGAGGAGGGCACCGTCTGCGGCCTGATTCTCACGCGCGCGAGCAGCGAGATCGTGCGCGAGCTCGTCGACGACGACGCGCGCGAGCGCCGCCTCGTCCTGATGCCGCTGCGTCGCTGGGAGACCGGGGGACTGCGGGCGTGGTCCCACGACGAGGTCGACGAGCTCCCGCTCGCGGTGGAACGCAGGCGCGAAGAGCTGCTCGAGGTGACAGGCGGCTGGCCCCTGCTCGTGGATCGCGTGGTCCGGCATTCGCGCGGACGCGGCAGCGACGCATTCGCCAAGGCCTTAGCGGACCTCCGCGATCACCTGGAGACGCCGGCGGGCGCACGCGAGCTCCTGGCCGCGGTTGGCCTGGAGACCGCGGGCAGCCTCGAGTACCGCGCCTGGTCGGGCCTGATCGAATACGGCGAGCCGATCGCGCTCACACGCACGATCACGGGCGACATCAGCGAGCTATCGGAGATCGAGGACGAGCGAGACGCAGAGGTCGCGTACCGCACGTTGCGCCTCATGGACGCGCTGACGATCGACGAGCGCGCACGCACCGTCGCGACCGAGCCCGTACTCGCAGCGGCGTGGCGCCTCGTGCACCCCGGCTGAGCCGGGCACGCCGCGTTAAACCCGCCGGCACGACCTGCCTTCGAGCGGCACGCGCACCCCGCTAAGCCCAGAGCGCGCCAGCCCCGTCCGGCACGCACCGGAGCGCTCAGGCGCGGTTGCCCGCGGCGATCTTGCGCAGGTCGATCGTCGCGTCATACAGCTTGGCGTCGACGCCGTGCTCGAGCGCGATCTCGCGTAGCGGGCGCCCGGAGGCGGTGGCGGCCTTGACGATCGCGGTCCCCTTGTCGTAGCCGATCGCGCCGTTGAGCGCGGTGGCGACGGCGAGCGTCGCGCCCGCGGAGGCGTCGGTGCCGGCCTTGTTCGCCTTGATCCCGTCGACGCACTTCTCGGCGAAGGCGCGCGAGGTGTTGGCGAGCAGCTGCAGCGACTGCAGCAGGTTGCGCGCGATCAGGGGGATGCGGACGTTGAGCTCGAACTGCCCCTGCAGCCCGCCGACGGTGATCGCGGTGTCGTTGCCGATGACCTGCGCGGAGACCTGCAGAACGACCTCGGGGAGCACGGGGTTGACCTTGCCGGGCATGATCGAGGAGCCCTTCTGCAGCTCCGGCAGGAACAGCTCGCCGATGCCGGCGCGGGGCCCGGAGCCCATCAGCGCGAGGTCGCCCGCGATCTTGGTGAGCGAGACCGCGATCACCTTCAGCGCACCGGAGAGCTCGACGAGCGCGTCACGGTTGGCCTGCGCCTCGAACGGGTCGAGCGGGGGCGCGATCTGCTTGAGGCCCGATTCCTTCTTCAACCGCGCGCGGACCTTCTCGGCGAAGCGCGGATGCGTGTTCAGCCCGGTCCCGGTCGCGGTGCCGCCGAGCGGGATCTGGCCGACGTGCACGAGCGCGGCCTGCACGCGCTCCTGCGCGAGCGCGAGCTGCGCGGCGTAGCCGCCGAACTCCTGCCCGAGCGTGACGGGGACGGCGTCCATCAGATGGGTGCGCCCGGCCTTGACGACGTTCTCGAAGCTCTTGGCCTTGCGCGCGAAGGAGCGCTCCAGCTGCTTGAGCGCGGGCAGCAGCTCGCTCTGGGCGACGTCGAGCGCGGCGAGGTGCACGGCGGAGGGGAAGACGTCGTTGGAGGACTGGCCGAAGTTGACGTGGTCGTTGGGATGCACGCTCTCGCCCGCGAGCGCGGCGATGACCTCGTTGGCGTTCGTGTTCGTGGAGGTGCCCGAGCCGGTCTGGAAGACGTCGATCGGGAACTGCGCGTCGTGCTTGCCCGCGACGATCGCCGCGGCCGCCTTCTCGATGCGCGAAGCGCGGCGCTTGTCGAGCAGCCCGAGCTCGCCGTTGACGACGGCCGCCGCGCCCTTGATGCGCGCGAGCCAGTGAATGACGGAGACCGGGACGGTCTCACCGGAGATCGGGAAGTTCTCGACGGCCTTGGCGGTCTCTGCGCCCCACAACTGCTGCTCGTCTGGCATGCGCTCTCCTTCTCGGGAAGTCTTCTCGGCGCGAACCCTATCCGCAGAACGCCATCAGCTCGCGCGCGACCCCGACGGGGTCGTCGTAGGCGATCAGGAAGCCGGTGCCCGAAAGCACGCGCAGCTGCGCGCTCGGCAGCAGCTCGAGCGTCTCTTCGGCCCCCCCCAGCGGATAGAGGCGGTCGCGGTCGGCCCACAGCAGCAGCACCGGCATCCGCAGCCGCGGATAGGCACTATCGAGCAGCTGCGTCTGCGCCCCGCGCGGCCAGTGGCGCGCGAACTTCGCCCACGAGCGCGCGAGGCTCGGGTTGCCGGGCACGTCGAGGAACGCGTGGCGCACGAGGTCCCGCGTCGCCGGCTCCGCGCGCGCCGAGAGGCGCGGGCCGAGCGAGGGCTTGAACACCAGCGGCGCCGCGTGCGCGAGCAACCGATCCACGCCCGGTATCGCACCGCTGCGCGCCGCGATCCGCCACGCCGCGCGCAACCGCCGCCGGCGCTCGTCGAGGTGCAGTCGATTGGGCATCAAAACCAGACGCGAAGGCGTCAGCGCACCCGTCGCGACCGCGTGCAGCGCGATCTCCGCCCCGATGTCGTGGCCGGCGATCAGCGGGCGCGGCCCGAGGACCTCCGCCGCGAAGCCCGCGAACACCTCCGCGAACCAGTCCAGCGTGTACGGGTGCCGCGGGCGGTCCTCCGAGTCGCCGTGCAGCGGCAGGTCGGGCAGCACCACACGGTAGCGCTCGCGCAGGTGCTCCACGAGCGGCTCCCACTCCATGTGCGAGAGCATCGCCGAGTGCAGCAGCGCCAGCGGCGGTCCCGTGCCGATCTCGCGGTACGCGACCCGCGCGCCGTCGCGGTGATGGTAGAGGCGCAGCCTCACTCACGCATCGTACGATCAACCACTCATCCCGCGTGGAAGATCCCATTGCGCAGGACCACGAAGTTGGTCGCGGTGATCAGCGCGAACGCCAGTAGGTACACCACCTCGGTCGGTAGCCCCAGCAGCGGGGGCAGCACCGAGGTGCTCGCGGCCGTGAGCCCGTACTGCGCCGCGGCGATCGCCAGGTAACGGCCCGCCTGGCGCCGCAGCGGCAGCGCAAAGCCCTCTCTGTGGACCCATACGAAGAAGCGCTGCAGCGTGAAGTGAACCGCGAGCGCGAGGCAGAACCCACACGCGAGTGCCACCTGAAACGGGATCACCAGCGCCAGGATCGTCGTGGTGAGCAGGTAGACGAGGGCAACGAGACTGCCCGCCAGCGCGAAGCGCACGCCTTGGCCGAGCACGCCGGACTCCGGCGCGAGCACACTCGTGACGAGCTGCCTGTTGAGCGGCCGCCTCATCCAGCCATCGCGTGCCGCCACCGCGACTCCGCACGACCAGATTCCTCACACCTCGCCGCGCCGCGCGCGAGCGCCGCGCGCAGGAACGCGTCGGTCTCGCGCAGCGCCGTCGGCGTGCCGATCTCATAGAAGCGCTCGGTCGCCGCCACTCCGAGCAGTTCGCGCCGCGCGGCGAGCGCCCCGTAGAGGTCCGCCAGATCCCGAGTGCCGGTATCGACGACGCCGAGCACGCCGGCGGTCAACCCTCCCAGCCCGTAGTCGATCCAGCGCATCCGCGGATCGGGGCTGCGCTTGTCATACGCCGTGACGCGCACGCCGTCGAAGCTCGCGTTGGACGCGTCCCAGCGACCGTCATTGCGCAGCACGACCATCATCGCGGGCAGTCCGCTGCGCAGCCACGCCTCCGCGCTCGCGCGGTAATCGACCCGCAGGTACGTGTCGCCGTAGAGGACCAGAAAGCGATCCCCCAGCTGCGGGAGGGCCCGCCGGATCGCTCCAAGCGTTCCATCCAACCCGGGCGCATCGTGGCTGTAGTCGATCCGCATCCCGAAGCGCTCGCGCCCGATCCGCGATTCGACCAGCTCGCCACGGTAGCCGACGCAGATCACCACTTCGCACCCGCCGTGCGCCGCCAACAGCCGCAATTGGTGCACCAGGAACGGCTCTCCCGCCACCTCGACCAAAGGCTTCGGCAGGCCCCGCGCGTGGTCGCCGAGGCGCGTCCCCAGACCTCCCGCCAGGATGCAAACGGGCGGCAGCCGACCGCTCACCCGCCGATCCGTTCTCTCTGCGGCGCATCCGGGCGAACGCCAAGCGCTTTCTCCGGCCCCAGCAAGCGGTCGGCCTGCGAGCGGCTGCGGCTCACCGAAGACTCACGAGCGACGACAGACCTGTCGGCCTCGCCGGGCTCCGCGGGCGTCGTGTCCTCCCACCCGTAGCTCGACTCGACGATGTACTTCGGCCGGTTGCGGGACTCGTCGTAGATTCGCCCGACGTACTCACCGATCACGCCCAGCGACAGCATCTGGATGCCGCTGAAGAACGACAGCGCGATCACGATCGTCGGATTGCCGACCGGGAATTCGACGCCACCGACCTTCAGGCCGAGGTAGGTGATGGCCAGGAAGAAGGCCACGCTCGCGAGCGCGGTGCCGACGATCGAGATCATCTGCAGCGGGTAGCGAGAGAAGCCGACGATGCCGTTCAAGCCGATCACCCACGAGCCCCAGAAATGCTGGTATTTGCTGGCGCCGGTCGCGCGCGATGCGCGGTCGTACTGGACGCTCGCCTGGGGAAAGCCGACGAGGCTGACCAAGCCGCGCAGATAGCCGTGACTCTCCTTCAGCGCCACCACGTTGTCGACCACGCGTCGGCTCATCAGGCGGAAGTCGCCCGTGTTGATTGGGATCTCGACGTCCGCCAGGCGTCTGATCACGCGGTAGGCGATAGCCGCGGTGAGCAGTTTGGGAAGGCCCTCCCCGGCGCGTGTGCGCCGCTGCGCGTAGACGACGTCAAAGCCTTCCCGCCAGCGCGCGACCAGCTCCGGGATCACCTCGGGGGGATCCTGCATGTCGCAGTCGATCACCACCACCGCGTCGCCCACGGCCGCCTCGAGCCCGGCGAGCGTCGCCATCGGCTGACCGAAGCGACGCGAGAAGCGCAGCATCTTGACCCGCCGGTCGTGCTCGCGCAACCCCAGGATCAGCTCCTCCGTGCGGTCGACGCTGGGATCGACGCTGAAGATGACCTCCCACTCGAGGTCCAAGCCGTCCATGACCCGGGCGAGCCGCGTGTACATCGCCTGGACGTTGTCCTGCTCGTTGTAGGCCGGGATGATGATGCTGAGCATCGCCATCACGCGTGCTCGCTCGCGTAGGCGCCGCAGAACTCGAAGTCGAACGGCAATTCGGCCGCGTTTACGGCCGCCATCGCGCGTCGCGTGTCCTCGGGGCGGCGACTGTAGAGGAGCAGGAATCCACCGCCGCCCGCGCCGACAAGCTTGCCACCGATCACGCCGTTGCTTCGCGCCAGCTCGTAGAGACCGTCGACGTGCTCGTTGCTCATTCCCGGCGAACGCCGCCGCTTGTGCTCCCAGTGCTCGTGCATCAGCTCCGCGTAGCCCTCGAGATCGCCTTCGCCGAGCAGCCGGTGGATTGCGCGTCCCAGGTCCTTGGTCCGATGCAGGTTCGCAACCATCTGCGGGTCGCCCTCCTTGGAGCGCCGGTCCTGGTCGGTCAGCATCATCGAGGCCGACCGCGCCTCGCCGGTGTAGAACAGGAGCAGCTGGTCGCGCATGCGCCTGAGCACCGCTGGATCGAGCTCGAGCGGCTCGACCTCCACCCCTCCGTCGGGACGGAAGGTGTAGGCGCAGATGCCGCCGTGCGCGGCGACGTAGGGGTCCTGCTTGCCCACCGGCTCACCGAGCACGTTCATCTCGATCTCGCACGCGGCCTCGGCGAGGTCGCCCGGTGTCGCCGAGCTGTGACGCGCGCGCGCGAGGCCCTTGAGCAGGCACACGGTGTACGCGCCCGAGGAGCCCATGCCGGTACCTGCCGGGACGTCCGCGACGGAGGCGATCTCCAGCGGCGCCCCGCGCCAGTGGCGCAGCAGACCCTCGCGCAGGATCGGGTGACGGATCTCGCTGACCTCGTCGACCTCCTCGAGCTCCGAGTACTTCATCCGGTAGCGCCGCTGAAAGACGGTGTGCGTGAGCATGTACACGTACTTGTCGATCGCCGCGGAGACGAGGAAGCCGCCGTGCTCGCCGTAGTAGGACGGCAGATCGGTCCCGCCGCCGCCGAGCGAGATCCGCAGCGGGGCGCGGCTGAAGATCACGCTCATCGCGGCGCCACCAGCTTCACGGGATCGGAGCCCGCGGGCGCGCCCGCGGGCGGCTCACGCCACGCGTCCTCGTTTGCATCGAACCACCGCAGCGTGCGCTCGATCCCCTGCCTGATCGGCACCCGCGGCTCCCACCCGAGCGCGCGCATGCGCGTCGTGTCGAGTCGAATCAAAGGGCTATCCCCCACCCAACCGCGTGGACCCCCGCTGTACTGCACCCGCGGCTCGAGCGAGAGATGGTCGAGCAGGATCCGAATCGAGTCATCGACGACGATCGTCTCGTCGGTGCCCAGGTTGTAGACGTGCGCCCCCGGCTGGTCGTAGTGGCACTCGGCCGCCGCCAGCAGCCCGTCGATGCAGTCCTGCACATAGAGGTAGGACTTCTCCTGGCGACCGTTGCCGAGAACACGCAGCGAGGTCGGATCGCGCTTGAGCGCGCGATAGAAGTCGAACAGATGCCCGTGCGTGTAGCGCTCCCCGAGAATCGAGACGAGCCGGCAGATCACGCCGCTGAAGCCATAGCCGGCGGCGTAGGCCGCGATCAGGGCCTCCCCGGCGAGCTTGGAGGCCGCGTAGAGGGAGGTCTGGATCGGGAACGGCGCGTCCTCGGGTGTCGGGAACACGCTGGGCTCGCCATAGACCGAGCCCGTGGACGCGAACACGATGCGCGCGACCCCGCCCGCTCGCATCGCCTCCAAGAGGCCCGCGGTGGCAAGCGTATTTTGTTCGAGGTCGCGCCGCGGATGCTCGAGCCCGCGGCGAACGTCGGCGTTCGCCTGCAGGTGAAAAACCAGGTCGCAGCCGTCGATCGCCTCCGCGAGCGCCGCGGGATCGAGCACGTCGCCCTCGACCAGCCTCGCCCCGGAATCGCGCAGCGCGCCGGCTAGGAACTCTCGCCGGCCGCTACGAAAGTCATCGAGGATCGTTATCTGCACCCCCGCGGCCAGCAGGCGATCGGCGAGATTACTGCCGATGAAGCCGGCGCCGCCCGTGATGCACGCCCGTCGAGCGCTCAGACTCCTCATCGCAGCGTCTCGCAGCGATCCGCGCACCGGCACCCAAGCTTACCCGTGCGCGTCATCAGCTAGAGCGTGAAGCCCGCCGCGACCGCGTCGTCGTGGAACATGCGCACCGTCTCCAGTGAGTACTGCTCGAGGCTCTTGCCGAGACAGTCGAGCTTCTTCAGGAGGTCGTGCGTGACCGTGATTATGTGACAGCCGATCCGATCGGCCTGCACGAGGTTGAGTATCTCGCGCGGCGAGGCCCAGATCAGTTCGGACTGCGGCGCCTGCTCCATGATCTCCAGCGAGCGCACCATGATCGGCACCGGGTCGACGCCGGCGTCCGCGATCCGCCCCGCGAAGACCGAGATACAGGAGGGAGCCCCGTCGGCCACCGCCGCCGCGATCAGCTCCACCTGCGCGGTGGTGAACAGCGCGGTGACGTTGACTTTTATGCCACCCTCGGAGAGCTCGCGAATGAGTGCCGCGAGCGGCTCGCCTCGAGTGGTCGTGATCGGCACCTTGACGTACACGTTCTCACCCCATCCGGCGATGAGGTGGGCTTGACGTCTGATCTCCTCGGGATCGTCCGCAAACACCTCGAAGGAGACCGGGTGACTTGTCACTTGCTCGAGGAGACTCTGTGCAAACTCCGCGTAGCGCGTAAGACCGGCCTTGCGCATCAGCGTGGGGTTCGTAGTGAAACCACTGATACGCGGATCGGCCGCGAGCGACAGGATGCCCTCGAGATCGGCGCCGTCGGCGAATATGCGTGTCGAGATCTGATCTAGCACGAGGTCACTCCCACCGAGAGCAACCATACCAACCTAACTATTTTTGCCTAAATGTTTCTCTTTCACCACGTCCCATACGGTTATTTTGCTGCCTTCTTCGAGCCTCTTACACGTGTCTTGCCCGCGCAACTGTCTCCGACTCGCGTGAGCCGACTTCGAGCATCCGCGCGACGGCGAGCGTGATGTTTGGCGCGCGTATATCCGCTTGCGAGCTCCCCTTGCGCTTGTGTGCGCTACCGGGGTAATCGATCAGCACCGTCCTGACGCCCGCGGCCCGGCCCGCACCCACGTCGGCATCCGTGTCGCCCACCATCCACGCCGCGCGCAGGTCGAGCCCCAGTGTGAGCGCGGCGTCGAGCAGCATCCCCGGTGCGGGCTTACGACAGGAACACGGGCCCGACAGCTCAGGCACGGCGCCCGCGGGATGGTGCAGACAAAGACGCGATGCAGCTAGGTGAACTCCTTCGCGCGCCAGCAGTTCCAAGACGCGCGCGTGCACCGCGCGCAGCTGCCCGAGCGAGACCGTCCCCTTCGCGGCCGCGGGCTGGTTGGAGGCGCACACGAGGATGAAGCCCGCCCGCTGCAGGCGCGCGAGCGCGGCACCGACTCCGTCCACCAAACACACGTCGTAAACCGCCAACGGCGACTCGGGCGCGCCGGAGACCGGGTCGCGGACGAGCTCGTTGAGCACGCCGTCGCGGTCGAGGAAGACGGCGGCCGCGCCGCTCACCGCGTCGGCCGAGTCGCTCACCGCGTCGCGCTGGCGGCGAGCGACTCCCAGTGCGCCCGCCTCGCGGCGAGCACGGGGTGCGATACGAGCGCGTGCCACACGACCGCTTGGAAGGACTCGACGAGCGGCGTGCGCAGCTCCGGCGGCGGCTCCAACAGGATCGCGACGTCGGCAAGCTCGGCCAAGGCGCCGCCCGGCGCGCCCGCGATGCCGTAGACGCTGGCGCCGGCCTCGCACGCCGACTCCATCGCATTGACGAGGTTGACCGAAACGCCGCGCTCGCGCGAGCCCCCGCCGACCGAGAAGACGAGCAGCGCGTCGCGCGGCGCCAGACGCGAGACCTGCAGCCACGCGCTCAGCGACGTATCCCAGCCATCGTCGTTGACGCGCGCCGTCAGCTCCGAGACGTTGTCGGTCGGCGCGTAGCTCTCGATCAGACAGAGCTTGCGGAAGTCGTTCACCGCATGCGAAGCGTGGCCCGCACCCCCGCCGACCCCCAGGATGAAGAGCCGCCCGCCCCGCTCGCGCACCGCCGCGAGACCGCGCGCCATCGCGTCCACCTGGGTCGCATCGATTGCACTCGCGAGGCGCGCCGCCGCGGCAAGGTAGGCGCTGCTGTGATCGTGCGCGGCGGTCTGGGCCATGCGCTCGATGGTAACTCGGCGTTTGCGTGAATCCTAGAGTTTGGAAGCATCGTTTTCGACTCCGCGGGCGCGGCAGGCGCGTGGGGCGTTTCTGCTCGACGCGCGCGCCGTGCGCCGCCTAACCGCCGCGATTGCGCGCCGCCTACAATGAGCCGCCCGTGCCGACGCTGGAGCGACACCCACTGATCCCTCCGCGCAAGGTCGATCCCCAGCAGGCGCTGCCGGCGATGGAGGAGGAGGTGATGCGGCGCTGGCGCGAGCGCGACGTCTTCGCGCAGTCGCTGCGGATTCGCGCGGACGCCGAGTCGTGGGTCTTCTACGAGGGCCCCCCCACCGCCAACGGCCGCCCGGGCTCCCACCACGTGCTCTCGCGCGTCTTCAAGGACATCTACCCCCGCTACAAGACGATGCGCGGGTATCGCGTCGAGCGCAAGGGCGGCTGGGACTGCCACGGGCTGCCGGTGGAGATCGCGGTCGAGCAGCAGCTGGGGATCTCCTCGAAGGCCGAGATCGAGGACTACGGGATCGAGCGGTTCAACGCGAAGTGCCGCGAGTCGGTGTTCACCTACCTGGAGGAGTGGAACCGCCTCACCGAGCGGATCGGCTTCTGGATCGACCTCGACGGCGCCTATCGCACGCTGGACGAGTCCTACATCGAGTCGGTGTGGTGGGCGCTCGCGGCGATCGACCGCGAGGGGCTGCTCTACGAGGGGCACAAGGTCGTGCCGTACTGCACGCGCTGCGGCACCGCGCTCTCATCGCACGAGGTCGCGCTCGGCTACAAGGACGTCGTCGATCCGTCGGTCTATGTGCGCCTGCCGCTGCGGGTACCCGCGGCGCGGCGCGAGGAGCCCGTTGGCGCGAACGCTGCGCGCGACTGCGGCAGCGGCGCTCGGGGGCCGAGCGAGAGCCCGCTGCGAGCGGGCGATGCGCTGCTGGTCTGGACGACGACGCCGTGGACGCTTCCGGGCAACGTCGCGGTCGCGGTCGGGCCCGCGATCGAGTACGTCCGCGCCGAATACCGCGGTGAGACGCTGATCCTCGCGGCGGCGCTGGTGGAGCAGGTGCTGGGCCAGGAGGCGGAGATCCTCGACCGCTTTCCCGGCAGTGCGCTGCTGGAGCTCTCCTACGAGGGGCCGATCTTCGCGACGGGTGAGCCCGCCGCGTTTCCGATCGTCGCCGGCGATTTCGTGACGACGGCGGACGGTACGGGCCTCGTGCACCTCGCGCCGGCCTTTGGCGAGGACGACTTCGACGCCGCGCGGGCCAACGGCCTCTTCGATCCGACCGAGCCGCGGACGCTCTTCAATCCGGTCAGACGGGACGGGACCTACGACGAGCGCGTGCGCAGCCGCGACGGGGGCTCCTACGCGGGACGCTACGTCAAGGACCCGGCGCTGAGCGAGGAGTTGATCGCGGACCTCGAGCGCCACGGGCTGCTGTTTCGGGCGAGCGCCTACGAGCACAGCTATCCGCACTGCTGGCGCTGCGGGACGCCGCTGATCTACTACGCGAAGGCGAGCTGGTACATCCGCACGACGGCCGTGCGCGAGCGGATGCTCGCCGCGAACGAGACGGTTGCCTGGCACCCGCCGCACATCAAGCACGGCCGCTTCGGCGACTGGCTGCAGAACAACGTCGATTGGGCGCTCTCACGGGAGCGCTACTGGGGCACGCCGCTGCCGGTATGGCGCTGCGCGGATGGCCACGTGCACACGATCGGCTCTTTCGCCGAGCTGCAGGAGCGCTCGGGCCAGTCGCTGGCCGATCACCATCGCCCGTACGTCGACGAGATCGAATTCCCCTGCCCGCACGCCGATCGCGCAAATCTGGCAGCGGATGCCGATCGCGAGGAGGGCCAGAGCTGCGGGCGGCCGATGCGCCGGGTGCCCGAGGTGATCGACGTCTGGTTCGACTCGGGCGCGATGCCGTTCGCTCAGCATCACGCGCCGTTCGAGCACGAGCAGGGCTTCCGCGAGCGCTTCCCGGCGGATTTCGTCTGCGAGGCGCTCGACCAGACGCGCGGCTGGTTCTACTCGCTGCTCGCGGTCTCCACCCTGCTGTTCGACACCGCGCCCTACCGCAACGTGGTGTGCCTCGGGCTGATCCTCGACGCGAGCGGTCAGAAGATGTCGAAGTCGAAAGGCAACACGGTCGAGCCGTGGCAGGTGATCGAGGACTACGGCGCGGACGCGTTTCGGTGGTACTTCTTCACCTCAAAGCAACCCTGGGACGGCTATCGCTTCTCGCGCGAGGCGATCGGCGACGGTGTGCGCCTGTTCCTCAAGCAGCTCTGGAGCACCTATTTCTTCTATGTCCTCTACGCGCACGCCAACGAGGAGGCGCTGAGCGCGGTCGCTTGCCGGAGCAGCCCCGCCGCGGACGCCGGCTCGCCCGACGCGGACCTCGACCGCTGGGCGCGCTCGCGCACCGCCTCGACGGTGCGGCTCGTGACCGCGCACCTCGACGCCTATGACGCGACCGCCGCGGGGCGCGCGATCGCCGAGCTGGTGGACGAGCTCTCGAACTGGTACGTGCGCCGCTCGCGGCGGCGCTTCTGGGATGGCGACCCGCGGGCGTTCCAGACGTTGCACTGGTGCCTTGTGACGATCGCGAAGCTGCTCGCGCCCTTCTGCCCGTTCGCGGCCGACGAGATCTATGACAACCTCGACGGGACGCTCGCGAGCGTGCATCTATGCGACTTCCCCACCGCGGAGGAGTCCGACGCGGAGCTCGAGCGCGCGATGGCGATCGCCCGTGAGACCGTCCGCCTCGGCCTGCGCGCGCGCGGGCAGGCCAAGATCAAGGTGCGCCAACCGCTGCACGAGGCCGTCGTCGTGGCGAGCGGTCGCGAGCGCGAGGCGATCGAGCGACTGATGGAGGTCGTGCGCGACGAGCTCAACGTACGCGAGGTGCGATTCGTAACCGACACACGCGAGCTCGGCCACTACGAGGTGAAGCCCAACTACCGCCGCCTCGGCCCGCTGTTCGGCAAGGACATGCCGCTCGTCGCAGAGGCGATCGCGGCGCTGGACCCCGCTCTCGTCGCCGCGGCGACGAGAGACGGCGAAGGCCACGAGACGGAGCCCGGCGGGAGCGATGGGCCCGGCGATGCGCCACGGGGGAGCTCCGCGACGCTCCTCGGCATATCGATCGCCGGTCGCGAGCACATGCTCGCGCCGGAGGACGTGATTCTCACTTTGCGGGCCCCCGAGGGCTATAGCGTCGAGCGTGAGGGAGCCCACGCGGTGGCGCTGGATCTAGCGATCGACGACGATCTGCGTCGCGATGGGCTGGCGCGAGAGATCGTGCATGCGGTGCAGAGCGCGCGCAAGAATGCGGGCCTGGCGATCGAGGACCGCATCGAGCTGCGCCTCTGCGGCGACGCGGCGCTGATCGAAGCCGCGGTCGAGCACAGCGGGCGTCTCACCGGCGAGCTGCTGGCGCGCGAGCTCTCGTTCGAGGACGGCGGCGACGTCGCGGCAATGCACCGCGAGCAGGTGAGCATCGACGGCATGTCGCTCGGCATCGCGTTGCGCCGCGCCGCGCGCAGCTAGCGCGCGCGCACACCCCGCTCGTCCGTGCTCGCGAAGAGGCGGCGGGCGGCGAGCGCCCCGAAGACACCGATGAGGAGCGCCAGCCCCGCCAGCGAGAGGACGCGACCCAAGACCAGGGGCAGTGTGCTCGCGGTGCTCAGCGAGATCGTCTCGGTGTGCGCGGACTTGGCGCGCGCCTTGCCGCTCGCGCCGCGGCTCGCGGGCGCGCCGTTGCCGGGAGCGATCTCGAGCACGTCGTTGTCTTCGGGGTCGCGGCCGACGATCTTCGCGCCAGTGACGTGCACGATTTCGGGACCGGCGGCGATATCGCTATAGACGAGCTGCCCGGGCTGCAGGTGTACGACCGTGCTGGCGCGGTTGTCATGGACGCTGGCCGCGGAGAAATTCACTTCCGCGGGCCGTCCGTTGGGATCCGCGAGTGTCGGCAGGTGGGCGTCGGTGTAATCGGTCAAGCTGATTTCGCGAGGCGGCACGCGCGTGCTGGATTCGACAGCGACTTCGCGATTGCCTCCGTAGCGAGGATAGGCGTCCGTTTGCTGAATCGCGCCGACGATCGCTACGATCAGAATTGGAGCCAGCACCCAGGTCCACGCCTGGACGCGGCGCGTGCCCTTGCGCAGCGCGGCAAGGCCCGCGAGGACGGCACCGCTGGTGGCCAGCATGATGTAACTCTCGAGCCGGTATGTGTACTGGATCATCGCGTACGGTCGCGGCAATGCCAGAATGATTCCGGTATGCGTCATGACGATGGTCACGACAAATCCGACGCCCACGAAGACCAGCAGCGCCTTCGCCCACATTCCCCACAGCCTTGCGCGCCAGCAGACGAGGATGCTGATCAGCGCCCAAGCCATTGCCAGAATCGGGAGCGAAAGCACAAACTCACTGGCGGGCGAGACGGCCGACACGCGAGATATCGCAAACAGGTTTTCAGCCGATACCAGATAGGAGGTCGATTTCGCGACGAGTCGCCAAAACGGGTATTTGTTGCTGATATCGGTATGCGACTGGTAGACGATTGCCGGCAGCAGGAACCACGCGCTGACCAATGCTGCCGGAATCACCAAGCTGGCCACGCGCAGCACGCCACGGCGCGTGAGCAAGCGCCGAGCCGCGGGGATGTATACGACGACCGCGAGGCTCACCAGCGCCATCGACGTGCAACCCCAAAGGATGGTGAGGCTGTGACTGCCGAAGAAGACGACGGCGCTGCCGGCCAGCGCCAGCGCGGGCCATCCGCGCAGCCGCCGGGCGCGCAGGACGCTCAGCGCCGACGCGATCAGCAGCGGGATCGTGGATACGCCCGTGAACTCCGGGAGGTCCCCGCGCGCGTATACCAAGGTGAGATAGTACGCGGAGGTGATAAAGATCACGCCGGGCACATGCGCCCACCAGCCGCGCAGACCGGCCATGCGAGCCATCCAGTACCAGCCGCCGTAGGAGATCGCGAAACCGAGCAGATAGGCCACGACGTATGCCACGGTCGGCGCGTCGCCCAAGGCGAGTGACAAGGACCCAACGATCACATAGAGAGTCGCCCCGTAAAACGCGTACTCGGGATAGAAGACGGAGTGAGTGTAGTTAATAAAGAACGTCGGCTCGTGATTGTCGCGAAGCGCGAGGCTCTGATTCCACACGAACCAGAGATGGTGGATCCAGTCTTCGTTGAATCCGGCATGTGTGAATAGCATCGGCCATGCGAGCGTGCCGACGAGTAGGATCGGCGCCAGGGTGAGGATCGCTGCCCGCGCCGCGTGGCCGACAGATGCGCGCCGGCCAAGGCCAAGAGGGCGCCGCAGCGGATCGCTCGCGATTTGCTGGAGAGGTGGTTCGCCCTGCACGCGGCGAACCATATCCGCGCCCTCGCAGCGCTCATCCCGGAGCCCGGATGACGCGCCCCGATTTGGCGCATACGCACAAGTAATCCCCTACCGCGCCGGAACGCCGAATGTCTCCGACTGCGCGGAGCGCGACGCGAGCGGTGACGGCGACCGGCCTGCTTTTGCTCGCGCCGGGCGCGCGGCGCGGCTACCCGCCTGCTTTGCCCGCGCCGAGCGCGCGGCGCGGCGACCCCCCTGCTTTTGCCCGCGCCGAGCGCGCGGCGACCAGCCCGCTACGCGAGGACGGGCTGGAGCTCGGCCTCGATCTTCTTCTTGGGGTAGGCGCCGACGACGGTCTTGACGGGCTGGCCGGCCTTGAAGAGGATCATGGTCGGGATCGAGAGGACCTGGAAGCTCGCGGCGGTCTGCTGGTTCTCGTCGACGTTGAGCTTGACGATGCGCAGATCGGGGCGCTCCTGCGCGATCTCCTCGAGCACCGGCGCGACGACGCGGCAGGGACCGCACCAGGGCGCCCAGAAGTCGACGAGCACGGGCTTTTCGGATTCGATGACCTCGGCCTGGAAGTTGGCGTCGGTGACTTCACTCAGATTGCCTGACATGGGAAAGCTCCCTTCCTCGGCTTGTGGGGCCATTGCGCTGCGCTTGGGCGACTCCCGCGCTGATCGCCCAGCCGGGACCGACTACCTCTCACTATACAAAGTAAAGGGCCTGTCCTCCGCGCGCGTGGTGTCCGCGGGGCGCGCGGCCGACTCGGGCGCGGCGACAGGCGGCGGCTGGCGTCCGATGCGCAGCTGCGGGACGAGCCACATGGCCTCGGCGGCGATGTGCCAGGACATCTTGCTCTGCCCGCGCTGGCGGTCGCGGAAGACGATGGGGACCTCGACGACGTGGAAGCCGGCGCGGACGGCGCGGTAGGTGAGCTCGACCTGGAAGGCGTAGCCCTGCGAGCGGACGCCGTCGAAGTGGATCGCCTGCAGGACGTCGCGGCGGAAGCACTTGAAGCCGCCGGTGAGGTCGCGCACGCGCAGACCGAGGACGAGCCGCGCGTAGGTGGAGCCGCCCTCGCTGATCAGGCGACGCAGCAGGCCCCAGTCGGTGACACCGCCGCCGGGCACGTAGCGCGAGCCGAGCGCGAGGTCGGCGCCGTCGGCGACGGCTTGCAGGAGGCGCGCGAGGTCGGCGGGGTCGTGGGAGAAGTCGGAGTCCATCTCGAGCACGAACGCGGCGCCGTGCGCGAGGGCGTGGCTAAAGCCGGCGAGGTAGGCGGGGCCGATGCCTTCCTTGCGGGTGCGATGGAGCACCTGGACCCAGGGGTGCTCGGTCGCGAGTCGGTCCGCGATGCGGCCGGTTCCGTCGGGGGAGCCGTCGTCGACGACGAGCACGCGGAAGCCCTCGCAGGGGGCGCGCGCGAGCGCGTCGGCGGCGGCGAGCACGATCGCCTCGATGTTCTCGGCCTCGTTGTAGGTGGGCAGTATCAGCCAGGCGATGCCGTCCATGCAGGCCACGTACCCTAGAGCACGACGATGCCGGACCTCCCCAATGCAGCGATCGCGGACGCCCTCGAGGAACTGGGGGATCTGTACGAGCTGGACGGCGCGATCGTGCACCGCGTGGTCGCGTACCGGACGGCGGCGAGGACGGTGCGCGAGGCGGCGGTATCGGTTGCGGCGCTCGCGCGCGCGGGCCGCGCGAGCGAGCTACCGGGGATCGGCAAGACGCTGCGGGAGAAGATCGTGGCGCTGCTGGAGACCGGCACGATCCCGGCGGCGGAGCGCCTGCGCGCGCAGTTCCCGCCGGGCCTGATCGCGCTGACGCGGTTGCCGGGCCTCGGACCGAAGCGCGCGCGGCTGCTGCACGAGGAGCTCGGCATCGCCTCGCTGGAGGAGCTGCGCGCGGCGGCGCTGGGACAGCGTTTGCGCACCGTGAAGCGCCTGGGCCCGAAGTTCGAGGCGAGCGTGCTCGCGGCGCTCGCGGAGCTGGACGCGGACGCGGACGGGAACGGGGATGGAGCGGCCGGCATCGGCGCACTGGGCATGCCGCGGCGCGCGCGGCGCCTGCTGCTGCCGGCGGCGCTCGAGCTCGGCGAGACCCTCGCGGCGGGTCTGCGCGCGGGGGGCGCGCAGGACGCGCAGGTGCTGATCGCGGGCTCGGCGCGGCGCGGCGCGGAGAGCGTGAAGGATCTCGACCTCGTCGCGACGACTGCGGACCCGCTCGCGCTGGCGGGCGCGCTGGCGGGGCTCGAGCAGATCGAGGCGGTCTCCGCGCGCGGCGAGGCGGGCGCGCGGGGACGCACGCACTCGGGCGTCGCGGTCGACCTGCGAATCGCGGCGCCGGCACAGCTGGGGAACCTGCTGCAGCACTTCACGGGCTCCGCGGCGCACAACGCGGCACTGCGCGCGTACGCGGTGCGCGGCGGTCGGCACGTCTCCGAGTACGGCGTCCTCGATGACGCGAGCGGCGCCTCGCGCACCTGCGCGAGCGAGGCCGAGGTGTACGAGCTGCTCGCGCTGCCCTACATCGAGCCGGAGCTGCGCGAGAACCGCGGCGAGCTGGAGGCGGCGAGCGGGCGCGGGGACGCGAGTGGGGAGCAGCCCGCGGGCCTGCCCAACCTGATCGAGCTCGCGGACATCCGCGGCGACCTGCACTGCCACACGGTCGCCTCCGACGGCAAGGCGACGATCGCGGAGATGGCGCTCGCGGCGCGCGCGCGCGGCTATGAGTACCTCGCGATCACCGACCATTCGGCCTCGCACGGCTTCGGCAACGACGTCTCCCCCGACGAGCTGCGGCGGCAGATCGCACGGATCGCGGAGATCGACGCGGGCATCGACGGCATCCAGCTGCTCGCGGGCAGCGAGGTGAACATCCTGCCGGACGGGTCGCTGGACTATGAGGATGAGCTGCTGGAGGAGCTCGACTGGGTCGTGGCGAGCGTGCACACGGCGTTCGGGATCGGCGAGCAGCGGATGACCGAGCGGATGGTCGCGGCGATCGAGCATCCGTTGGTCGATGCGATCGGCCATCCCACGGGGCGCCTGATCGAGCGGCGCGAGCCCTACGCGGTGGACCTGCAGGAGCTCTTCGCGGCGGCGGCGCGGACGGGCACGCTGCTGGAGGTCAACGCGAACCCCGACCGCCGCGACCTCTCCGAGACGCACGCGCGCGCGGCGGTCGCGGCGGGGGTCGGGATCGCGATCGACTCCGACGCGCACCGCGTGGCGACGCTCGCGAACATGCGCTGGGGAGTGCTCACGGCGCGCCGCGGCTGGCTGAGCGCGGCGGACGTCGCAAACACGCGACCGTGGCGCGAGCTGGAGCGGCTGCGCAAGCGCGCGCGACGCGCCTAGGCCGAATCCACTGCGCGACTGCGTGGCGGGTCGCGGCGTGAGCCAATGCCGCCAATGCCGTCTGGCTCGGTACCGGCTTTCAGACCTTTCCGACGTCGTAGTACTGCGGCTGGCGCGTGGGGCAGTAGAGCGCGATCTTGCCGGCGGCGGGATCGAAGCGAGCGATCCACACGCCGGTGACGGCGGTCTCGTAGCGATTGACCCACACTTCGCTGATTTCTTTCACCCGCGTACACGTCGGCGGGGCGTGCGCGGCGATCGGTTCGTGGATCAGCGTCGCAATTTCGGGCGAGCTGCTGAATTCGAGTTTGCGGGCGATCACCGCTTCGAGACCGGCGATTCGCGCGAGCGGTAAGAGCCCTTCGAAGGAGAATTCCGCGAGGCGGCTCTGTGCGAAGCTCCACGTGACGGTGCGAACCCCGTTGCGATGAAGGGCTTCCAACAGGCCCGGCACGTCGCCGTCGCGGCTCGGCCCGGCGCTGAGGAAGCCGGTGCTCGCATAGAGGATGATGCGGTCGGGGAGCTGTTGGGTGCTCGGCGGCGGACTGGCCAATGCGATCGTTCTTTCACGACCGACCCCGAAGGTGACGCCTAGCGTGTTGATCGAGACTCCCAGCACGAGCAACGCGATCGCCGCGTAGCGCGGCGCGCGCGGGAGGAAGACGATCCATCCGGTGGCGACGACGGCGACGTAGGCGAGCAGCGGCATGCCGTAGCGAACGTCGTGATGCGGGGTGAGCGTGAGGATCAGCCACGTCAAGAAGCCCGCGATCATCAACTCCAGGCGCAGGTGACGCTGCATCGCCGCGCCGACGCCGCCGGCGCGGCGTCGGCCGCCGTGACGCGCGGGCGGCGCCTCGTGGCGCCCCGCGACGGGCGCTAGGTCGGGTGTGCGCCGCGCGTCCTCGCCCCGCCCGCCAGACATCCCGCGACCGCGCGCGAGCGTGAGGACCATCCACAGCGTCCCGCCGGCGGCGAGCAGGAACAGCGGCACGAGCAGTTGCAGGTTGAGGATGCTCCAGAGGTACCAGAGGAAGTTCGTGATCGTCAGCGTCGGTGGGATGTTCCCCGGCGGAGGCGGCACCGCGAGCGATGTGTTCGAGGGATGGGCGCTGGCGACTTCGAGCATCGAGCTGAGCAGCGAGAGGTGATCGAGGTACCAGGGAGCCCCGACGACCGCGGCGACGGCGAGGAAGATCGCGAACCCGCGCACGTTGCGCCAGCCTCCGAACAGCAGCATGATGAGCACGAGGCTCACGATGGCGAGCGCGAACTGGACCTTGATGAGCATTCCGGCGCCGGCGGCGAGCCCCGCGCAGGCGGCGACGTCGGCGCGAGCGAAGTCCTCGCTCGCGAGCAACAGCCAGATCGAGACCGCGACGAGCGCGGTGAGCGGGGGATCGAGCATGAAGACGTGGAGGTTCTCGATCAGCAGCGGCGAGGCGAGCACGAAGATCACCGCGAGCATGCCCGCGGCCGATCCGAACAGGAGCCGCCCGGTGCGATAGCTGCCCAGCGCGAGCAGCGAGACGAAGACGAGGTTGTTCGCGATGATCGGCGCCGCGAGGTTGACGCCGCCGACGAACGCGCCGAGCGTGCCCACGAGATGTCCGAGCGGCGGATAGACCGACACGAATTCGAATGGCCCGAGCAGGTTGCCGGAGCGGATCATGTTGCGGAACTGAAACGCGACTTCCAGGTGATTGCCGGCGTCGTAGATCGGGATCGTGTGATTCTGGGTCAGCCACCACCAGGTCATCCCGATGAAGGCGGCGGTCGCGGCGACTGCCCCCCACGCGTACCCCGTCCAGCGCGAGAGGCCGAGGCTCAGCGCGATCGGCGCGCGCTCGCGTGCGCGCGCCGGGACTCTCTGAGCTTGGGCCGCGGCGGCGCTCTCCATCGAGACGCCGCGCGCGGCGGCCCGAACGCCGTCACCGATCGACATCGCCCAAAGCTAGCCCAAATAGGAGTCTCTGCCTATTTATTGAGAGGCATTGTCTCCGACTGCGCGCGCGCTTGCGGGCAGGCTCGTGAGGTGTCCCTTTACACAACACTAAGCGCACACTTCTAACGTCGCCGCAGATGAGCTCCGGGATGCCACCGCGCGGATGAGCTTCGGGACGCCGCTGCTGCTGCTGTGCCTGCTCGCGCTCCCCGCGCTCGCGGCTTGGTACGTCAGCCGCCAGCGCACGCGGCGCCTCGCGCTGGCGGCGTTCGCGGCGCCGCGGATGACGCCGTCCGCGCTGCCCGACTCCCCGCGCTGGCGACGCCACGCGCCGATCGCGGCCTTCGCGCTGACGCTCGCGCTGCTCGTGATCGCGGCCGCGAAGCCGCGGATGACGGTCTCACGCGTCGTCGAACACCTGCAGACGATGCTCGCACTCGACATGAGCGGCTCGATGCAGTCCCGCGACGTGCTGCCGAGTCGCGCGGCCGCCGCACAGCGCGCCGCGGACGACTTCGTCGAGGGCGTCCCCGCGGGGGTCGCGGTCGGCGTGATGCAGTTCAACCAAGCGCCCCAGCTGCTCGCGACACCGACCGCCAACCACCGCGCGGCGATCGAAGCGCTGGGACGGTTGCGCATCGGCGGCGGCACCGCGGTCGGGAGCGCCGTGCAAGCCGCGCTCGCGATTCTGCGACCCGCCGCCGACCCGGGCAGCGCGCAGGCGAGCGGCGCGCTCGGCGGAACGGGCGGCGGCGGCACAAGCGGCGGCGGCACAAGCGGCGGCGGCACAAGCGGCGGCGAAGCGGGCGGCGGCGAAGCGGGCGGCGGCGAAGCGGGCGGCGGCGAAGCGGGCGGCGGCGAAGCGGGCGGCGGCGAAGCGGGCGGCGGCGAAGCGGGCGGCGGCGAAGCGGGCGGCGGCCGCACGAGCGGCGGCGGCCCCAGCGCGCTTGGCGGCGCGAACGCGAAGTCGGCGGCCGCGATCGTGCTGCTCTCCGATGGGGGATCGACCAGCGGCGACGACCCGTTCGCCGCGGCGCGCGCCGCGCGGCGCCTGCACATCCCCGTCTTCACCGTCGCCGTCGGCACCCCGAGCGGCACGATCTCGGTGCGCCACCGCGACGGCAGGGGGTCCGCGACGATCCCCGTCCCGGTGCAGTCGCGCGAGCTCGCGCAGGTCGCCGCGCTCTCCGGCGGGCGCGCGTACACGGCGGCCGACGCGGGGCACCTGAGCGCGATCTACAAGCAGCTCAGCGCGCGACTAAGCCACCGCAGCGAACGCCGCGATCTCACCCCCTACTTCCTCGGCGCGGGCCTCGCGCTGCTGCTGCTCGGCAGCGCGCTGTCGCTCAGCTGGTTCGGCAGGCTCATTTGAAACCACGAAAGAGAGAACACACATGACGGCAATCGATGAGGACCTTCCCTCCGACGAGCCCGGCGCCGCCCTGCGCGAGGCGCTCTCGGAGATCCGGCGCGTGATCGTCGGACAGGACGCGATGCTCGAGCGGCTGCTCGTGAGTCTGCTCGCGGGCGGGCACGTGCTGCTCGAGGGTGTCCCGGGCCTCGCGAAGACGCTCACGCTGAAGACGCTCGCGCAGGTCCTCGGCGGCACGTTCAACCGCGTGCAGTTCACGCCCGACCTGGTGCCCGCGGACCTCGTCGGCACGCGCGTCTACCGCCCGGACAGTGGCCGCTTCGACACCGAGCTGGGCCCGGTGATGACGAACTTCCTGCTCGCCGACGAGATCAACCGCGCGCCCGCGAAGGTGCAGTCGGCGCTGCTGGAGGTGATGCAGGAGCAGCAGGTCACGATCGCGGGCGTCTCGCATCCGGTGCCGCGGCCGTTCCTGGTAATGGCCACGCAGAACCCGATCGAGTCCGAGGGCACCTACGCGCTGCCCGAGGCGCAGCTCGACCGCTTCCTGATGAAGATCCTCGTCGACTACCCCTCGTCCGAGGAGGAGGCCGCGGTCGTCGGGCGCAGCCTGCTCGCGCCGGCGGCGGTGCGCGAGCGGCTCACGCTCGCCGATCTCGAGCGCTACGCGGAGACGGTCCGCGAGGTGCTCGTCGATCGCGAGATCATCCGCTACGCGGTCGCGCTCGCCGCCGCGACGCGCGACCCCGCGGCGCACGGGCTCGCCGAGCTCGCGCCGCTGATCGAGTTCGGCGCGAGCCCGCGCGGGCCGATCGGGCTGGTCGCGGCCGCGCGCGTACTCGCGCTGTTCCGCGGACGCCGCCACGTCGTCGCCGAGGACATCCGCGACCTCGCGCCCGACGTGCTGCGCCACCGCATCGTGCTCTCCTACGACGCGCTCGGCGAGAACGTCGACGCCGACGCGGTGCTCGCGCGCGTGCTCGAAGCCGTCCCGGCGCCCGCCTCCGACCACATCCGTCGCGAGGAGCGCGCGGCGTGAGTCCTGCGAGTACGCACCTGCGCATCCCCGCGCACGAGCCCGACAAGAAGACCCGGCGCCGGCGCCGCGCGGACCCCTCCCCCGCTCGTCCCGCGCTGGCGCCGCCCGCGGCGCGGCAGGGGCCGGGGCCGATGCCGCGCGCGCTGCTCGACGCGCTCGAGCTCGCGCTGGTGCGCCGCGCTGCGCGCCAGCTGCCCGGCGACGGACGCGCCGCGGGCGTCGGCGCGGGGACCGAGCTCGCGCAGCTGCGGCCGTACCGCGCGGGCGACGACGTGCGCCATATCGATCCCGCGGCGACGGCGCGCACGGGTGGCGTTGCGCATGTGCGCCTGCACGTGCCCGAGCGCGCGCTGACGACGTGGCTCGTGATCGACGTCTCGCCCTCGATGGCGTTCGGGACGGCGCGGCGGCTGAAGGCCGATGTCGCGGAGGGCGCCGCGCTGGTGCTCGGACGACTCGCGATCCGCCGCGGCGGTGGCCTCGGCGTGCTCACTTTCGGCGCGGAGGGTCCGCCGCGGCTACTGCCCCCGCGCTCCTCGCGACCCGCGCTAGCGACCCTGCGGCGAGTGCTCGCGGAAGGCGTCGCGCGCGATGGCTGCGCGGAGCCGCTCGCGCTCGCGCACGCGCTCGCGCGGATCGCGAAGGTCGCGCGCCAGCCGGGGCTCGTCGCGGTGATCTCCGATTTCCGCGACCAGCACGCGTGGAGCTCCGCGCTCGGCCGCCTGCGCGCGCGCCACGCGGTGCTCGCGCTCGAGGTCGGCGATCCGCGCGAGCGCGAGCTGCCCAAGGTCGGGCGCCTCGCGGTCGTCGATCCCGAGAGCGGCGCGCGGGTCGAGGTCGACACCTCCAGCGCCCGCATCCGGCGGCGCTTCGCCGCGCTCGAGGCCGAGCGCCGCGCGCGGCTTGCGAGCGAGCTGCGACGGCTGCGCATCGCGCACGTCGAGCTCTCGACCGACGCGGACTGGTTGCTTCAGCTCAGCCGGGGACTGCGGTGAGCTTCGCCGGCCCGCCCCCCGCGGCGCGATGCGCGCGCTCAAACTCCGAGCCGCCGTCTCCACGACGGCGCGGTGTGCGGCCGTGAGCTTCGCCGCACCGGCCTGGCTCGCGGGCCTGCTGCTGATCCCGGTGCTCGTCTGGGCCTACCTCGCGGCGCGCGCGCACTCCACGCGCTACGCGGCGCGCTTTCCGGCGGCCTCGACGCTCGCGCTGGCGGCGCGCGCGGAGTCGCGCTGGCTGCGCCACCTGCCCGCGGCGCTGCTGCTGCTCGCGTGCGCCGCGCTCGTGCTTGCGCTCGCACGCCCGCACCACACGGTGCGCGTGCCCGTGGGGCGCGCGTCGGTGATGCTCGTCCTCGACCACTCCGGCTCGATGCAGGCGACCGACGTGCAGCCAACCCGGCTCGCCGCCGCGGAGCGAGCGGCGAGCGCGTTCGTGGGCGAACTGCCGGCGCCGGTACGCGTCGGCGTGGTCGCGTTCTCGAGCGTGCCCGACGCCGTCCAGGCACCAACCGCCGACCGCGCCGCGGTGATGCGCATCGTCGACTCCCAGACCGCGGTCGGCTCGACCGCGACCGGCAACGCGCTCGCGCTCGCGCTCGACCTGCTCGAGAACGACAGCGCAACGAATAGCGGCGGAACGAGCGGCGGCGGAACGAGCGGCGGCGGAACGAGCGGCGGCGGAACGAGCGGCGGCGGAACGAGCGGCGGCGGAGCGAATAGCGCTGGCGTGAGCGGCTCGGGCGTCGGCAAGCAGGGCGCCGACCCGCCGCGCACTGTGCGCAGCCCGGGCGCGATCGTGCTGCTCTCCGACGGCGCCGCGAACGCGGGGCGGGACCCCGTCGAAGTCGCCACGGAAGCCGGCGCACGCAAGATCCCGATCTACACAGTCGCGCTCGGCAACGCGGACGCGACGATCCCGAACCCGAGCGGCTTCGGCCCGCCGATCGCGGTGCCGCCGGACCCGGAACTACTGCAGCGCATCGCGAACGCCTCGCACGCGCAGTCCTTTACGGCGCAGGACAGCGGCCGCCTGATCTCGATCTACCGGCGCCTCGGCGAGCAGCTCGGCAGCGTCGCGCGCTCACGCGACGTGACGACCGCGTTCGCGCTCGCGGGTGCGCTGCTGCTGCTCTCAGCCGGGCTGCTCGCGCTGCGCCGCGGTGGCGGGCTGCCGTAGGGGCCCAACCCGACCGCGCACACGGCGGGCCGTTAGTCGGAAACGGCGCGAGCATTCACAAAGGCGCGGAAACGGCGCGGATCGACACCCGCCGCGCCAAAAACACCTATTCCATTCTCGCTAACACAACAAGCTTTCGGCTGTGAGCGGACAGGGGCCTAATGTCCGCATGATCGGCTAATCGGATTTAGAAGGGGATGATATCGATGAGACAGATGAGACGGCTCGGCCCGCTGCTCCTCGCAGCGTGCGCGCTCGGCGCAGTAGCGGTGGCCACAGCCCAGGCGACGCCACCATCGTTTTACAACTGCGTGAGATCGAATTCCGGCGGCTGGGAACCCGGCTGCTTAACCCAGAACCGCGGTGGTGGTTATGAACGAACATTACTGGCCCCGGACGAAAAAGTGACATTCTCCTCGAAAATCGGCACGACCGAGCTAGTCGGAGGTGAATTGGCGGCCAAGTGCACAGGCGGCTCCGCCGCGGGAGACACCAACGGACCGACGGAAGTGGTCAAAATCGTCGCGAAGCTGACGGGCTGCGAACTAGTCGGCTTGGGCTGCAAAATCAAGAGCCCGTCGGGTGCCGCGGGCGAAGTAGTGAGCGTCAACCTCAAGGGGAAACTGGGCGCGGTTGCGGAAGCGGAAGCCAAATCGAAGACCGGCCTGTCGCTCGAACCCGAAAGCAGCGGCTCCACGGAATTCGCGACGCTCGAAGGGACGTGCATCGCAACGTCCCACGTGACGTTCAAAACAACGACCAGCAGGATCATTGGCGAAATCGCGCCGGTCAATACGTTTGGGACGACCGGGGAACTGATATTCAAACGCAGCGGAACGGCGCAGGTCATCAAAACCTTCGAAGGCGCTAGCGAAACGAACGACAACCTCGAAGCGTTCGGCTCGAAAGTCGGGCTGGAACAGCTCACGGATAACCTGACATACGCTGAAATGCTCGAAATACTCTGGTAACAGAGGGGGGTCGCGCGGTCGCAGGGCTCAGGCCAGCTCAGCCGCGCGACCCGTCATCCGGCAGCCCGGCGATCCGACCGTGGCGACTGCGGCTCACGCGACGTGACGGTCCAGTTCGCGCTCCTCGCCGGCGTGCTCCTGATCGCGGCGAGCCTGCTCGCGCTGCGCCGCGGCGGCGCGCTCCCGTAAGTCGATGACGGCGGCCCGCGGCAGCGCGGTTGCGTCGACCTCGAGGTTGGTGGCGATCAGGTTCGCCACCGGGACGCGGCCGAGCAGCGCGTTGAGCCGTGCGATCTGATCGGTGTAGCGCCAGGCGAGACCGCTGCTGAGCGTGAGCGGGAGCATGTTCGAGCGGCGGAAAGCATCGATACGAAAGCCACAGCTGGGAATCAGCTCGAATACCCGGCGGCGATCGTAGACGCGGTCGTACTGAAGCTTGCCGTGGTAGTAGAGGCCCAGCGCGCGGGCGATGACCTCGAGGTAAGAGAAGCGATTGGGAAGCTTGTAGACGAACAGGCGGCCCCCGGGCATCAACACGCGGTGCAGCTCCGCCAGCGAAGCGCCCGGATCCTGGACGTGCTCGAGGACTCCGCAAGAGAGCACCGCTGCAAAATGGTCGTCCGGAAAGGGCAGCTTGACGGGCTCGCCCCACACGTGCGCGGTGATTTCCGGGAAGCGCTCCAGTCGAATCGTGCGATGCGGCTCATTCGGACGGTAGTCGTAGGAGACAACGTCGACGTTGCGCTTGCGCAGCAGGTCGGTGATCTGCCCCCAGCCGCAGCCCCAGTCGAGCACTGGACCGAGACGCTCGGCGGCGATGCGGTCGGCGATCTGTTCGTACTCGCGCATCTGGGGGCCGGAGCGGATGTTGATATCCCCTCCGCGCGGATTGACGTAAGTCGACCACGTCGCGCCCCATTTTCTCCCGCCCTGCGCCATGCCGCGGAGCATAGGTCGCTACTCCGCGACGCTCTAGAGCGTCTAATTCGAGCGCATGAAACCGCGAGATCCTCGGTGACCTTTGTCTCTCTCTGTGCTCCCGCGCCCTGCGGATCTACGACCTACGACCTACGACCTACGACGACCTGCGCGACTCGTCGAGGCGCGAAGCACGGGCCTTAGGGCTCTATTTTTCGTGTTCCTTACACTTTGTAAGGATCTCGCAATTTCGAACCACCTTCTCGCTCACCCGCTGTAGACCTAAGGACTCTATTTTTCGTGTTCCTTACACTTTGTAAGGATCTCGCAATTTCGAACCATCTCCTCGCACGGCGGTCGCGAGAGCCGTGCGCTGCGAGCACGCGGCGCCGGCATCCAGATCAGCTGCGCAGAAGCCGGCGCTAGCGGGGCAGAAGCCGCGCCAGCAACTCGTCGGCGACGAGGCGGTCGGCGGCGGCGCGACCGAAGGGCGCGATGAGCGCGGCGGCGCGACGGGCGTAGTCGGCGCGCGCGGGGCGGTCCGTCGCGAGCGCGGCGCGCAGGGCGCCAACGAGATCGGCGCCGACGAGCCGCGCGTCGAGGCGACGCGCGAGCGAGAGGGCGACGTAGGGCCCGGGGGCGGGCGTGGTGACGAGCTGGCAGCCTTCGGCGAGGGCCTCGAGCTGGACGAGACCGTAGTCCTCGCGGCGCGGCGCGCAGATGAAGACGCGCGCGCGGCGCATCAACGCGCGCGTTTCCTCGCGCGTGAGCGAGCCGACGATGTCGATCTGCTCGTCGTCGGCGAGCGCGAACCCGGCTGCGGCGAGCGCGGCGCGCGCGGCGCCGACGACGACGAGGCGCTCGCCGGGCGAGCGTGCCTGGCGCCACGCGGCGAGCACGCGATCGAAGCCCTTCTTGTGGGGGTTCGCGGCGTAGGTGATCGCGGCAATGTCGCGATCGGGGGCAGCGGCCGCCTCGAGCTCGATCGGTGCGGGCAGCACGAGGGCGCGGCCGGCGAGATCGATGTGGCCGGCGCTACCCGGCGCGGCCGCGCGGTGGCCGACCTCGACAAGCGCGCCCTCACTCCAGGGCAGCAGCAACGGTGCGTGGCGCAGGCGGTGGCGCTCGAGGGGGCGCTGCCAGAGACCGTGGCGGCCGGGGCGGTTGGCGGCGGCGGCGGCGTCGAAGCGGATCGCGCCGGGCCGGGGCCAGAGGAGGGCGGCGGTGGTGGTGGAGTAGATGATGGCGCGGGGGCGCACGCGCGCGAGCATCTGCAGGGCGGCGCGGCGCGCGGCGCGGGCCCAGAGGAGATCGGTGAGCATCAGCGTGGGCACGTCGCGGCGCGGCGGCTCGGCACGTGCGCGCTCGACGCGCGCGCCGGCACGCTGGAGCGAGCGGGCGAGCTCGTCGTCGGCGATCCGCAGGCCGGAGGTGGAGCCGAGCCCGACGAGTAGCACGTCGACGTCCTGTGGTGACTCGCTCACCCCCCTACCCTCCGTGCCCGCTCGCGCATCGACTCGCGCCTGCGCTCAGGTGGCGGCGCCGCCGAAGCGCTCGGGACGCAGGGCTTTGAAGCCGGGGGTGCGTTGCAGCGCGATCGGCCGCAGCGGCGAGGTGCGCAGGACGTAGAAGCGGACGCCGTCGCGCTCCTCGATGGCGGTGACGGCGGCGTGCTGGCGACGCCAGGCGAGCGCCCAGACGATGGCGAAGCCGGCGCCGATCGCGGGGATCTGGGGGGCGAGGAAGGCGAGGCCGCCGGCGAGGACGGTGAAGAGCAAGAGCGGCCAGAGGCGGTTGAGCAGGATCGGGCCGGGGCGCTGCTCGGGCAGCGCGGAGCTGGCGCGGGCGGCGGCGAGGAGGCGGGCGATCGGGGGGTTGGTCTCGGCGCGGCGCCCGAGCACTGCGCCGAGCAGCGCGGCGAGCACCCACCAGACGGCGGCGAGCAGGGCGAGGCGCGTTTCGGAGTCGTTGGCGGCGGCGAGCACGGTGACGGCGGCGAGCGCGGTGGCGGCGCCGGCGCTGAGCAGAACTGTCGTCTTGAGGAAGTCGGCGAAGCGCACGCGGTGGCTATCAGAGCAGCGCCTCGAGCAGCTCGCGCACGCCGTCGGGCCCATCGATCGTGAGGTCGGCTTGGTCGATGAGCTCGGTGGGGGCCTCCTCGGAGCGCACGGCGACGCAGAGGGCGTGCGCGAGCGCGCCGCGCTCGGCGATGGCGCGCAGGCCGCGAAAGGCGTCGAGGTCGGTTGTGTCGTCGCCGACGTAGAGGGCGGCGTGGATCGCGGCGTGCGCGGGGGAGGCCTCGCGGTCGAGCAGGGCGGCGACGCCGAGGCTCTTGTCGAGAACGACGGGGGGGCGGACCTCGAGGACCTTGCGGCCCCAGTGGACGGCGAGGCCGTCGGCTTGCGCGCGGGCGGCGATCTCGCGGACGGCGGCGGCGGCGGCGTCCTCGTCGGGGGCGCCGCGCCAGTGGAAGGCGGCGATGGCGTACTTGTCCTCGCTGCGCACGCGCAGGCGCTGATGGTCGCTGGTGTAGACGCGCGCGGCGAAGGCGTGGACGCGCTCGGCCCAGGCGGCGAGCTCGGGGTCGACCTCGGGGCGGGTGGCACCGGCGCGCAGGAGCTCGCCGCCGTGGTTGCCGACGTAGGCGATGGAGCCGATCGCGACGACCTGGCGGGCGCTGGCGGCGCGGCGGCCGCTGACGCAGCCGACGAGGCGGTAGCGCTTGGCGATCTCGATCAGCAGGGTACGGGTGGCCTCGGGGACGTGCGCGTCGGTGGCATGCCGAACGATCGGCGCGAGCGTGCCGTCGATGTCGAGCAGGACCGCGGAGTGGGAGGGATCGGAGCGCAGCGGCTCCAGCGCCTCCACTAAGAGCGGGGCGGCGGGGGACACGGCCCTTAGTATGACCGAGGATGGTTGCGAGCAGGCCGCTGAGGCTGATGGCGATCGGCACGGCGGCGGGTCTATTCAGCGGGATCTTCGGGGTGGGCGGCGGTTCGGTGATCGTGCCGCTGCTGGTGCTGTGGCTGGGCTACGGCGAGCGCGAGGCGACGGGGACGTCGCTGGCGGCGATCGTGTGCATCGCGGGTTTCGCGGCGGCGGTACAGGCGGGGTACGGCAATGTGCGCGTGGGCGACGCGCTGCTCGTGGGCGTCCCCGCGGTGGGCGGCGTGCTGCTGGGGGCGTGGCTGCAGCAGCGACTGCGCACGCGGACGATCGCGCTGCTGTTCGCGGCGGTGCTGGTGGCGAGCGCGGTGGAGCTGTTGGTGCGGTGATCGGCGCGATCGCGATCGGGTTGGCCGCGCGCGGGGAGCGTCGCGAATCCGTCGAGGGCACGGGCGCATGATTGGCGCAATCGCGATCGGGTTGGCGGCGGGCGTGGTGGCGGGTCTGCTGGGCGTGGGCGGCGGGGTCCTGTTCGTGCCGGGGCTGGTGATCTTCATGAGCCTGACGCAGCATCAGGCGGAGGCGACGTCGCTGCTGGCGATCGTCCCGGTGGCGCTGGTGGGCGCGTACCGGCAGGACCGCTACGGCAACGTGCGGCGCAGGGACGGTCTACTGCTGGGGCTGTTCTCGATCGCGGGTGCGGCGGGCGGAGTGGCGCTGGCGAACGCGGTGTCGGGGAAGGCGTTGCAGGTGGCGTTCGCGTTGTTCACGCTGGTGGTGGCGGTGCAGCTGGTGCGCAAGAGCGTACGCGAGCCGCAGACCGACGGACGCGCTCGGGGGGCGGCCAGAAGCGCCGAGGGCGCCAAAGCCGGACGGAGAGACAAAGGGGTCTAGACTGATTGCTATGGGACTAGACAACCCGCTCCATATCGCTTTCCTGGTTGTGATCCTGCTGCTCGTGTTCGGCGCGCGGCGACTCCCTGAAATCGGGCGCTCGTTGGGCGGCGGGATGCGCGAGTTCAAGGACTCGATCAGCGGCGAGAGCAAACAGCCAGCGGTGACGCAGGCGGTCCAGCAGCCGCCGGTCGCACAGCCGCAGTCGCAGCCGGTCGCGCAGCCGGTCGCACAGCCGCAACCGGTGGCGCAGCCGCAACCCGTGGCACAACCCCCGCAACCCCAGCCAGTCGCGAGTCCGGCCCCGGCCCCGCCGGACGAAAGCACCTTCGGCCGCTAGAACGGGCGTCCGGCTGGCGGATGCTTAGGGGCGCTGGATCGGCGCGCTGCGGGAGGTAGGGTTGGATCCATCTTCCATGGCCGGAGCGGCCTGCTCGGGAGTGCGATGGGCAGGGAGGACATCGGGCTAGCGCGGTCGCAGATTGCGAGCAAAGCGCATTCGCAGATTGCGAACTGATGCGTTTGCAATCTGCGAACTATACTGTTCGCATGCCCGCTGCCTCGGGGTCCTCCAATCCGTTCATCCACGCGCGGGCGCTCGTCCCGAACGAGAGCATCCATCGAATCGAGGGTGAGCGTCTGCTCGAGCTGGCAGCGGGCGGGCACAACGCTGTGCTTTACGCGCCTCGCCGCTTCGGCAAGACGACGCTGCTCAAGCAGGTTCTACGGGACGCTGCTGAACGCGACATGCCCGGCGTGCTCATCGATCTGAGCGATGTGCTCGGCACTGGCGATGTCGCGGTCCGCCTGGAGCAGGCCTTCCGAGCGCTGCCAGGCAGCATCCGAAGATCGGTCAGCAAGGAGCTGGGCGGTGTGGGGTTCGCTGGCTTCAGCGTGGCGAGGCGCAACCCACCGATCGATCCGATCGCCGCGATCCACACGTTGCTCGAGCTGCCGGCGCAAATCGCGACTCGACATGGCCGGCGTTTGCTCGTGGTTCTGGACGAGTTTCAGGCGTTGGTCGGCCTTGATGGGATGGATGGCGTATTCCGCAGCCACATCCAGCATCACAGCGAGGTCAGCTACTTGTTCGCCGGCTCTGAGCCGTCCTTACTCCGCGCCTTGTTCGAGGATCGCGCACGGCCGCTCTACGGCCAGGCGGAACGCCTGCGGCTCGGCCGATTGGACACGGATGCAACATACGACTTCATCGAACGTCGTTTTCGGGAAACCGGCAAGGATGCCGGGGAGGTCATCTCCGACCTCGTCTATATAGCGCAGGGCCATCCCCAACGTCTGATGCTGGTGGCCCATCTTCTGTGGGATCGTGTCGATGCGCAGAGCGCGGCCACCTTGGGCGCCTTGCGTAGCGCGTATGACGCCGCGATGCGCGCGGCGGAACCAGAGTTGCGATACCTGTGGGAGGCGCTGAGTACCAACGAACGGCGAGTCATGGCAGCGCTGGCGTCGGGTTTCTCGCCCTATCAGCAGGAGGCAAGGCGGCTCATGGGCCTGGCCAACAACAGCAGCGCGGCCCGCGCGGTGGCAAGCCTGGAAGGCAAGACGGCCGTCGAGCACGCCAATGACGGCGAGCAGTTGCGCATCGTGGACCCTCTATTTGCGCGCTGGGTCCGCCGCCACGGCGGCGCTCGGCCTCAGGTGTTCGTCTTTCCCCACGACGGACAGTTCACAGTGACCGACGGCCCCTCGGTGGCCTTTCTGCGATCTACCCACCAAACGATGGCAGAGGCCGAGAGTGAGGCCGATCGTATCGCCGCCACGGGTACCGGGGCCGACGTGATGATCTACGACAGCGAAGATCCCAATGATCTGCCCGATTGGGTGGTACTCACGGATCGGGACCCCTAGCGCCGCCGGATCGGCCCGCTGCGGACGACTTCGAAGGCGGACCCGGGGACCTGCCCCAGCTGGTCGAGGTCGGTTTCGCTCCAGCGCGGGTCGGGGGCGCCGGTGATGTACCAGCTGGAGCCGTTGTCGGCGACGATCAGGCCGTAGCGCTCGAGTGCGCGCAGGATCACGAGCGCTTGGCCGTGGTAGGGGGCGAGGTCGAAGCGGGCGCTCAGTCGCAGGCGCAGGCCCATCGGGGGGAGCGCGGGATCGGTGCTGCTGGAGGCGTAGTGGGTCGCGGGATGGATGTAGCCGGCCTGGGTGCGCGCGACGGTGACGCGCAGCGCGTGGTCGATGCGCCCGGCGTGGACTTCGTCGTAGCGCGCGAGCAGCGGGAAGATCGGCAGGCCGGCGGCGTCGGCGGAGGTCCAGCCTTCGGGGCGCAGCGCGTTGCTGCGCAGATCGAAGACCGCGCCGGAGCCCGCTTCCCAGCCGCTGCGGTCGCGCTGGGCGTCGTAGAGCTCGTAGAGCTTGCACGCGCCTTGCTGCACGACGAGCACGTGGCGGTCGCCTTCAACCCCTGCGCCCTCGACGGGGGCGTTCGGCGGGATCGGGTAGGGGCCGGGGTTCGATTCGGCGCCGTACGCGGTGAACTTGATTGGGACCCGCGGCTGGCGGGGGCCGACGACGGTGTAGGGGATGCCGTAGGCGGGGTTCGCGCCGAAGTCGGCGTGCAGGTGCAGCGAGGCGCCGATGCTCGCGATGTACGCCGCGGAGTTGGGGTCGACCGGGGCGTGCGCGATTTCCTGGTTGATCGGGTTGCTCGCGGGGAAGATCGGGCAGCGCCGCGCGGCGAGCGCGGGCGCGGGCGCGGGCGCGGGCCCGAGCGCGGGCGCGAGCGCGGGCACGGACACGGACACGGGCGCGGGCGCGGGCGCGGCGATGAGCGTGGCAGCGAAGAGGCTCGCGATGAGGCTCACGCGGGGAGCGTAGCTGCGCGATGAGGATTGGGCCGCGGAGGGCCGCGCAGCTAGAGTCGGCCCGCGCAGTGAGAGTCGGGCCGCGCAGCGAGAGTCAGGCCGAGTCCTCAGCGGCGGCGGCGACGACCAGCGTGGGGCGCCCCTCGACGAGCAGCGGCGCGCCGCAGCTCCAGCAGTAGGAGGCGCCGCGGCTGTGCACGGCGCCGCAGGCGCGGCACGCGCCGTGGACGCCGGCGTGCGCGCCGGCGAGCAGGCGCTCGACCTCGGAGAGCTGCGCGTCGGCCTGCTGCAGCTCGGCGGCGCGGCGCGCGAGGACGTCGAGGCGGTAGTGGTCGCGGATCGCCATCTCGTAGGTGAGGCCACCGAGGTCCCAGGTGAGCGAGGCGACGCGCTCGGCGAGCTCGACGCGCAGACGGCGCAGCTCCGCGAGCGAGCGGCTCGCGGCGGCGGGGCTAGCCGGGTGGGGGACGAGGTGCGCCGCGTCGGCGGAGCGCACGGCGCTGGGACCTCCCGCGGGATCGGTCTTGGCACTCACGTCAGTGCCCGGTTTCGACGGGTTCGTCGCCTTTGAACTGTTCGTTGACTTCTTTGACGTGCTGCTTGCCGGTGGTTTTGTCGAGTTTCTGCAGCGACGTGGGGTTCGTCTTTTTCTGCACCGGGGGCGGCGCTTTGGCGGCTTTGACTTCTTTGGCTTCTTTCGCTTCTTCTTTGGCTTCCTGCTTGGCTTCTTCCTGCGCGGACTTGTGGCTCTGCGAGGCGCTCCCGGAGCCGCTCTGGCCCGCGGCGGAGCCGGCGCCGCCGGTGGTGCTGGCGGGTGCGGGCGCGGCGGCGAGCGCACCGCTGAGGCCCTTGACTTCGATGACCTGCTTGCCGGCGACCGCGCTCGCGCCGTCGCCGCCGGTGATCCAGTGCCCGACGAGCAGGCCGATCAGCAGCGCGGCGAGCAGCACGCCGGTGAGCGCGAGCAGCCCGGAGTAGCGGCGCAGCGCGCCGAGCAGGCCGTCGGGCTCGGGCGGCGGCGCGTAGTGGGCGCCCACGGGCGGCGCGCCGGGGATCCCGGCGCCGTGCGAGGCGAGCGCGGCGGGCTGGTACTCGCCCTGCAGGACGTCGAGGAACGCGAGACGCACGGGCGAGGCGGGCTGCCCGCAGGCGAGGCAGTAGCGCTGGTCGGGCGCGAGCGGCGCGCCGCAGCTCGCGCAGGTCGCGCTCGCGGGGGCCGCGGCGGCGAGCTGGGTGCCGCCTCCGGTGGTCGCGGCGCCGCTGCCGTTGCCATTGCCGGTGGCGGTCGCGGCACCGTTGGCGGTCGCGTCCTCGAGCGGGCGCGGCACGACGTCGAGCGGCGCGCGCGCGGGATCGGCGCGGGGATCGCTGGCGCTCACCCGAACGCCCCTCGCACGTAGTCGCGGGTGCGCGGCGCGCGGGGCTCGGAGAAGACCTGCTGCGCGGGGCCGTACTCGATGAGGTCGCCGAGGTACATGAACGCGACCTTGTCCGCGACGCGCTGGGCCTGCGCGAGGTTGTGCGTGACGATCACGACGGCGAGCTCGCGGCGCAGCTCGTGGATGAGCTCCTCGATGACGCCGGTCGAGATCGGGTCGAGCGCCGAGCAGGGCTCGTCCATCAGCAGGACCTCGGGGCGGGGCGCAATCGCGCGGGCGATACACAAACGCTGCTGCTGGCCGCCGGAGAGGCGCAGCGCGGGGCGGTGCAGGTCGTCGCAGACCTCGTCGTAGAGGCCCGCGCGGCGCAGCGCGTCGACGACGAGCGGCTGCAGCTCGGAGCGGCGCGGGCGCCGGCGCGACTGCTCGCGCAGCGCGAACGCGACGTTGTCGAAGATCGACATCGGGAACGGGTTGGGCTGCTGGAAGACCATCGCGACGCGCGCGCGCAGCGCGGTGTCTTCGAGGTCGTGGATGTCGTGCCCGTCGAGCACGATGCGCCCGGCGCGCGCGGCGCTGGGGGTGAGCTCGGTGAGGCGGTTGAGCGTGCGCAGCAGCGTCGTCTTGCCGCACCCGGAGGGCCCGATCAGCGCGAGCACCTCGCCCTGGTGGATCGAGAGCGAGACCGAGCGCACGGCGTCCTTGCCGCCGTAGGCGACGGAGACGTTCTCCAGGCGCAGGCGCTCGGGGCCGTCCGCGTCGAGCGCGCGCCGCACCGCCTCGCGCTGCGCCGGCGGGCGCACCGCCTCGGGTGGGCGGTCGAGCACGATCGTGCGCACCGGCGGCACCGGCTCTGGACCCGGCGTCGCGTCCGCCATCGATGCAATCTGCGACGGCGCTGGCAGTGGCGATGTCCTCGTAGCGGTCTTCACGTCGTCCTCATAACGGTCGCGGAGGCGGATTCCTCACGATAAAGATTGACACAGTTGGTCTTGTGATGGTAGGGCCCTTTCCTCATACGATCCCGCTGACCGCGACGGCGCCGCCGGCGTGGGCGTGGCGGCGCGCGATGCGTTCGACGGCGAGGTTCAGCGCGAGCACGAACAGCAGCAGCACGACGGCGGCGGCGTAGGCCTTCTGCGGCGCGGCGCCTTCGCCGGCGGGGGAGTTGTCGAAGACGTAGCTGGTGAGGCTCGAGCCGGTGCCGCGCAGCACATTCAGGCCGGGGAGGCTGCCGGCGTGCGGCGTGATGCGCAGTTCGTCGCCGAGCAGCACGATCACGATCGCGGTGTCGGCGATGATGCGGCTGACGCCGAGCGTGACGCCGGTCGCGACGTTCGCGCGCACGCTCGGGAGCAGCACGCGGCGGATCGTCGCGATGCGCGTCTTGCCGAGCGCGAACGCGGCCTCGCGCATGTGCGCGGGGACCGCCTGCAGGCCGTCGCGCGTCGCAACGAACAGCGGCGGCAGCGCGATCAGCGACATCATCGCGCCGGCCGCGAGGAACGACTGGCCGTAGACGCCGCCGCCTTCGTTGACGAACGACGCGAACGCGAGCAGGTGCAGCTGGAAGATCGCGAGGCCGAAGACCGCGATCACGATGTCGGGGGTGCCGGCGACGATCTCGATGCTCGCTTCCACGACCCGCGTCAGCGCGCGCCGCACGCGTCCGCCGCCACCGTACTCGACGATCCACAGCGCCGAGCAGATCGCGAGCGGCGCGGCGATCGCGATCCCGATGACCGTCAGCAGCGCGGTCCCGAGCAGCGGATCGAGAAAGCCGCCGGAGCCCGCCTGGTTCTTGCTCGCCTGCGGGTGGCTGAAGATCAGGCTCGGCCGCAGGTATTGCACGCCGCGGTAGCCCATGTAGAGGAGGATCGCGGCGGTCACCGCGCACAGCAGCAGGCCCGCGCCCCACGCCGCGAGCAGCACCAAGCGGTCGCTCCAGCGCCACGTCCGCAGCGACGAGCCGCGCCCGCGCCGCCGCGGGGGCACCGCGGAGAGCGCGGGGTCGGGGACGAAGACGCTCATCAGCCCCGCACCTGATACTTCCGCAGTGGCAGCTTCACGAGATAGCCGGCGACGGAGAGCACGAAGACCGAGAACAGCAGCAGCAGCGCGCATGCGTACAGCGTGGAGTTCAGCGCGGGGGCGCCGCCGAGGCCTTCGCGGAAGTCGACGATCGTCGAGGCGAGCGTGCGCAGCGGCTCGAACAGGAAGGCGACGCCGTCGCTCGGGCGCGGGCTGAAGAAGACCGAGCCGGAGACCATCGAGATCATGATCGCCTCGCCGAGCGCGCGCGCGGTGGCGAGCACGGTGGCGGCGACGATCGCGGGGCGGATCGCGCGCAGCGTGACGGCGCGGATCGCGCGCAGGCGGTTGACGCCGAGCGCGGCGGCGCCCTCGCGCCACGCGGCGGGCACCGCGGTGAGCGCGTCGCAGGTGAGCGCGACCATGATCGGCGTAATCATCAGCGTGAGCAGGACGACCGCGACGACGAGGCCCGCACCGGTGAGCTGGACGGTGTTCTGCAGCGAGGTGCGCTCGGCGCTCGTGACGAGGTGGTTGCCGACGTAGGGCACGAGCACGAGGATCCCGAGCAGGCCCCAGATGACGGAGGGCACCGACGCGAGCAGGCGCACGACGCGGATCATCACGCGGCGCACGCGCGCGGGGGCGAGCTCGACGATGAAGACCGCGCAGAGCACCGCGAGCGGCAGCGCGAGCGCCACCGCGAGTCCGGTGATCAGCAGCGTGCCGTAGACGATCGGCCAGGCGCGCACGTGGTAGGCCGAGGCGGGCGCGTTGGTCGCGGTCGAGAGCATGCTTTCGATTTGCCCACCGAGACTGCCCCCCGGTGCGAGCCAGCTGAGGCCGTTGTGCGCGAAGGTCGGCCAGGCGCGCACCGCGACGAACGCGACCATGCCGAGCACGATCGCGCCGGTCAGCAGCGACGCCGCGCCGAGCACGAGCTCGGCGCGGCGGTCGGACCAGGGCTTGCGCAAGCGACTCATCGCGCGCGCCACCCCCAAACGGGGCTCGCTAGACCGGAATCCACTGGCTGGCGACGATTTTGTGGGCGACGCGGCTGCTGTCGATCCAGGAGATGAACTTGGCGGCGGCGCCGCTGGCCTTGCCCTTGGTGACCTCGTAGAAGCGCGCGACCGCGGAGTACTGGCCGGAGGACGCGTTGGCGAGGGTGCAGCCGACGCCGTTGTAGCCGACCGCGTTCACGCCGCCGCTGTCGGCGCGGTAGTTGGAGAGAAAGCCGATCGCGCCGGGGGTGTTTTCGACCTGCTGCTCGAGCAGACCCTCGGAGGGCTCTTCGGCGGCGAGTTTCGAGACGCTCTTGTTGGCGAGGAAGAGCGACTTGAAGTTCGTCAGGACGCCCGCGGTGGAGGTGCGGCTGATGATGTCGATTGGGCCGCTCACGCTGGCGCCGGAGATCTGGCTCCATTCGCGGTCCTTGCCGGTGAAGATCGCCTGGACCTGCGCTTCGGAGAGGTTCGCGAGGTGGTTGGACTTGTTGGTGACGACGCAGATCGCGTACTTCGCGATCGGGTAGAACACGAGTCCGGGGGGATCCGTCGGCAGGGGGTCGCGCGAGACGTCGCCGATCGTGACGCGCCCGGCGGCGACGTCGTTGACGCCGATCTGGGCGCCGCCCTGGGAGATCCGGAAGCTGACTTTGTTGTGCTCGAGCTTCACGTACTTGTGCGCGAGCAGCTGCACGAGTGGGTAGGACGCGGTGGCTCCGCTGATCGTGATCACGCTCGTAGCCGAGGCGATCGCGGGCACCGCGCTCCCTATCAGGGTCACAGCCGCGAGCGAGGCGGCAAATCGAAGACGAGGGGCCCGGCTCGCCGGCCTGCGGCCGGCTGCGCCACCCTCGAAGCGGCGGATTCGATGCATAGTCGTGGGGCTCCGTTTCCTAACGAGTTGACAATTTCCTGGCGGGAACCCTACCATATTCTGCACAAACAAGATCGGCTTTAGTTCTTTTGTGTTATTTGTGCTAAACAAGATGCCCTCTCCCCTCCCCCCAACCCCCAGGACGCTGCCCTCGCTGCCCTCGCGCAAGGTCAGCGCGATCCTCGCGGCGGGCACGCTCGCCGCGGGGATCGCCCTGGGGGCCTTGATCGGCCCGGCACGGGCGAGCTCCCTCGCCGGCGGAGCGCGCGCGGCGGCGGTCGCGCGCGTCTTGGGCCTGCTCGCGCTGGGCGAGAGCACCGGCGCGGGTGGCCAGCTGTTGCTCGCGGGGAGCGCAGGACACGCGGCGGCGGCGGCGACGACAGAAGCGACGTCGTCGGGCGGCGCAACGGGCGGCGCAGGCGCGAGCAACGCGGCGGGCGCGGGCGCCGGTAACGCGGCGAGCAACGCGGCGGGCGCGGGCAAAGCGGCAAGCGCGGGTACCTCGAGCGGTGGGCGCGGCACCGCGGGCGCGGCGCAATCGGAAACAAGCTCCGCGACGCCGACCTCCTCGGAAAGCACCCCGGCTTCGAGCTCGCCGTCTCCGACCAAGCACAAGTCCCCCGCGGCCGGCGCGGGGGAAGCGGGCAAATCGAAACCGGCGCGCCTCGCGCCGGTGGCGCATGTGTGGCTGATCGTGCTGCCCTACGGCCAGAGCTTCGCGAGTCTCGCGGGACAGGCCGCGGCGGCGCCGTATACGAACTCGCTCATCCACAAGGGGACGCTGCTGAGCGTCTACTCCGCGCTGCAGGCGAGCGAGCTCGCGGGCGACGCGGCGCTGCTCTCGGGGCAGGTGACGGGCGGCGTGAGCACGATCGCGCCGCCGTGCGCGGGCGCTCCGAGCACGGGCGCCGCGGGCGCCTCCGCGGGCACCCCGAGCGCGAGCACGTCGGCGCCGGCCACCGCGACCTGCGCGACGGCTGAACCGGCGGGCGCGCAGGCCGCGGACGCGTTCCTGCGCGAAGTCGTCCCGCAGATCGAGGCGAGCGCGGCGTACCGCGAAGGCGGACTGATCGCGATCACGTTCGGCGCTGCCGGCGAAGGCGCGAGCGGCGGCGAGGGCGCTCCAAACGCGAGCTCACCGGGCGCGGGTTCACCGGGCGCGGGCTCACCAGACGCGAGCTCCCCGGGCAGCGGGACGTCGGCGGCGCCGGGGATCGCGTACCCGGCGGGCACGCAGGTGAGCACGTCCTCGACGGCGGGCGCGCCGGGAGCGCTGCTGCTCTCGCCGTTCCTCGCGCGTCGCGGCGCGCGCGTGGCGAGCGCGTTCGACGAGCTCGCGCCGCGCGAGAGCCTTGAAGAACTGCTGAGAGACCCATCCAAAACCCCCCATCGATAACGGAGGCCATGTGCACTCAAACGAAAGTACCCACCGCTCCTTTCGCGACCCCGGCGCTGCGCGGCGGCGTGACACTAGAAGCGCGGCGCGGGGGCGCGAGACGCGAAGCGCGGCGGCGCCCGCCGTGAGGCTGACGCTGCTCGCGCTGCTCGGCGCGCTGGCGTGCGCGCTGGCGGCGCCGGCGTTCGCGCACGCGGAAGCGACGGAGCCGAGTAACCCCAACAACTACGAATGCTCGGGCAGCCTCGGCGCGGGTAAGGCCGAAGCGGGCGGCGAAGAAACACCGGTGGCGTACACGTTCGAGTGCGACGGCCAGATCACGGGCTACCAGGTGCAGACGCAGCTCCCGATCACGGGGATCGAGGGCGCCCCGGTGGTGACGAACCACGCGGGGACGCCGCTGAACGACACGTTCGCGTGCAGCGGCGCGTTTCCGGGCTACGCGGTCAACTGCGTGGGCGCGAGCACGACCGAACCGGAGGAGAAGATCTCGGGGCAGTTCGAAATCGGTTGGAAGCTGTGCACCGAACCGCGCGTGGACGCGCTGCTGACGGTCACCTACGCGTACCTCGAAAAGGGCGTGATCACGCAGGCGATCTCGGGACCGTTCGAGCTCGGCCGCCCGCTGGGCTGCCCGGCGACGGCGCGCTCGGGCAAGGACCGCCTGAACGCCTTCCAGGGCGCGGAACCGAAGAAGGGCAGGCAGGGCAAGAGCGCCAAGGACAAGCTCAAGCACGACAAGGGCGCGAAGGGCAAGTCGAAAGGCAAGACGCCCAGCAAGACGCTAAACAAGACGCCAAAGAGGGGCTCGGGTAAGAAGGGCTAGCGCGAGCAGACAGACGCGCGATCCGCCCCGCGGCAGCCAGAGAAATGCGCTGCCGCGGGGCGGTCCGCCCATTTTTCTGCGGTGGCCCGCGTCCGCGACGGCGGCGGCGTGCTTCGATCACCGGCTCGCGCGCGCGGCGGGGAAGCTAGGCTCCCAACGGATGAGGAAGCCGGCAACGACGCTCGGGGCGCTACTGCTCGCGTGCGCATTCGCGGGCTGCGGGTCGGGCGAGCGCGCGGCGACGGGCGTGACGATCACGGACACGGCGGCGAAGACGCCCGTCGCGAAGACGCCGGGCGCGGCTGCTCCGGGCGCGAAGACGCCGGGCGCGGCTGCTCCGGGCGCGGCGACGCCGGGCGCGAAGACGCCGGCGACGGACTGCGCGGGGGCGACGCTGGAAGCGCTGGAGCGGGTGGGGCGCAGCGTCTACGAAGAGTCGGCGAGCGGGCGGATCGTGGCGGAGGCGGTGTACCGCCTGGAAAGCTCGCGGGCGCTCGCGGAAGCGACGGCGCGCGGCGAAGCGGCGGCGACGGAGCGGGTGCTGCGGAGCCTGCTGCTCAATCAGATCGTGAGCGTGCGCGTGCAGCGCGCGGGGCGAACGCTCGCGCGGATCGAACGCGGCGCGGGGATCGCGCCGGCGACGGGGCGATTGCAGCTCGGGGGGCAGCCGGTGGGGACGTTCACGGTCTCGACGCAGGGCGCGAACGGGTACGCGCAGACGACCTCGGGACTGACGGCGTCGCAGGTTGTGGTGCGCAGCGGGCGGCGCGTGTTGCGGAGCACGCTGCACCTGGCGCCGAGCGCGCTGAGCGCGTTACGCGCGAACCGCCGCGAAATCAGCGTCGCGGGGGTGGGCTACCGCGTCGACACGTTCGCGGGCGGCGCGTTCCCGGGGGCGCCACTGAGTATCTCGTTGCTCGTACCGGCGACATCGGTCGCGACGATTTGCACGCGCGGCGCGGCGCGCAGCGACGTGGCGAGAGCGCGCGCGGAAGCGTGGGGTCTGGTCGCGGAACGGGTCTACTACGCGGAGCACGAAGGCAGCAAAGCGGAATTAATCCTCGGCGACGTGGAGCGCTCGCGGGCGTTCCGGGAAGCGGTGTTGGCGGGCAATGCGACTGCGACCCGCGCGGCGATCATCGGCTTCTTCCGCGCGCATCTGCACGTGGTGCGGGTGCGCGTGATGCGCGCGGGGAAGCTGCTGGTGGACGTCGGCGGCCCCTACGTGCTGGCGCCGATCCGGGGGGTGATCCGGGGCGCGCGGGGCGTAGTCGCGGCGCGCTTCGAGATGGCGATCCAGGACGACCTCGGCTTCACGATCCTCGCGCGCGCGTTCACGGGCGCGCAGACGCTGATGCGCGAGGGCACGCGCCAGGTGATGGGCACGCTGCGCCCCGGCCCCGCCAGCATCCCGGACCGCGGACGCGTGCGCTACCGCGGCACGACGTACGAGGCCTACTCGTTCGACGCCGAGGCGTTCCCCTCGGGGCCGCTGCGGATCTCGCTGCTGTATCCGACGAGCTGACGCGCTTCCGCGACGCGCGACGACGCCGCCGCGCCGCGCGACGCCGCGTCGCGTCGCGTCGCGTCGCGGAGTGGCATATATCTTTTTCGTCTTCCTTCAATTCCAAAACGGTTTCATCGCGTAAGGATCTCGAAAAAAAGACATCGAGATCGGCACGCGTGGACGGGGCGACACACGCGTGGACGGGGCGACACACGCGTGGACGGGGCGACGCGCGTGCGTGGTGGATGCGTGAGGACGGCGGCCCGGGGTTCCTACACCAAGCTAGTCGTCATCCGCTCGACCTCCTCGATCGAGGTGAGGCCGTCGCGGACCTTGTCGATGCCGTCGTCGTGCAGGCGACGCATGCCGGCGCGGCTGGCGGTGGCGGCGATTTCGTCGACGGAGGCGTGCTGGAGGATCTGGGTGCGGATCTCTTCGGTGATGGCCATGACCTCGTAGATGCCGACGCGCCCGCGGTAGCCGGAGCCGGAGCAGCGCGAGCAGCCGACGGGCTCGTAGGGCTGGATCCCGGTGAGCCCGTACTCCTCGATCACCGAGGCGGGGAGGTTCGCGGGGCGCTTGCAGTGCGGGCAGAGCATGCGGACGAGGCGCTGGGCGATGATGCAGTCGATCGCGGAGGAGACGAGGAAGGGCTCGATGCCCATGTCGGTGAGGCGCCCGAGCGCGCTCGGCGCGTCGCGGGTGTGCAGCGTGGAGAGCACGAGGTGCCCGGTGAGCGCGGCCTCGATCGCGATGTGCGCGGTCTCGCGGTCGCGGATCTCGCCGACCATGATCACGTCGGGGTCGGCGCGCAGCATCGAGCGCAGGCCGGTGTCGAAGGTGACGCCGGCCTTGGGCGCGACCTGCATCTGCTTGACGCCGGCGATCCGTGACTCGACGGGGTCCTCGATCGTCAGGATCGAGCGCGCGCCGTCGTTGAGGACGGCGAGCGCGGCGTAGAGGGTCGTGGACTTGCCGGAGCCGGTGGGGCCGGTGACGAGCACGGCGCCGTGCGGGCGGTGGATCGCGTGGTCGAAGCGCGCTTGCGCGTCCTCGCGCATCCCGAGCGACTCGAGGTTCTGCACGACGACGCCCTTGTCGAGGATGCGCATCACGGCGCCCTCGCCGTGCACGAGCGGGAGCGTGACGACGCGGATGTCGATGCGCCGGCCTTCGACGTTCAGCGCGAGCCGCCCGTCCTGCGGCGCGCGGCGCTCGGAGATGTCGAGGTCGGCCATGATCTTGATGCGCGAGACCATCCCGGCGGCCATCCGCCGGCGCACGGTCGCGGCCGGGTAGAGGACGCCGTCGACGCGGAAGAGGACCTGCGTGTCGCCTTCCTCGGGGTTGACGTGGATGTCGGAGGCGCCCTGCTGCACGGCCTGCGCGATGATCGAGTGCACGAGCTTGATGATCGGCGCGTCCTGGTCGGCCTGCTCGGCGAGCGCGGTATCGAGCGACTCCTGTTCGTCGTCCTCGGCGATGTCTTCGATCGCGCCCTCCAGGCGCCCGAGACGCGCGGCGAGCAGGTTGACGTCCTCGGCGGAGGCCGCGGCGACACGCACGCGACGGTTGGTGATCATCGCGATGTCGTCGATGCTGAGGATATTCGTGGGGTCGGCCATCGCGAGCAGCAGCGCGCCGTCCTCCGTGAAGCTGACGGGCACGGCCTGATAGCGCTTGATCGCCTCGGCGCTCAGCAGGTTGACGGCGCCCATGTCGGGCTCGTAGACGGAGAGGTCGACGTAGTCGAGTCCGAAGCGTTCGGCGACGACGCGCGCGAGCTGGTCCTGGCGCAGGACGCCCTGCTCGACGAGGACCTGCCCGGTCGGCTTGCGCTGCGTGCGCGCGGCCATCACCGCCTGCTCGACGGCCTGGCGGTCGGCGAAGCCGAGATCGACGACGACCTCCCCGATCCGCCGCCCCGAGCGCCCGCTGCGCGTCGCGGTGTTCAGCCCGTTCGCGGGGGGCCGCTCGAGTGTCGCGACCGCGCCGCCCTGCGGCTCGGCTGCGGCGGTCCCCGTAATCGCGGACTCCAGCGCCGCGAGCTCCGCGCCACCAGGGGAGGCGCCACCCGGCGAGGTGGCAACCGGAGGATCGCCGGGGCTGGCGCCGCGCGGCGGCTCGAGCGCAAGCTTGGACGCAGGCGCGGCCTCTGGAGCAGGCACAGGGGTAGCCACAGGCACGGCCTCGGAGGTCGACACGACCTCAGGCGCCGACACACCCTCAGGCGCCGACACGGCCTCGGGCGCCGATACGGCCTCGGGCGCCGACACGGCCCCTGACGCGGGCGCGGCAGGCGGCGCCGCGATAGCGGCCCCCGACGCAGCGGGCGGCGCCCCGGGCGCGGGCGCGGTAGGCGACGTCTCGACCGCGGCGCCCGGCACGGCGGACGGCGCCTCGGCGGCCTCCGGCGAAGGCGCGGAGTCCTGGGGCGAGGGGGTGGCGGCGGCGTCGGGCGACGAGATCGCCTCGTCGTCGGCGGCCGCGCGGCGGCGTCGAAACCAACTCATCGCGTGTTTATCGGCACTTCGCGCGCACCGCTTGATCTCTGCGACGAGTCTTATTTCAGCCGGGGAGCCCGTGCTCGAAGGCGCTCTTGAGGTGCGCGTCGAGCGCATTGCAACGGTAGAGCGCGATCGCCTCGGCGCAGGCAAAGCGCCCGCCGGTGCCCCCCTCGGGGCCGTGGTGGGTGAGGATGCAGTGCTCGAGCGCGAGGCGGCGCTCGCGGGGCAGCGACGCGGGGTAGCGCGGGGTGAGCAGGCGCAGGGTGAGCTCGACGTGCCCGAGCAGCCGTCCCTCTTCGCTGCGCGCGATCTCGGCGCCGTAGGTGAACTCGCGGGTGCGGCCGAGGTCGTGCAGGAGCGCCGCGGCGAGCAGCAGGTCGCGGTCGAGCCGCGGATGCAGCGTGCAGGTCTCCAGCGCAAGCGTCGCGACGGCGACGGTGTGCTCGAGCAGGCCCCCGAGGTAAGCGTGGTGCCCCGCGGTGCTCGCGCGGACGGGTCCGGAGGCGGGGATCGCGCAGGGCGCGCGGCGGATCTCGGCGCGCAGCTCGCGGTCGCCGAGGACGCGCTCGAGCAGCGCGCGCAGGCCGGGTTCGTAGAGCTCGCGCGCGAGGTGTTCGAGGAAGCCGTCGAGCTCGTCGACGTCGCGGCGCGAGGTTGGCAGGAAGCCCGCGGGGTCGGCCTCGGCGCGCTCCGCGCGTGCGATCGCGCGCAGATCGATCTGCAGCTGGTCGCGAAAGCGCGCGACGCGCCCCTGCGCGCGCACGAGCTCGCCGCGCTCGAAGCGCCCGGCGAGCAGGTCGGCGTCGCGGAAGGCGCGCGCGATGATCGACCCGCTGCTGTCACGCAGCTCGACCGTCAGGTAGGGCGTGCCGGCGCGCGAGACCTGGCGGTCCTTGCGCGCGCAGGCGAAGACGGCGTCGACGTCCTGGCCCTCGCGCAACGTGGCGACTGTCTGTGGGTCCATGCTCGCATGATGTACGGTGGAGCGGATGCAGCCGCTCATCTGGGACCGTCGCCCGGCGGGCCTGCGGGCCCCGGTGATGGTGTGCGCGTTCGAGGGCTGGAACGACGCGGGCGACGCCGCGTCGACGGCGGTGGCGTTCATGAGCACGGCGCTGCAGGCGGAGCGCTTCGCGCACATCGAGACCGAGGAGTTCTACGACTTCCAAGCGAACCGGCCGCGCATCCGGCTCTCCTCCGAGGGCGACGGCCGCCGCGAGATCGAGTGGCCCTCGGTCGAGATGTACGCAGCGCCGGTGCCTGGCAGCCAGCGCGACCTGGTGCTGGTACAGGGCGTCGAGCCCTCGATGCGCTGGCGCTCGTTCAGCGCGCTGGTCGTCGAGCTCGCGGAGGCGCTCGGGGTGCAGATGGTGGTCACGCTCGGCGCGCTGCTCGCGGACGTGCCGCATACGCGCCCGATCGCGATGACGGGCTTCGCGTCGGATCCCGTGCTGATGGAGCGCATGGGCGCGCACCGTCCCAGCGACTACGAAGGCCCGACCGGGATCGTGGGGGTCCTGCACAGCGCGTGCACCGAGGCGGGGCTGCCGTCGATGAGCCTGTGGGCGAGCATCCCTCACTACGTCGCGGCCGCCCCGAGCCCGAAGGCGGCGCTCGCGCTGGTGCGCCGCCTCGAGGGCGTGCTGGGAATCTCGCTCGACACCGTGGAGCTCGAGGAGGCGACGGTCACTTACGAGCGGCAGGTCGGGCTCGCTGTCTCCAGCAACCCCGAGGTGCAGGCATTCGTGGACCGCTTGGAGCAGGACGACGAGGACGACGAAGCGGGCGAGGAGGGGGACGCGGAGACGAGCGTCGATCTGCCGCTGCTCTTGGAGGACCTGCCCTCCGGTGACCTGCTCGCGAGCGAGTTCCAGCGCTTTCTGCGCCAGCGCGGCGAGGACGAGCCGCCCGCGGACTCGCGCTCCTGAGCGCGCGCGTCGAAACGCAGCGCAGGTACCCACGCTCGCACGCGACCGCCGCCCGCGCGTCTGCATGGGCCAACGGGGAGGCACGGCCTCGGCACGCAGGCCTGAATAGGCCAACGGGGCGCGACACGGGCGCCGCATGCATGCCGGGCCTGGATAGGCCAACGGGGCGACATCAGATGCCGCCCCGTTGACTGAGGGAGGAGAGGGTCCTTCTTCCACCGGCGAGATATGGGCCGGCAGACCCTCCCGCCGCGGGCGTGTCCTCTCCGGACCCGGGGCGGGGGAAGCTTGTCGTGTCGGCTAGACCAGGCTGAGGACGCGCTCCTGGACGCGGTTGGCGAGGTCGGCGCCGTCTTCGAGGCGCGTGCGCACGGCCTTTTCGACCTGGCTCTGGGTCTTCTCGAGCTGCGCCTGGGTCTGCTCGACCTGGCTCGTGAGGCTCTTCGCGACGTCCTCGCGGCGGCGGTCGAGCTCGCGGCGGCGCTCGCGCAGTTCGCGCTCGACGCGGGTGCGGGTCTTGCGGACCTCGCGCTCGAGGCGGTTGCGCGCGGTGTTGCCGCGGCGCTCGAATTTGCGCAGCTGCGTCTGCGCCTTGGCGGGCGTGGAGTAGCTCGAGAGGACCTCGTTGACGCTGGAGAGCACGCGATCGCGCGCGCTGAGCGCGACGCCGACGGGGATCAGCACGGCGCGTTCGGCGTAGTCACCGGCGAGCGCGGTGGTGCTGCGAGCGGCGGCCCGGCCGCTGCCGGCGGTGCTCCGGTGCGCGCCTTTGCCGGCGGCGCTGGCTTTGGTGCTCGCGATCTTCCGGGGCGGCGCGCCCGCGCGGGCTTTCGTGGCTTTGGCGACGCGCGCGGTTTTCGCGGCGCCCGCTTTCGCGCTCGCTTTGGCGGCGCTTGCTCTGCGGGGGGTGTTGGGGGTGTTGTCGGCCATCTGGGGCGGGTCTCCTCTGCTTGTCTCGGCCCGCGGGAGGGGCGGCGAGTATGGGTACGTTTGTTCTAGGCGCTCGGCGCTCCGAGTGTGGAGGCGAACACCTGTTTGTACACGGGCGCACCCCGCTTGTTACACCTCGAGGCTAACAGGTTCGCGAGCCTCCGTGGGAACTGGATAGCGGGCCAACAAGCTTGTGACATCAGGAACATGCGTTCGGGCGACGAGTGGACATGTATTTTTCGTCTTTCTTCAGCGACAAAACAGTTTTACCTTGCAAGGATCACCAAAAATACATCCACAAATGTCCGCCTCCGGGCGGATCATCACGCGGTCGGCGAGCGCGGCGCGTCCGGAGGTCATCGAGATCGTCACGCCATCCCGCGATCCCACAGCTCGCGCGGCAGCGAGCTCGACGACGGGTGGGAGATCATCGATCGTCACGCGACCCGCGCGAGCCAGAGTTCGGGCGCGGCGAGCTCGGCGGGTGTGGGGAGATCGTCGGGGGAGCGCCAGACGCGCGCGAGCAATTCGCGCCCTCCCCCGGTCGCGTCGCGCTCGCCGGCGGCGACGATCGCGTCGCAGAAGCGCCGGCCCTCCTCGTACTGGCGCAGCTTGAGCTCGAGCCCGAGCAGGCGCTCGAGGACCTTCCACGGCAGGCCGCGGCCCTCGCGACGGCGGTTCATCGCGGCGCGCAGGCGCGGTAGGGCGGGCAGGACGTCGGCGCCGACGGCGTCCATCACGTGCTCGGCGTGACCCTCGACGAGCGACATCGTGGCCTGCATCCGCGCGACGAGCTGCCAGCGCTTCTCGCCGAGCGTGAGGCGCAGGATCTCACCCCGACGGAGGCGCTCGACGAGCGCGCGCAGATCGCGGGGGTCAGGCATCCGCAGGAGCGTGCCGAGCGAGACCGAGACCTGCAACCCGCCGATCAGCTCCTGCAGGAGCCCGGCGAGGTGCTCGCGCAGCCAGGGCGCGCCGGAGAACTGGATCGCGTGGGTGAGCTCGTGGATCGCGACCCACGAGACGAGCTGCTCGCGGTCGACCTGCATGTTGCGCGAAGCCTGCTCGAGGTTCGGCGCGACGAGCAATAGGCGCGGCGTGACCGTCGGGTCGAGCAACGCGAGGTCGTACTGCCCAAGCACGCGCTGGGAGAGCATCCCCGCCATCGCGCCGACCTGCGCGCCGAGCAGCAGGCCGCCGGCGGCGCTGAGCGCGTCGTAGAGCGGCGTGAGGTCCTGCGCGCCGGCCTTGCGCGGACGCCATTTACGAGAGGCCGCGCCGGCCGCGCCGCTCTGCTGGGCGAGCGGCTCGAGGATCGGGCGCATGCCCTTGAGGTTCGCCGCGATCCAGGTGGGACGGTCGACGGCCTCCAGCGGCGGCAGCGCCGCGGGTAGCTCTAGGCCCGAGTACTCGCTGACGCGCTCCGCGAAGCGCTGCGCGAGCGGTTGCACCGACTCGCCACTGAGCGCGCCGTCGGGGGGCGAGCCTGCGAGCATCTCGCCGACGCGCTGCGCGGTGCTCCAGTCGATGGCGTCCACACACAGAGGGTAGCCTTGGATCGTGCGCGCGCAACTGGATGGTCTTTCGACCGGCGCCCGGCGCGAGGCGCAGACGGGCGCGGAGGACGCGGGGGCGCCCGCGGCGACGGTGCCGCGGGCGGCGTTCGAGCCCGCGGAGGTGCGCGACGTGATGGCGTGGCTGACGCTGCTCACCGAACCGCAAGACGCCGCGGCGGCGGTGCGCGCGCTGGGCCGCCCGCCGGTGGAGCTGCGCCAGGTCGACCTCGCGCAGGTCGTGCAGGTCGCGCGGCGCCAGAAGCTCGACGTGGTCGCGGCGCTGGGCGTCGCGAGCGAGTCCGCGCAGCTCGCACCGCAGGCGCGAGAGCGCATCGAGCGTTTCCAGGAGCTCCACACGTGGGCCTCGCAGGCGCTGCGCGCGGAGCCGCTCGAGGTCTTCGTGGTGCACCTGATCGAGCGCCTCGGCCTGCGGCGGCGCCGGCGCTTCGCCGCGGACGCGCGCGAGCTCGGCGGGGACGCCCGCGCGCGCGCGGGCACGGGGTCCGGCGCGGGGTCCGGCGCGCACGCGGGCACGGGGTCCGGCGCAGGGTCCGGCGCGCACGCGCGCACGGGGTCCGGCGCGGGGTCCGGCGCGCACGCGGGCACGGGGCCCGACGACGCGGGCGCGGACGCGGGGGCGCGCCCGGAGGACGACGCGTTGCAGGAGATCCTGGGGCTGCTGCGCGAGGAGGTCCTGGGCGACGTGACGCGGATCGCGGGGCGCCTGGGCGAGCTGCGCCTGGACACCGACCTGGATGTCTCGCACGGGATCGTGCGCTATCTCGAGCTGATCAAGCTCGCGGCGTTGGCCGAGCGGGCGCCGGGTCAAGCCGGGGAGCAGTCGCTCGCGGACATCAATGCCCGCCTACTCGCCGCGACGACCCCGCTGCAGCGGGAGATCTACGAGAGCTCGCTGCTCGATGACCTGATCGCGGGCCCCGAGCACGAGCGGGGCGCGCGGGGCGCGGCGCTCGGCCCGCGCGGCGAGCCATCGCTCGAGGCGTTCCTGCCGCGCCGCGGCGAGGGCCTCGCGCTGTCCGCGTCGGACGTCGTGACCTACCGCGGCTGCCCGCTGCGCTACAAGTTCGCGCGCGTGCTGCGAATCCCGAGCGAGCAGACGCTCAACCAGCGCTTCGGGATCGTCGTGCACCAGGTCCTCGAGCGCTACCACTCCGCCGAGGAGCAGACGCTCGGGCTGATGATGGAGCTGCTCGAGGCCGCCTGGCGGCGCGCCGGGATCGGCGAGGGCGAGCACGAGCGGCGGCTGCGCGTGATGGCGCGCGCCGCGCTCGTCCGCTACCACGAGCGCCTGCGCGAGGAGGACGCGCGGCCGCTGTGGTTCGAGCGCTCCTTCGCCTTCGACCTCGGACCCCACCACGTCCGCGGGCGCGTCGACCGCGTCGACGCGCTGCCCGACGGCAGCTACGAGCTGATCGACTACAAGACCGGCCACGCGCGCACCGCCGCCGAGCTGCGCGACGACATTCAGCTCTCGCTGTACGCGATCGCCGCGCGCGAGGCCTGGCAGCTGGAGAGCTCGCGCCAGTCCTACTACTACCTCCTCGACGACCGCCGCGTCGCCGTGCCGCGCGCCGAGGGCGGCGCGGAGTGGGTGCGCGACGCCGTGCTCCGCGTCGGCGAGGGCATCCTCGCGCAGGACTTCGAGCCGACGCCTTCGCCGGCAGTGTGCGCGCTGTGCGACTACCGCATCGTCTGTCCCGTCGCCGAGCGGTAGATTGCTGTCGTTCGCATGGCGCGCGGACCCGGGCGCCCGCGAGGGGGGCCGAGAACTTCGTATTCGATTTTTGGAGCTCTTTCCGTGATGGAATGATTTTCGGGAGAAAGGTTCTCGAAAAATTGAATGCCCTGCTCAGCCATCCGGCACCTGCGCGCCGCGCCGCTTGTGCGCGAACGCGCCACGCCACTCCTGCGAGAACGCGCCACGCCTGCGAGAACGCGCCACTCCTGCGAGAACGCGCCGCGCACTCCTGCGAGAACGCCGCGCCGCTTCTGCGAGAATGACTACGTGCCCGCGCGCGAGCAGATTCTAAAGGCCCTCGAGGCCGTGATCGACCCGGAGCTGCGGCGCTCGATCGTGGAGCTCGAGATGGTGCGCTCGGTCGAGATCGGCGCGAACGGGGTCGTCGACGTGACGGTGTCGCTGACGACCGCGGGCTGCCCGATCCGTGGGCACTTCCAGACCTCGGTCGCGCAGGCGGTCGGCGCGCTGGATGGCGTCGAGCACGTAAACGTCTTCTTCGACGTGCTCAGCGACGCCGAGAAAGCCGCGCTGCAGCAGAAGCTCGGTCGCGGCAGCCTGCCGGAGGGCGCGCTCGCGCAGGTCGCGAACGTGATCTGCGTCGGCTCCGGCAAGGGCGGCGTCGGCAAGTCGACGCTGACCGCGAACCTCGCCGCGGCGCTCAGCGCCGAAGGCAAGCGCGTCGGGATCCTCGACGCCGACGTCTGGGGCTACTCGATCCCGCGCATGTACGGGCTCGGCGCCACGCGCCCGCCGGTCTCGGCGCAGCGCAAGATCATCCCGCTGGAGGCGCACGGCGTGAAGGTGATGTCGATCGGGTTCTTCGTCGAGGAGGACGCCGCGGTCGTGTGGCGCGGGCCGATGCTGCACAAGGCCCTCACGCAGTTCCTGCAGGACGTCGAATGGGGCGCGCTCGACTACCTCCTGATCGACCTCCCCCCCGGCACCGGCGACGTCTCGATGACGCTCGCCCAGTTGCTGCCCCAGGCGCAGTTCGCGATCGTCACGACCCCGCAGGCGACCGCGCAGAAAGTCGCGCGCCGCGCCGCGCAGATGGCGCACAAGGTCTCCCTGGAGATCGTCGGCGTGATCGAGAACATGTCGGGCTTCGCCACCCCGAGCGGCGAGCGCTACGCGATCTTCGGCGAGGGCGGCGGGCAGGAGCTCGCCGACGAGCTCGACGTGCCGCTGCTCGGCAAAGTGCCGCTGACGATGCCGCTGCGCGAGCACGCCGACGCGGGCGTGCCGCTCGTCGTCGAGGACCCCGACGACCCCGCCGCGCAGGCGATCCGCCACGCCGCGCGCGGCCTGATCGCGCTAGCGCCGCTCGCGCCCGTGGAGCTGCCCGTGCTCGCCGTAACGCCGCCCGCGCCGCCCGCGCCCGCGGCGTCCCCCGCGCGACCCGCGGGCATGTCGCTGCCGATGGCCTAGCGCCCCCGGGCGGCCGCTCGTGGGCGGCCAGCTTGCGCGCGGTGTTTCCGACGTGGAGCGCCGCCGCGGAGGGCGGCTGGTGACGGAATCCGCCGAATTGCAGGCAGGTTCGCCGATCGACCGCGCGCCGCGCAGCGCGCCATCGACGCGCGCGACGGGCGTCCTTGACCGCGCTCGTGAGCGCGAAGAGCATGTCCGGCATTCGATCTACGGAGGAGAACCCGGATGTTCGTTGGCGCGCGGCGAGCGTACGCGTCGCGCTGGGCGCGGGGGCAGCGCTGATCGCGGTCGCGCTCGCAGTGACGTTCTCGCGCGGGCCGCTCGTGGTGACGGGCACGAACTCGATCCCGAATACGACCGTCGTCGCGGCGACGCTCGGGCCGGCGCATTTCTGCCAGGGGGGCGAAGTCGTCCCGCAGGGTACGACCGCGGTGCGCGTGTGGCTGCAGGGGAACGTCCAGCCGCGCGTGCGCATCGCGGTGCTCGCGAGGTCGCGGACGGTGGCATCGGGCACACAGGCCGGGGGATGGCTCGGGAAAGTCATGACCGTCCCGATTCCGCGCCTTCAGCGCACGCTCCGCGACGCGCAGCTCTGCCTCTCGATCGATCGCGCCGTCCAGGCGCTCAATCTGCTCGGAGGACCGGTGAGTCATCCCGCGCCGGGCGAAGCCGCGAGCAAGGTCCGCGTCGAATACCTGCGGCCGGGCCCCAGCTCGTGGTGGTCGCTCGTGAGCACCGTGTCGCGCCGCCTGGGCATCGGACGCGCCCCGGAAGGCAGCTGGGTCGCGCTGATCCCGCTCGCGACGATGGCGCTGGCGGCGCTGCTCGCGACCTGGACGATCTGGAGGAGCCTCGTCCGCGCGCCGCGTGCGGCGGCGTGGGCGTGCGCGTGTGTCGCGTTCCTGAGCGCCGCGGGCTGGTCGATCGTGACGCCGCCATTCCAGGCGCCGGACGAGCCGTCGCATTTCGCGTACACGCAGATCCTCGCGGAGACGGGCTCGCTGCCGAGCTCGAGCGCGTCGGCGTACTCGCAGGAGGAGCTAGCGGCGCTCGTGGGTCTCGACCACGAAGCGGTGCGCTTCAACACGGCGATCGAGACGATCTCGAGCGATGCGCAGCGACAGCGCCTGCGATACGACTTGGCCCAGCCGCTGTCGCGCACGGGCACCGCCGCGGGCGTTGCCGCCTCCGAGCCGCCCCTGTACTACGCGCTGGAGACGTTCCCCTATCTCCTCGGATCGGGGGGCACGCTGCTGGAGCGCCTGGAGCTGATGCGGCTGCTGAGCGCGCTGCTGGCGGCCGCGGCGGCGTTCTTCGTGTTCCTGTTCCTGCGCGAGGCGCTGCCAGCGGTCCCGTGGGCGTGGACGGTGGGCGGTCTTTGCATGGCGCTGTTCCCGCTGCTGGGGTACATGTCGGGCGTGGTCAACCCCGACGCGATGCTGTGCGCGGTGGCCGCGGCGCTCTTCTACTGCCTCGCGCGCGGGTTCCGGCGGGGCCTGACGCGGCGGCTCGCGCTCACGACCGGCGGCGTGATCGCGCTGGGCTTGCTGACGAAGCTGAACTTCCTCGGCATCGCACCGGGCGCGCTGCTCGCGCTGGCGCTGCTGGCGCGTCGCGCGGCGCGTACACCCGGCGACATGCCGCACGCCCGCGGCGCGCGGCACCCCGGCGGGGCGCCGCCCGGCGCGCGGCACACCGGCGGTGAGCGATCCGGCGGACGCGCCCCGTATGGGTGGCTGGCGGCGGCGGTCGCGGTCGCTTTCGCACCGATCTGCGTCTATGTGCTCGCGACCCTCTCCAACCACGCCGCCTTCGGCGCGGTCTCCGAAGGTGTCTCAAACACGGGCCACCACGGCTCGCTGCTCGACGAGCTGAGCTACATCTGGCAGTTCTACCTGCCGCGGCTGCCGGGTATGACGGACTACTTTCCGGGCATCTCGACGCTCCGCCAGGTGTGGTTCGACAAACTGGTCGGTCAGTACGGGTGGCTGGATACGCACTTCGCGGGCTGGGTCTACACGCTGGCGCTGATCGCGGCGGCGCCGATCGCGGCGCTGTGCGTGCGCGAGCTGCTGCGCGTGCGCGTCGCGCTGCGCGCGCGCGCAGCGGAGCTGATCGCCTACGCGCTGATGGCGCTGGGTCTGCTGGTGCTCTTCGGCGCGGACTCCTATCTCGAAACGCCGCAGTTCACGGGCGCGTTCTCCGAAGCGCGCTACCTGCTGCCGCTCGCGGCGCTGTTCGCGGCGGGGGCCGCACTCGCCGCGCGCGGTGCGGGACGGCGCTGGGGCCCCGCGGTCGGCGCGCTGCTCGTGCTGGCGATCCTCGCGCACAACATCTTCAGCCAACTGCAGGTCGTCGCACGTTTTTACGGCTGAGTTCCTACTTGGAGTTCGCGAAGTACTCGGCGTTGATCAGCGAGTACTTGCTCCACTCCTCGGGCAGCTGGTCCTCGGCGAAGCAGGCGTCGACGGGGCAGGCCTCTACGCAGGCGTCGCAGTCGATGCACTCCTCGGGGTCGATATAGAGCATCTCGGCGGCGTCGTAGCCGGGCTCGTCGGGCGTCGGGTGGATGCAGTCCACGGGGCAGACCTCGACACAGGAGTTGTCCTTGGTGCCGATGCACGGCTCGGCGATCACGTAGGCCATTCGCTTCCTTCTTGTTCGCTTGCGGGGCTCGAAGAGCCGGGAAGGCGCACCATTGTACGAAGTCGTGCGCCGACCCCCGGGATCGCCATGTTATTGGCAGCGGACTCCGCTAGCTTGTCGGCGATGCTGCTGCTGACCGGCGCCACGGGCCAGGTGGGCTCGGCGCTCCTGGACCGCCTGCTCGCGGAAGGGACGCCGGTGCGCTGCCTGGTGCGCGATCCGCGGCGACTGGGGGCGCGGCGGGTGCGGGTGCAGATCGCGCTGGGCGACCTCGCGGACCCGCCGTCGTTTCGCAACGCGATGCGCGGCGTGGACACGGTGGTGCACTTGGCGGCGTCGATCCGCGACCAGCGACGGGGGTCGATCGAGGAGCTGAACGGGATCGCGACGTGGCGAATGGTGCAGGCGGCGGAGCGCGCGGGCGTGGAGCGCTTCGTGTTCTGCTCGGCGCTCGGCGCCTCGACGCACCACCGCGTGCGCTTCTTCCGCGCGAAGGCGCTCGCGGAGCAGGCGGTCCTTGCGGCGGGGCTGCACGCGGTGGTGCTCTCGCCGTCGATCGTCTACGCGCCGGGGGACCAGTGGCTGACGCTGCTCGAGCGCCTGGCGCTGCTACCGCTGATGCCGGTCTCCGGCCGCGGCCGCGCGCTGTACGAGCCGATCTGGGTCCAGGACGCAGCGGACTGCGTGCTGGGCGCGCTGCGGCTGCTGCGCGAGCAATCCCCGGCGCCGGACACCGCGGCCGCCCCCGCCGCGTCGCCGCCCGCGGCACCCGTCGCGACGGGCCTCGCGGCATCCGCCACGCGCGACCCGCGCCGCTTCGAGTTGGCAGGGCCGCAGACGCTCAGCCACACCGACATCGTGCGCCTCGTGCTGCGCTCGCTGGGTCGCCGCCGGCCGCTCCTGCACGTGCCGACGCCGGTCGTCTCGCGCGCGCTGCGCCTCGTGGAGAGCGTCGCGCGCCAGCGCGCGTTCGCGACGTGGGACGAGGCGGAGCTGATGGAGGTCTCGATGACCTCCGCGCGCGGTACGGCAGACGCGGAGCGCCTCGGCGTCGCGCCGCGTTCAATGGCGGAGATCCTCGCGCCGGCTTAAGCATTGGGTACCCGCTTAGCGTTTGGTACCCGCTTAGCGTTTGGTACCCGCTTAGCGTTTGGTACCCGCTTAGCGTTTGGTACCCGCTTAGCGTTTGGTACCCGCTTAGCGTTTGGTACCCGCTTAGCGTTTGGTACCCGCGGGATTTGTATATGTTTTTTGCGAGTTCTTTCTGTGGAGAAACTATTTTCGAGTGCAAGATTCTCGGAAAATAGAGTGCTCTCCGCCGCTGACCGGCGCTCAGGCTGCGGCCCGCCAGGCCTCAACCCGCCCAGCCCTTAACCCGTCCAGGCCTCAACCCGCCCCAGCCCTCAACCCGCCCGGGCTTCGACCCGCCAGGCCTCAGCCCGCCCAGGCCTCGACCCCCCAGACTTCGGGCCCGCTCAGGCCGCGACCACCTCGGGGCGCCGCGCGGCCCAGGGCCGGGCCTCTTCGAGCTGGGTGGCGAGCGCGAGCAGGGTGTCCTCGCGGGCGGGGCGCGCGGCGAGCTGGACGGCGAGCGGGAGGCCGTCGGCGCCGTGGAAGAGCGGCACGGAGATGCCGGGCTGGCCGCTGGCGTTGAAGACGGGGGTGAACGGCGTGAAGAGGCCGGAGCGGGTGAAGGTCGACATCGGGTCGGGCGCGCCGGCGTCGAGTGTCCCGAGCGGCAAGGGGCGCTCGGCGAGCGCGGGTGTGAGCAGGGCGTCGTAGGGCTCCATGAACTGCACGAGCTGGCGCGTGAAGGCCTGCAGGCGGACGGTCGCGCCGAAACCTTCGACGGCGTTCAGTTTCTTGACCATCGAGTAGATCGCCCAGCTCATCGGTTCCATGTCGGCGGCGGTCGGCTCATGGCCGGCGACCATTCCGGAGAAGGCGATCGAGAGACCGATGTGGGTGCAGAAGACGGCGCCGAAGAGCTCGGTGAGACCGTCGATCTGCCAGGGCGGCTCGACCTCCACGACGTCGTGGCCGAGTTCGCGCAGGAGTGCGGCGGCGTCGGTGACGGCCTGGGCGCAGAGCGGGTCGACGAGGGCGTCGGCGACGGGCGGCAGTACTGTCGTGGCGATCCGCAGCCGGCCGGGGCGCTGCGCGGCCGTGGCGGCGAACGACTGCGCGGGGGGCGGGGCCCAGGTGGCGTCGCCGATCTCCTCGCCGGCGAGCACGTCGAGGATCGCGGCGGTGTCGGCGACGGTGCGGCTGAGGACCCCGTCGATCCCGAGCAGCGACTCGCCGAGTTCGGGCGCGGCGGAGATGCGCCCGCGCTGGGGCTTGAGACCGACGAGGCCGCAGCAGGCGGCGGGGATGCGGATCGAGCCGCCGCCGTCGTTGCCGTGCGCGACGGGCACCATTCCGGAGGCGACGGCGGCGGCGGCGCCGCCGGAGGACCCTCCCGGCGAGCGCGCGAGATCCCAGGGGTTGCGCGTGGGGCCAAACAGGCGCGCCTCGGCGGTGGGCAGGATTCCGTACTCGGGGAGCGTGGTGGAGCCGACGATGACGAACCCGGCCTGGCGCAGGCGCCGCGTGACGTTGTGGTCGAAGTCGGCGACGAAGCTCTCCAGCAGCGAGCAGCCGTAGGTAAGGCGCAGGCCCGCGACGGGGCGGTTGTTCTTGATCGCGATCGGGACACCGGCGAAGGGCCGCTCATCGCCGGCGCGGATCTCGGCGGCGGCCGCGAGTGCGCGCTCGGCGTCGACTTCGACGAAGGCGTTCAGGCGCGGGTTGAGCTCCTCGATGCGGTCGAGCGAGAACTGCACGAGCTCACGCGCGGAGAGCTCGCCGGAGCGCACCATCGCGGCGAGCTCGATCGCCGAGTGGAACATCAGATCGTTGTCGGACACCGGTTCCTCCTCCTCACTCGAGAACCGCCATCATATGCGCTGCCCACAAGGCACCTACCGTCACGCAGCGAGCCCAGAAAGCGAGTGCTATGAGCGCGGTTGAACAGCAGCAAAAAGCGGAGGAGGAGGTCCGATCGGGCCTGGAAGGAGTCGTGGCCTTTGCGACGGAGATCGCGGAGCCAGATCGGGCGGGGGGCGCGTTGCGCTACCGCGGCGTGGACATCGAGGATCTCGTGGGCGCGGTCCCGTACGAGCAGGTGTGGGGCCTGCTCGTGGACGGGCGCTTCAAACCGGGGCTGCCGCCTGCCGAACCGCACTCGCTGACGGTGCGCTCGGGGGATCCGCGCGTGGATGTGCAGGCGGCGCTGGCGATGCTGGCGCCGGAGTGGGGCTTCAACCAGCTGATCGACATCTCCGACGAGCAGGCGCGCGACAGCCTGGCGCGGGCGTCGGTGATGGCGCTGTCGTTCGTCGCGCAGTCCGCGCGCGGCGCCGGCCAGCCGCCGGTGCCGCAGTCGGAGATCGCGCGCGGCGGCTCGATCCCGGAGCGCTTCCTGATCCGCTGGCGCGGTGAGGCCAATCCCGACCACGTCAAGGCGATCGACGCCTACTGGATCTCGGCGGCCGAGCACGGGGTCAACGCGTCGACCTTCACCGCGCGCGTCGTCGCCTCCACCGGCGCCGACGTCGCTGCGGCGCTCTCAGCCGCGGTCGGGGCGCTCTCGGGCCCGCTACACGGCGGCGCGCCGTCGCGCGTGTTGAAGATGCTCGACGAAGTCGAAAAGACCGGCGACGCGGAGGTCTGGGTGAAGGACGCGATGGACCGCGGCGAGCGGCTGATGGGCTTCGGGCACCGCATCTACCGCGCGGAAGACCCGCGCGCGCGGGTGCTGCGGCGCACGTGCCGCGAACTGGGATCGCCGCGCTTCGAGGTCGCGGAGGCGCTCGAGCGGGCGGCGCTCGCGGAGCTACACGCGCGCAAGCCCGATCGGGTACTCGCGACGAACGTGGAGTTCTGGTCGGCGGTGGTGCTCGACCTCGCGGAAGTGCCGGCGGAGCTGTTCACGCCGCTGTTCGCGTGCGCGCGCGTGGCGGGCTGGTCGGCGCACATCCTCGAGCAGAAGCGCGAAGCGAAGCTGATCCGCCCGACCGCGAAGTACGTGGGCGAGCCTTCCCGCCCGATCACCGCAGTCGAATAGGCGGGCTGCCCAAGAGTCAGAAACATTGCAACAGGGGCACTTGACGATCTGCCAGGATGAGCGGGCGTAAGCACCTCAGGCGGCGGCGAGCCAGGCTAGCGGGGCCGGCTCGCCCCAGGCGAGGGACCGGCGCATGCCCCCCCAGGGCTAGCAACACAGTGAGGCCCGGCACGATGCCGGGCCTCACTGTGTTTAAGCGTTCCTACTCGAGCGCCGAGCGAGGACCCGGTCGAGGGGCCTCCGCTCGCGTGCGCGGCTGGCTACATCATCCCGCTCATGTCGGGCATGCCGCCGCCACCGCCACCGGCGGCTTCCTTCTCGGGGACCTCGGCGACGATGGCCTCGGTGGTGAGGATGTTCTTGGCGATCGACGCGGCGTTCTGCAGCGCGGAGCGCGTGACCATCGCGGGGTCGATGACGCCGGCGGCGACGAGATCGACGATCTCGTTGGTCGCGGCGTTGAGACCCTGGCCTTTCTTGGCCTTGCGGACGTCGTTGACGACGACGGAGCCCTCGAGGCCGGCGTTTGCGGCGATCTGACGGAGCGGCTCCTCGAGTGCGCGCAGGACGATCCGCGCACCGGTGCGCTCGTCGTCGGAACCGTCGACTGAGGCGCCGTCGCCGTCGAGGCTGACGGCGGAGGAGGCCTGCAGCAGCGCGACGCCGCCACCGGGCACGATGCCCTCCTCGAGGGCGGCGCGGGTGGCCTGCAGCGCGTCCTCGACGCGGTGCTTCTTCTCCTTCATCTCGGTCTCGGTGGCCGCGCCGACCTTCACGACGGCGACGCCGCCGGAGAGCTTGGCGAGGCGCTCCTGGAGCTTCTCGCGATCGAAGTCGGAGTCGGTGTTCTCGATCTCGGCTTTGATCTGGTTGATGCGGCCCTTGATCGCGGCGGCGTCGCCGGCGCCGTCGACGATGGTGGTGTTGTCCTTCGCGACGACCACGCGACGGGCGCGGCCGAGCTGGGAGACCTGGGTGTTCTCGAGCTTGAGCCCGAGCTCCTCGGTGATCACCTCGGCGTTGGTGAGGATCGCGATGTCCTCGAGCATCCGCTTGCGGCGGTCGCCGAAGCCCGGCGCCTTGACGGCTACGCCGGTGAACGTCCCGCGCAGCTTGTTGACGACGAGCGTCGCAAGCGACTCGCCCTCGACGTCCTCGGCGATGATCAGCAGCGGCTTGCCGCTCTGGATCACGGCCTCGAGTACCGGCAGAACGTCTCTGACGGAGCCGATCTTCTGGTTGGCGATCAGGATGTAGGGGTCCTCGAGGGTGGCCTCCATGCGGTCCTGGTCGGTGACCATGTAGGGCGAGATGTAGCCCTTGTCGAACTGCATGCCCTCGGTGAACTCGAGGTCCATGCCGAAGGTCTGGCCCTCCTCGACGTTGACGACGCCGTCCTTGCCGACCTTCTCGATCGCGTCGGCGATGACGTCGCCGATCTCCTCGTCGCCGGCGGAGATCGTCGCGACGCGCGCGATCTGCTCCTTGCCGGAGACCTCCTTGGACTGCGAGGCGATGTTCTTGACGACCTGGTCGACGGCCTTCTCGATTCCGCGCTTGAGCGCGAGCGGGTTGGCGCCGGCGGCGACGTTCTTGAGACCCTGGCGCACGATCGCCTGGGCGAGCACGGTCGCGGTCGTCGTGCCGTCACCGGCCACGTCGTTCGTCGCCGTGGCGACCTCGCGCACGAGCTGGGCGCCTTGGTTCTCGAAGACGTCCTCGACCTCGATCTCGCGGGCGATGGTGACGCCGTCGTTGGTGATGGTGGGGGCGCCGAACTTCTTGTCCAGCACTACGTAGCGGCCCTTGGGGCCGAGCGTGACCTTGACCGCGTTGGCCACGGCATCCACGCCTGCCTCGAGCGCCTTGCGCGCCTCGGCGTCGTACTTGAGCTCCTTGTGTGCCATATCTGTCAAATCTCCTTATGCGACCTTGGCGAGGACATCGGACTCGCGCAGCACGAGCAGATCCTCTCCGTCGACCTTGATCTCGGTCCCGCCGTACTTGCTGTAGAGGACCTCGTCGCCCTCCTTGACGTCCAGCGGGATGCGCTTGCCGGCATCGTCGAGGCGGCCGTCGCCGGCGGCGAGGACCTTGCCCTTCTGCGGCTTCTCCTTGGCTGTGTCGGGCAGGACGAGACCGCTTGCTGTGGTCTCCTCCTCCTCGATCGCCCGCACGATCAGGCGATCGCCCAGGGGCTTGAGCTTCATGTGCTGAGACCTCCACTATCGAGAGAGTGCTTGCGAGGGCGATGCGTCCTCAGGAGAGGATCCGCCCTTTCCTTTCAAATTGGCACTCCATCAAGCAGAGTGCCAACGTCGCCAGGGACTATAGCCAAAGACGCCGGCGCGTCAAGGCCAGTTGGCACTTTCGTAACAGGAGTGCCACGACCCGGCGAGATTGCCCGGGGACCCCTGGGGGACCACGCGCCCCGCGGCGCCTGACGGGCCCCGCGCCCCCGGAGCCTCACGGATCGCGCGCCCCCGAGCCTGACGGACCCCGCCCCTCGGAGCCTGAGGGACCGCGCGGACCGCGCGCGCCCCCCGAGCCTGACGGACTCGCGAGGGCATATATGTCTTTAAGGAGTTCCTTTCAAGACAAAACTATTCCCGAAGGGAAGATTCTCCAAAAATTGGATACCCAACGAGAACGGAGCGCGAAGATCGCGGCACTTGACGTCGCGCGGGCTGACGCGGACCCGGACGGACGCCGCACGGGCTGACGCGGACCCGGACGGACGCCGCGCGGGCTGACGCGGACCCGGACGGACGCCGCGCGGGCTGACGCGGACGCGGACGATCGCGCGGCCCGCACGACATCGCGGGGACGCGGCGGGGCGCGCGATCAGTTCTGGGCGCCGCCGAAGCCCTTCATGGCCTCGGTCATGCCGGTGGGCTTGTCGACGATCTGGGAGAAGCGCACGACGGTGACGGTGTCGTCGGGCGAGACGGTGCGTCCGTAGATCTGCTCGAGGAAGTGGATGAGCTCCTCGTGGCGGCGAAACTCGGGGTTGTCGTGCTTGATGTCGCGCGGGGAGAGGTCGCCGAGGCGGGTGACTTCGACCTGGTCGATGACGGCCTCGAAGATGCGCTCGCGGGGGGAATACTGGTAGCCGATGGTGACGAGGACGAGCTGGTTCTTGCGGTACTTGTCGGACTTGTCGCCGAGGCGGATGGTGGCGGTCTTGCGGCCGCGCTTGAGCTCGTCGGCGAAGATCGTGGAGTAGAAATTGAGGACCTGCACGCGGTGGAGGCTATCTGATGAGGGGGGCCGGCTCGTCGAACGTACGCAGCCCGAGGGGCTGGGTCGCACAGCTCCTCTCGCCATGTAGCAGCGCTCCTGCTATCCAGCTATCGCGATATCAACGACCCTGCGGGGTCCGAAAAGCGCAATAGGCACTCGCGCCCGACCGGGTCGAAGCGGACTACGGGCGACCCAGCGCGGCGAGCGCGCGGGCGACGATCTCGCGCTCGCCGGCGTAGCTGAGCGCGCGCTGGGCGTCTTGGAGGTCGATCCAGCGCGCCTCCTCGACCTCGTCGTCGTGATCGGCGGGGTCGCCGGCGAGGTAGCGGAAGAGGTAGAAGACGACGGTCTTGGGCACGGGGCGTCCGTGGCGGCTGTACCAGTAGCGGATCTCGCCGAGGTCGGCGATGAGCTCGGCGTCGACGCCGGTCTCCTCACGGACCTCGCGCAGGGCGGCCTGGAGCTCGCTCTCGCCGGGGTCGATGTGCCCCTTGGGGAGCCCGAGCACGCGCGAGCCGTCGGCGGCGCGGCGGGTGGGGACGATCACAAGGGCGTGCGCGCCGCGCACGACGACGCCGCCGGCGGAGCGCTCTTCAGAAGACATAGGCGCGCAGCGCGTGGGGGTCGTGGACGACGAGCTTGCCGCGTCCTTGCGTGATCACGCCGGCGCGCTCGAGGACGGCGAGGAAGCGAGAGGCGGACTCGCGGGAGCTGCCGGCGAGCTTGGCAAGATCGGTCTGGGTGGCGACAATGGGAACGTCCCCCTCGCCTGCGCCCCCGCCCTGCGCCTCGGCTTGGACGACGAGCTCGCTGAGGACCGCGGCGACGCGGCTCTGGACGCTTTGGAAGGAGCGGCGGGCGAGGCGCTCGTTGGCCTCGCGCAGGCGGCGGCCGAGCGCGATCACGAGGCGCATCGCGATCTGGGGGTGCTCGCTCATGAGGCGGCGCATGTCGGGGCCGAGGATGGCGAGGACGCTGGTCTCCTGGAGCGCCTCGAGGGTGGCGGAGCGCAGCTCGTCCTCGAACAGGGCGAGCTCGCCGAAGATGTCTCCGGGGCCGAACGTGGCGAGCGTGATGATGCGCCCGTCGCCGTGCTGGTGCACGGCGCGGGTGCGCCCGGTGTGGACGACGTAGCAGGTGTCGCTGGCGTCGCCCTCGCGAAAGATGACCTGCCCGGCGTCGAAGCGGCGCGGCACGGCGAGCTGCGCGATGCGCTGCAGGTCCTCGGGCTCGAGCGTCGAGAAGATCGGGACGCGCGCGAGCAGTTCGACGACTTCCGCTGAGCTCGGAGCGGACACGGTGCAGGGGATAGCAGACGGCTGCGCTCGGTCTCCGAGGGTCCCGCTCGGGGCGCGGCGGGCGCTATCGTCGAGGTTGATGCGCGGGGCACGGTTGAGGGAGATCGTGGCGATGGCGCCGCTGCTGGCGGCGGGGCTCCTCTGCGCGGCCACCGCCGGGTTCGCGGCGCCGGCGAAGTCGAGCGTGCCGGCGAAGTCGAGCGTGCCGGCGAAGTCGAGCGTGCCGGCGAAGTCGAGCGAACTGTGGGCGACGGTGGATCTCTGCAACACGGCGGCGCACCCGGACACGATTGGGATCCGGGGCTCGATGCCGGGGGACGGGCGGGCGCGCGATCGCATGTACATGCGCTTTCTCGTGCAGAGCCTGGATGTGAGCACGCACACGTGGTCGAACGTGGGGCGCAGCGCGGACTCGGGCTTCGTGCTGGTGGGCTCGGGCGCGCTCACGCGCCAGGCGGGGCGCAGCTTCGAATTTAAGCCGACCGCGACGACGTTCACGCTGCGCGGCCTGGTCGAGTTCCAGTGGCATCACGCGGGGCGCACCGCGCGCAGCGTGACGGTGGCAACGACGGCCGAACGCAAGAGCCTCGCGGGCGCGGAACCGAAGGGCTTCAGCGCGGCGACGTGCGCGCTGCCGTGAACAGGCGGGGGTCGTTGGTGATGATGCCGTCGACGCCGAGCGCGGCGAGGCGCGCGAGGAGCGCGGCGTCGTCGACGGTCCAGACGTAGAGCTCGCCGCCGCCCTGCGCGACGGCGCGCACGAGCGCGGGCGTGACGAGGCGCCAGTGGGCCATCAGCGCGTCGAAGCGCCCGGCGCGCAGCGCGGTGCGCGCGCGGTGCGGCAGCAGGGCGCGGTAGCCCGCGAGCAGCGCGAGCGCGGGCGCGACGGTGAGGCGGCTCTCGGTGTAGTCGCGGCGCGCGCGCGGCACCGACCAGCCGACGCGCAGCGCGGGCTCGATCGCGCGCATCGCGTCGAGGTCCTCGGGATAGGTGCTGCTGACGAGCGCGCGCTCGATCAGGCCGGCGGCGCGCAGCGCGCGCACGACGCGCGCGCCGTATCCGGGCAGCTTCACGTCGACGTCGAGCTCGATGCCCGCGTAGGGTGCGCTCGCGAGGTGCTCGAGGCCCTGCTCGAGCGTGAGCGCGCCGGCTCCGGCGGCGCGCAGCGCCTCGTAGTCGTGCGCGAGCAACAGCCGCCCGCTGCCGTCGGGGCGCTCGCTGAGGACGTCGAACTCGATCATGTCGACGCCGGCGCGCACGGCGGCCTCGAAGCTCGCGAACGTGTTCCCGGGGGCGAGGTGCGCGGCGCCCTTGTGCCCCACGCGCCGCGGCGCGAGCTTGGAGCGGGTGGCGCTCATCGCTCCAGGATAGAAGTCGCGGGGGCGGCGCGGACGCTCAACTGCGCGCGTCTGCGGAGATCCGCCGGCGCGCGCTGTCGATCGTCTGCGCGGCGTTCTTCGGGCCGACGTAGGGCGCGAGCACGATGAACGCGAGGTGGTCGATCAGCGAGGGCAGGTACTTCACGCGCTTGCGCACTGCGTAGCTGCCGATCACGGCCCAGACGCCGCCGACGATCGCTTCGTGCGCGAGCAGCGGCGCGCGCGCCGGTTCCGGTGAGGCCTCGCGCAGCAGCTTCGCGACCTCGCCGAGCGTGCGCCCGATGCACTCGACCACGGGCGGGCCGACTTCGAAGAGGTCGACGAACGCCATTTTCACGAGCCCGGGATGGGCGGCGAAGTGCTCGACGCAGGCCTTCGTCCCGAGGTAGGCGGACTCCTCCCAGCTGCCGCCGCGGGCGGCCGCGGCCTTGACGGCGTCGATCGTTTCTGCCATGAAGGCGTCGATCACCGCGATGTAGCAGGCGCGCTTGTCGGGGAAATGCTTGTGGAACGATTCGGTGGACATCCCCGCGAACTGCGCGAGTTGCGGGTCGGTCAGTTCGCGGTAGCCCTGGTCGAGCGTGAGGTGCACGACGGCGCCGAGCACGCGCGTGCGCTTCTCGTCGCTGTCGAGGAAGCGCGCGGGCTCGGCGGGCGTGTGCGGAACGGCGCCGGCGAGCCCGATCCGCGCGGCGGGCGAGCGGTAGGCGCTGATCCAGTCGAGCAGTTCGTCGGTGAGCATCGGCAGCTCGGCCTCGCGGCCGGGCGTGCGCAGGCGCTCGAACAGCGCGTAGCGCGCGCCGCCGACGATCGCCTTCGGCGCGAGCGGCGGCAGCGGCACGCCGTCGGGCGCGGCGCGGAAGCCGGCGGCGAGCGCGCGTTCGAAGGCGACCGCGGAGCGCAGCATCCGTTCGCGGCTGACGACGCCGAGCCCGAGCCCGTCGATCAGGACGAGGTGCGTGGCCTTGGTGTTCTTGATCGAGTCCTCGACGAACGCCTGGCAGGCGCGGTGCATGCGGTTGGCCCAGCCGCGCTCGCTCATCCAGCCTTCGAGCATGCGCTTCTTGGCGCGCGCGACGACGATGTCGTACGTCGCGAGGAAGCAGTCTTCCTTGTTGGAGAACTGCTCGTAGAAGGCGCGTCGCGAGACTCCGGCCAGGGCGATTACGTGCGCCACGGTCGTGGCCTTGTAGCCCTGACGATCGATCGCCTCGATCATCGCTCCGTACAGCCGAGCCCGCTGATGTCGGGCGACTGCCTCACGGCCCATCCCGTGTGGCCCGTGCGGCAGTCGCCTGTACATCGCGGTCAGCTCCCTCTCAGATCCGCTGATCCCCACGGTTCGGACACACTAGTGGATTCCTCGCAGAATGCAAGTTAAATTTGTGGGATACACCCGAAGTTTCTGATCATCCCTGCAAATCCCAAGAATTCTTTTTCTGCCAAGTTAGCGGAACTTCCCCGACAGACGGGCCTGTCGGCGCGCCCAGGCCAAAGCGGTTGCGCGTGCAAGCAGTCAGAATCCGCCCAGATTGCCGCGGAGGGGTCCTGTCATGCACTGAGAGTGAGTCGCCGCGGCCCCGCGCGAAAGCCGACGTCGGCGAGCGCGTCGTGGAAGCGACTCCCGAGCACCGGCTCGCCGTCGACGCGCTCGAGCGCGATCCGACCCGCGAGCCGCCCCGCGCGGGCGTGCGCGGCGAGCGCGCCGAGGGCGACCGGCAGACGCGGGTCCGCGGGGCTCGGGAGCAGGACGCGCAGCGCGCGCCCGCCGCGCTCGAGGTACAGCGCGGGCTCGGCGTCGACGAGCACCACGAGCGCCCCCGGCACGCGCGCGGGGTTGTTGGAGACCGGCCGCGCAGAGCCCGAGGACGCGGCGCGCGCGGAGTCGCCGGCGCCCTCCCGCCGCGGCCACGGCAGCGCGGCGCCGTAGGGCTGCGCGGGGTCCGTCGCGGCGAGCACGAGCGCCTTGGGGTCCCCGGCGCCCTCCGCGCGCTCGGCGCGCAGGCGCTCGACCGCGCCGGGCAGCGCGAACTGCGCGCCGCCGAGTCCCTCGACGAAATAGCCGCGGCGAGCCGCGCCGAGTGTCTCCAACTTGCAGAGCTCGGGGTAGAGCGCCGCGAAGCCGCCGGGTATCCCCTCGGCGAGCACGAGCTCGCGCGTGAGGATGCCGTGGCGCTCGAGCAGCAGCTCCGCCTGCGCGCGCCGCCGCGCCGCGGGGTCCGCCGCGTGCGGGTCCGCGCCCACCCCGTCCGAGCCCGCGGCCGCGCCCGCGCCCGCCGCGTGAGGCCCCGCGAACAGCGGCGCCGTCAGCGACCAGCGGCCGGGCGGATGCGCGAGCGCGCGGCCCGCGCGGCGGCGCGCGGAGAAGCGCCCCGCCCTCGACGCGCGCTGGGGCGCGCCGGCGAGCGTCAGCCGCGGCGCGCGCAGCGGCGCGAACGCGTCGTTGGTGACCTCCCCGGCCCAGACGAGGTCCCACAGCGCCTCCTGGATCGCCTCGGCGGGCTCCTCGACGCCGACGAGCAGGTCGGTGAAGAAGCACGGTCCTTCCGCGAGACGCGCGCGCACACGCGTGCGCGCGAAGGGCTCGTCGGCGCGCGCGCCCCCAGCCGCCGCGCCGCGCTCCCCGGCCGCGGCCCGCTCCCCGGCCGCGGCCCGCTCGCCGGCGCCGCCCGCTCGCGCGGATACCGGCGGCCCGGCCGCGGCCCGCTCCCCCCGCCGCGGCGGGGGCCCGAGCAGCGCGATGTCCTCGCGGAAGTAGAGCGCGACGCGGCCGTCATTCCGCGACGACCGGGTCGTGCGGCCGAGGGCGCCGGCGCCGATCCAGACGAGCTCGCCGCTCGCGCAGAGCTCGTCGATCCACGCGGGCGAGTAGGCGCCGACGCGGCGCGGCAGCACCTCGCGCTCCCACGTGCGCGGGGTCAGCGCGAGGCCCTGCAGGGGGACGAGCTGCTCGCGCAGGCGGTCGATGCCGGCGCCGTCGGAGCGCACGCCGCCGCCCCAGCGGTCGATCCCGTGCCAGGCGGGCAGGAACGCGGCGTAGGCGCGCTGCTCGGCCGGCTCGATCTCCTTGCGCAGCGCCGCGAGCGACGCGCGGCGCAGGCGACGCAGGACCTCCACGTCGCACCACTCGCGGCTGCCGTGGGGGGCGGATGCCGGGGGGGAAGCCGAGGAGTCCGCGGCGGCGGGCGCGACGGGAGGCGCGGCGGGATTGGGCGCCAACTCGCCGCGCACGACGTCGCCCACGCGCTCGAGCTCGCGCAGCGCGACCTCGGCGGCGCCCGGTGCGAGGCCGTAGCGCGCGGCGGCGTGCGCGGTGGGGAACGGCCCGTGCGTGGCGGCGTAGCGGCGCAGCAGCTTCACCAGCGCGTCGGGCACGTCGGCGAGGAACGCGTCGGGCAGCCCGCCGGGTGGCACGGCGCCGAGGGCGTCGCGGTAGAGGCCGGCGTCGGCGGCGTCGATGAAGCGGGTCTCGCCGCCGAGGCGCACGCGCACGGCGCGGCGCTCGCCCTCGAGCGCGTCGAGCAGGCCGGCGCAGTCGACGCCGGCGTGAACCCGGGCGCAGGCGTCGGCGAGGGAGAGATCGCCGACGAGCCGCAGCGTGTCGTGCAGCTCGTCGCGCGTCGCGGCGCGGGTGTGCTCGGAGCGGCGTTGCAGGTCGTCCTCGAGACGCGCGAGCGCGCCGGGGTCGATCAGCTCGCGCAGCTCCTCCTGGCCGAGCAGCTCGCGCAGGAGGTCGCGGTCGAGCGAGAGCGCGGCGGCGCGGCGCTCGGCGCTGGGCGCGTCGCCCTCGTACATGTAGGTCGCGACGTAGTCGAACAGTAGCGAGCAGGCGAACGGCGAGGCGGTGGCGGTCTCGACCTCGACGAGGCTCAGCTCGCGGCGGTGGAGCTTGGTGAGCAGCTCGCGCAGGCCGGGCAGGTCGAGCACGTCGCGCAGGCACTCGCGGTAGGCCTCGAGCACGATCGGGAAGTCGCTGTAGCGGCGCGTGACCTCGAGCAGCGTCTGCGCCTTCAGGCGCTGCTGCCACAGCGGCGTGCGCTTGCCGGGGTAGGCGCGCGGGATCAGCAGCGCGCGCGCGGCGGCCTCGCGGAAGCGCGCGCCGTAGAGCGCGGAGCCGCCGAGCTCGCCGACGACGAGATCCTCGAGCTCGTCGGGCTCGATCAGCGCGAGCTCCGCGCTGGGCGCCACGTCGGCGTCGGGGAGGTGGATCGCGATCCCGTCGTCGGACCAGATCGCGTCGGCCTGCAGGCCGAGCTCGGCGCGGATGCGCGCGGCGAGCGCGAGGCCCCACGCGGCGTGCACGCGCCCGCCGTAGGGCGAGAGGATGCACAGGCGCCAGTCGCCGATCTCGTCGCGGAAGCGCTCGACGACGACGGTCTCATCGCTGGGCAACACGCGCGTGGCGGCCTGCTGCTCGCGCAGGTACTCGAGCAGATTCTCGGCGGCGCGCGCGTCGAGGTCGTAGTCGCGCTCGAGCGTCTGCGCGGACTGGCCGACGGCCCAGCGCGTGAACGCGCCGATCGCCGCGCCGAGCTCCTTGGGGCGCCCGAGCCCGTCGCCCTTCCAGAACGGCACGGCGCCGGGCACGCCGGGCGCGGGGGTGACGATCACGCGGTCGCGGCCGATCTCCTCGATCCGCCAGGAGGAGGCGCCGAGCAGGAAGACCTGCCCGGGCCGCGCCTCGTAGACCATCTCCTCGTCGAGCTCGCCGACGCGCCGCCCGTCGGGCAGCGTGACGCGGTAGAGCCCGCGGTCGGGGATCGTGCCGGCGTTGACGATCGCGAGCTGGCGCGCGCCCTTGCGCGCGCGGATCGTGCCCGCGAGGCGGTCCCAGACGATGCGCGGGCGCAGGTCGCCGAACTCCGAGGAGGGATAGCGCCCGTCGAGCATGTCGAGCACGTTCTCCAACGCCCGCCGCGAGAGCTCGGCGTAGGAGTACGTGCGGGTGACGAGTGCGTGCAAGGCGTCGACGGAGAGCTCCTCTTCGACCGCGGCCATCGCGACGATCTGCTGGGCGAGCACGTCGAGCGGGTTACGCGGGACGACGGTGGGCTCGATCGCGCCTTCGCGCATGCCCTTGGCGACGACGGCGCACTCGAGCAGGTCGCCGCGGAACTTGGGGAAGATGCGGCCCTTGGAGCGCTCGCCGACGCCGTGTCCGGCGCGCCCGATGCGCTGCAGGCCGGCGGCGACGGACTTCGGCGACTCGACTTGCAGGACGAGGTCGACGGCGCCCATGTCGATCCCCAGCTCGAGGCTCGAGGTCGCGACGATGCAGGGGATCTCCCCCGCCTTCAGCAGCTCCTCGACGACGAGGCGCTCCTCGCGCGCGAGCGAGCCGTGGTGCGCACGGGCGATCTCGGCGGGCGCGGCGCCGGCGGGCACGCCATTCCCGGTCGACTCGCCCTCGCCGTCCTCGGCGCGCGCGAGCTCATTGAGGCGCAGCGCGAGCCGCTCGGCGGAGCGGCGGTTGTTGACGAACACGATCGTCGAGCGGTGCGCGCGGATCAGCCGCAGCAGCTCGGGATAGATCGCGGGCCAGATCGATCCACGTAGCGCCTCGCCACCGGGGACGGACTCCAGCGGGTCCGTGCCCGCGGCCGCGCCGTCTCCCCCGGCCCCGCCCCCCGCGGCGCCGGGTTCGCGCATCGACTCCACCGGCACGTGGATCTTCAGGTCGAGCGGCTTGCGCACCCCGGCGTCGACGATCTGGCACTCGCGCTGGGGGCCGACGAGGAAGCGCGCGACCTCCTCGAGCGGGCGTTGCGTCGCGGAGAGCCCGATTCGCTGCAGGGGCCGCTCGGCGAGCGCGTCGAGGCGCTCGAGCGTGAGCGCGAGGTGGGCGCCGCGCTTGGTGGCGGCGACGGCGTGGATCTCGTCGAGGATCGCCCAGCGCGCGCCGCGCAGGATCTCGCGCGCCTGGGAGGTGAGCATCAGGTAGAGCGACTCGGGCGTGGTGATCAGGATGTCGGGCGGCTCGCGCAGCATCCGCGCGCGCTCGCGTTGGGGCGTGTCACCGGTGCGAATTGCGACGCGCAGGTCGGCGCCGATGCCGCGCAACGGCGCACGCAGGTTGCGCTCGATGTCGTAGGAGAGGGCCTTCAGCGGCGAGACGTAGACGAGCCGGGTGCGCCTACCCGCGCCGTCGCGCTCGCCGCTCCGCCGGCCGCTCCCAGCGGTCCCCACGGCCTGCTCGTCGGTCCGCGCCGCGCGCTCACCGCTGCCGCCCTGCTCTGCGGCCAACCGGTCGAGCGCCCACAGGAACGCGGCAAGCGTCTTGCCCGAGCCAGTGGGCGCGGAGATCAGGACGTGCCCACCGCTGGCGATCGCGGGCCAGGCCTGCTCCTGGGCCGGCGTGGGCGCGGCGAAGGCGGCCTCGAACCACGTGCGCGTGCCCTCGCCAAGGCCTGTCAAGGGTGAGAGAGACATTGCATGTCGAGGCTAGCGCGCGCCTGCGATGGCGAAGCGCTTTCCCAAAGCTCGAAAGCGTCCGTTTTTCGAGTAATCTCGAAGGATGGGGAGTTCCAAGCTCGACCTCGACCCGGGCATCGTCGAGTCCTGCCGCCAGGCGGCGGCGCGGATCGCGAGCCAGGTGGCGGAGGAGATCGGCGGGCGCACGACGGTTTCGGTCGAGCGCACGGTCGCGCGCCTGCTCGGCGTGGACGGCGCGAACGACCTGGAGGCGCCGTTGCCGAACGTGCTCGTGGACCACGTGCGCGAGCGCGAGCAGCTGGGCTTCGGGATCGCGTACTGGCTGGGCAACGCGATGCTGCATTCAGAGCGCTCGGCGCAGCGGATCGCGGAGGAGGTCGACGCGGGCACGCTGGACCTCTGCGCGCTGCCGCGCTCGCCGGAGCCGGCAATCCGCGAGCGCATCGGCGCGGAGTGCGCGCGGCGCCTGGAGCAGATCGGTAAGCGCATGGACGAGCGCCGCGCGCGGCGCGAGCGCCTCGGCGAGAGCCCGCCGCCGCTGCGCTACGTGCTGACGGCGACGGGCAACGTCTACGAGGACGTGGTGCACGGCCTCGCGGTCGCGGAGGCGGGCGGGGACATCGTCGCGGTGATCCGCTCGACGGCGCAGAGCCTGCTCGACTACGTGCCCTACGGCCCGACGACGGAGGGCTACGGGGGGACGTTCGCGACGCAGGCGAACTTCGCGATCATGCGCGCGGCGCTCGACGAGTGGTCGCAGCGCAACGGCCGCTACGTGCGCCTCTCGAGCTTCTGCTCGGGGCTGTGCATGTCGGAGATCGCGACGATGGGCGCGATCGAGGGCCTGGACAACATGGTCAACGACGCGCTGTACGGGATCCTCTACCGCGACATCAACATCCTGCGGGGGCTGATCGACCAGCGCGTCTCGCGCACGATCAACGGCTACTTCGGGGTCGTGATCAACACGGGCGAGGACAACTACCTGCGCACGGCGGACGCGCTGGAGGCGGCGCCGTCGGTGACGGCCTCGCAGTTCATCAACCACCAGCTGGCGCGCGACTCAGGCGTGCCGGACGAGCAGATCGCGCTGGGCGACGCGTTCGAGATCGACCCGCCGGTGACGAACGGGCTGCTGTACGAGTGGGCGCAGGCGCAGCTCACGCGCGAGCTGTTCCCGCACTGCCCCGTGAAGTACATGCCGCCGACGCGCCACATGGACGGCAACCTCTTCCGCACGCACGCGACGGATGCGCTGTTCAACCTCGTTACGGTCGCGACGGGGCAGGGGATCCAGACGATCGGGGTGCCGACGGAGGGGATCTTCACGCCGCACATCCACGACCGCGTGCTGGGCCTGCAGAACGTCAACTATGTCTTCAACTCGGCGCGCGATCTGGGCGAGGAGATCGAGTTCAAGCGCGGCGGCATCGTCCAGACGCGCGCGCAGGAGGTCCTGCGCGAGGCGCACGACCTGCTCGAGCACATCGCCGACGTCGGCTTGATCGCGGCGGTCGACGAGGGCCGCTTCGGCGACGTCAGCCGCCGCGTGAGCGAGGGCCGCGGGATCGAGGGGATCGTGGAAACGGAGGAGGAGTACTTCAACCCGGCGACGGAGTTGATGCGGGGGGCTCTCAGCGTTGCCTGAGCAGGCGGGCGAGGTGGCGGCGACAGGCCGAGTGACGACGCCAAGCGACGCGGCGGCGCCCAGCGGCCGCAGCCGGCCGGTGGACCTCGCGCGCGTCAAGCCCTACGCGGACCAGCTCGGCGACGGGCTCGTGCAGATGAGCTTCACGCTGCCGGTGCCGCACGGCCTCGCGGCGCGCCGGGCGGCGCTGGAGCTCGCGGCGAAGATGGGCTTCGAGCAGCCGGAGGTCGTGCACTACGAGCGTCTGCTCGACGGCTACACGTACTTCGTCGTCTACGGGCACTGCACGCACACGGTGGACTATGCGGCGCTGCAGGGGACGGGCTTTGAGATCGAGTACATGAGCGAGGACGAGATCGAGGACTTCGCGCGCGAGCGCATCGGGCGCCCGCTCGTGGTCGTCGGCGCGAGCACGGGCACGGACACGCACAGCGTGGGGATCGACGCGATGCTGAACCTCAAGGGCTTTCACGGCCACAAGGGCCTGGAGGGCTACGCCTCGTTCGAGGCGCACAACCTCGGCAGCCAGGTGCCCAACGGGGCGCTGGTGGCGAAGGCGATCGAGCTGAACGCGGACGCGATCCTGGTCTCGCAGACGGTGACGCAGCAGAGCCTGCACATCCACAACCTCACGGAGCTGGTCGAGATCGTCGAGGCGGAGGGCCGCCGGCGCCAGACGATCCTCGCGTGCGGCGGCCCGCGTGTCTCCAACGAGCTGGCGAAGGAGCTGGGCTTCGATGCGGGCTTCTCCAAAGGCACGTACCCGCACCACCTGGCGACGTTCCTCGTGCGCGAGTTGGCGGCGCGCTTGGCGGAGCGCGAGCCGACTGCGCCCCGCGAGTCGGCCGGTTAGGCTGCCGGACCATGAGCGCGAACGAGGCTACGGACGCCGCCGAGGGCGAGCCGCGGGAGGAGCCTGGCGCCGCGGACGAGCGCCGCGCGAAGCTCGAGCGCCTACGCGAGCGCGGCGTGGAGCCCTTCCCGCACATCGCGGCGCGCGTGCCGCGCACGTGGATCGCGGACATCGCGGGCGCGCACGACCCGGAGCAGCTGGCCCACGGTGAGCACGCGGGTCTCGCCTACCGCATCGCGGGCCGCCTGATCGCGCGGCGGGGGCACGCGAAGACGACGTTCTTCGACGTGCGCGACCAGTCGGGGACGATGCAGGTCGTGGCGCGCCAGGAGGCGATGGGGGAGGAGGCCTACGACGCGATGCTCGACCTCGACATCGGCGACATCGTGACGGTGGAGGGCGTCGTCTACATCACCCAGCGCGGTCAGCTCACGCTCGCGGTCACGGCGTGCACGATGCTCGCCAAGGCGCTGCGCCCGCCGCCGGACCGCTACCACGGCATGGGCGATCAGGGCAGCCGCTACCGCTACCGGGAACTGGACCTGCTCGCGAACGAGCGTACGCGCGAAATGTTCTTCAAGCGCACGAAGATGATCGAGGCGATCCACGACTTCCTGCGCGCGCGCGGCTTCACGCAGGTGGAGACGCCGATGCTGCAGACGCTCGCGGGCGGTGCGGCCTCGCGGCCGTTCGTGACGCACCACAACGCGCTGGACATCGACGTCTACCTGCGGATCTCGGTCGAGCTCTATCTGAACCGCTGCATCGTGGGGGGCCTGGAGAACATCTACGACCTGGGGCGGGCGTTTCGCAACGAGGGCCTCTCGCACCGGCACAGCCCGGAGTTCACGATCCTCGAGTGGATGATGTCCTACGCGGACTACTGGGACGTGGCGAAGATGACCGAAGACATGGCCGAGAGCGTGGCGCTGGCGACGCTGGGCACGACAAAGGTCGAGCAGTTCGACGGCCAGACGATCGACTTCGCGACGCCGTGGCGGCGGATCACGCTGCAGGACGCGATCAAAGACGCCGTGGGCATCGACTTCCTGCAGTCAAGCAACGAGCAGCTGCTGGAGGTCCTCGAGGGCCAGGCGGACCCCGACGCGACGTGGGCGAAGCTGGTCGACGCGGTCTACGTCAAGCACGTCGAACCGACGCTCTACCAGCCGACACACGTGTTCGACTTCCCGGTCGACCTGTTCCCGATCTGCAAGCGCCACTCCGCAAACCCGCGCCTCTCCGAGCACTTCGACTCGGTCATCCGCGGCATGGAGATCCTCTCGGGCGACACCGAGCTCAACGACCCGCTCGACCAGCACGAGCGCTTCGTGATCCAGCGCCAGCAGGCCGGCGAGGGTGCGGGCGACGACGATCAGCCGCAACCCAACGACGAGGAGTACGTGCGCGCGCTCGAATACGGCATGGCCCCCACAGCAGGCGGTGGACTGGGGGTCGACCGCCTGCTGATGGCACTTACGGGGGTGGAGGCGATGCGCGAGGTGGTGCCGTTCCCGACGCTGCGCGCGCGCGGGTAACGGCACCTCTCGCGGGAGCGGTCAGTGACTGTTGACCGATCCGGCCGTCGCCACGTCGATCGTGTTTTCCAGGATCGCCGTGTTTTCGCCGGCTTCCGCGGGCAGTCCGACCGTCGCGTCGATCAGCGGGTCGACGAGCACTGACAGCAGCCCGCCGCAGCCGCTCGCTTTGGGAGCGGCCCAACTGTTGTCGACCAGTTCATTTTGGGTGAGCTCGACGATTTCGAGTTTTTCTTTGACTTCGACAAAGCCCGCTTTACCGGCGATCGGTCCGTTCGGAGCGGGCGGGCTCGTCACGCCGGTTGTGAGGTTCCACGGGATCGGCGCGCTGTTCGAGCCGACATAGCAGGAGCTGCCGAGAAACGGGTTTTCGAGGTGAATCTTGACCGGCAGCTTCAGCGCGATGCCTTCTTCGACCTCCAGGTTGAGATCGTTGAGTTCAATTTCGCTGGCCGGCTTGGCGAGTTCGAGCGTCGCGTTTACGCCCGTGAGCCCGTTTTCGAAGAAGAACGCCAATGCCGCTTTCACGAGCGGGGGCGCGGATTCGGGCGGCACGATACCGGCGAGGCCGCCGGGTACCGGTTGCGGTGTTTTCGTGAGGGTTTCGCCATTGATCGCGGCGTAGAATTTCGAGAAGCCTTCGGAGTTTTCTTCGGAGTACCCTCCCTGCAGTGTGACGGGATTGACGATCGGCGTCGTCTTTTTCCCGAGAATGATTTTGCCGCCGTTGGTGACCGAGTAGAGGCACTTGAAGACCCCGCTCGTCGTCGCGGGACACTCGTTGAATTTGGCGAATTCGCCCGTATGCGCCAGCGCGCTGGCCGGCAGTACCATGGCCGCGATCAGCGCGCCCATGACCAACCCCGGCGCGACGCGGCTTCCTATGACAGATCGCAACTTCACGATATCGTGTCCTTTCTGCTCGATGTCATGATGGGCCCTTCCTCTCCTCCCGCGCTCGAGCGGGTCCTAGCGTCGCTCGTAGTTGACGATGTAGAGAGCTTGGTATTTGGCCGTGTGCTCAGCAGTGAGGCGCAGCGCGGCCGCGTTGAAACCGGGCTTGGCCGCGATGTGATGCGGCAGCGCGAACAGCGCGATCACGTAGCCTTCGTCTGTACCCTTTGGCTGGCAGAGGTGATATCCCCGGTGGCCCGCGCTGTTTGTCCCGACGATCGCCCCCGCGGGCAGCTTGCCCGCGTTCAGGCCCGGGAGGGTCGGCTTCAGCCCGGTCACCGCCCACGCGAAATAGAGCTGGCCGTTGACCGGCTTTGTTTTCAGCACATCGAGCATCAATTCGCTCGTGCCGGGGGGAATTTCCCGCCAGCGCAGAGGCGGGGAGATGTCCTTGCCGTCGCACGTGTAGCGCGAGGGGATCGCGCCTTCCGAGGGGATCACGGGGCTTGTGAGCACGATGCGTTCATTGTGGGGCGCGACTTCTTCCTTGTGTGTCTTGGCCGGCGCCACCTTGGTCGGCGCTACCGCCGCGGCGGTTCTCCGCGCCGACGCCGGCGGGTTCGCTCCGGCTGTTGTGGTGGCTGTGGCAGTGGCCGTCGCAACCTTTGCCGCCGTCGCGGTCGAGCTTGCCGGTGTGCTCGACCCGCCGCCGCATCCTGCCAGCAGCGCGAGTGCAGCGATCGCCGTCATGGTCTGACCCAACGTACGGAGCGTCGTCCGAATTTGATGTCTTGTTCGTGTCTTATGCATATCCTTTACCCGGCCGTGCCGACGAGCAATCCCGCGTGGCGCGCGAGCTGGATAGCCTGCTGGCGCAGCGCGGCTGGATCGAAGCCTGTCGCGGATGAGAGCTTCTGCGGCAGCGCGTAGAGCATGAAGACGTAGCTTTCGCGCTTGCCGTTCGCTGGGCAGATGGTGTAGGCGGCGTGTCCGAGGCCGTTGCGCCCCACCACCGCGCCGGCGGGCAGCGCCCCCGCCTGCAGGCTTCTCAGGCTCGGGCTCAGGTCGGCGACCGACCAGTCGAAGAAGAGCTGGTTGGCGACGGGCTGCGTGCTGAGCACGAACAGCACGAGTTCCTTCGTGTCGGCCGGCACGGCGCCCCAGTGCAGGGGCGGGGAGCGGTCGCTGCCGCGACAGGTGTACTGCTGCCCGAGCGCGTATGCCGAACTGCTGCGGCTCTGCACGATCGCGGGACTCGAGAGCGCGATGTCGGCGACAGCCACGTGCGCCCGTTGGCTCGCGCTGAGCGGCGGCTCCGGATGACTGCCCGGCGGTGGCAGCACGAGGTGCGCTTTCGAGGTGCGGTGCGACCTACCGCCGCCCAACGAACCGCTCGCGGTCTTCGTGGGAGGCACCGCTGCAGGCGTCGCGCCTGTCCCGGTCGTGCTCGCCGTCGCCGGGGCCGCAGTGGACGTACTGGCGCTCGCGGCCGTCGTGCTTGGCGCCGCTGCCGCGGGCGTCTTCGTCGTTTCGCCGCAGCCCGTCGTCAGCGCCGCCAGCGCGAGTGCGATCGCCGCCAGCAGCGCGGGCTGCGCGCCGGCGCGCAGGGAAGTCCTGCCTCGTACCACGACCGGCTTTGACGATTCAAGGCGTTGAAATCTCAGCATCGAAGCTCCTGGCCTGGTGCGATCGGAGGGGGCACCGCCGGGCCGGCCGGGAATTGCTGCTCCCAGCCGGCCCTTTTGTTGCGGCGCGTGGTGTGTCGGGGGTTTTAGCCTTCGATGGCCTGTTCTCTGTGCGTTTCGAACCCTTCGGTGGGGAAGAGGCCTTCCCATTCGACCGACGACGAGCCGACTTTCAGGGACGTGCCCGTCGCCGTGAATGTCGTTTTGTTGAATTTCGCTGTCTGTGTTTCGTTTTCGATGAGGCCACCGGCCGTGCCTTTGACCACGGTGAGCGTGCCCGAGAGGGCGCACAGCGAGCCGGAGTATTTGATGCCGACGCGGATGTTTTCGATGATCAGGTAGTCTTTGCCCGCGATCGTCGTGAGATGTGTCGGCCAGTTTAGTTTTTCAGCGGCGATGCTTTCGACGGTGCATGAGCCGCTGGCCGTGCATTCGAACAGGGGCAGTTCGGTTATTTCGCCCTTGCCCGTCCCGGCGCTGTTGGAGATTTTCATGTTGTAGAGGAAGTGCGCGCATTCCGTTGTCGCGCCTGGGATCGTCAGCTTGCTGCTGATCGCGGCTCCGACGATCGTTTCGCTACCTGCTAGTTCGGTGCCGTTGAACTTCCATGCCGGTGCCGCGCTGGCCGCCGAGGCCATCGCCGCGCTTGCCAGCGCGACGACAGCGAGGGCCAGTACCGCGATGTGTCTTGTGCTTTTCATCGTGCTGTCTCCTCGTAGAAACGTGGTTTGAACTCCATATCTCTCTCCGGACCGTTGCCGCGGCTCAGTGCGCGTTGACCGAGCCGACGGTCGCGGAGTCGATGGTGTTGTTCAGGATCGCGGTGTTGTTGCCGTCGGTCGCGGGCAGTCCGATCTCTGTGTCGATGATCGGATCGACCAGGAACGACAGCACACCGCCGCAACCGCTCGCTGCGGGTGCGGACCACGCGTTTTCTACAAGCGAGTTTTCATTGAGCTGCACGATTTCGAATTTTTCCTTGATTTCGACGAACCCGGCTTTACCGCTGATCGCTTTGTTCGGCGCGAGTGGGTTCGTAACGCCCGTCGTGAGGTTCCAGATCAGCGGCGAGGTGCTCGACCCGACGTAGCACGAGCTGCCGAGGAACGGGTTTTCCAGGTGCACCTTGACCGGAAGCTTCAGCGCGATGCCTTCTTCGAGCTCCAGGTTGAGGTTGCTGAGCTTGATTTCGCTTGCGGGCTTCGCAAGTTCAAGAACTGCGTTGATTCCCGTCAATTCATTTTCGAAGAAGAATTTCGAAAGCAGTTTGACTAGCGGCGGCGAGGATTCCGGCGGCACGATCCCGAGCAGCCCGCCCGGCACCGGCTCTTTTGTCTTCGACAGCGTGATCCCGTTCGTCGCCGCGTAGAACGTGGAGAAGTTTTCGCTGTTTTCTTCGGAGTACCCACCCTGCAGCGTCACCGGATTGACGATCGGCGTCGTCTTTTTACCCAGGATGATTTCGCCGCTGTTCGTCACCGAGATCAGGCAGTGTGCGACACCCGTCGTCGTCGACGGACAGTAGTTGAATTTCGCGAATTCGCCTGAGTGAGCGAGCGCCGCGGCCGGCAAGCACAGCATCGCCAACCCTCCTGCGACCGCCGCCCGAAGGCCTTGTCTAGCCACTCTCATCTTCAACATAAGAAGCGTTCCCTTTCATTGATGAACAGACAACCACTACTCAAGACGCGCGCTACGACATCGCCGCTCGCCGTGCGCACGGCGGCCATTGCGCCGCACGCCCACAGTCGACGATCGATCTCCTCTCGCTGCTTAGCTGCATCACTCGAACAACAACCCCTTCTCGCGCGTGCCGATCTGTTCGATACCGCCCGCAAGGCCAAGCCCAGCACTCGGCGGCTCGATCCGCAGATCAGATCGCCTACGGTCTATCCGATCCCTGCGAACCTGTCAACGGCCGGAAGCGGAGCGCTGGCTGCCCGCTCCGAAAGCTGCGAGTTCTCGCGACGTAGAAATCCCTGCAATCGAGCGCTTATTAGGGCGCCCAAGTGGGTCGCATTTCGCAACACGTCTAGGCCCAGAAAGTGAGAAACAAGCGGGTCAGCGTGCCTCCAGACGGCTAAAATTCGCTGCTGCAAGAGCGGACCATGACCAGCGTAGCCATGGCTTCACTTCTACGGGTTAGAAAAGTGCTGGCTACTTCCATCCTCATCGCTCGGCTTTCACAGGCAGCCGAGCGATGAGTTGGTTAGCGCTTACGATTTATAAAAAGCTCCAAGCCTGGCCGCTTTTCAATGCGAGTAACGCTGTGAAATGCAATTTTCCTTCGCTCCCAAGGAACCTGAGTTCACCGGGTAAGGCACTTACTAACACCTCTTGGAATGTCCTTTCGTCTTGGCCTTCGGGGGCTAAGAACTCTACTTTGCCAGCGATCGTATTGACTCCTGCAAGGCTGCAGCTTGAACCTTCGTACTTGAAGGTGGCAAATGTTTTCGTCTCGCCTTCGATATGGCCCCTCACCGCTAACGTGCCGTCTAACGTGATTTCCGTTAGTAACAATGGTAAGGTACCGATTTTTGGGGACGCTAGCGTGCAGTTTTCGTTTTCTGATTGGCATTCCTGGAATGTAAGCTGACCTTTGGCTTTAGTCGGAGAAATAATTTCACCGCTGCCTTCAATTTTTGTTCCGTTGCAGCGGACGTTAATGCCGTTGGCTGCGGTCAGGTTGCCCGGTGTCACTTTTGCTGTCGATGCGAATGCTGCTGATCCTGAGAGTTGTGCTTTGTTTACCATCCACCCTGCTTCGGCTGCTGAAGCTGCTGTTGCCACTAGTGCGCTGAGCGCGAGTGTCGCCGCGAACGCCGTCAGCACGATCTTTGCTTTGAACATGCGATTCGATCTCCTTTCGATGCTGCTTGGCTTATTCAGACACACCTTTCCCCCTTACGATGTCCGCCGACCGATGGCACCGCAAGCCAATAAGGCTAGGGTCAACGGGCCAGTCTACCGCCCAAGCTATGTGTCTGTTGGTTAGAATGATAGCGTCAAGCCGATCTTTGTCAATAGCACCCTACCTTTCCAGTTCCGCAGGAAGTAGCTAGTCATCGCGCGCAACGCCTATAAAGAAGCTCCACGACTGCCCACTTTCAACGCCAGTATCATCGTGAAATGCAAATTTTGAGTGGTGAGCGAGCGAGGGGTCGGTATGTTGACGTTGTCGGCGGAGCGGGTGGAGTGCTTGTGGGACGAGGCGTTGCCGGTCGAGGTGAGGGAGTTGGCGGAGCTGGCAAGCTCCACCCGGCTCACACGAACACGGTGGATCGCATGACGCCACAGAGAGCACAGGCCCTCCTGACTCGCATCGAGCTTCTCGCGCTGCCTGCCCGCGCTGCGCCGCCCACCTCGACCGCGGCGCCGGCTCCCGGCACAGGCAAAGGGGCGGCGGTGAAGATTTGGAAGATAGTCCCGGACCAGATCGACGATCCGCTGGAGCGCATGATCGCCGTGCTCGGGCGCTCGGAGTGCGAGCGAGCACGCGGCAAGCGAACTGCGCAGTCGCGGCGAACCTACGTGATCGCGCACGCTTGCCTGCGGGAGGTGCTTGCCGCGGAGCTCGGGATCGATCCACGAGAGGTTCGGTTCGCACAGGCGAAGGACCCCTATCGCAAGCCCGCGCTGACGGGCAACACGCAGGGCCTGACCTTCAATCTCTCCCACACGCGCGGGCTGATCCTGATCGCCGTGGCGCGTGGCCGCGAAGTCGGTGTCGACGTCGAGTGGCTCGGCCGGCGCGTGGTGAAGATGGCTCTGTCTGGGAAGCACTTCACCGAATCCGAGCTCTCCGAGCTCGCATGCGCCCCTCGGGATGAGCGCGATCACTGCTTCCTGCAGCTATGGGCGCGCAAAGAGGCCCGCGTGAAGATGACGGGCGAGGGACTACGACGCGCAATCGATGACAACGCGGACCCTGACAGGTTCTGCGCAGGTGCGGAGGAGCCATGGCTCTGCGACCTCGAACTTGCCCCCGACCACGTGGGCGCCCTCGCGGTGCAGACACGCTCCTGAGCGCGAGCACCGCCGGGCTCGCCGACGGGCTCCCGATGTCGGGAGCATCGCAACAACTCGACTAAGAGAAAGGACCCGCATGAACACCCAAAAGCCAACTCCAGCGGCGACCGTCACGCAAATCGCGCCCGGTGTAAGGCAGGTGAGCGTGGGCGCACCCTTCCGCTCGCACGTCTACCTGATCGACGGCCCTGATGGTCTCATCGCCTTCGACGCCGCCATCAAGGACACCGGCCCGGCAATCCTCGCTGCCGCAGGTGGGCGACTGGAGCGCTTGATCCTCAGCCACAGCCATGTCGATCACCGTGGAGCCGCAGGGGAGCTCGGCGCACCGATCTACTGCCACCCCGACGAGGTCGCCGATGCCGAAGGCGACGCCGGCAGAAGCTACACCGACTTCAGTCGCATCGCTAACGAGCGAGTCCGTAAAGTCCTCCCACAGCTGCTCGCGGCCTGGGATGGAGGGCCCGTGAAGATCACCGGGACGATCACCGACGGCGAGCAGATCGCCGGGTTCCGCGTCATCCACTCCCCCGGGCATGCACCTGGCCAGATTGCGCTGTTCCGCGAGTCAGATCGCCTGCTGATCGCAGCCGACGCCATCTACACGCTGGACGCCGAGACTGGCCGGCCCGCAAGCGCCCGCGTCCCCCACCCCTTCAGCAACTGGGATACCGAAATGGCGCGCGAGTCGATCCGCCGGCTGATCCCGCTTCAGGCAACCAGTGTGTGGGCCGGCCACGCCGAAGCAATGGCGGGCGAGGACATCGCCGCACAGCTCGAGCGAGCCGCCGACCACGGGTTGGACCGCGCTTCGCGCTGATGCGGACGACCTGCGCGCGGTGATCGTCTGCAACAGTCGCTCGCGGGAAATTTGAGCGCTTCGCCCCCAAACGCCAACATTCGACTTCAGACGGACGCGATCGTGCTCCCAACACGACGGGATCGTCTACGACGGCACACAAGCGACGAAAGGCAGTGGGTTGCGAACGGAGCCAGCGATGATCGATACGCCATTGGCGGATGGCACAGGCGTGGCGGCCGCGGAAGCGATCGACCGCATTCGTGCGCTTTACCGTGGCTCGCTTCGCGAGGAGGCTGTGGAGTGGGAGCACGACGGCGGCGTCCCCGCTTCGGTTTATCGGCGCCTCGGCGAGATAGGTGCATTTCAGGCCCGCTGGCCGGAGGGCGCGCGGCGACCGGGACGCGTTGACGTAGCGGCGACGATCATCCGCGAGACGTCGCAGGCGTCCGTTGGCGCCGGCATCGCGGTCGGCACCCACATGGAGGGTTACTTCCGAGCGCTCGCACTCTCGGAGTATGGCCAAAGCATCTGGGGCGACGCGCTCGCCGGCCGTGCGATCGGAGCCCTGTCCATCACGGAGCGGACCGGCGGATCGAATCCGACCCACTGCGAGACGTTTGCCGAGCGGACGCCGTCGGGTTGGGCGCTCAGCGGCCACAAGCACTACGTCTCCAACATGCGCGCGGCGACCGACGTCGTAGTCTTCGCGCGGACGGATCGCGGTCGCGACCTGTCCAGCTTCACCCTGTTCGTCGTCCCCGCGGACGCGCCCGGGATGACGATCACGCCGCACCACCTCGTAGGTGCCGCCGCGTCGGCCACCTCGATGCTGGACCTCGATGGCGTCGAGGTCGCGGACGAGCACCGGGTGGGTGCAGTCGGATCTGGGCTCATCATCCTGCTCGACCTGCTGCGCGCGGAGCGAGTCGGAGCGGCTTGCGGCGGCCTGGCTGTCGCGGAGCTGTGCTTCGAGATTGCCCTCGCGTACACAGACCGGCGGCTCGTCGGCGGCACCCCGCTGCGCCAGCACCAGGCGGTCGCCCACAGGCTCGCCACGCTCGCGAGCGACATCGCAGCCGGCCGTGCCCTTCTCTCAGAGCGGCTTGCCGCCGCGCAGCGCGGCCGGATCAGCTCGGCGGAGGCCGGTCAGGCGAAGCTCGTACTCAATCGCGTGGCGTGGCGCGCGGCCGACGAGGCAATGCAGCTGCTCGGCGGGCGTGGTTTCTCCGAGGAGACGCCGCTGGCACAGATCTGGAGGGATATCCGCATCGGCCGCATCGGTGGTGGAGCGGATGAGGTCCAGCTCGAGCTGATTGCGCAGAGCCTGCGCCCCGGAGAACTGGCCCGCCATCCAGCCGTCGTGGCCGTGGCTCGAGAGGCGGAGGCGTGAGGCGGACCGTCCGAACCCCGAGCCAGCGCGCGAAGGAGGCTACAGCTACATGACGATCACCGCTCAAAAAGCATCGGACACGACCCCGGCACACTCGGGGAACCTGATCTGGGAAGCGCTTGAGCAGCCGCGGGCAGCCCACGCGCTGCTGAGCTGCCATCAGGAGGGCACGTACCATTCGTACACGTGGGATGATTGGCGTGCAGCCGCGGGACGGCACGCAGCGGGCCTACGAGCCCGCGGCGTGGTTCGCGGCACTCGCGTCGCGTGCGTGCTCACAAACACGCTGGAGGTCTGCGCCACGATAATCGGAGTCTGGCTCGCGGGTGGAGTCGTCGTGTCGCTGCCCACCATGCGGCGCGGCATGCGTCCGCAGGCGTACGTGGACCAGCTCATGCGCCTCTCGCACAGCGTCGACGCCTCGATGCTGCTGCTCGAGGAGCGGTTCATCGAGCTCCTCTCCTCCGACGACTTCGGGCTTCCACTGTATGGCTACCGCTCGATCGCGAGCGGCGGACGACTGGACGGCACCCCGCCGGCAAACGATGAGCTCGCGTTCGTCCAGTTCTCGTCGGGTAGTACGAGCGATCCCAAAGGCGTGATGCTCACAATGGGAGCGATTTCCGAGCAGGAGCGAATGCTGCGGGACCGCCTCCAGGTAGATGGCGACACCCAGGGCGTCATGTGGCTGCCGCTCTCCCACGACATGGGGCTGTTCGGCTGCCTCCTGCTCAGCTGGGTCACCGGCGGACGGCTCGCGGTTGCGGGGGGCGACCGCTTCCTGCGCAAGCCGCAGACCTGGTTTGAAGACAGCGCTGCCTTCCAGGCGACGATATGGGCCACCCCCAATTTCGGACTCGCGCTCGCAGCGCGCAGGGCCCGCCAGGCGCCGCCCAAAGATCCCTTCCCGCTGCGACACGTGATCGTCGGCGGCGAGCGGGTCGAGTGGGACACGCTGCGGGAGGCCGACGAGGTGCTGGGCGGCATCGGCGTAAAGCTCCGCACGCTGACGCCAGCCTACGGACTCGCCGAGGCCACGCTCGCCGTGACGATGAAGGAGCTGGACGAGCTCCCGCATGCCGTCACCGTCGACGCCGACCGGGCGTACGCCGGCGAACTGGAGCTCGTGTCGCCGTCGCACCCCCACGCCCGGAGCTTCGTGGCGTGTGGCCCGCCTGTGGACCGCACCTCGGTCCGCATCGACGGGGCGGGCGGCGTCGGGCGCATCTGCGTATGCAGCTCCTCACTCTCGTCGGGCTACATGAACCACCCACGGGCGACCGAGAGGCGTTTCCTGAACGGGGAGCTGGTCACCGAGGACCTTGGGTTCATCCACGACGGCCACCTGTTCGTGGTCGGCCGCACCGACGACGTGATCCCGATCGGCGCTCGCAACGTCCACGCGCGCGACGTCGAGCGGGAGCTCGAGCGGTGCGCGGGTGTCCGGCCGGGCTGCTCGGCATTGATCGATTGCGCGCCCGAGGGGGTCGAACCGCGGCTGATGCTCGTCGCCGAGGCGCTGTCCGATGACGACCGCCTCGACGCACTCGCCTCGGAGATCGCATCCGCCGCCTATCGGTGCGCCGGTATCCGTGTGTCCGAGTGCCTCTTCCTGAAGGCGGGCGAGCTGCCGAAGACGCCGAGCGGCAAGGTCCAGCGCTTCCGCTGCCTTGCGCTCGCCACCGATCCCACCGAGGCGGCCGTCAGGAGGCGGGTGCCACTATGAGCGGCGCGCGGCGGGTCGTGCTCGTCACCGGCGGCACGGGGTTGGTCGGACACGCGATCGTCGACGCCCTCAACGACGTGGACGTCATCTCGTTGACGCGCCACGGTGCGGCCGGATGGACATCCGGTGCACCGGTCGCGGGGGGGTCCGCCGCGGGCCTGCTCCCCGACCTGCACGGGCACGTCGTGACCGCGAGCGACGCGGTCGCGGGGACGCGGCACGTCCAGGGCGACGTCAGCGCGCCCCAGCTCGGGCTGAACGACGTTGAGCACGCGGAGCTGGCCGAGCGCGTGGACGTGGTCGTCCACGCGGCGGGCGTCAGCGACTTCACCACTCCGAGGCAGACCACGTACGCCCTGAATCTCGAGGGCGCGCGCAACACGGCCGCCTTCGCCGACCGCGCCGGCGCCACCCTCTACCACGTCAGCACGGGCTACGTGAACGCAAACGGCACCTCGCTCGGGGGTCGGTGGGGCGCGGGGGTCTACATCGCCTCGAAGCGAGCCGCCGAGGAGGTGGTGCGGGAGTCCCGGATGCTGGCGGCAATTGTGCGGCCTTCGATTGTGTGGTCGCACTCCCGTACCGGCTGGTCCCCCAGCTTTCAGGGGTTGCATCGGCTCGTCGGGATGATGCTCGAGAACAAGATGCCGCTGCTGCCGTTCGGGGAGAACACGCGCGTCGACTTCCTCCCCCAGGACACGGTCGGAGAGGTGATCGCCGACCTCGTTCGGTCCGGCTTCGGTGGCGAGTACTGGCTGACGGCGGGTCCACGGGCCATGCGCTTCGGACGTGTAGTCGAGCTGGTCCTCGAACTCGGGTCGCGGCTCGGGCGGGAGCTGACGCCGCCGCGCTTCATTGACCCGGAGATGATCGACAGGATGATCAAGCCGATCGGCGGCGAGACGCTGTCGCGGCGCATCGACCTGCTGCTCGCGCTCACCACGCACTTCTCTTCCCAGGACGTGCTGCCCACCTCTGTGCCCGACTCGCGGCTGCCGGACATCGAGGCCGCGTTTGTGAAGGGGGCCGAGCACTGGGCAGGGCGTCACGGCTACGCGACCCTCTCGGGGGCGGCTGGGTGACTGCTCCCGCCACCTCGCCGTCGCTCGGCACCGACGCGCTGTACCGTCGTCATCTGAGCTCCGGGCGCGCCCGCCTCGCGTCGATGATGGGAGGACACGAGGAGGTCAGCTCGAGCGGCGCGATCGTAACGCTCGCCTCGGGCGGGGAGATGCTGGAGTGCGGCGGCTACGGCGTATTCCTGCTCGGACACTCGCACCCGCGCGTCGTCGCCGCAGTGCGCGACCAGCTCGAGCGCCACGCTCTGTCGTCGCGGCTCCTGCTCGACCCGACGCAGGCGGCGGCCGCCGCGGCGCTCGCACGCGTCGCTCCCGCGGGGCTCGACCGTGTGTACTTCGCGACCTCAGGGGCAGACGCAGTCGAGGCGGCGCTCAAGCTGGCCCGCATGCACGGCAGGCGCCGGATCGTGTCGACTGCAGGCGGGTTCCACGGCAAGACGTTCGGCGCTCTGAGCGTCTCGGGCAACCCGGTCCTGCGCGAGCCGTTCGCGCCGCTGCTGCCGGGCGTGTCGCAGGTACCGTTCGGCGACGCAGACGCGATCGCCGCCGTGCTTGCCGCGCACGTCGGCGAGTGCTGCGTGCTGCTCGAGCCGATTCAGGCGGAGGGCGGGGTCAACCTGCCCGACTGCGACTACCTGAGCGACGTCGCCGCAGCCTGCCGCGAGTACGAGGCCCTGCTGATCCTGGACGAGATTGCGACAGGGCTCGGGCGGATCGGCTGCTGGTGGGGTTGCGATCGATACGGTGTCATCCCGGACGTAGTCCTCGTTGGCAAGCCGTTGAGTGGAGGCGTGGTGCCCGTCAGTGCGGTGCTGGCCTCGGAGAAGGCGTTCGCGCCGCTGGACCGCGACCCGTTCATGCACAGCGCCACCTTCTCCGGGTCGCCGATCGCGATGGCCGCCGTATCCGCCACGATCGACGTGCTCGAGGAGGAGCGCGTGCCGGACCGCGCTGCCGATCTCGGCTCACGGCTGCTCGCGGACCTTGGCGTGGCCCTGGCCGACGCGACCGATGCGGGCGCCGTTCTCGAGGTGCGCGGCGCCGGCCTGCTCATCGGCATCGAGTTCGCGAGCCCCGCGCTCGCCGGCAATTTCGAGATCGAGCTCGTGAACCGCGACGTGATCCCCAACCACTGCCTCAACAACCACGGCGTCGTCCGCCTCACGCCGCCGGCGTTCCTCGACGAGCGCGAGGTGCGCTGGCTCATCGACGCGATCGCCGGCGCAGCGACGGCACTGCTGAACGACCGGCGCACTCGCGCGCGGAGGATCTGACAATGCCCCAGATCCACGTCAGCGGGCGCCTCGGCGACCACGACCCGACTACGGCGCTGCGCCAGGTCGTCGACTACGAGCGCTGGGCAGATGCGAGCGAGGCCGTCCGAAGCGTGCACGTGGAACATCGCGACGACGGCAGCTCGATCTCGTTCTGGGAGGTCACCTTTCGGAAGGGGCTCATGCGGTGGTCCGAGCGCGACGGGTTCGACGCCGCAGCCGGCTTCGCGACCTTCGACCTAATCGAGGGTGACCCTCATGTCTTCAAGGGCAGCTGGAGGGTCGCGACCGAAGGCTCGGAGTGCGTGCTGATCATGGAGGCGGAGTTCGATCTGGGCATGCCGAGCCTCAGCCACATCCTCGACCCCATCGCCATTGAGGCCGTTGAGGACGCGGTCGCCAGCGTGCTCCGTGGGCTCTTCGGCGAAGACACCCGGATCGAGTACGCCGGAGCAGCCGCAGCAGCCACCCGCGTGACGCAAGGAGGGATCGGATGACCGAGAAGACCACTCAGCTCACCCCCGAGATGGTCGTGAGAGCCGTCAACGAGGTTCTCAGCGTGAAGCGCCAGAGCTGGGAGTCGGTTCAAGCGGATACTCCGCTCGAGAGCTTGGAGCTCGACAGCCTCGACCTCGCCGAGGTGTTCGCGACGCTCGAGGAGAGGTCGGGCCTCGACCTGGATCCGGACTCGGCGCGGGAGATTGAGACCGTCGCCGACCTCGCTCAGCTGCGGGCGCTCTGAGCGAGCCCCAGAGCCCCCAGGTCAGTCGATCTTCAGAGGCAGCCCGTCGAGGGCGTCGAGGATCGCCTGCGAGGCCCGCTGGCGCTGCGGCGGGTGGAAGGCGAGCGCGCGCGACGCCGAGGCGAAGTACGAGACATCGTCGCCGCGAATGAACGCCATACCACCGAGCTGCTCGACCGCGGACGCGACCGACCCGTTGATCGCCTCCTGGGCCGCGTAGCGGTACAGCAGCGCCTGCATGAGCAGCCGCTCGCTGCGGTCGCCCTCCTCCATGCGATGGGCGACCGCGGATAGGCTCGCCATCGCCGACTCGATGTGGGCCACCATCGCCGCACGAGCTGTCGCATCGCCCTTCCCGGCCGCGAGCACGCGCTCGACCAGTGCGCTCGCCATGCCGAGGTAAGACGCGCTTATCAGGAGCTCGAACCACAGGAAGCTGGCGGTCTGGACCGCGGTTGTACTGTCGACCGCGAGCACGAGGTCGGGCTCAACCGGCACGTCGGTGAGCGTCACGGCGTCGCTCTGAGCGCCCGCGAGGATCGAGGTTCCCCAGAAGTCTGAGACCTCTATGCCCGGCGCGTTGGCAGGGATCAGCGCGACCGCGAACTCGGGCTCCTCGCCGGGCCCGTCCGTCGTGACCGCGACCGACGCGGTGAGCACGTCCATCGACCGGGACAGGCTGCACGGCTTCTTCGAGCCGCTGACCAGGACCTTCCCGTCCACGCGGCGCGCTCGCATCGTGGGCGAGAACACCCCCTGACCGTGGACGCCCTCCGCGAAGCCCGACGCAAGCAGCCGGTGCTGATCCGCGATCGCCTGGAGCAGCATCCACTCGAGTCCGCCCTCGACGCGTCGCAGCTCGATCAGGCTCGCGGCCGAGAAATGGTGCATGGTGGTCGCGACCGCCAGCGAAGGCGAGCGGGAGCCGATCGCCCGCTGGACGCGGATGGCGACCGATGGCGAGGCGCCGTGTCCCTTGAGCTCCTGCGGCACGACCAGACCGGGGCCTCCGGCCTCACGGAACAACTCCACGACGGGGCTGCCCCGCGACTCGAGCTCGGTGAGCGGCATCGACGCGAGCTGCTCGTCGAAGCCCGGGAGGAACTCTTCGAGAGCGCGTCGGTCTTCTGATAGAAACTCCAAGGCAGACTCCTCGCGAACTGCGCCACATGCTCACTCGCGTGCGCAAGCCACTTATACCGCGCAAGTGGCTCGGATTGCCAACTCGGTTGTCATCGTGCCCGATTCGACGAATCACCTCTCCCGGCCGCGCTACGAGCCCAGCGTCACCGCGGACATCAACGCCGCCGAGCGCGCCGCGGAGATGCATCATCCGCCGTCGAGGCGTCTGTTCAAGGATCCGTACGCGCACTGCTTCGTCCGCAAGCCGGCGTACCGCGCGCTCTCATCGTTCGGACCACTCGCGCGCGTCGCCCTGCGCGTCTTCGACCGGGTCTACGGCGGCAACCACGCGCACGTCATCCTGCGCAACCACGTGTACGAGCGTGAGCTCGAGGCGGCGCTGACTGACGACGTCGATCAGGTCGTCCTCCTCGGCGCCGGATATGACTCGACCGCGTTCCGGCTCGATCTGGGCGCGGCGGTCCTCTTCGAGGTCGACACCCCGTACACGCAGGGGGCCAAGCTCGAGTCCATCCGCCGCGCGGCCCTGGCGCCCAGGTGCAGGGTCCGCTACGTCACGTGCGACTTCGAGGCCGAGCAGCCGGGCGTCCGCCTCGTCAAGCACGGGTTCGATCCCAATCGCCGCTCGCTGGTCGTCTGGTTCGGCGTCATGTACTACCTCACCGAGGCCGCCGCGCGGCACACGCTGCGCGAGATAGCGCAGTTCAGCGCCCCCGGAAGCCGGCTGGTCGTGGACTACCAGGACGCCTCGGTGAGCGCTGGGACCTCGCCCTGGCCGGGCGCTCACCGGGCGTACAAGAGCGTGAAGAGACGCCGCGAGCCGTTGCGGTTCGGGTTGACTGTCGATGTGGCCCCAGCGTTCCTGCAGGACGTGGGATTCACGGTCCGGGAGAGCCTGCGCGTCAAGGACCTGGCCGCCCGTTACGCGCCTTCGGCGGGCGTGTGGTGCAGCACCGACGACTGGTTCGGCACGCTGATCGCCGAACGCACGGGCTAGATGACGGCGAGCGGCAGCGCCTTCAGGCCGCGCAGCAGGATCGTGGCGTCGTACTCCGGCGCCTCGGTCGCGAGCTCGATCCGCGGGAAGCGGTCGAGCAGCGCCCGGAAGGCGATCCCGGCCTCCATGCGGGCCAGTGCGTTCCCGAGGCAGTAGTGGATGCCCCCACCGAAGGCCAGGTGGGCGCGGTCGCCGCGCGTCAGGTCGAGCCGGTCGGGATCCGGAAACCGATCAGGGTCCCGATTGCCCGCCGCGAGGATGATCGCGAGCCGCGTACCGGCCGGGATCGTCTGCCCCCCGATCGCGATGTCGTCGGTCGGAAAGCGCGTGGTCAGCTGGACGGGGCTCTCGTAGCGCAGCAACTCCTCGATCGCGTCGTCCATTGGCAAGTTGCGGAGCAGCGCCAGCTGGTCGGGATGGCGCACGAGAGCCAGGACACCGTTGCCGATCATGTGCATCGCGGTGTGGTGGCCGGCGCCCAGGATTAGGATGAGGTTCACCACGAGCTCCTGCGCTTCGAGCCGGCGGCCTTCGTCCTCGGCGTGCACCAGCCCCGAGACGAGGTCGTCCCGCGGCTCTTTCGCGCGCACCTCCATCAGTTGCCTGAAGTAGTCGATGAACTCCTCGGCCGCGCGCTCCGCCGGCTCCGCCGCCCCGGGTGGGAGGGCAAGCTCGAAGGTCGGTGCGAGATCGCGCGACCACCTGGTGAACCGTTCGCGGTCGCTCGCCGGGACGCCGAGCATCTCAGCGATGACGGCCAACGGGAAGCGCGATGCGAATTGATCGATGAGCTCGATCTCACCATCGCCGGCCCCCGCGGCCTCGAGCAGTTCGTTTGCGACCCGCTCGGCGCGGGCGCGCAGTCCCTCGATCATCCGCGGTGTGAACGCGCGCTGGACGAGGCCGCGCAGCCGCGTATGGTGGGGCGGATCGCTGAAGGACATCAGCTGCTCCAGGAGCGTCCGGATGCGCTCGGTGCGGCCGGTCATTCGCATGATGCGCTCGTAGTCGTCCATGTTGCGCGGATTCTTCGAGCAGCGCTCGTCCCGCAGCAGTGCGTGGCAGTGCTCGTAGGAGGTGACGAGCCACAGGTCGCGGCCGGTGTCGAAAACGGGCGCGTTCTCGCGCAGCTGGCGGTACACCGGGTACGGATCGGCGCGCATCTCAGGCGGGAAGAGATCGTCCAGGCCCGGGCGATCGGCAGCCGCCGCGATCGTCCTGTCGTCAGGGGAGGCCATCAGGAGAGCGCAGGCACGGCCGCCCGGCGGTCCGCCTCCGCGGAGGACGCCGCCGGATCGGTCGAACGCGTGGCCTCCAACACGGACGCTCCCCACTGGTACGGCCCGGTGCCAAGCAGCAGCAGGTGATCACCCGCGCCGACGCCGTCGCTGTCGGCCATGTCGCGCAGGTTGATCGGGTTGTCAGCGCACAGCGCGTGCCCGAACCGAGGTACGTTGTCGAGGTAGAGCTTGGACTCGTCGAACCCGGCGAGCTGCGCGATCGCGCGGCACGTCCAGCGGCTGTAGTTGTTCGGCACGACCCGCGCGATCTCCTCAGGGGTCAGGTCCGTCCCGAGCGCGTCGCCCACGGTGCCGGTCACGCCGCGCGTCACCCCCTCCATGTATTCGACGAGCTGCGCGTTGCGATCCAGCGACCCCAGCGCCGGGTCGAGGCGAACGCATGTCCGACCAACCCGGAAAGGTCCGCCGTGCGTGGAGACGGCGAAGCTCGCTCCGGCGTCGCTGTGGACCGAGATCCTCGGCGACACGAGGCGGTCGGCGCGCCCCTTCGGCCACAGGTCCGCGCAGATGACGAGCACGCACTCCTCGCCGTCCTGGATGAACAGCCGCGCGAGCTCGAGCGCAACGTGGAAGTTCGCACACCACGACAGCGACGCCCCCACGGGCACCACGTCGGGGATGCCGAGGTCCCGCAGCAGGACGCTGAGTGCGCCCGCGGTGTGAAGCGACTCGTCCCACATGCTGTTGCTGGCGAAGAGCAGCCGGCGGATCCCGCCGCGCTCCTCGTCGCTCAGCGCTTCGACCGTGCGGTGCACCGGCCCGGTCGCGAGCTCAACCACCGAGCGCTCCGTCGTCCGATAGGTGTCGAGCCCTCCATCACGAAGCGCCTGCGTGACCTCGGCGTCGACCCCCGTCAGCTCGTCGAGCCCGTGCTCGTCCTCTCCCAGCTCGTAGGCCACAGCCGTCAGGAACATCTCGGGTGAGGAGGCTCCATCCACGTCGCGTCTCATTGGTAGTCAGGGGCGCGGTGCCGTGGTGGCCCGTTTCCCCGTTCCCCTTTCAATCCGTGCGTGCCGTTTTCCCACACACGACTCTCCTCTGCCAGCGGGCTGAGCAGGGCGTCGAGAGCAAAGACCGGCACTCCGGCATCTGCCCGGACCGGACTCCCACCGGCCGGCCTGATCAAGCTTCCAAGGCGCACCATCGGCCAAGCGTATTACCGGCTGCTCGCAAGTTCGAACTGCGCGTCACGGCGGCCGCCCGTCGCGAATCCTCGGCTCGCGCTGCGAAGTCACAGACAAGCGCGGCGACGCGCCGCGGGTCGTCGAGCATCGCGAAGTGGCCGACCCCCTTGAGCCGGCACAACGTCGCGGCGGGGAAGGCCCGGCGCAGAGGCCTTCCGTACAGGCCGAAGGGAAGCAGTCGGTCCCGGGCGGGCCAGGCGAGCAGCACGGGGCAGTTGACCCGATCGAGCGCGGGTGGCTCGTCGTGCAGGGACGCCCACAGGATGTCGAGGTAGGCGGGACACTCTGCCGCCGCGCGGAAGAGATGCGCCGCTTGCGCCGGGTCGAGTCGGCTGGGGTGGGCCGAGATCTGGCGGAAGAGCAGCCGTCGCCCGAGTGCCGAGGCGCACAGGCGTTCGGTGTGCGCGACGAGCAGGCGCCCGGCCGCCCGGTTGACGGCGAGAACGAGGGCGATCCGCCCGGCCGCGACCGTGCCCAGGCGCCGGAAGTCTCCTCCCGGCGCGATCGCGAACACCGAGCGCGCCCGTCCCCGGCGGGCCAGCTCGAGAGCGAGCAGGCCGCCGTAGGAGCATCCGGCGACGTGCGAAGTCTCCCACCCGGCGGCGTCCAGCTCACGCTCGAGCCCGTCCACGAGCGAGGCGACCCCCGCCCGGGACCCCACCGGCAGTCGCGGTCCCCCGATATGTCCCGCCAGCGTGGGGGCGAGCACCTCGAATGAGCGCTTGAGGTACGGCAATGTGGGGGCCCACGCGCAGCGCGTGACATACGCGGGATGAACCAGCAGCAGCCGCTCGCCGCCGTCGCTGTCAGCGCGGGAGCGCACGCCGCGGGCTCCGTCCAGGCTCGTCCCGGCCGGGGCGGTCGCAGGGCTCGGCTGCACCTCCTCCCAGTGGGCCGGCACGAGGTTCGCCAGGGCACGGCGTAGCGTCTTCGGCGGCCACGGCCAGATCGCCGGCAGGCCGTCCTTGCCGATGTAGTAGCCGTGACAGCCGGATGCCCACGTCGTACCGCCGTACGCTCGGCGCCGCGCCGCGTTGAACCGGTCCGTCGCCTCGTGAGTGGGTGCGATCGCGTGAAACTCGCGACGCCGCCACATTTCGATCAGCTTCAGAGCGAAGTCCTGCTGCGTCTCAGAGATCGACATCAGCGAGTTGCTCCCATACGGCGAGTGCGGGCCGATCATCATCAGGATGTTCGGGAAACCCGGCAGCGCGACGGACCGGTACGCGAACGGCTCCTGGCCGTCCCACAGCTCAGACAGTCGCATGCCGCCGGGGCCGATCAGCTCCATGGGCCTGAGGTACTCGTGCGCGTGGAAGCCGGTGGCCAGCGCGATGACATCGAGCTCGTGGAGCGCTCCGTCCGCGGTGACGATCCCCCGCGGCTCGATGCGGTCGATCCCCACGTCGACCAACTCGACATTCGGCCGCCGCTCGAAGAGCTCGTAGAACCCGGTGGCCATGATGATGCGCTTGCAGAACGGCTCGATCTCGGGCGGCGGCGTGAAGCGTCGCCGCAGCTCCGGGTCGCGGATGCGCAACAGGTGCAGGCGGGTCATCGCGGTCATCAGGAACCGCATGACCCCGGGCCGCGTCACGGTCCTGCCGAGCGATCCCTCGAACAGGATCCGCCAGAAGTGGTAGGCGAGCGGGGTGAGCCAAGGCAGGTGGCGATAGAGCCATTTCGTCTGCGGCCCGTAGTTGAAGTTGATGAACGGCCAGATCCAGTGCGGCGTGCGCTGGTAAAGCTCCAGGTGGCCCGCGACGTCGGCCAGACCCTTAACGGCCTGCACGCCGGTGGCGCCACTTCCGATCACCCCGATGCGCTTCCCCTCGAGCGCCACCGAGTGATCCCACTCGGCCGAGTGAAACCACGCGCCCGCGAACGTCTCCAGGCCGCGAAGCTCGGGGATCCGTGGATAGACCAGGAGGCCGGTACCCGCAAGGATGAAGTCGTAGGCCTTCTCGCGGCCGTCGTCCGTGCGCGCGAGCCATTCCTCCCCCGTCCACTCGGCCTCGGTGACCCGGGTCCTCAGCGAGGCGTGATCGTAGACGCCGAACTCCCGTGCGACGCGCTCGAGGTAGGCCAGGATCTCCCGCCCAGAGCAGAAGAGGCGGCTCCAATCGGGGTTGGGAGCGAACCGATACTGGTAATAACGCGCTGGGACGTCGACCTCCAGACCCGGGTAGCTGTTGGCCCGCCACGTCCCGCCGAGGTCGTCGGCCTGCTCGTAGAGGTCGAACAAGTCGATCCCGGCCAGCTTGAGCTTGGCGGCGATCCCAATGCCGGAGACGCCGCCGCCGACGATCGCCACCCGCGGGGTCCGCGTCGCACGACCGCTGCCGCTAGCCGCCGGCGTCACCGCGTCACCCCGTGTGGCGCGATGTACGTGAGGTACATCCGCTCGACCGTGAAGAAAGCCGGCAGCGCGTCGGCGTCCAGCGCCACCTCGTGGCCGGTCTCGTCCTCAATAAACGCGACCACGTTGAGCATGGCGAACGAGTCGAGGTAGCCCTCCGCCCACAGATGGGTGTCCGGCGTCAGCTGCTCGAGGTCGAGCCCAGGGTCGAGCTCGACTAGGAACTCCTTGAACTTCTCGAAGAACTCGACGCTGTCCATACGATCTCCGCGCATCGCGTCAGTCAGACCGCCGCCGCCAGCGGTCCGTAGAGCTTCCGGTACCAGGTCACCGGGCCGTCCTCCGTCGCCCGCTTCCGTCGCGCACCCTGCGGCATCTCGGACTCCAGCAGCATTAGGTGCACCCGCGTCAAGCGCCGCACGTGCGCAACGCGGTGCCGGCGCCGCTCGGCGTACGCGGCCAGCGCCTCGGGCGCGAGCCCGTGGGCACACAGCTCCTCGGTGAGGACCCTCGCGTCCTCGATCGCCATCGCCCCGCCCTGCGTGGACGCAGGCGACAGGGCGTGAACCGAGTCGCCGACCAGACCAACGCGTCCGACCGCCCAGCGCCTGGCGCTCACCGTCGACGCGGCCGTGAGGTGCAGCGGCTCGCCGCGCAGGCTCTCGGCGATTTCACGTATCCGCGGCGGAAAGCCGGCCGCAGTGCGCTCGAACAGCTCTCGCGACCCCGCCTCGTCCAGCGCCGGCACCTGCGCCGTCGCCATCTGGAGGAAGAAATGGGCGCGCCCGTGGCCCACGGGCAGGCCCCCGGCATAGTGGGGCCCGCTGCGCCAGACATGCCAGTCGGCAAACGCCAGCGGGCCCTTCGCCGGCGCGAGGGTGCGCCAGTAAACCTGCCCAAGGTAGCGCGGCTGGACGCTGGGATCGACGACGCGGCGGCGCACCCACGAGTGGATCCCGTCGGCACCGAGCACCAACTGGTGGCGCGCCACCCGGCCATCGGACAGCCTCACCTCGACCGCGTCGGAGCGCTGGACGAGTGCGATGGGATGGGTCGAGAAGGCAACCGTGCCCGGCGCGAGCTCCTGGAAGAGCCGTTCGGCGAGGACACTGCGCGCGATGCCCAGCGGCACCCGGCCGTCCCAGACGGCATCCCACGCGAGCTGCGAACGAACCCCCCCGTGGCCCTCCACCACCTGTCGCCGGATCTCGGCCCCGTGCGGCGCGAGCGCCGCGTCGAGCTGACCGAGCGCAGCGCGCGCGTTCGGGTGCAGCGTGATCCCCGCGCCGGCCGCCTGAAGCGAGTCGGCGCGCTCGACCAGCCCGACGTCGAAGCCGCGCGCCTGGAGCATCGCAGCGACGCTGAGGCCGGCCAGACCGCCGCCCACGACCAACACGTCGCGCTCAGGCACCGGTGCCCCCGCTCAGATCGAGCTTTCCGTGGCTGTTGACGGCGAGCCGGTCCACGACCTCGACGCTCTTCGGGACGACCGCGGGCGGAAGCGTCGCGCGCAGCGCACGCCGTACCGCCCGGGCCACGTCGCTGGGCTCGGCGCCGGGCTCAGCCACGACGGTCGCGTGTACCGCGTCGACCGCTCCCTCGACTACGCGGAACGCCGCCTCCGCGATCCCGGGCACGGCCAGCGCGTGCCGACGCAGCTCCTCGCGCTCGATCCGGTGCCCGCCCACGTTCAGCTGGTCGTCGATGCGTCCGAGAAAGGTGAGATCGCCGTCGGGTAGCTGCTCGACGACGTCGCCGGTGCAATAAGCGCGGCCGCCGGGCTCGCCGCCCTCGACCTCCGACTCGTCAACGAAGCGCCCGCCGTCGCCGTGGAGGTATCCGCGCGCGACCGCGGCGCCGGCGACCACGAGCTGCCCGGACGCGCCGGCCGCGACCGCTCGCAGGTCCTCATCGACCACGTACGCGCGGGTGTTCCATATCGGGCGACCGATCGGCACGCTGCTGCGGCCGCGCACGTCGTCCAGCCTGAACTCCTTCCAGCAGCAGCCCACAGTCGCCTCAGTCGGTCCGTAGTGGTTGACGAGCCGCACGCCTGCCAGCCGATCGCCCAACTGTTCGAGCAGCTCCGGTCGCAGCATCTCACCGCCGCAGAGCAGACGCTCGGTGACCGCGCCGTAATCGGCCTGCGAGAGCCGCTCGAACAGACGCGCGTGCGACGGCGTGACCTTCATAAACGACCAACGCCGCGACCGCGGTGCGAACAGCGCCGCCTGATCCCAGGTCCCGGCGATGATCTCGACCGGCTTGCCGTGGGCGAGCGGGACCCACCAAGAGGTCACTGTGTGGTCGAAGCCCATGCTGCCGAAGAGCGGCGCACCGCTCCCGCTGCCGGCCGCGATTGCGCCGCACCACGTGACGTAGTTGGCTAGCGACCGGTGCTCCACCACGACGCCGCGCGGCACACCGGTCGAACCGGAGGTGAAGATCACGTACGCGGTATCCGATGCCTCCGAGAGGCGTGGCCGCGACGCGCGGGGTTCGAGGTCGTGTGCCACGTCCAGCGACGCCCCCGTGTCGGGTGGGGGCGGGCTGTCGCCCTCCCCGTCGTACGCCAGCACTGCCGGGTCCGCGAGTTGGAGGATCGTCCGCACACGGTTTCGGGGGTAGGTCGGGTCGATCGGTACGTACGCGGCTCCGGCGAACCAGGTCCCCAATGCAGCGCAGACCACGCCGGGCGTGCGCTGCCCCCACAGCGCGACGCGGTCGCCGGGGGCGATCCCGAGCTTCGTCAGCCGGTCGGCCACACAAAGGGCGCGGTTGTAGAGGTCGCGGAAGCCGACCGCGACCTCGCCCTGGCACAGAGCCGGGGCGTTCGGCGTGCGGTGCGCCCACGCAGCCACCATCTCGGCGACCGACGCCGCCGCAACCTGGCGGCGATCACCCTCCAGTCGCGATCGACGAATGGCTCGATTCTCTTGACTCATGACCACACCAGCAACCGCGCTATCTATCTGCCCAAAAGCGCTCAAGCCAGCCACGGTAACAAGCACATCACAGGCACTCAAAATCGCTGGCGAGCGACGCGAGGGCACGGCGCTCCGGGAGCCCGGGCGTGGCGCGTAGGAGGTCGAGGACCTGTCGGTGCAGCGGCAGGAGCTGGGAGCGCAGCAGTCCCTCCGCGGACTCCCCGTCGGGGATCGATCCCGTCCGCCGCCATCCCAGCGCGTGATCGACGACCTCCAGACGGGACGCCCCGGTCACCCGGTGGTAGTGGCCAACCGCCTCATCATTGCCGCCAACGTTCCCCGTACACGCAACGAACAGCAACCTGACCGGGTGGAGGACCAGCTTCGTGGTCTCGCGCAGCCCCTGCGCGCCCGGGAACGGGCGGCTGATCACCGCCCTCGTCATCTCGGAGTTCAGGCGCTCGACGGCGAAGCGCACAGCCTCGGCAACCACCTCCATGCGTGGCGGCGCGGGCGTCGCCACGCGGACATCGGCGCCGCCGACCAGCACCCCGCTGCGGACAAGGTCGAGCCGATCGAGGGCGGGGAAGCGCGATCCCGCCGGCGGCGCCGCAAACGCTCGCCACGGCACGTGGAAGATCGACAGCCTGCGCGAGAGCTCCGTGCGCAGCTCGGCCTCGGTGCTCGCGGCGATGCGGCTGGTCTCCTCGGAGCCGATCGCTTCCTCGGTCAGCAGCGCAAGGTCAACGTCGCTGACGGCGGGGCCGAAGCCACCGTGGGCAAGGCTCCCGATGGCGTACACGGATGTCAGGCGATCTCCGAGCGCGTCGCGCGCGGCTGCGGCGGCCACGCGGACCACCGCCCACCCGGCCTCAGCGCCCGCACGCCCCTCGGCCACCGTCACCCGGTGAGGATACCGCTGCGCGGACTAGCTCCGCGCCCGCTGAGGCTTCGGCGCGCCGGGGCCCTACCAGCCGGACGAGGAAGGCGACGCCGTCGGCGACGATGACAATTCCGTCCATCGCCTTGGCCTTGCGCAGCGCCGCGATCGCCTGCCGCGGTGTCTGTACGATCGGAGACCCGACGTTCAGCGAGGTATTGACCGAGACCTCGACCCCGGCGTGGCGCCCCATCGCGAGAAGGAACGCATGGGTGAGCGGGTCGCTCGGCCGACAGATCTGTACGCGCGCGGTCCCGTCGCGATGGATCACCGCAGGCACGCGCCTGAACGCCTCCGCCCGGGCGCGCGCCGTGAAGACCATATAGTTGTACCCGTTGTAGTCGTCGTCGCTCACCCCGGGAGACAGTTCAAACAGTGTCTGGGCCGCCTCGAGCGTCGCGATCGGAGCAAGCGGCCGGATCCGCTCGCGGTACTTGACCCTGGCGTTGAGCAGCTCGAGCGTGTGCGGGTTGCAGGGGTTCGCGAGGATCGAGCGATGCCCAAGCGCCCGGGGACCGGTCTCGGCCGGGCCCTGGAATAGGCCGAGCACCCCGTCGTTCGCCACCACCGAGGCGATGCGGTCGGCGACCGCCTCGCATTGCTCCGCGTCCGACGTGTCACCGAGCTCCTCGACTTCGACTTCGCCGCCGACGGCGCACGCCTCGCGCACCTCGTCCCTCCGCGGGCCCCGGCCGCAGTAGAACGCGTGGCGCATGGGCCGCGCTTGGCGGACCCCGGCCCGCATGGCGAACGCAAAGGCGGCTCCCGGCGGGGTCCCCGGGTCGCCCTGCATGGGTGGTACCCATGCGCGCAGCCGCACGTCCTCGCGACCGAGGTAGCGCGCGTACCACTCCTCGTCGTAATGCTCGAGCAGGCGCATGTTCGCCACGCAGTTGAGCGCCGTCCCGCCGGTCATGACCAGCCGCGTACTCCCGGTCTGCAGGATGAACCAGCCCACGACGTGGAAAATCATGTCCTCGAACAGCAGCTGCAGCGCCGCGGCCTTGTCGACCCGGTCGCGCGTGAGCTCGGCGTGCTGTATGTCGTCGACGTTCAGGACCGCGTCCGGCTTCCAAAGCCGCTCGAGTGGGATCGGCGCTCCGAGGATGTCCGTCAGCTCGTGGTGGTAGGGCTTTCGCTGGCCAGCCGCCTGCCACCTGGCGAAGCGCCGGTTCAGCCGGAAGTCGCCGTCGGGCCCGAAGTACGCGAGCTGGCGCAGCCGCTTGTAGTAGGGATTGGTGAGCCGGTCACAGTCTCCCCAAGCGGCCGCGCCCATGTAGCGCCCCGCCGCCTGCAGGCTGGTCCAGCCGCCCTGCGTCGAGGCGATCTGGTCGTAGATGAGACCGGCCGAGTCGAGCGCGCTCCCATTGTTACGCACCTGCTTGAGCGCGCCGCCGTGGCCGACGTACAGCGAGACGGAGCAGTCGTCGCCGTAGCCGTCGATCACCGTGATCATTGTGGTCTCATCGCTGCTCGAGAATGGTGAGAGCGCATACGAGCAGTAGGCGTGGCTGTCGTGATGGCGCATCATCACGATCGGCATGTGGCCGGGCAGGCCGAGCTGCGACGCCACGCGCCTCGGTGCCCTCGCGGCCAGCAGGAGGTGGCGAGGAGCGAACTCCTCGGGTGGGTGCACCAGCGGGCCGGGGAACTCCTCGAAGCTGACCTGGAGGGAGTGACCGACGACGTTCGCGTAGTCCCACGTCGCGACGCACGTGTGGATCTCCTCCGGACTAGCGTCGTGCTCGCGTAGGCGCTCGTGCAGAGCCTGCACGGCGAGTTCGGGGTACTCGGTCGTGAGCTTGACCCCGGAGTAGCGCTCCTCCTCCTCGTTACACAGGAGCCGCAGGCCCGCGTCCTTCGTCACCTCCACGAGCGCCGCGCCCGAGTTGTGGAAGGCAGGCGTGATCCCGAGCAGCAGCACGCGTTCACCCGCCGCTACCCGGGTGCGCAGGTCGGCCGCCCGGCTGCGGGCGTAGGCACTGTCTGAGCGATGGAGGCCAGCGCGCGCGAAGGCCTTCTCGGCCACAGACTGACCGAGCCGGCGCGCGATTACACCCGCTCGCGGGTGGCTGGGCCCGTGGGTACCGAACGTCGTACTCATTCTGCCCGGACGACCATACTCACATTTTGGCGATGAACACGGAGGACGGAATTGAATGCCCGCAGTTGGGACAGGTGAGACTGGCATGATTATCCTCGGCGCGATCGGTAGCCTCGCGGCTTGAGGGCGTCTCATATCCCCTCTGCCGGGACCGTTGCGCAAGCCTGAGGTCGGCTACGGACATTCTGTGCTCGATGGCTTGATCGAGCCAGTGGTCCTGCTCATCGGGATCGAGCGACACGACCGCCTCATGATGACTCCAAGACAGATTCTCCCGACGTCGGGAGATCTCGAAGCGGGAGGCAACGTATACCATGTTCATAAGCGTCTGGGACTCGTATCCCGTGAGCTTCCCGGCGCGGCTGTACTTCTCTCCAAACTTTGCGTTGCCGTACCGAATCCAGTCCCCAATCCACCACGGACTACAGCGATTGATCAGGCCCAGTCGCTGTCCAGCGCGACTCCACTGGGCAAGGTCCAGCTCTCGCCGTGGGATCCAAGCGACACTGGTGGTCGACGGCGCATCCGTCCTGCTCGCCAGAGCACCGGGGGGCACGGTGGGTGTGGTGGCGTCGGGCACAGATTACAGATTATCGCATTCGTAGCGTTTAATGGACTTATCAATGTGCTTATTTTCGCGAGGAAAATGATGCAAGTTGCTTTTTGGGCTTTACACACTTTCGCGCCCGCCGACGCGATCACCGCTTCACGACCGTGCACAAAGACGGTTGACCGTCTCTATAACGCTTGGCACGGATTTTTGGCTTCGGCGATGTAACCGAGCTCCTCGAGTCGCAGCGCTATTTCGAGCGCGGTCAGATTGAGCGAATGGCCGAGGGCGTTCCTGACCTCATTGAGATGGCGTTCGACCATGCCTCGCGACACGTCCAAGGCGTTTGCCGCCGAGCTGACGTTGCGCCCGTGCTGGAAATACGCACGCAGCGCCTTGCGCGCCGACTGTCCTCGCTTAGCTAGCTTGTTCAGCGGCAAAACATAGGTCTTCTCGTACATCGTGATGATCGCCTCGCTCTGCAGCGCGGCCACCACGGGTAGCGCATCGGCACAGCGCGTGAGCCCTTGTGGCACATGCCTGGCGACGGGCAGCGCCATCTGGGCTTCATGGTGGGTCTCGCGCCATCCGTCAAGTCCGCTTCCGGGCTCGCCGATGGCCAACCAGGCGTCCGGGTGGCCAACGGCTGAGACCAGACACTTGAGCTCGACGGCGGTCAACTTGGCGGGCCCACCGAGCCACGCCCACACGGTCCCATCGCCTCCTGACACCGACAACAACTCACCCCGACGGGTGGTCGTCAGGCGTCGCAGAGCCACTCCGCCCCCGGCTCCGATTGCGATTACGCCAAGGTGCCATGATGAGTGCACCTCGTAGTCGAGATCTTGCAGTTCGTCAGGATCGACGTCTTCGGCGAGTAGTCGCTGCACGAGGTCGATACGGTGCTGCTCGGGCGAGCGAGCGACGCGCTCGCACTCCTGGTCGTACTCGTGTTCTATGGAGGCGATGAGGTGCTCCAGCAGCGCACGGTAGGTTTCGCGTAGATATTCGAGTACCGCGTCCGGATCCGCATCACTGGTCCGCTGCACCTCCTCGTGGATGAGGTCCATGAACCGCCGATGTCCCGCCAGAAAGCGGCGCACCACTATGCCTGGCCTCACACCGATGCGCGCAGCGCGGCGTGTGTGCGCTGCCAGTGCTTGCGGGATCGGCCCCCACGCCCCCTTCCGCTCGATCGCATCCAGGCTGTACTCAATGATCGCTGCCACTGCCACAGCACGACCGGCCTGGTACTCAGCGTCGTGATCCGCTGGCGAGTTGGACGCCGAAGCGGCGATGCCGGCACAGATCGCCCGCGTGACCTCGGTGCCCCGCGAGCGTAGTCCTGCAGCGATCATCGCACAGACCTCCTCAGACGACTCCGGCCCGTTCCATCCGGTCTCACGCATCGACTACTACCGAAGGACGGGTGCGCAACCGGCGTGTACGAACCTCTGGCTGAAGTCCAGCTATCATAGCTGATTCAACATTCTACACGAAGCAAGACGCGTTGTTTTGGGCCGATTTGTTGAGTAGGCTGAATGCTTGCGGCAGACGAGACGTCGGGCTGGCGGCAACTGCATTGGGGAGTGTGGGAGAATAGCGGGCGATGAGTGGACCGGAGGTGCCATGACCGCGCGGCTAGTCGGGTTGGTGTCGGGTGGCTCGCGCCGGATACTCGTCGTGGCCGGCGTGCTGTTCGTGATCGCCGTCGTGTTCGGCCTGCCTATCACCACGACGCTCGGCAACAGCGGCAAGGACTTCCAGGATCCTGGCTCACAGTACGAACGCACCAATGCCGCGATCGGCGCTGCAACCGGGCAGAGCCCCTTCTTTGAAGTCGTCGCGCTGCTGCAGGGCGCTCGCAGGATCTTTTCCAACCCCGCCGCGCAGCGCGCCGTCGTGGCGCTCGCGGCGCTTCTCTCCGCCCAGCATGGCTTCCAGCGCGTGCTCGACTACCCCGCGAGCCGCTCGCCGGCACTGCTCTCGCGCGACGGTCGCGGAACGGTCGTGCTGGCGGCGTTCGCGACCCCAGCCGACACGACGACGGCGATTTCACACGTCCGCGCTTCGCTTTCTAGCCCCCTCCTGAAGGCGACGCTCGCGGGGATGCGGGTGCGCTTCGGCGGCGTCGCCCTCGTCCACAAGGAACTCAACGATCGCACGATCAACAACCTTGCGCGCGCCGAGCTGATCGCGCTGCCGATCCTGCTGCTGCTCTCCTTCTGGGTCTTCAGGGGACTTGTCGCGGCGCTGCTGCCGTCGCTGGTCGGCGGCCTGGCGATCCTGCTCACTTTCCTCGCGTTGCGCCTAATCGACCAGTTCACGCCGATCTCGGTCTTCGCGTTGAACCTCGTGAGCGGCATGGGCCTCGGCCTCGGGATCGACTACAGCCTGTTCATCCTCTACCGCTACCGCGAGGAGCTCGCGGGCGGCGCGACCCCTCACGGGGCGATCGGGCGCACGCTTCAGACGGCCGGGCGCACCGTTCTGTTCAGCTGTCTCACCGTAGCGGCGGCGCTGACCTGCCTGTTCGTCTTCCCGATCCGCTTCCTCTTCTCGATGGGCCTCGGCGGCGCGATCGTGACGATTTGCGACGGCGCCGTCGCCCTGCTCGTGCTGCCCTGTGTGCTGATCATGCTGGGTCCCCGAATCGACGCGCTCTCCCCGGCGTGGCTGCAGCGACGCGCAGCGCGCACCGCGACCGCCCACGAAGGGGGCGGCTGGTGGCGACTCGCGCGCGGAGTGATGCGCCACCCTGGCAGCGTCGCACTGCTCAGCGCAGCGATCCTGCTCGCCGCGGCGATTCCCGCGCTCAACCTGCGGTTCATCTCGCAGGGGGCGAACCTGCTGCCCGCTTCCGCTGAAGGCCACGAGGTCGAAGCCGCACTTGCAAAGCGGTTCTCGGCAAATCCCGCCGAAGCCGTGGAAATCGTCCTGAGGGCTCCCCACGCCCTCGCACAGCGCCTCGCGGCAGCGGCGACAAGCACGGCGGGCGCGATGGCGAGCGCCTCAAGCCTGCGTTACCTCGGACGCGGGACATGGGAGATCGACCTGATGCCTCGTGGCTCGCCTTTCTCTGGCGCCCAGCAGCGGCTGCTTGCGCGGCTTCGGACCGTCGCGGGCCGCTATGACGCGCTCGTCGGCGGCGCGACCGCCTACTTCGTCGACCAGAAGGCCGCGATCGCCGCCCATGTCCCGCTTGCCCTGTTGATCCTCGTGCTCTTCACCGGGGGCTTCTTGTTTCTGATGACGGGCTCGCTCACGATCCCCGTGAAGGCGCTCGCGATGAACACGCTGAGCGTGAGCGCCAGCGCCGGGCTGCTCGTGCTCATCTTCCAGGACGGCAACCTCTCGAGCCTGCTGGGGTTCAAGCCGATCGGAGGCTTGGAAGAGTCGAGCCTCGTGTTGATGTTCGTGCTCGCCTTCGCACTCGCGACCGACTACGAGGTGTTCGTGCTCTCGCGCATCAAGGAGGCCCACGATCAAGGCCTGCCAAACCGGCCGGCAATCGCCCTCGGAATCGAGCGCACCGGCCGGATCGTCACCGCCGCCGCGCTGCTCTTCTGCGTCGCGATCGGGGCGCTCGCCACCTCCGAACTGTTTTTCACGAAGCAGCTCGGCCTTGGCACCGCGCTCGCGGTCGCGATCGACGCAACGATCGTCAGGGCGCTGCTCGTCCCCGCGCTGATGGCTTTGATGGGCAAGTGGAACTGGTGGGCGCCAGAGCCGCTGCGACGCCTACACAAGCGGTTCGGACTGCAGGAGCGGTGGGCTCGCTGAGCAAGCTGGCAGGGCTATGGGAGGGCCGTAGGGTGCGCCATGACTGGTACCAGATAGCTCTCCCCATGCTTTTGTCGGCCTTACCCTGGCTCAGTTTTTTTGTTTGTGGTGTGCCGTGTGTTTGTGGCAGCCGGTGATGGTGAGGGTGAGTGTTTGGGTGTGGTGGGCGTTGTTGTGGGCGGTGAGGGTGGTGGGGGCTTTGAGGTTTGCTCCGCATTGGGTGGCTTTGGCGTGGCCGGTGGCGCGGGTGCTTGTGAACTGTGAGTAGGGGCCGGGTGGGAGGTTGGCTTCGATGGTTGTGAATGGTGCGTCGGGGATGTTGGCGAAGGTGACGGTGAGGGCGCCGTTGTGGGAGATGTGTGTTTGTCCTTCGACGCGTAGCATGACGCCTTCGCCTTCCAGGAGCATCACGGCGGCGGGGAATTTCGCGTTGCCGTAGGAGA
>Ga0210396_10000175_pt1 | contig 109960 bp, 96 predicted proteins | sample IncBWH17OmetaG_FD_155466 | JGI IMG/M metagenome (GOLD analysis project Ga0210396, IMG submission 155466) | Forest soil microbial communities from Barre Woods Harvard Forest LTER site, Petersham, Massachusetts, United States - Inc-BW-H-17-O ...
ATGTTAGAATCGAACAGGTCAGGCATCGGTCCCGCGCGACGCACTCTCGCCAACCCCGCCAGGTCCGGAAGGAAGCAACGGTAACGAGCTCTTGCGTGTGCAGTGGGTCGCCGGTGTCTGGCTTTTTTATCTCGCGGAAATCCGTTCAGTCACCGGCGGAGCAGTTGAACTCGTTGCTGCCCGCATTCAGCCTCAATAAGTTGGACATTGCTTGTCCCGTGCGTCAGAATAGCAAGTTTATACCTTAACCGGAGAACTCATAGAGTGAGCCAACCTGTGCGCGCCGGCATTGCCCGAGCAAAAATCAGCGCTCTGGGGACCTACGTCCCGCCCCGCCTCTTGACCAACGCCGATCTCGAGACGATGGTCGAAACCACGGATCAATGGATCGTCGAACGCACCGGAATCCGCGAGCGGCACATCGTCGATAAGGGTGTGGCCACCAGCGATTTGGCTGTAGAAGCCGCGAAGCAGGCCCTTGCGGCCGGCGGCCTCGAGCCCTCCGACGTGGATGCGATCATCGTTGGTACGGTCACACCGGACATGTTTTTCCCTTCGACCGCCTGCCTGGTGCAACACAAACTGGGAGCCAAGAACGTTTGGGGCTTCGATGTTTCCGCTGCCTGCTCGGCCTTCGTGTATGCCCTGCAAACGGGAGCGCAGTTCATCGCGACCGGCGCTCACAAAAAGGTGATGGTGATCGGAGCCGACACCATGTCCTCGATCATCGACTACACTGATCGGGCGACCTGCATTATTTTTGGCGACGGGGCTGGCGCCGTCATCCTCGAACCAGCCGATGGCGATGGCCTCGGAATGATCGACTTCATCCACGAGGTCGACGGTTCCGGGGGATGTTCTCTGTACATGCCAGGGGGCGGCAGCCTGCACCCCTCGAGCCACGAAACTGTCGACCAGAGGATGCATTACGTCCACCAGGACGGCGGCGCGGTGTTCAAGTACGCCGTCCGCAAAATGGCCGAAGTCTGCGAGAGACTCCTCGAACGCAATGGGTTGAAGGGCGCCGACGTGAACGCCTTCATTCCCCATCAAGCCAACCAGCGCATCATCATGGCAACCGCCGACCGATTAGCCATGAAGCCGGAACACGTAATCATCAATATCGATCGCTACGGAAATACCACTGCCGCCACGATTCCTCTCGCCATGGACACGGCGCTCCAGGAAGGCAAGCTCAAGAAGGGTGACCTGGTGCTGCTGGCATCCGTGGGAGCCGGATTCACGGTAGGGGCTACGTTGCTGCGCTGGGCCTACTGAGTTTATTTTCAGATAGCCTGGATTAAAAGACATGTCATCCCGAGCGAAGCGAGGGATCTGCTGTTTGCCCGTGGTGGCGATACCGGCAGTACAGGCAAGAACCCAGATCCCTCGCTGGCGCTCGGGACGACAGTTCGTAATAGAATTCAACGGCCTCGATACCGCTCTAGGAGCCTCTATTTGCCATTCGCGCCAGCACTGCTCTTCTGCTGCTCGAACGGCTTCTGCAGATACTTCCGCGCTTCCTCGAGCGCGCCCTGCGTATTGTCATTCGTCTGCAGCGCTTGCCGATATTCATTGGTCGCGCGCTCGCGCTGGCCGGTCACGTCAAAAATCTTGCCTAGCTGAATGTGGCTCCAAACCTCGGTCCATCGCGGATCGCCATCGCCGTTAAGCGCGTCGCGGTAAGCGTTGGCCGACGCCTGGTAATTCTTTTGCAGGAAGAAGACCTCGGCAATGCGGTAATGCGCCAGCGAACTGTTCTTGTTGACCTCGAGGGCTTTGTTGAATTCCGTGAGCGCCGCGGCAAAATCGCCTTGCTGCACCAGGGCCTGTCCCCGCTGAATGTCCGCGCGTAGCTTTACATCAGAAGAATTTCTCAGCACGCGATTGTCGGGATCAATCGAAATGCGGCGCGGCTTGCCGAAAGTTTCTATCGCGAACGCTGAATCGGTTCCCACCACCTCAATGCGTTTTTCTTCCGTCTTACCGTCGGTGTCAATTTTCAACTCTACCGGCATGCGGAAGAGATCGAGATCCTGCGTAATCTCTCCCACCACGCGAAAGCCCTTGTTGTTACCCAGCCGGTAAACCGTGTACTTGGTTTTGAATTCGGGAGCACCCGTGGAATCGAGCCACTGCGTAAAAAACCAGGTGAGTTTCTGGCCATAAGCCTGTTCCGCGATGGCAGTGAAATCATCGAGCGACGCCGACTTGCCCGCATATTTTGAGGCAAAGGTGCGCATCGTCTGATCGTACTTCTGATCTCCCTCCACCCAGCGCAGCATGTGCAAAATCATCGCACCCTTGTCGGTCGCGAGCGACTGGAACTCGGGCGAGAACATATCCAGCTTGCCGATCGTCGCAAGCGGCACTGAGTCGTATGCCAGCGCTCCCACCGACATATCTTTCACCACTTCTTCGAGGCCATTGCTTCCTGCGGCGTTTTCCACGTAGCGAGCCTCGGAGTAGCGGGCGAAGCCATCGCACATCCACCAGTCGTCGATGGTCGCAGGACTGACGGAAACTCCCCACCACTGGTGCGCGATGGTGTTTGCCAGCAACCGGTAATTTACTTTCTCGGTCACGGCTCGGCTCGCGACGGCGGCCATCTCCGGAGCCCACGCTGAAGGCACGGTGTCATCCGGAAGTTCCACGACTTTGAGGCTGGTCGAAGGCGCGGCACCGTAAAGGGTCACGTAATAAGTAAATTCCTTGATCGCGGTCTCTGCGTACATCGCGCCCAGATTCTGGTGAACCGGCTTGAAAAAGACGTGCAGGTCGACCCCGGCTTCATCGCTCTTGAATTCCTGAAAGGTTCCGGCAACGATCGTCCCGGGGAAACTCGGTTTGTCCCAGACGAAGGTGAACGTCTTGGTGGGCAGCGTGCTCGCGCCTGATTTCTTGCCGGCAGAAGCGCCGCCGGTCGTCTCCCTCCCGCTACCGATCACGACCATGTGGGCAGGCACCGTGATGTTCATGGTGGCCGTGAACCGGTTAATACCGTAAGCGTTTACCGGAAACCAGCGCCCGGCATAAAGCAGGTAACTGGTTTCGTCGTTGATCGAAGCCAGCTTGAGTCCTTGGACGGGGCTGTCGTCGCCGGTGTCGAGCGTGCCATCGTATTCAAACGTGAGCGTGGTCGAAGCGTCTTTGCTGAGGGGCTTCGACAACAGTACTCGCACCGTAAAGTCCTGAGTGATGCGCTCGGTGGTCAGCGACTTGCCGGCGTCGTCGGTCACCTTGGTCACGCGCAGGCCGTTATGCAGCTCAAACGTGGCGGCGGTGATGTCCTCGAGTGCGGTAAACTTCACCTTCGCGCGAGCCGCGATTTTATGGGTGTGAGGGGTCAATTCGGCGTCGATCTGATAGTCGTCCACCCGGAGCCGCGTCTTTTCCGCAGCCCATGCAGGCAGCGAACCCAAAAGCATCAATAAGGCAACAAGGTGTGTAAGGGCCCGACGCTGGCGCCGAGGTTCAAAGAACATTCAGGAACGTCTCCCGGGAAATCCCGCAGGTCTCTAATTAGTCTGATGAAGATTGTTACGCAAAAGATGTGCTAGGACAAGCTTAGACGTTTTTTACCGGGTCTACGCGCGCTGTCAGAAGCCCTAATACTGCCTGCGCCGCCCGCTCCGCCGGATGCAGCTGATCCGCCTTCGGACCGCGAAGCAACCCCTTTACCTCGGCCACGCCTGCAATCATCTGATTGCGTTTGGGCCCGTCGGGGAGAATCTCCCGAACCCGGGCGACCACCTTCTCGGCCGTGAAATCGTGCTGCACCAGCTCCGGAACAACCTCTTTCGCAGCGATCAAATTCACCATGGCAAAGTGCGGCACCTTGACCCGCGACCGTCCCAGGAAATAAGTAAGCGGCGAGACGCGGTACACCATCACGAACGGCGTTCCCATCATCGCGGCCTCGACCGTAGCCGTGCCGCTGGCAATGATGCCGGCGCGGGAATGCGCCAGCGCGGGCAGGGCATCACTCACCAGGTGGATTGCATGGCCGCTCGCAATCCCGGCACCAATCAAAGATTCGAGAAAGCTGCGATCCAGCGTAGGCGCAACCGGAAGCATGAATTCGTATCCCGGCCCCAGCTTCGAGGCCGACTCCAGAATCGTGGGCAGATTCATCCGCACTTCTTTCATACGGCTGCCAGGCATCAGGGTGAGCCATTGTTTCGTGATGTCGAGCTTGTTCAGCGAAGCGTATGCGGCGCGATCAATTGGGGGCGGAGAAAGATCGGCAAGCGGATGCCCGACGAAAGTCGCATCCACGCCACGATCGCGGTAGAACTTCTCTTCGAAGGGAAAAATCACCAGCGCCTTGTCGACGTATTTGCGCAGCAGGCGTACGCGCCCTTGCCGCCAGGCCCAGAATTGCGGGCAAACATAGTACACGACGGGAATCCCGCGCTTCCGGATCCGTCGAGCAATCCGCCAGTTGAAGGCCGGAGAATCGATAACGATGGCCAAGTCCGGATGGCGACGATCGGCTTCGGCGATCAGCTTGTGAAACAACCCATAGATTTTGGGAAGATGGCTAACGATCTCAGAAATGCCGACGACCGCGAGATCTCTTGCGTCGACCACGGTGTCGCACCCCGCAGCCCGCATGCGATCCCCACCTACCCCAAAGAATTCCAAGGATGGATCGCGTCGACGCAAAGCCTCGATAAGTTGCGCCCCATACATTTCACCCGAAGCTTCGCCAGCGGAGATGAGAATTCGCACCGGAGCATTGTACTTGGGAAGCGTCGCGGGGACTGGCGCATCGGATCTCGCTCCGCCAACCGCGAGGGTGCCTCATCCTTCCGCGTTATTTGCGGAAGACTTGCCTTTCTTGGGCACGGCTTTCGGCGCTTTGCTTTCTTGCGCGGGCATCTTCACTTGCGCTAGTCCGGCGACCGCTTCGGTGAAGGTCGGTGGATAGAGGGACACTGCCAAACCACATTTACCCGCTGGACTAGATGGATGCTTTTTTATTAACCTTCATCCGGCATTGATAGATCAAGTTCACGCGATTGCAACCTTTTTGCCCGCTTCTTCTGGGCTGCAATGAGCTTCTTGATTGGTTCTTCCTTCGGTAGATCTTCTGGCATTGTTCCGCCGATCCGCTTAATAGCTTCTCTGACTTCACCGCCTACAATGCGATGAGCGTGGATCGCGGCGCCTTCGCCTTGGATGCGTTCACGTTCAAGCTTTTGCTGCGTCTGGGTAACGCGGAACTCATTCGCTGCCAGTTCAGCCCTGCCTGCACAATCAAGCAAGTCTTCTTTTGCGGGGATACTTTTTCGTTGCTTAATCTCGGCCAATCCCATCCCATACAGCCCACGATAGCCTGCGTCATTGAACAGCCCGAATCGTGTAACACCAGCGCCGCGCGCCGTGCCATGCAATATCTTATAGCCCTTACGAACCCTATCCCGTAGCGCGATGCGCTTATCCTGGTCGCTGATCTCTTGGCGGCGCGTTTGAACGGCGAAGTAAGTTTGAGCAGTCGCTACTTCGGGTTTACTGGACTCGCCATTCATGGCAATGAGGTAGCACGCATACCTTGTCAGGTAGCAGTCTGCTCTTTCTAGTTTTGCTCCCTTTCCTCCTTCGATCATCTTGTTGGTATCAACGAAGTGATAGGAAGACTTCACTCCAGACCCCTCGCAGGCCATTCTCGCCTTTTCTATTACTGACTGAAAATTCCGCCAATCCGCATATCCAAGTATCTGCTGAAGGTCGCGACCCATCCAGTAATCTTCCCCGTTCGGAGCCTCGCGTTTTTTGCTGTCCAGCGCCGCCATCACGGTTTTTAGCGATTCCATGCTCTAACCTCCTAATATGCCGGATTATAGCACTGTGATTGGAAAAGCAACCTGACACTTTTCATACTTGCTTTACAATTCCACTCCGCGTATATTCCAGGCTTGGATGGGGATATGGGAATACGAGAAAACTTGAAAAAGCTGATAGCCAAGAAACTAGAGGAAAATGTGTCCTTAGAACGCCAGATCATGGAGAACAAGGCCTATATCCAAGGGCTGCAAGATTCAATGAAGTTCTTGCCCAGGGATGGTAGTGGCATTGCCGAATACACATTGCGGGAGGGTAGCGCCCTAGCTAAAACGCGGGATGTGTTAAAGGCTGCCGCTACACCATTGCCGATAGCGGAAATCCTCAAGGCCCTCGGTAAACCTCAGGACATTGCTCATCGTACCTCGCTGGCCGGCACTTTATCGGGATATGCCCGCGATGGCAAAGTATTTACCAAGACGGCACCGAATACGTTTGGACTTATTGAATTTAGAACGATTCAGCCAGAAGTAGATGAGATACCGGAGGAATTTGGGAGTATGGAGAAATAAAAAATCGGCCAGGGTGGCCCGCTCACGCTGGACAAGATGGGAAGCCACCATTTTCCCCTTGACCGAACGTCCCCATAGCGGCTAACATAGTGACACGTGCATTAGCTGTTTGATAACAGCAATGGTTTTTCGCTCTTTGATAACTTAGACCCACTCATAGCCTGTGCCTATGTTCGGCCCCCAGCCCGAAAAAACGCGTCCGCTAAGTCCTTTAGAAGGGATATTTTAGAGGGGTATCTCCAATTCGCTGCCTGTTCTCATAGACTTACAGTAGGAAAAAAGCGGAGATATCCTCTCCCGTAAGTCCTTTAGAAGGGATATTTTACGAGGGTATCTCGAAAACAGACCGTTTGTTTTCATAGATTTGGCGAGAAAACGCGCTTTTTGAGGTATATACCCAGTACCGTATGGTAAACAGACGATAGCAATGTTTACTGATCGTTAAATGGCTAGTCGTCGGCCTGAACGGTCACTTGGGAGCGGGCGGCCACTTCCTGGTCTTTGTATTGCAGTTGATAGAGCTTGAAATAGATGCCGCGTTGGGCGAGCAGTTGCTGGTGGGAGCCCATCTCGCGCACCTGGCCTTTGTGCATGACGACAATTTTGTCGGCGCGCTGGATCGTCGAAAGCCGGTGGGCAATGATCACGGAGGTGCGGCCTTCGACCATGCGGCTGAGGGCATCGCGGACGCGGAATTCGGTTTCTGTGTCTACGCTGGACGTGGCTTCGTCCAGGATCAGAATCTTGGGATCGTGCGCCAGCGCGCGGGCAAACGAAATAAGCTGCTTTTGTCCGGTCGAAAGCGTGCTGCCGCGCTCGCGCACTTCTTCCTGATAGCCGTTCGGAAGAGTACGGATGAAATCTGCCAGGTTTACATCTTCGGCGGCTTTTTCCACGTCTTCGTCGTCGATGCCCTCTGTGCCCAGGCGAATGTTGCTGGCCACCGTTCCGCTGAACAGGAAAGGGTCCTGCAACACGACACCGAAGCGACGGCGAAGATCGGCGAGGTCCATTTCTTTGACGTCGACTCCGTCGATCTTGATCGCGCCCTTCTGCACGTCGTAGAAGCGCATGAGCAGCGAGATGATCGTGGTTTTGCCCGCTCCGGTGTGGCCGACAAAGGCGACGGTTTCCCCGGGTTCAATGGCAAAGCTGACGTCGCGCAGAACCCAATCGGGGCTGGAGGTAGTCGAGCTTTGCTCGACTGGACGACCGGGGGCGGACGTCCCCGCGTGAGCATCGGGGGTCGAGCGGTAAGCGAACCATACGTGGTCAAACTCGATGCGGCCTGGGCCGTTTGGTGCCTTGGTGACGGCAGGCGGAATGATCTCGGCGGGTGTGTCGAGCAGCTTGAAAATCCGCTCGCTCGAGGCCATGGCCGATTGCAGGATATTGTACTTTTCGCTGAGATCCTGGATGGGCCGGAAGAAGCGCTGCGCATACTGGATAAACGCGACCAGAACGCCGAGCGTGGTGGCGTTGCGAATGACGTCGTTGCCGCCGAACCAGATGACGCAGGCAATTGCGATCGCAGAAAGAATTTCGACTACTGGATAGTAAACGGCGTGCGCCAGGATCGCGTCTTTGAACGCGTCCATGTGGACGGCGTTCACTTCGGAAAATTTGTCGAAGGCTCGCTCTTCGCGATTGAACAGCTGCAGCACAACCATGCCGCTCACGTGCTCCTGCAGGTAGGCGTTGATTCGGGCGATGGCCACGCGAATCCGCCGATAGGAATCGCGGACCTTGTCGCGGAAAATCTTGGTAGCGATGCCGATCAGCGGCAGCACGGCAAATGTGATCAGAGCCAGCTTCCAGTTCATGCGCAGCATGATGGCGATAATGCCGGCGAGCACGAAGACGTCTTCGAAAATTGAGACCACGCCCGAGGTGAACATTTCGTTCACCGCATCCACGTCGGTAGTGACGCGGGTGACGAGGCGGCCGACGGGATTCTTATCGTAGAAACCGATGTGCATGCGCTGCAGGTGACGGAAGATCTGGGCGCGCATATCGAACATGGTCTTCTGCCCCGCCCACTGCATGTAATAAGTCTGGAGGTATTCCAGCAGGAAACTGAAGATCAGAAGGCCGACGTAAAGCGCAGCAATCTGCGCGATCCCAACCAGTGACTTGTTGCTTAAGAACCGATCCAGAGGCGTGTGCAGGCCGCGCACCGGCGCCAGATAGCGGTCCACCACGATCTTGGTAAGGTAGGGCCCGAGCACGTCAGCGCCGGCTTTGATCAAAATCGAAACCAGCGCAACCGACACCTGCCATTTGTAGGGACGCAGGTAGGTGAGCAGCCGTTTCATCAAACGGCTGTCATACGCTTTGCCTAATACTTCTTCTTCTGAGGCCATGAGGCGGCTAGTGTCTGGGGCTCACGCTTTAAAGATACCTTAGATAGATGGGGAAGAAGCCGTCGAAGATGGAAAAGGTTTTGAGACGAAGAGTTTGACACCGCTTCGATCCAACGGTTGTCATTCCGAGCGCCGTCTTTTTGGCGCGAGGAATCTGCATTTTCGTGTTTCTGAGCAAACTGCGGATTCCTCGCTGCGCTCGGAATGACAGGTTACAAAAGGTAGGTTTAGGTTCCCCTACGCGATTTTTCTCAGCACCAGGGCTGAGTTCTTCGATCCGAATCCGACGCAGTTACAAATTGCGTGTTCGATTTGAGCCTTGCGGCCTGCTTCGGGAACGTAATCCAGATCACACTCGGGGTCGGAAACGTCGAGGTTGATGGTGGGCGGAATCTTTTCGTGTTCCATCGCGATCAGGGTTGCGGCCAGGCTGGCTGAGCCGCAGGCACCCTGGGCATGCCCGATCTGCGACTTGAGTCCAGACATTGGAATACGGCACGCATGCTTCCCCAAAGCGAGTTTCACAGCACGGGTCTCGACGCGATCGTTCATTTCTGTGGAGGTGCCGTGAAGGTTGACATAGTGAACGTCTTGGGGTGCGATGCCGGCTTCTTCGAGAGCCAAAGTGATGGCGCGGGCGGGCTCTTCCGGCGAGTCGCTCATGCGGACCCGATGGAACGCCTCGCAGGTGGAAGCGTACCCGGTGATTTCGGCGTAGATGCGGGCTCCCCGCGCGCGAGCATGGACGTAGTCCTCGAGAATAAACATCCAGGAACCTTCGGCGATCACGAAGCCATCGCGGTCGGCGGAAAACGGGCGCGAGGCGCGTTCCGGAGCACAGTTCCAAGATTGGGTGAGCGCGCGCAACAGGGTGTAACCCTTGATAATGCCGGGAGTGATTGGCGAATCCACGCCGCCGACCAGGAACATGGGCTGCACTCCGGCTTGAATGTGCTGATAGGCGTAACCGAGGGCATCGGTGGATGAGGTGCATCCCGCAGTCACTACGTGGCTGTAGCCGCGAAAGCCGAACCGCATGCTGATTTCGCTGGGGATCGTGCCCATGGTTCCGCTTGGAATGCAGAACAGGCTGACCTGCTTGACGTGCCCGGAATGCCAGAGCCGGTATTGTTCTTCGGAGAATTCTTGGGCGCCGCCGCCGGTGCCGAGGATGACGCCGATTTCGCGCTTTTCGTCCATCGACATGGCGGCTGGGTCGAGCCCGGCGTCCCGGATGGCTTCGTTTGACGCGGCTACAGCCAGGGGCACAACCCGGGAGACGTGTTTGCGTTCGCGAGGGTCCACCCAGGCGAGTTCGTCGAACTCGGGAATCTCGCCGGCGATGTGGACCGGGAGTTCTGAGGGATCGAAGCGCGTGATTCGCTTCACGCCCGATTTTCCTGCGAGAACTGAGAGGCAGAAGGCTTCTTTTCCGATGCCGTTGGGGCTGACCACGCCCATTCCAGTGATAACCACACGCGGAAGAGTCATCAATTTTATAGTTCCCACTCCGATTCGTTCAAGATTAGGCACGTCAGGCGCGGACAAGTTCCGGCGTGGGATAATCGTCGGGTGCCGCTAGGCCTGTACATTTCCGTGCCCTTCTGTCGTACCAAGTGCAGCTATTGCAACTTCGCTTCCGATGTCTTCTCCCGCTCCGTGTTTCAGCACTATGTGGACCGGGTGTGCGCTGACATGACGCGTGACAACCCGACTGTAGCACAGATGGGCCAGCGCACCGACCGGATTGTTGACTCCATCTACATGGGAGGCGGAACACCTACTGTACTGGATATCTCGCAATTGCGGCAGCTTTTTGTGGCGATTTCGCAAAATTTTGAGGTTCAGGTGGGCGCGGAGGTTACGGTCGAATGCGCGCCGGGGACCCTGAGTCCGGCTGTTCTTGAAGCCCTCCAGCAATGCGGCGTGAACCGTGTGAGCCTGGGCGTGCAATCGTTTGTCGATCAGGAAGCCGCCTCGGTAGGGCGCCTGCATGATCGGAAGGCGGTTCTCGATGATATCGCCAGACTGCGTGGCGTCGGGATCACAAACATCAACATCGACCTTATAGCTGGGCTGCCGCATCAGACTGCCGATAGCTGGATATTTTCCGTAGAGCAGACCATTGCGAGCCAAGCGCCTCATGCCAGCGTCTACATGCTCGAAGTGGACGAAGATTCGCGTCTGGGCCGCGAACTCATCGCTGGCGGTTCAAGATACCACGCTCATTTCGTGCCTGATGAAGACCTCACCGCCGATCGTTACACCATGGCGTGTGAACGGTTGGAGGCGGCGGGGGTGCGGCAGTACGAGATCTCCAACTTTGCGCGGCAGGGATACGAGTCGAGGCACAATCTGAAGTATTGGACCCGGCAGCCGTATTTGGGATTTGGCGTGGACGCGCACTCGATGCTGCCAGGTTTCGCCGGAGAAGCGGTCAGATTTTCGTTTCCGGATTCACTAGAGGCCTATGTTGCCGGAGGTCCGTTGAACCGCAGCCAGGTTTCACCGGCCTCGGCGCTCGAGGAGACATTTTTCCTGGGCCTGCGGCTGACCGGCGGGGTTAATTTACGGCGGGTCGCCTCGGCATTTGGGGAAGACGCGATCGCAGGCTTGGGCGAGACCATCGCCGAATTAAGACAGATGGGATTGATGGAGAAACAGGGAGAGATGGTTCGTCTAACGGCGAAGGGCCGGCTTCTTTCCAACGAAGTGTTTGAACGCTTCATCGCCGTTAGAACTGGCGACGTTCCTGCATCTTGATCAGACATTCAGGAGAACAGCGTTGTGACCGACCTCAACCCGCAAGCCAAGCAGATGGCTGACGAGTCCATGGTGCGAGGACTGGATGCGCAGGCCCGGGCAATTTGGCCGCAGGAACGTGAAGTTATTCGCCGCTATGCGATCCCGGCGGAGGCGCGAATTCTCGATGCCGGTTGTGGAACGGGCGAGGGGTCCTCACGATTGGCGGAATTGTTTCCGCAAGCGCAAGTGCTCGGAGTGGACATTATCGACAGCCACCTGGAACTCGCGCGAGCACGCTACGCCGGGTTCGCGGACCGATTGCAGTTTGAGCGGCAAAGTATATTCGAACTCGGTTTTCCAGACCATAGTTTTGACCTTACGGTTTGCCGCCACGTCCTGCATTCGATCCCTCACCCTGACCGCGTGCTGGCCGACTTAGCGCGGGTCACGCGTAGCGGCGGATATCTGCACCTCATCCCGGAGGATTACGGAATGCTGCACTTCCAACGAGGCGCGCTCGATCCGCGGGACTTCTGGCACGTGGTTCCAGCGGGTTTTGAGTCGAAGACGGGCACGGACTTGTTTATTGGACGGAACACATTCAGCATCCTCGCCGCCATGAAACTCGATGCGATCACTGTGGACTACGTGATCGTGGACACGGTGCGCGTTCCGCGCGATACATTTGCGGCGATCCTGGAAGCTTGGCGCGACGGGTACTCTGAACCGATCGGCGAGCTGACGCCCGTTTCTCGCGACTCAGCGCGGGCTTACTTCAATCAAATGATCGCTAATATTCGCGACCCACACGGCTACGCAGTTTGGATGGTTCCGGTGCTCAGCGCACGCATACCGTAGGCGAGTCGAGATGCGCATCGCTGCTTGCTCCCGAAGGTCACTTTCACTCCTTGCGCGCACTGTGCTCTAATCAAATGTTTTGCACTTGCCGAGCGAGGATTGAATCCTCGGCGCGGCTGCCCATCGTTGAGCGGACGAAGCTTGACCGGAGGAACCTTGGATTTCTTATTGAACGAAGAACAGCTTCATCTGAAGAAGAGCGTGCGCGAGTTTGCCGAGCGCGAGATCCTGCCCAATGTAATGAAATGGGACGAGGCGGGCGAGTTTCCCCTGGCCACGATCAAGGAACTCGGGAAGCTGGGCCTGCTCGGCACGGTTTTCCCGACGGAATACGGTGGCGCCGGGATGGGTTACATCGAATACGTCACCGCGATCGAGGAACTTTCTCGCGTGGACGGGTCGGTGGGCATCATCGTCGCGGCACACACTTCGCTGTGTTCGAATCATATTTTTGTTGCCGGCACCGAAGAGCAGAAGAAGAAATATGTTAGTAAGCTGGCTACCGGCGAGCACATCGGGGCGTGGGGCTTGACCGAACCGTCGTCGGGGTCGGACGCGGGCAGTGCGCGGATGACGGCGGTGCGAAGGGGAAACACCTGGGTGCTCAATGGCACCAAGACGTTTTGCACCAATGGACACTATGCCGATACGCTGGTGGTCATCGCAGTGACCGATCGCGCGGCACACACTCACGGTCTCTCGGCGTTTATTGTGGAGAAGGGTTCCAAAGGATTCCGTCCGGGAAAGAAAGAAAACAAGCTGGGATTGCGAGCGAGTGATACAGCGGAGCTGATCTTTGAAGACTGCGTGATTCCAGCGGAAAATCTTCTGGGCAAAGAAGGCGACGGATTCATCGATGCCATGCGTGTGCTGGACGGCGGACGCATTTCGATTGCGGCACTTTCGCTGGGCATGGCCGAGGGCGCGTACGAAGCGGCGCTGAAGTATTCCAAGCAGCGCAAGCAGTTCGGGAAGGCGATCAGTGAATTTCAGGCGATCCAGTGGAAGCTGGCGGATATGGCAACGGAGATCGAGGCAGCGAAGCTGCTGACGTTCCGGGCGGCGTCGCTAAAAGACGCGGGATCGAAGAGCACGCTCGAGTCGTCGATGGCGAAGCTTTACGCCAGCGAAGTGGCCGTCCGTTGCGCCAATGAGGGCGTGCAGATTCACGGCGGATATGGGTTCATCAAGGATTATCCGGCGGAGAAGTTCTATCGCGATGTGAAGCTGTGCACGATTGGCGAGGGGACGAGCGAAGTGCAGCGGCTGGTGATCGCGCGACAATTGCTGAAGGATTGAACCTGAAGTCGCCACGGATCAACACGGATTTCTACGGATCGAAGCTACGAAAGACTTCCTGCCTTTATGCCTGTGCTTTACACTGGCAGGTTGAGCCACGACTTCCAACCATTACTTGAGCAGCTGCGTTCGGGCGATCCGCGGAGTTTGGCGCGGGCTATCAGCATGGTCGAGAACCGTTCGCCGGGCTGGGCAGAATTGCTGAAGGCTTTGTTTCCACAGACTGGTCATGCGCGGATTCTGGGATTAACTGGTGCGCCCGGCGCGGGTAAGAGCACGCTGGTCGATCAGTTGGCCAAGCGCTATCGCAAAGAGAATCGTACGGTCGGGATCATCGCGGTCGATCCCACTAGCCCGTATACCGGCGGGGCGATTTTGGGGGATCGCATTCGCATGCAGGATCATTTTTCTGATCCTGGGATTTACATTCGGAGCATGGCGACGCGGGGATCGCTGGGCGGATTGGCCCGAACCACCGCCGACGTGGCGACTGTGATGGATGCGTCCGGGCGCGACTTGATCATGATCGAAACGGTTGGCGTCGGGCAGGACGAAGTTGATATCGTGCGACTGGCCGACGTTACGGTTGTGATTCTGGTGCCGGGGATGGGCGACGATGTGCAGAGCATCAAAGCCGGCATCATGGAGATTGCCGATATTTTTGTGATCAACAAGAGCGACCGCGAGGGCGCCGAACGGGTGGAGCGCGAGATTCGCGCCTTGCAATCGCTGGCCATTCGCGATGATCACTGGACTCCGCCGATCGTGAAGACCGTGGCCAGCGACGGGACCGGAATTGATGAACTGGTCACGGCGATTGCGGATTACGAGGCGTATCTTCAACAAGAAAATTTGACACTACAACACAGCATTGAAAACTGGCAGGAGCGGTTAATCGAGATGCTGCGCGACGCTTTGCTGGAGAAGGCTCGCGAACAGATGGAAGATGGTAACGTTGCACGCTACGCGGCGGAAGTCGCCGAGCACAAGCGCGATCCTTATACGCTGGTGGAAGAGATTGTTGGACGGTTAGGAAAGACGGGCTCTTAAGGCGCGAAAAGAAAATGCAGATCCCCGCTTAGTCCTCATCGCGCGAGCGCGACTCGGGCGTTGCTCGGGATGACAAGTACGATAGCAGAACGGTCATCGACAAGGTTTATGTTCACCATTGATCATCTCGGTATTGCGGTGAAGTCGCTGGCGGTGTCGAAGGAGATCTACCAAAAGCTGGGATTGACCGCATCGGCGGAAGAGGTGGTCGAAGGCGAGCAGGTGCGGGTAGCGATGTTTCCGGTGGGAGAAAGCCGCTTGGAGTTGATAGAGGCGACGTCAGAAAACTCGGCCGTTGCGCGATTCATCGCCAAGAAAGGTGAGGGCCTGCATCACGTTTGCCTGCGCGTGCCCGATTTGACTGCGGCCGTCGAACGCCTGAAGAAAGATGGCGTGAGGCTGGTATCGAACGAAATCAAGATTGGCGCAGGCGGGCATCGATACGTGTTCGTACATCCTTCGAGCGCCGGAGGCGTGCTGCTGGAGTTGGTGGAAGCCGGGCACTGATTCAAAAAGCAGCCACGGGGTTGGCACGGATCTGCGTCACCAGCAATTCTCAATCATGCTTCTTCTCGCGGTTGACACCTCCGGTAAGCATGGCAGCATCGCAATCGCGCGATGTGGGCCGAATGATGCTTGCGAGGTTGTCGAAGTCTCCACGCTCGCGGGAGGTACATTCTCCGCCGAGTTGGTTCCGCAGATTGCGACCTTGCTCGATAAACACGGATTCAGCAAGGCTGACATTGGCGCCTTCGCCGTGGTTTCCGGGCCGGGATCCTTTACTGGACTGCGCATCGGTTTGGCAGTCATCAAAGCAACGGCGGACGTATTGGAGAAACCGGTTGCCGCTGTGTCGCTCTTAGAAGCGCTGGCGAGCAAGGGTCAGTCGCGAGGAAGAGTTCTGTCTGCGCTCGATGCCGGGCGAAACGAGCTTTTCCTCGGTGAGTACGAGGTCGGTAGCACGGGGACGCATCTGATTCGTGAATACCTGCTGACCCGAGACCAATGGTTGGAATCTGCCAGCGAGGAATTGATCGTCACGGCCGACCACGCCATTGCCGAAGCAGCGAGGCTCAAAGGATTGCGCGTGGTCGAAGTGGATCGACCGCGGAGCGATGTGATCGCGCAGCTTGGATGGAGAAAAATCGCCTCTGGAGAAACTGTGTCCCCGGAGGCGCTGGAAGCGAACTACATCGGGCGCTCGGAGGCGGAGCTGTTCGTCAAAGGCGGTTAAGCGATCACGGTGAAGCGTCGAGATGCGGGCGCCACAAATGCGTATTCGTCTTGCCACCCCTGCAGATATTCCTACCATGATGACGCTGGCGAAGCTCGCTGCCACGGCGGCGCACTGGTCTGCGGAGCAGTATGAAGAAGTATTCTCCGGCGACGTGCCATTCCGTGTGGTGCTGGTCCTTGAGGAAGAAGCTGCTATGTTGGGATTTGTCGCTGGCAGGGCAGTCGGCGAAGAGTGGGAAATTGAGAACATTGCGGTCGCAGCGCCCGCACGGCGTCGCGGGCTGGGCACAAGGCTGCTTGGAGAATTTCTTGACTTGGCTCGCGGCCGTGGTGCAGAGGCGGTCTTTCTTGAGGTCCGCGAGTCCAACTTTGAGGCACGGCGGCTCTATGAAAAGTTGGCCTTTGTGGAGACTGGCCGGCGCAAGGGTTACTATCGCGAGCCGGAACAAGATGCGGTTGTGTATCGCCTGGGGCTTGTCTGATATTGCATCAGCATTGGTGCAATCAGTCGGATGTAACTGAGAACTCAGGAGATCCTCCGACGGAAATTCGCGTTGAAGCGGGCAAGGTCGTGTGGTAAGTTGGAGTCTGAAACCCCGGTTAGGAGGTCTGCTGGATGCTAACTTCTAGGGACCAGCTCTTTGCCAGTCACGATGAATTTCGAAAACTGGCGACGGAGCACACGCTCTACGAAAAACGTCTTGATTCACTCACCGAAAAACGCTTTCTCACTGACGACGAAAAATTGGAAGAAGTGCGACTGAAAAAGCTGAAACTCCGTCTTAAAGATCAGATGGAGAATATTCAGCGGCAGTTCCGTCAACAGCCGCAACAAAACCAGGTCGCTTAATTAGCTCCAACCTTGTGCGGCTCAGCCGCAGGAGGGGTTATCTGTCTCTACGCAGGGCGCTTGTAAGCGCCTTTTTTATTTGCGTTTAAGATGAAAGACGGAGATGCGCCCTCAGCCTGCTCTATAATTCCTCTATCCAAAATGGTTCGTGACGCTCACTATTACGCGTTTCCGCTTCTGGCTGCAGCCGCACTGATAGGATGGCTGGCCAGCCCGCTTTGGGCGTTGCCGGCTGTGCTGCTGGCTGCATTCTTTCTATGGTTCTTTCGAGATCCCGAGCGGGTGATCCCGGGTGACGCGGGTGCGCTCGTGTCACCGGCGGATGGGAAGGTCACGGCTGTCTCACCATCGATTCTGGATGGCGTCCATGTCCTTCGGATCAGCATCTTCCTGAACGTTTTTAACGTGCACGTGAACCGCTCTCCCATCAGCGGCGTCATTCGCGAAGTGCGGTATCAAAGGGGAAAATTCTTAAATGCCATGAATGCGGCTTCGGCCGAACAAAACGAGCAGAATGTGGTAACCGTCGAAGGCGATGGTCAGACCGTAGTTTTCAAGCAGATTGCGGGACTTCTGGCACGCAGGATCGTCTTCAGCAAAAAGCTTGGCGATCGGGTGGAGCGCGGGGAGCGCGTTGGCCTGATCAAGTTCGGCTCGCGAGTGGATGTTTTCCTGGATGCCTCCGCAGCCATCGAAGTTAAAGTTGGGGATCATGTGAAAGGCGGATCGAGCGTGCTGGCCTACCTGAACGCCGAGCGACCACTCGCAGCGGGCAGCGCCGGACAGGCTCAGCGAGGAGCACTGTAATGGACCCGGAAGTTCCAGTGATTCCGAAGCGGCGTAAAGAAGACCGACCCTCGGGACGGTTGCGCAAAGGCATGTATATTTTGCCTTCACTTTTCACTGCGGCAAATATTGCGCTGGGTTACTACGCCATCTTGCAGGTCACACATGCCACGGTTGCGGAACCCTGGCATTTTGATTCTGCGGCCAAGGCAATCGGCTTTGCCGTATTGTTTGACGGCTTGGACGGACGCATCGCACGCATCACTCACACCAGCAGTGATTTTGGGCGCGAGTTGGATTCGTTGGCCGACGTAATCACGTTTGGCGTCGCTCCGGCGCTATTGGCTTGGATGTGGGGTTTCCGGCAGTTGCCGGTATTTCTGGGGTCCAGCGAATTAACCGGCAAAATGATTCAACTGGGCTCAATCTCGAGCTTCTTGTTTTTGATGGCTGGCGCCAGCCGCCTGGCACGCTTCAACATAGCATCGAATCCGCAACCGTCGAATCCGGGCCGGCCGGGCAAAAAGTATTTTGTGGGAATGCCCATTCCTGCGGGGGCAGGCGTGATTGCCGCCGTGGTGCACTTCTCCGGGGGCGACCCGATTTCTTCGCTCTGGAGTTGTATTACCTGGATGCTCATCATCGTGGCGGCGGGATATCTCATGGTGAGCACGTGGCGTTTCTACAGTTTCAAAGACATCGACTTCCGCGCCCGGCAGCCGTTCCAACTGGTGATCTTGTTGGGATTGCTGTTCGCGGCGATCTGGGTTTTCTCCCAGTGGGTGCTGTTCGTCATCGCGCTGACTTACATGTTTTCCGGCGTCTTCTGGCGCCTGCAATGGATTTTCCGGCGCAAACGGAACCCGCCTCCTCCGCAGTACAAAGAGGCCTCGCAGACTTCATGAGTTCGAACTTCAAGGCTGGTCCCGCGTCGCACGCCGAACCAGTGCGTGGGGGCAACTTTTACCGGCTTGCCATCGTCGGCGCAGGCTCGCTCAAGGGCAAAGAGGTCGCGGAGGTACTCAACGATCGTAATTTCCCTTCGATTGATGTCAAGTTATTGGATGATGAAGAGGCGCTGGGAAAACTGGAAACGGTAGGAGATGAGGTCACGTTTATCCAGAATGTCCGCACCGAGCAGTTCCAGAATATCGACTTTACTTTTTTTGCGTCAGACCCGGACTCCACGCGCAAGAACTGGAAGACAGCGCGCGACGCGGGCAGCGCGATCATTGATCTTTCTTCCGCTCTCGAAGATGAGCCGGACGCCACGGTGCGTTCGCCGTGGATCGAGCGGCAACTGGGTCAGCCTTTGATTCCTCAGCTGCAGCCGGGTCCGGCAGTGGTCGCGCATCCTGCGGCGGTCGTGCTCGCGCTCCTCTTGCTGCGCGTACAGAAAGCTGGGCCAGTGAAGCGGGCTGTAGCCATGGTATTCGAGCCTGCCTCTGAACACGGTCAGAAGGGCATGGATGAACTGCATGAGCAGACGGTGAATTTGCTTTCATTCCAGCAACTACCGAAGAACATCTTCGATACGCAAGTGGCTTTCAACATGGTAGCCCGCTATGGTGAACACTCGGTGCCGGCGCTGGCGGCCGTGGAGAGTCGAGTCCTGAAGCACTATCAGAAGATTTCCGGCAAGGACGCTCCGCTGCCATCGTTGCTATTGGTGCAGGCTCCCATCTTTCATGGACACGCCTTTGCGATCCACGTCGAACTCGGACAAGTGGCGGATGTCGAAGGCATCTCGCGAGCACTGGCCGGCGAGCATGTGAAACTCACGCTTGGAGCCGAAGACGCTCCCTCGAATGTGAATGCAGCGGGACAAGTGGATATTCAGGTGTCGATTGCCGCGGATTCGAGTCAGCCGAATGGATTTTGGCTATGGGCCGCGTCCGATAATCTGCGCATCGCCGCGACGACCGCGGTCGAGTGCGCGGAAACTATGGCTGCGACCCGGCCTCGAGGCAAAATCCAATGAGGATGAGTCGTAGCGTGGCGTTGGTGGTGCTGCTCAGTGTTTTCGGCGCGGGATGCGGCTACCACACTGCCGGCCACACGGTAACCATTCCTGATAACGTCCGGACCATTGCCATCCCAGCCTTCGTGAACCAAACTCAAACCTTCAAGATCGAGCAGATGCTGACCGCCGCTGTGGCAAGAGAGTTCGTCACGCGAACCCACTACCACGTGGTCAACCAGGTGAATGGCGATGCGGACGCGGTGCTGCACGGGACCGTGCTCGCCACCTACAGCAATCCACTTACCTACGATTCGCAGACTGGACGCGCCGCCAGCGTGATGGTCGTGGTCTCCATGAAAGTGTCGTTGGTCGATATCAAGGGCACGGTGCTTTACCAGAACCCCTCGTATCTGTTTCGCGAGCAGTACGAGGTCCCGCGCGACCTGAACAGTTTTTTCGAGGAAGACACGCCCGCATTTCAACGTCTCTCTCGCGACTTTGCGCAAGCTCTGGTGTCGAACATTCTGGAGGGCTTCTGATGCGAGCCTTCGCCCAGGCCGACCGTTTTGTATCCGAGGTACAAGCCCGCAAGCTGCGGCCGGCATACGTGTTTGTGGGTGCGGAGGTCTTTTTTCGTAAACGTTGCCGGGAAGCCATTCTCGAACACCTGGTCACACCGGATTTGCGGGACTTCAGCCTTTTCGAGTTCGATCTGGCGGAAACTGATCTGGTAGAGGTGCTTGATCGCGCGCGCACACCATCGTTGATGGCGCCCTTTCAAGTGTTCTTTGTTCGAGGCGTCAAGAACCTGTTCGGACGCGGCTCCAACGAAGAGAAACTCGCAGCCATCGAAGCGTATTGCAAAGATCCCAATCCCGCTGCGGTATTGATCTTTGTTGCCGACCACATCAGCATTCCGGCGGACCCACGTCGCATGGACTTAACCGACAAAGAACGCTACGAGCGAATTCGCGAGACGCTGGGGCAATACTGCGCCATCGTCGAACTGGCGCGAGTAGAAGAAAGCGAGGCCGTGCGCTGGATCGGCGAATACGGCGCCACGCGGGACGTCAAGATCGATGCCGATGCCGCCCGCGAACTGGTCGATGCTCTTGGCGGCGACATGATGATGGTTTCGAACGAACTGGAAAAACTGATTCTGTACGTGGGCGAAAAGAAGCGCATCACGCTGGGTGATGTCGAAACCATGGTGCTGGCCGCGAAGCAAAGGTCTTTGTATGAGCTGACCGACGCGATTTCCTCGAAAGACCGGGTGCGGGCGTTAGAGATGCTGGATTCGATTCTCACCACGGGTGAGGGAGACGAGGCTGCCATCGGGCATCTCTACATGCTGGCCAAAACTTTTCGGCAGATGCTGGTAATTCTGGAGCGCAACGTGCGCGACCAGCGCATGTTGTGGGCTGCACTGTGGCAGGGCTTTCGAGTGCCTCCGTTTGCCGCCGATGACATCATCAAGCAAGCCCGGCGCTACAAATCGAAGCGAGAGCTTACGCGCGCCATTCGGCTGGTGGCAAAGACCGATCTCGCGTTGCGTTCCAATCCTCCAAGCAAACGAATCGTGCTGGAGAAGTTGGTGATGGACCTGACCTCAGAGCCAAAACCCGAAGCTGGCTGGATGCAGGAAGACTTGCCGGTGTGAAGCGGCCATTAAGCGCTCGCACTAGCCACGTCGATTCGGCAATCTGAAGCACTCGGTGGGGGCTCGTGTCTTTCCCAAAATGGGACGAGGTTTACTGTTTAGTACTGGGTACCCCCCCCTCCCCTATCGCTTGCAAAATCTAGAAAACAAACGATTTATTTTGCGACTATGTGCTAGATCTTTGAGTTTACAGGAGTTACGCGCAAAATCTAGAGAACATTGAAGTTAGCCGAGCCGCGCGGTTCCATCTTGGGAAGGTGCTGCATCCGGCGGTGTGTGGCAACCGGCGAGACGAATTGTCAAAGAGCGGACATTATCCAATGGATAATGCGTTATAAGGTAGATTATCTTGTTGGAAGAACGCAGTCAATGAGAAAAGGATTCGCAGCGTGAAACCTAGGATTGGTGGAAGACACTACGGGGTAAGTTCGAAGGCAACGCCGTAGCCGCCTGCGCCGCCGGTGGTGGTGGTGCCGTAGAGGTTGCCTTTATCGTCGAGGATGAGGTTGGCGTTGGGGCCGGCTCCGTCGGCGCCGGTGAAGCGATGCAGCACCGTGTAGGTCCATTTGCCGTTGAAGCCAGGCGCTAGCTTATAGACCACGCCGCAGCCGCATGATGCTGTTCCGCCGGCGGTGGTTGTGCCGTAGAGATTGCCGGCTTTGTCCATGACTACGCCGGCGTCAGGTTCGGCTCCGTTGGCGCCGTCCGCGAAGTTGTACAGGATGGTCTCCTTCCAATCGCCCTTTGCGCCAGGGGTTAACCTGAACACAGTGCCGCAGCCAACGTCGACGCAGGTGTTGCGGCCGCCTTGGCTGGTCGTCCCGTAAAGATTTCCGGAGGCGTCGGAGACCAACGCCCCTACTCCGGGGACTTGGCCGTCGTCATGGAAGGCGCCGAAGCTGTGCAGCACGCTTTCCTTCCAGCCGCTAGAGGTAGGCCGCAGGCGATACACGGTGCCAACGTCGTCGGTTCCGCCCCGCTCAGTGGTGCCGTAGACGTTGCCGACCGAGTCCAGGATTACACCGGCAAGGGGTTGGAAGCCGTCACCGTGCTGGCCGGTGAAGTCGTGCAGCACGGTTTCTTTCCAGCCGTCGTCGCCCGGAGACAACTCGAAGGCCGCGTACCCGGTCCCGTACATGTCGCCAGCTTTGTCCATGACTAGCCCTGCGTAGGGCGACCCTCCATCGCTGCACTTGGGCTTGGCGCAGAAGTTGTAGAGTATGCTCTCAGCGCGGGAGTCATGCGCCAACTCGAAAACGACGCCACTGTGATGATCGCCGCCGCCCTCGGTCGTGCCATAAAGGTTGCCCGCCGGGTCCAGGATCAGGCCGTCGGTCGGTCCTCCCCCATCGTCAGCGAAGGAGGGGAAGCTGTGCAGCACGGTCTCGGTCCACTTGCCCTTCGATCCAAGCGTCAGTTTGAAAACCGTTCCGTGGCCATAGGCACCGCCTCCGCTAGTCGTGCCGTACACGTTTCCTTGGCTGTCGAGCGCCAGGCTACCCCACAGTCCGGCTCCGTCCTTGCCAGTGCCAAAGGCATGGAGCACTTTGTAGTTGCCCCCTGCCCATGCATGGCCCACGAGAAGAAAGGCGATGGCAGCAATCGCGGAAGCTGTGGGCGATACGATGGGCCATTTTTTCTGACGCATCGAGATTTCCTCCGTTAGGGGTTCGGCAGAAGGAGAGGCAGCGCAGCAGCCTGAATTGTCGCTGGGCTGCCCCACACTATACCACTGAACCAGCCTGCACGACAGCGGGTGCTGGCCCGCGTAGGGTCGGCACCCGCCATCGGAAACGCGCGTCCTTAGTCCTGCACGTCGACGTCGTCAGCGTCGGGGTCCTCGGGTGCTGTAAAGTTTTCGCCGTTGCAGTTTTGCTTGTTGGGAACTATAAAGCATTCGGTCTTGAAGGGTGCTGTCAGTGCAGTAAACGTACGTGGGTTGCTAAAGTTGAAAAAGTCAGAGAGCGAGTATGGGTACGGACACTCTGCCCCGCAAACGGTGGGGCCATCCGGCGCGAAGTAGTCCGCGTACTGGTAGGATGGGCTGATTCCGCCGGTGCCGCCGAGGGGATTTCCGCCTGTCCCGAAAGCATACTCGATGAAGTTGAGGATGCTGCCGAAGTCGTGGATGTATGGGGCCTTTTCGTTTGGGCAGTTGCCCGGGGCTACGCAGGCCCCTGAGATGTAGCCCTTTGGAGTGTAGGCCGAGACTACAAGTAGGGGCACGCGGAAGCCGTAGACGTACTGGCCGCCGGCTTGGTTCGAGTAGCCGATCCCTGGCCCGCCAGCTGCAGCTGCCGGGGAAATGTGGTCGTACCAGCCGCCCCAGTCGTCCCATGTGATCAGGACGACGGTATTGTTCCAATATGAACAGGGCGTGCTGTGTTTCATGCCCATAATGTCGTAGTAGACGCCACCAACGGCATTGACGATGGCCGACACCCAAGACGGCCCAGCGCCGTTCGGGTCCTGTCCTCCATGGTCGGTTGGCGGCCCGCCGCAATTAGACTAGAAATCGACCCGACAGGTTGACGGCGTCATCGCAAGGATCGGCGGGTTCGCGGGTTGGGAGCAGGGTTTTGAATCTATGGCGTGATTTCGAAGACCACGCCAGCGCCGCCGGAGCCACCAGTGATGGTGGTGCCGTAAAGGCTTCCCTTGCTGTCGAGGATCGGAGCGGCGGCGGGCTGAGCGCCGTCAGAGCCGAGGAAGCGATGCAAGACTGTATAGCTCCATTTGCCGTCGGAGCCGGGGGCTAGCTTAAAGACGACGCCACAGTCGCAGTTGGGATCGCCGCCAGCGACGGTCGTGCCGTATAGATTTCCGACTTTGTCCATGGCCACGCCGCCGCCGGGTTGGTCTCCGTCGGAGCCCCCTAAGAGGTTGTACACAACCGTTTCCCTCCAGCGGCCATCGGCGTCGAGCGATAGCCTGAAGACGACGCCGTGCGCGGCGTTCCCTCCGCCTGCGGTGCCGTACAAGTTGCCAGTGCCGTCAAGTAGCAGAGCTCCCACGGGACTGGATCCATCCCAGCGAGCCTGGAAGCGGTGCAGGACGTTCTCTTTCCATTTGCCGTCTGAGGTTGGTGTGAGTTGGTAGACAGTGCCGCAGCCTCCGCCGCACCTGTCGCTCCCGCCCATCTCGGTCTGTCCGTAGAGATTGCCGGCCGCATCCAGGATCAAGCCGGCATACGCGTCGGAACCGTCGCCGTGCTGACCGGTGAAGTGATGCAGAACTGTCTCTTTCCAATCCTCGGCACCCGGAGACAGCTCGAAGGCAACACTGGCCGTCCCAAAAAGGTTGCCTTTATTGTCCATGACCAGGCTGGCTTTGGGGCAACAGCCGTACTGGTTAAACCGGAAGCTGTGCAGCACGGTCTCCTTCCAGGCGCCGGAGCCTGCGGTCAGCTTGAACACCGTCCCGTACACGTGAGATCCGCCCGACTCCGTCGTACCATACAAATTGCCTGCCGCGTCAAAGATCAGGCCTGCGGTGGAACCGCCCCCGTCGGTACAATCGGACAGGCTGCAGAAGTTATAGAGAACTGTCTGCGACCACACCCCGTTGGCTTGCCGGGACAGTTCAAACGCCGTACCGCCCTTCCCCTTTCGTCCACCCGCGACGGTCGTGCCGTAGACATTTCCTTGCTTGTCGAGCACAAGACTACCCCACAGGCCACCGCCATCGTTGCCTCCAGTGAAGGCATGCAGCACCTTGTACCTTGGGGCGCTCCAGGAAGGGATCGCTAGCGTCAGTGCGAGCACGGACGACGCTGTGGCTGAGACTAAGGGATAGCAGATCTGCGTGAACCGCACTCGACACCGCCTCCGCCGAGAGGTTCCCACAGGGAAGGGGGTACGTGGCAGATACTCTCGCCGGGCGATTAGCATATCACTGAACTCCGAGAAATGCACACAGCGAGTGCCGGGTTTCGGCAGTTGTTCCGGCACTCGCTATAATAGTAATGCCAACGCGCCTTCAATCCTGTGGATCGACAGCGTCAGCGTCGGGATCGGCGGGTTCGAAGTTCGAGCCGAAGCAACCCTGCGCAGTAGGGGTTATGAAGCATTGGGTTGGATAGTTTACTCCCTGAGTAAAGGGTATAAACGTTCTTGGGCCACCACCAAAGCTGAAGAAGTCGGAGAGCGAGTATGGTTGCGAACAATTTGCTCCGCAGACGACAGAGCCGTCAGGAGCGAAGACATCCGCATAGGAATACGACGGACTGATCCCGCTTGTGGGCGGCGACCCTGCAAAATGCAGCGGCTGCCCGTTGTTCCCGAAGGCATATTCGATGAAGTTGAGGATACTGCCGAAGTCGTGGCAGTACTGCTGTTGCTCGTTTGGGCAGTTCGATGATTCGCCTGTGATTTGTGGTGAAGGCTGGACCTGCGGCAGATCACTGCACAACCGGCCTTGCAGGCATGCGGCGATCGTGCCGCGATCCACGGTCAGAGAGACGCGGTAAGCTACATCTGCATCGCGGAGCTACTTTTTCGCGACGGCGTTCAAGCGCGCGTTCAAACGGGACTTGTAGCGCGACGCGGTGTTCTCGTGAAGCACGCCCTTCTGGACAGCTTTGTCGAGGGCGGAGACGGTTTGCCGAAAAATCTGCTCGGCTCCCTGCTTGTCGCCTTTGGCCAGCGACTCGCGCAAGTCGCGCAACGCGCTGCGCAGGCGGGAAGTGTTGGCGCGGTTGCGAGCCGTGCGTTTCTCAGTCTGACGGGCGCGTTTCAGCGCCGAAAAATGATTTGCCATGGAAGCTCGTTTACCTTTGTTCTCTGGTTTTCTCTTGCTTGGATTCTAGCAGAGAGATTTCGAATGGGTACGAATGCCTATTCTACGGGAGTAAGTCGCGGCTGGTCAAATGGATGGGATCGAAAGCAGGCTCGTGTGGCGGCGAGTCGTCGACCCGCGGGGCGGGACAAAGACCCTCCACCACACAGTCTATGCCACCGCCATTGACTCCCATCCGATGCCCGGCGTACCCTTATCCCAATGGTTGTTGCTTGCACCTCGGGAGCGAGCATTCCGGTTGGTTCCACCTGCAGAGAGAAGAATTTTGTTGTCGCTGAGACCGGTACGAGTGTGCCTGTGTCGCCGCGACGCCATCCAAGCACCGGCGCGCGGAACGCAACGCGCAGCCGCAGGACGGAGGGATGCGCGAAAACTGAATGAAGAAGAGCATCGAGACGACTCCTCACATTGAAACCCTGTTCGGTACCAGGGATGAAAACCTGCATGTGTTGGAAGACGGTCTGAACATTAACATTGACCTTCGATCCGACTCCATTGAACTGGAAGGGGCGGCCCGCGATGTCGCCCGAGCCGAACAGGTCTTTTCCGACTACAACCATCTGCAGCGCTCTGGACACGCCTTCAATAACGGCGACTTAAACAGCATGCTGCGCGTCCTGATCGCAGACCCGAAAGCTACCCTGCGCGGACTGGCCGAAGCCGGGCGGCAGCGCTCCTTCGGACGGCGCACGGTCCAGCCCAAGAGCCTGAATCAGAAACGATATGTCGAGGCCATCGAAAACCACGACATGGTATTCGGGATCGGTCCTGCGGGTACGGGCAAGACCTACCTGGCGGTGGCGATGGCCATCTCGGCGCTGCTGGCAAAACGAGTGAACCGGATCATCCTCGCGCGTCCAGCGGTTGAAGCGGGCGAACGCCTGGGATTTCTTCCGGGGACATTGCAGGACAAGATCGATCCGTATCTGCGTCCGCTTTACGACGCGCTTTACGACATGCTTGATCCTGAAAAGGTCGATCGTTATTTGGAGAAGAATGTCATCGAAATTGCGCCGATTGCATTCATGCGGGGACGGACGTTGAACGATTCATTCGTGATTCTGGATGAAGCGCAGAACACGACTTCGGAGCAGATGAAGATGTTCGTCACTCGTCTGGGTTTCAACTCCAAAGCGGTGATCACCGGCGATGTCACGCAGATCGATCTGCCTAACGCCCGCCGCAGCGGACTGCTGGAAGCGGTGGATATCCTGAAACGGGTCGAAGGATTGACGTTCGTTTACTTCGATGAAGGCGACGTGGTGCGGCATCACCTGGTGCAGCGCATCATCCGGGCTTACGACGAGCACAAGACAAAATTGGCGGAACAGCAGTTGTCGCTGCTCGAACCCAGGGGTACGAACGGCAAGACCAACGGGGCCGACACTGTGGCACTACCGAAGAATATTGCAATGCCTTCGGAAGCTGACGCAAAAGAATAAAACGAACATAACTGGCTGGGAGGGCTGCGGTTTTGGCCCTCCTGTTTATTTGGACGAATTCCCCACGGAGAAAGTTTGGTAATCATTCAGGAAAGAGTCGCAGGGTTGACTGAGGCAGCTCTGGCGAAGTTTGTGACGCGTGCGCGACGGGCCATCGGGCTTCGAGGAGCAGTGAGTGTGCTGGTAACCAGTAGCCGGGAGTTGAAGGGATTGAATCGGCGTTTCCGCGGAAAGAATAAGCCGACGGATGTCTTGTCGTTCCCCGCGATACCGGGACTGATGCGCGGATTCGCGGGGGATGTCGCTATTTCCGCTGAAATTGCGGCCCGTAACGCCCGCCGGCTCGGTCACACAGCAGCCGAGGAAATCGAAATTCTCACGTTGCACGCGGTGCTTCATCTCGCCGGATACGATCACGAACAGGACAACGGCGAAATGGCACGCAAGGAAGCGCATTTGCGGAAGTCGCTCCGATTGCCGGTGGGATTGATTGAAAGAAGAGAACGGCCAGACCGCGGAAAAGTCTTGACGGGAAAGAGCAAGGGCTCGCCGAACGGTGCGCGGTCTCGTAGACCGGCGGCCAAGCCCACCGGGTCAGGCTCTCGCGCCACGCGGGCATCCCGATGAACTTCGTCATCGCTATCGTTTTGTTGATGCTGCTCGGGCTGCTGACTCTCGTCTCCTACGTAGAACGCCTCTACACCGAGATTGGGAAGTTCCTTTCCCGCGAGTTCCAGGACAATATCGACGCCTTCGAGCACAACGTGGAGCCAAGGCTGCATGTAAGCCGGGCCCGCGCGGCACTGTCGATGGCTGTGCTCACCCAGATGACTACGGCGGCGATTGCCATGCTGGTGGGCTTCACTGTATTCCGCGACCGGGCCTGGAGCATCTACGAAATTCTGCAGGCCACTCTGACCCTGATTCTGATCGTGATCGTTTGTAACCAATTTCTGCCCTTCGTTTTCTTCTCCCGTACCAAAGGGCAGTGGTTGATCCCGTGGACGCCTTTCTTGCGAGTGCTTATCTACCTGGTTTTGCCAGTAACCCTGGTGCTGGGATTCTTGCAATCGGTAGCGGCGCTGACCAAGGGCCATTCGGATGAGCAGCCGGAAACCCAGGCGGAAGCCGTGGACGCGCTGATCGAAGCAGGCCAGGAAGAAGGCATTCTCGATGAAAGCAACCGCGACATGATTCAGTCGGTCGTTGAGTTCGGCGAGAAGACGGTGCGGGAGGCGATGAAACCGCGGCCGGAAATCGTCGCCGTTCCGACTAATACGACGGTCGAGCAGTTCATCGAGTTGCTGCGAACGAAGCCGTTCTCGCGAGTGCCGGTCTTTGAAGGGACCATTCACAACATCAAAGGAATCGTTTACGCGCAAGACGTACTGCAGGTGCCAGACACGGAAGCTCACACCCGTACGCTCGACACGCTGATGCGCAAAGATGTGTATTTCGTGCCCGAAAGCAAGCTCGGAAGCGAGCTTCTGCGCGAGATGCGAAAGAACAATATCCGCATGGCCATCGTGGTTGACGAGTACGGCGGGGTGGCGGGACTGGTCACAATTGAGGACCTGGTCGAAGAAATTGTTGGCGAGATTGACGACGAGCACGAGAAGGCGGAAGTCGTGCGCGAGAGCGATCACTCCTATATCGTGCCCGGAAACATGGATGTCGACAGGTTGGATGAGCTGCTCGGCACTCGTCCCCAGGGCAAAGAATCGGCCACGGTGGCGGGATTGGTAAGTGAACTGGCGGGGCGCATTCCGCAGAAGGGCGAGGTGATCGAAGACGACGGCCTGCGCTTTGAGGTGCTAGAGTCAACTGAGCGGCGAGTGGAACGAGTTCGGATCTCAGCAGTCGAGCCCAAACAGATGCGCCTGATTTAAAAAGCTCCTGGCTCCTGGCTATTGGCTCCGAATCGAGCGGATATGGCCGGGTTTCGTAGGATTCTTAGGTCAGAAGGCGCGTTCTTCACTTTAATTCAATCTTGAGCCAGCAGCTAGGAGCCAGAAGCTAGTAGCTTATTGTTATGTCTTTTCATTCCGGATTCGTCTGCATTCTTGGCCGCCCCAACGCCGGCAAGTCCACATTGCTCAACGCACTCGTGGGTGAAAGGCTGGCCATTGTCAGTCCCAAGCCGCAGACCACGCGCAACCGCATTCTGGGGATTGTGCAGATTCCCAAGCAAAAGAAAAAGGTGGGCGGGCAGATTGTGCTGATCGACACTCCCGGCGTGCACAAGCCGGACACCTCACTTGGCCGCAAGATGATGTCTGAGGTGCGGGAAGCGTTGGAAGGGTGCGACTTACTCCTGCTGATTGTCGATGTAACCCGCAAGTTTAGTCATGCTGATGAGTCCGTGCTCGAGATGGCCAAGAAATCTGGAACCCCGGTTTTTCTCCTTTTGAACAAGATTGATCTATTACGGAATCAGAAAGATAAGTTGCTGCCCATCATCGATGAATACAGCAAGCTTTACGCTTTCAAGGAAATTATTCCGCTTTCGGCCCGCAAGCCCGAAGGGTTAGACCTGCTGCTGAAGAAGGTGATCGATGTGTTGCCAGAGGGCCCACGCTACTTCCCCGAAGATCAAGTGACCGACCAGCCGGCGCGCTTCATGGCCGCCGAGATCATCCGCGAGCAGGTTTTAGCAGAGACCAGCGAAGAGGTTCCCTATGCAACCACGGTGCTGGTCGAACAGTTCGAGGAAGGTGCGAAACTCACGCGAATTGCCGCGGCCATCTATTGTGAGCGGGAGGGGCAGAAGCGGATCCTGATCGGCAAGCAGGCTCAGATGCTCAAGAAAATTGGTACGGCCGCACGCTTGCAGATCGAAAAGATGGTCGGTACTCGTGTATTTCTGGAGCTTTTCGTGAAAGTAAGCCCGGACTGGCGCGAGTCGCACTCGTTTATCGAGGAGCTGGACTGGCGCCGGCAATTGGAGCTGCTAACCCATGTAGAGAAGGCCTGAAATAGGCCGACATCCGTTGTTTGCGGCGTTTTTGACATTGCCGGACTGGCATTTGGCCTGTAGAATCGCAAAAGCAAGGCCGCGATTGGCGGTTAGAACAGACTTCATTAAATGCCCACCAACTCCGAACCAACCTTTGACTTCCTGGCTGACAGGTTACTTTTCAAACTTCAGGTCACGCTGGCAGCCGATCAAGCCGCGGTGGATGCCGTGGTGCAGCGAATCATGGATTCCATTCGCGAGAAGGATTGTGCCGGCGGAAGAGAATCGGCAATCGAATTGGCCCTTTCCGAGGCCCTCGCCAATGCGGTCGTGCATGGAGCCAAGTCGGATGCTTCGAAAATCGTCGAATGCGATGTGGCTTGCGATGCAAACCGCAGCCTGCTGATCGTGGTACGCGATCCGGGAGATGGTTTCGATCCTGCGACAATCCCGAGCCCGGTGGTCGGGGAGAACCTCTTTTCCGGCCATGGTCGCGGTGTTTACCTGATTACTCAGCTTATGGATGAGGTGAAGTTCCTGAAAAACGGCACCGAGATCCATATGATCAAGCGGTAAACTTTACAGAACTCTACTCCTTCGCAGCAATCCCCAGCGTTTTCATCTTGCGGTAAAGATGGCTGCGTTCCAAGCCAAGCACTTCCGCCGTGCGGGTGACGTTGCCGTGATTCTCGTCCATTTTTTTCAGGATGTAGTCGCGCTCGTAAGCGGCACGTGCCTGGTGCAGGGTAGAGAAGTCGCTGCCCGCAGCGCGCCGCGTGCCATCGCGATGAACCAGCGGCGGCAGGTGTTTGCGTTCGAACCGGATGGTCGTTGGATTCATGATCACGATGCGTTCGATTACGTTGCGCAGTTCCCGCACATTGCCCGGCCAGGAATAGCGCATGAGCGTATCAATCGCATCATCGGTAATCTCGCGAAGTCGGCGGCCATATGTGGCGGAAAACTCCTTTAGAAAGTGACGCGCCAGCAGGGGGACGTCTTCCTTGCGCTCCCGTAGTGGTGGCACCGAAAAAGGGATTACGTTGAGCCGGTAAAATAAATCCTCGCGAAAATTTCCTCGCGAGATTTCTTCTTCCAAATCCTTATTCGTCGAAGCAATCACCCGGGCATCCACCGTGATCGACTCATCGCTGCCCACGGGGACAAAGCGCTGCTCATCGAGCGTCCGTAAAACCTTCGATTGCGTCTTCAGGCTCATGTCGCCGATCTCGTCGAGAAAGAGCGTCCCACCATGAGCTTTCTGAAAGGTTCCTTCCTTGTCTCCAGTGGCTCCAGGGAAGGAGCCTTTACGGTGGCCAAAGAGCTCGCTCTCGATCAAGTCTTCGGGAATCGCGGCACAGTTCACTTCGACGAACATTTCATCCTTGCGCAGACCCTGGGCGTGAATAGCATGGGCCACTAATTCCTTTCCCGTTCCCGACTCTCCGTAAATGAGAACGCGGCCGTTCGTGGGGGCCATGATCTGGATTTGCTGGCGCAGGGCCTTCATAGGAATGCTATCGCCCACGATCACGCTTTTCGGGATGAGCTGCTTCTTGAGTTCGCGGTTCTCTTCGCGCAATCGCTTGGCATCAATCGCGTTCTTAATGAGTATGAGCGTCTTATCAATCGAGAGCGGCTTTTCCAGAAAATCGTATGCGCCGAGTTTAGTGGCACGAACCGCAGTTTCAATCGTGCCATGCCCTGAAATCATGATGACCTCGGGAGCGTTTTCCTTTTCGCGAATCTTTTCCAGGGTTTCCAAGCCGTCGATTCCGGGCAGCCACACGTCCAGCAGCACCACATCGAATGCGTGCTTGCTGATGATCTCAAGGCTTGCCTCGCCGCTTTCGGCTGTCGTCGTTTTGAAGCCTTCATCTTCCAGCACGCCCTTGAGCGACTGGCGGATCGTGGGTTCATCGTCAACGATGAGGATGTTATGCATGTTGGTTGACGGAGGGCTCAGCGACAGCGTCCGCTACGATTGGCAGTTCGACCACAAAGCGGGCGCCGACTGGCTGATTCTCTTCCACGCGAATAGAGCCGTGGTGATCTTCAACAATACGATTCACGATCGCAAGCCCAAGACCGGTTCCGCGCTTCTTGGTGGAGAAGTATGGGAGAAACAGCCGTTCTTTCAACTCCCGGGTAACGCCGTGGCCAGTGTCGGCGACAGTAATCTCCACGACATCGCGGCTGGCCACCAGCGCGGTCGAAATCTGAATCTCGCGAAAGAGCGCATCCTGCATCGCTTCAGCCGCGTTGTCCAGCAGATTGGCTAGTGCTCGTTTGATGGCTTCGGCGTCGGCCATCACGTTGGGTAACTCCGGGGCCAGAGAGGTACGCACCCGGATGTTATCCAGCCGGTCGTTGAACATAGCCAGAGTGCTTTCCACAATAGAGTTGATATTGGCCGATTGTGGCCGCGCCGTTGGGAAGCGTGCCAGAGTTGAAAACTCATCGACCAGCGTGCGAACCGTCTCCACGGCTCCGGCTATGGTTTCAGCACAGCTATGGAGCACTTGCAGCGAAGCTGGATCGCGAGGCGTACCGCGCTCAAGGTGCCGGCGGATTCGTTCCGCGGAGAGCGCAATCGGGGTCAGAGGATTCTTGATTTCGTGGGCGACGCGTCTGGCCACCTCGCGCCATGCGGCCTGCTTCTGCGCCTTGAGCAATTCAGAGAGGTCTTCAAACACGAGAACATATCCCAAGCCCTGCCCATCGTGCTTCAGGGTGGCAACGGTCACCGCGACGTTCAGGGTGGCGCGCTGTACCACCAGTTCCATTTGCGTGGTGGTGGTGCCCATGCGGTCGGCACGGCGCAGCAAGGGTTCAAGATCTTCGAGCACCTCGGGAGCAAACACATCGCGCAAGGGGGCGCCGATTAGAACGCTAGGAACCCCAGATTCCGCACCGGATGGATGGAATAAGCGAAGCAAACCATGATTCGCGTGAGTGACGAGTCTGTCCGCGTTCAACGAAAGCACGCCGTTCGGGATGCTTTCCAGGATGGTTTCAATATGGCGGCGCCGTTGCTCCAGGGCAATGTTCGCGGCGCCAAGATCGCGGCTCGAAGCCTCAATCTGTTGACGGCTGGACTCCAATTCTTCAGCCATGCGGTTGAACGAGTGAACCAGATCGCCGATTTCATCGGCAGCGCGGACTTCGACGCGGTAATCGAGCCGTCCACGAGAAATCTCCTGCGTCGCTTCGGCCAGCGCGACTACCGGACGCGTAACCAGTTTGGAGAGAAATAGTGCGAACCAGGTCGTAGCGAAAAGCACCATCACGGTTAGGAGCAGCAATACTTCCATATAGGTTCGTCGAACCAGCCTGCGTTCGCGGGCGAGGTCAAGGTAACGCTGCTGGCTGCTTTCTACCTGTTTGACGGTTTCAGAAAACTGTTTGGGCAGTGGTATGCCCACTAGAATCAAACCATGATCGCCGACCTGCGCAGCGCCCAGAATGTACTCGGTTTGTTCCCAAGTAAAAGGAGTCGGAGTCTTCGATTTCACATGCTCGAGAGGGAGCTTGGCTTTCAGTTGGGGCCAGGGAGCCGGTAAGCCGAAGCTGGTCTCCGCCTCGTCGTCGACAATCGCCACCGCGAACCCACCTTGCAGTGTCGGCGCGTGACGTTGAAACGATCTCGTCACGGCGGAAAAGTTTCCACCTGCAAAAGCAGATTGCGTCTCTGGCGTGGCTGCTATGGTTTCGGCTTCAGCGCGCGTGTTTTGTGCCGCATAGTTCGAAAGCAGCGATGCCATGGTCGCCGTATCCCGCCGCACTTCTTCCACCGGGCTCGAGAACCATTTGTCAATCGAGCGGTTCATCAGCACGTAGGCGAAGAAGAACATGCCGATTACGGGCAGAAACGAAAGCAGAAGGCTCCCCACTACCAGACGGGTGCGGAACTTCGATCCAAGAACACCCAACCTTCTCTCCGCAAACAGCTTGAGGAGGTTTCGGGCCAGGACAAACGTCAGGGCCACGAACAGGAGAAAGATCAGTGCGGAAAGGGAGGCGAAAAACAGCAGTTGCTGGTTGGTATTTGGATTGAGAGGCAGATCAAATGAGGTCAGCGAAAGCAGCACGCCAAAGAGCAGCGCGATCCCCACTGCCAGCGAGATAATGACCTTCTTCCGGCTGGAAGGTTTGCGGTCTGGTCGAATTGGATCGGAAGCAGCCAACGTTCGCTGACAGCCGGCAACATGAAGCTTGCAGGCTTGTCTGGCTCATTATAAGCGGATGCATCCCCAAGCGGTCACTCACTGGTCAACCATCCATCCGCGGAGCTGGAGACCATGCAAATGCCTGTCTAAAAGGGATGGAAGTCGGAAGCCTTAACACGAGGGTCGCAGGGAAGGCCCGCGAAAACGCAAAGCCGGTGCAATCCTGCCTCACCAAGTTTAGAGAACTCTAATTCCCGAAAACAGATTGAGCAGATTGGCCCTTTAGGCTTACCGAAGTTCATGCCCCTCTGACCTCCCTTGCTCTGCCAAAGCACGTCTAACGGGCATTTCATGCGGCGGAAAGGTGTTAATCCGTTTCCTTACGCGCAGTACAAGTACCAAAGTTACTGGTGAAGTAACGCATCTGCTGTGACAATTTGTGTCAACGCGATAGGCTGCAACTTCACCCCTAATATGCAGCGAAGCCGCGTGAGCAAAGCGAAGTCGACGTCATCCCTCTGCCGCTCAGATAGGAGATCGAGGTATGTCTCAACGGCTGGGTGATCTTCTTGTAAAAGAGAAGGTCATTACCCCAGAGCAGTTGGAACAAGCAACGAAGACTCAGAAGGAAACCAACGTACGCCTGGGCGCTGCCCTGGTGAAGTTGGGATTCCTGACTGACGAAGACGTCACTAACTTTCTTTCCCGGCAATACGGCGTACCCGCAATCAACCTTTCCTATTTCGAGATTGACCCCGCAGTGGTCAAGCTGATTCCTTTTGAAACTGCCAAACGTTATCAAATTCTGCCATTGAGCAGGGTGGGCGCTTCTCTGACCATCGCGATGGTGGACCCGACAAATGTCTTTGCCATGGACGATATCAAGTTCATGACCGGGTTCAACATCGAGCCCGTCGTCGCGTCGGAAAGCTCAATTCTCGAGGGCATTGATAAAGCGTACGGCAACACCAAGGAGGAGGACCTCGAGCAGGTAATGCTGTCGATGTCGGAGATGGATGAATCCGACGTCGAACTGCAGGCGGATCAGGCAGAGCTCGGACTAGCGGACTTGGAGAAGGCCGCCGATGAAGCTCCTATCGTCAAGCTGGTCAACTTAGTGTTGACCGACGCCGTGAAACGGGGCGCGAGCGACATCCACATGGAGCCATACGAAAAGGAATTTCGCGTGCGCTTCCGTATTGACGGAGTCCTGCAGAGCATTATGACGCCGCCGCTGAAGTTGAAGGATGCCATCATTTCGCGAGTGAAGATCATGTCGAAGCTGGATATCAGCGAGAAGCGGTTGCCGCAAGACGGTCGCATCATGCTGAAGATGAACATCGGCGGCCGCAAGAAGCAACTCGATTTCCGTGTCAGCACGCTGCCCACGCTGTGGGGAGAAAAAATCGTGCTCCGCTTGCTCGACAAAGAAAACCTCCGACTGGATATGACCAAGCTGGGTTTCGAGCCAGAGTCTCTGATCAAGTTTGAGAAAGCGATTCTGAAGCCCTACGGCATGGTGCTGGTCACCGGACCAACCGGATCGGGCAAGACCAACACGCTGTACTCCTCGATCTCTACGTTGAACAAGCCGGATACCAACATCATGACCGCGGAAGACCCGGTCGAATTCCAGTTGGCGGGTGTGAACCAAGTCCAGATGAAAGAGCAGATCGGGCTGAATTTCGCCACCGCCCTGCGCGCCTTTTTGCGGCAAGACCCTAACATCATTCTGGTGGGCGAAATCCGAGACTTTGAAACCGCCGAAATCGCGATCAAAGCCGCGCTTACCGGACACCTGGTGCTCTCCACGTTGCACACCAACGGCGCACCGGAAACTATTACCCGGCTTATGAACATGGGCATTGAACCCTTCCTGGTCGCGACCTCAGTGCACCTGATCTGCGCTCAGCGCCTGGTCCGGCGTATCTGCAAAGAGTGTACGGAGGTCGTTGATGTTCCCCATCAAACCTTGCTCGAGGAGGGGTACAGCCCAGAGGAAGTCAAGACCGTAAAGATCCAAAAGGGCAAAGGGTGCGGTGTCTGTAACAACACTGGCTATAAGGGCCGGTGTGGTTTGTACGAAGTCATGGAAGTAGATGACGAAATCAGAGAACTGGTGCTGGTGGGCGCGTCGGCGGTGGAACTGAAAAAGAAGGCAATCGAGCGCGGAATGATTACCCTGCGGCGCAGCGGGCTGATCAAGGTTGCCGCCGGGATGACCACTCTCGAAGAAGTGGCTCGCGAGACTATTCACTAAAGATTGTAACGAGGAAGAAAGGGAATAAAAAAAGATGTCGCTCGCATTAAGTGATCTGCTGAAAAGAATGTTGGAGATGTCGGGAAGCGATCTTCACCTTACGACGAATTCGCCACCGCAGATCCGCGTGCACGGGCACCTGGTGCCGCTGGACCTGCCGCAGATGACGCCTGCCGAAACTAAACAGCTGGCCTACAGCGTCATGACCGATTCGCAGAAGCATCGTTTCGAAGAGAACCTGGAGTTAGATTTCTCTTTCGGATTGAAAGGCCTGGCTCGCTTCCGTGCCAACGTATTCAACCAGCGAGGCGCGACTTCCGCCGTCTTTCGTCTGATTCCCTTCGAGATCAAGTCGTTTAATCAGTTAGGACTTCCCGCGGTTGTGAGCAAGATGTGCGACAAGCCTCGCGGCCTGGTGCTGGTCACAGGCCCGACGGGATCGGGCAAATCCACTACGCTCGCCGCCATGATCGACAAGATCAATACCGAGCGGCATGACCACATTCTCACCATCGAGGATCCGATCGAATTCGTGCACATGAACAAGAATTGCGTGGTCAATCAACGCGAAGTCCATGCCGACACCAAGAGCTTTACCGACGCGCTGCGAGCCGCGCTTCGTGAAGATCCCGATGTCGTTCTGATCGGTGAAATGCGCGACTTGGAGACCATCGAATCGGCGCTGCGTATCGCCGAAACCGGTCACCTTACGTTCGGCACGCTACACACCAACTCGGCGTCGTCCACCATCAACCGAATCATCGATGTGTTCCCGGCACACCAGCAGTCCCAGATCCGGGCGCAATTGTCCTTGGTGCTGGAAGGCATCATGTGCCAAAGCTTGCTGCCCAGCGCGGACGGTAAGGGCCGGGCGATGGGTATGGAAATCCTGGTACCAAACGCCGCGGTCCGCAACCTGATTCGCGAAGACAAGATCCACCAGATCTATTCCTCGATGCAGTCGGGACAGGACAAATTTGGCATGCAGACATTCAATCAGGCGCTGGCGACACTTTACTTCCAGAAGCAGATCACTCTGGAAGTCGCAATGGCTCGCTCCAGCAACGTGGACGAGCTGCAGGAAATGATTAACCGTGGCGCAGGGCTACTGAACCGCAATCAGTCCGCGACTGCGGTCAAGGGCGCAGCCACAGGCAAGCGCTAAACGATTTCGTGCGAACTGTAGTTTCAGTTCGAGTGAGTGGTTTATGCAGTAGGAAACCGGGGCGCGAACGAACCGGCGCTGCGGAAGGAACGATTTAGGAAGCAAGGAGAGGTCCACCATGCCAGTTTTTACATATTCTGGGAAGACCGAAAACGGAGAAAAAGTCAGCGGCGAGAGGGTTGCGCCCAATAAACAAGCGTTGGCCACTCAGTTGCGCAAGGAGCGTATCAACGCGGGGGCTATCCGGGAAAAAGGCAAAGAGTTTGCCATGCCGACATTCGGCTCCGGCAAGGTCAAGACCAAGGAGATCGCCATCTTCTTCCGTCAGTTCTCGGTCATGATCGATGCTGGTTTGCCCCTGGTGCAGTGTCTCGAGATCCTGGCGGCCAACCAGGAGAACCAGGCATTCCAAAAGACGCTGACGGGCGTACGGACCACGGTGGAAGGCGGCTCAACCCTGGCCAACGCCATGCGGCAGTTTCCAAAGGTCTTCGACGACCTGTCCACCAACATGATCGAGGCCGGCGAGACTGGCGGTATTCTCGACATCATCCTGCAGCGCCTGGCGCAGTACGTCGAAAAAGCGGTGAAGCTGAAGGGCGCAGTGAAATCTGCTTTGATCTACCCGGTGTCCGTCATCAGTCTGGCCTTGCTGGTTGTGGGCGCGTTGCTCAAATGGGTAGTTCCGATTTTCGCCAACCTTTTCGCTGGTTTAGGTGTAGCTCTGCCGCTGCCCACCCGCGTGGTGATGGGGTTGAGCGCATTCGTGGGACAGTTCTGGTGGTTCTTCATCGTCGGCGTTGTGGCTCTCTTTTTTGGCGTGAAGCAGATCCGCAAGAACCCCAAGGGCCGTTATTACCTTGACTATACCCTGCTGAAAATGCCCGTCCTTGGCATGCTGCTGCGCAAGATCGCAGTCGCGCGCTTTACCCGGACTCTGGGCACGCTGATTACCTCGGGCGTACCGATCCTTGAGGGTTTGAGCATCACGGCTAGAACTTCGGGGAACGCGGTTCTTGAGGAAGCGTTGCTGAAGGTGCGCAAGGCCATTGAAGAAGGCCGCACGATCGTCGATCCGCTGCGGGAATCGGGAGTCTTTCCCAGTATGGTGACTCAGATGATCGGCGTGGGCGAAGCCACCGGCGCCATGGATGCCATGCTGCAAAAGATTGCTGACTTCTACGAAGATGAAGTCGATACCGCGACCAAGGACATGCTCGCGATGCTGGAGCCAATCTTGATCGCCTTCCTGGGTGTTGCCGTCGGCGGCATCGTCATTTCGCTGTATATGCCGTTGTTCTCGATGATCGCCAAGCTGGCCGGCTAGTCACGAAAAATGATGGGCGGAGCGCTGGGCTTCGGGAAGAGAAGTCTGGAACTCCGCCCGAAGTGAAAAAGGTCTTCCGAAGGGTACGGTCCACGTGATCGAAGGCGAATTCCGAAGGAAGATCAGGGAAATTGGGATCAGGCATGCAATCCATGTTCGATGAGCGGCTGTGGCTGGCCTGGCTGGTCAAGGTTCGCATCCTCATCCTTACGCTTCTGTTGGGAATCGAGCTTGCCATCTCGCGGCTCACTCCTACTCCTTTACCGCTACGGCTGTTCGTCAATGCCATTGTCCTGTGGTACGGGATTTCAATCTTTTACGTTTTGCTGTTGTCTTTCTGGCAGGAATACCGCATCCAGGCAGTGCTGCAGGTCCTCACCGATCTGGCACTCGTGAGCCTGGTCGTCTACGCGACTGGAGGCGTAGACAGTTCGCTGAATTTTCTCTATCCCCTGGTCATTATCGTGGCTTGCATTCTTTTGCCGCGGGTCTGGGCGTATCTTACAGCGGCGCTGGCGTTCATTCTTTATGGAACGGTTCTGGAGCTCACCTACTTCGCAATTATTCCTGCCTACTCGACTACCCATCCGGAATTGAAGGCACTGCAAGGCATTATTTTCGTCAACCTGTTCGGCTACCTGGCGGTCTCATACCTTGCCAGCTTGCTGGCAAACAAGTTACGACAGGTGGACGTAAAGCTGAAGCACACCAGCGGCGCGCTGGAAAATCTGCAAGCCCTGCATGAGAACATCATCCAATCCATCACTGGAGGGCTGATCACCACCGGGCTCGACGGCCACATTACGCTGGTCAATACCGCGGCGCAGAAACTATTGGATCGTTCCGAACAGGACCTGTTGGGTCAGCCGGTCAAGCAACTTTTTCTGGATCCTCTGCCTCATGTTGATTCTGAACCGGCTCATGGGGAAGTCCGATGGGTTGCGCCGAATGGCTATCGCAAGACCTTCCGCGTGCTGGTCTCCGCACTGGCGGTGCCGGAGCGGGGCACGCTGGGCTTCGTATACACCTTCGATGATCTGACGGAAATCCGGCGGCTGGAGCGCGAAGTGCGCATGCAGGACCGTCTGGCTGCGGTGGGGCGGCTGGCGGCCGCCATCGCCCACGAGATCCGCAATCCCCTCACCTCGATTGCCGGGTCGGTAAGCATGCTCTCGGAAATTCCAGATCTGAACGACGAGCATCGGCGACTGCTGGAAATTGTCACGCGCGAATCAGAGCGGCTGAATACGATCATCACAGATTTCCTGGCGTATTCGCGAGGCCGACAATACCGGTTCACGAAAGTCGATTTGCTGCCGCTCCTGGAAGACACACTCACGCTGCTGGAGCATCGCCTGGCTGCTCAAAATGCTGGCATCCGGGTGGAGCGGAAATACGGTGCGAAAGAAGCGTGGGCTTCGGCGGATGGAGACAAACTCAAGCAAGTCTTCTGGAATTTCTGCGAAAACGCTGTTCGCGCCATGCGTGCCGGAGGGACCCTGACTGTCTCGCTGGAGGCTAGCGGTGAAGACTGGCAAATCAATTTCGCAGATACTGGCCCGGGAATGAGCCAACAGCTCATCGAGAAGATATTCGAGCCATTCCAGTCCCAATTCGAAGGTGGCACCGGACTTGGTTTAGCGATCGTCTACCAGATCGTGCAAGCCCACGAAGGCAAGGTCTGGGCGCGCTCCAAGCTGGGCCAAGGCAGCGTGTTTGTGCTGCGCTTGCGTCGCTTCGTGGTGGGTGAAACTTTGCCTGCGCCTCCGAGAGCGTCCGCACATCAGGCCCCCGCGACGCTCGTCGACACCACCGCCGCGGCCACGGCAGGAGGAGCGCGTGGGTAACATTCTCGTTTGCGATGACGAGCGCTCTATCTGCGAGATGCTGGACATCGCCCTGCGCCGCGAGGGTCATAAGGTTGAGACGGCAAACTCGGGTGAGGCCGCGATGCGGAAACTCGACGGCGCCTTGTACGACGTGATCGTGACTGACATTAAGATGCCGAAGATCGATGGCATTGAGGTGCTGCGCCACGCTCACCAGATTTCCCCCGACTCAGCCGTGATTCTGATGACAGCGGTTGACGACTATGAGGCCGCGGTTCAGGCTGTCAAAGCTGGCGGCGCCACGGATTACATCCGCAAGTCTCCTGGCCTGGTCGACGAGATCAAGCTGGCAATCAATCGAGCGCTGGAGAAGGTGGCTCTGAGCCGCCAGAATTTCGCTTTCAAACGCGACGCCGCCACTCGCAACTCTCTGGACAACATCGTAGGCGTAAGTCCCGCGATGGAGAAACTGAAGCAGACCATTCGCACCGTCGCTTCCACGCAAAGCACCGTCCTGATCTACGGCGAGAGCGGAACCGGAAAGGAACTTGTCGCGCGCGCCCTTCATGTATGTTCTCCACGCGCCGCCGAGCCATTCGTCTCCATCAATTGCGGTGCATTCCCCGAGACGTTGCTCGAGAGCGAACTGTTCGGCTATGTGAAAGGCGCATTTACCGGTGCCAACCAGAACAAACGCGGATTATTCGAAGTCGCGGATCAGGGCACCATTTTTCTCGACGAGATCAGCGAGATGAGCCTGACCATGCAGGTCAAACTGCTGCGGGTTCTGCAGGAACGGTCGGTGCGACCGGTGGGTGGAACAACCGAAATTCCCATCGACGTGCGCGTGATCGCCGCCACCAATCGCGATCTCGACAAACAAGTCGCGGAAAATACTTTTCGCGAGGACCTCTACTACCGGCTCAGCGTCATTCCGGTTTCCGTGCCGCCGTTGCGGCAGCGCCGTGAAGACATTCCACTTCTGGTGAACCACTTTCTCAAGAAGTACGCGCCCGGAGCGGGCAAGAGCATTCAGAGAGTCACCTCCCAATCGCTGGAAGCGTTGGGAGGCTATGAGTGGCCCGGCAATGTCCGCCAACTGGAAAATACGATCGAGCGCGCGGTCGCTTTGGAGACCGGCGATGAACTACGCGTCGATCTCCCAGCGGAAAAAGCCAAGGCTCGAGCTGCGGCCGCCGGAGTGGGCTTGCCAGGAGCGGCCACAACCGGGACCCTGAGCGCACTACCCGACGGAATGGATATGGAGAAGTACGTTGCCGACATCGAGAAGTCGCTTCTGCTAAGCGCGCTCAGCCAATCGAACGGTGTCCAGACTCGCGCAGCGGATCTGCTGAAAATTTCGTATCGCTCATTCCGGCATTTGATGAAGAAGTACGAATTGTAGCTGTTAGCTTTCAGCCGTCAGCTCTCAGCCACCACCCTGACCCACAACCGTTGACCGATAAAGAGCATTTTCCGAAGGCTGACAGCTGATAGCTGACAGCTACGAGCTGCCTTTCTTCAACTGTTGCTTCCATCCCAGCACCCTCGCCTTGGCGCCTTCGGCTTCCGCTTCGGGAATCATGCCCTTCTTCTGGTAGAGAACGGACAGACTCGTATAGGCCAACACGTCTTCCGGATCGATTTCTGAAATACGCTTGGCTACGACAATCGCTTCGTCGAGTCGTCCGAGATCCTGCAAAGCGCGGGATAGACCGTGCATGGCTTCGGTGAATGTAGGATCCGCTTCCAGAGACTTCTCATATTCAAGCACAGCGCGCTCGTGCTCCCCCTCGGAGACCAAGTCCAGAGCGGCATGGTAGTGGTCTTCGGCTTTTTGGCGAGCTTCAGGGTCGGCCATAGAAACAGAAATCCTCAGGCAGAAATGGATTCTAGCATGCAACGGCGGCCGGCCCTGACCAAGCCGATTGCGTGAGTGCGTTTCGCCCAGCGATCGGAGGCGAAGAGCAGTATAGTTGTTAGAGTTGCCGGAGAGCGAACATGCGCTCACAAGAAATTGCTGCGGGATTCCTGCGGGCTATCGGCGTGCTTCTCATCGTTCTCGGAGTAGTTCATACGATAGCGACACCTCATATCCGAGATTTGTTGGGAGAAAGCTCCACCGAGGTATACCAGCGCGCCGTAGGGCCGACTTTATTGAATCATGTGTTAATGGGTATTCTTCTCCTGCCTCTGGGCTACACAACGTGGGTCGCCGCCGCCTCCCAGAATCGTCATGCTGCGTGGGCGAGGCGAATCTTGATGATGAACGGAATCGTTCTGTTGACCCTCCCGGCGTCCATTGCGGTCTTCATGCGTCGGCCCGAGTACTACCCGGCGGCGCTGTTTCTCGTTGCCATAACTCTGGTCGCGGTCATTTCCTTACTAACGATTGTTGCCGCGTGGTTGGTAGGACGATCCGGCTCGGGAGCGATCAGTTAAGATAACCCCATGTCCTACATGTTCCGATTCTTGTGGAACGCGACCCGCGGCCACCACCTTACCCCGTGGCGGAGTCCTTACCTGCTCTGGCGAATCGAAACTTATTGTGGGGTGAAGATGCAACAGATCGGACTCCTGGAATTCTGGGAGTTCACCTGGCGGGAGCGCAAGAATCTGTGGCGCTTTCTGAAATGGACCGCGGAAATGGAGCGCTACGTCCATCCCAAGCCGAAGAGTTCGTGACTCTACTGGCTGTTGGCTGCCGCTGACGCGCCTTCGAGAACGACATTCACTTCGCCGCCCTTACCGACGCCAACGATTTGCGCGGCAGCCGCGCGATTGGCGGAAATCTCCAAATACCCCATGCTTCCGAGAATGCCGAAGACTTGGTTCGTCGCACCCTCGGCATAGTTCGCGTGAATCTCGGTGATCTCGTGCTTGCCCACACGAATTTTGAACGCGGGTGGGTTTGCCTGAAACAGCGCAGGTACGTCTTGCGGCGTGAAGTTGGTGACGATGTTTCCGAACCTGTCCACCCTCAGGACGACGCCCCGCAGGGTTTGCGCATCGACCGGCTTGGGCTTGGGCGCATTGAAGCGTACAAAATCGGTGATCTCTTCGCCAAATTTGGCCGGCTCGACACCCTTGGCGAGGTACGCAACCACGGGCGCGAAAACGTCTCGCGCATGAAAAGTGCTGCTCACCGGCTGCCGGTAGTAATGTTCCGCGTCGATGTGGCGCACCTGGATGCGCTCCGCATGACTGTAGATCAGAGAAAGCACGCCGTTGTCCGGCGCCACAAAATAGTGCCGTCCAGTGGACAAAAGAATCGGCCGTCTTGCCGTTCCAACGCCCGGGTCGACCACTACGAGGTGAATCGTCCCATTGGGGAAATACGAGTATGCCTGGGCGATAGCCAGGGCTCCGTCGAGGACATCAAACGCCTGTACCGCATGGCAGATGTCCACTATTTCAGCTTCCGGAGCAATATCCAGGATGACGCCCTTGATAGTCCCGACAAAATGATCGTTGAGCCCGAAGTCGGTGGTCAGAGTGATAAGAGGACGGTTCGCCAATGTTCTTCCTTGTCCGAAGCAGAACTCTGCCCGGAAAACTCGAAAGTAACCTGCCACAGAGAGCGGCGTCAAGACACGGAGGTAATTGGCTAACTGCGGCGGATGAACCTCTATTCGTAGCGCAGCGCTTCTACCGGATCGAGGCGAGACGCTTTCAGCGCTGGGAAAAACCCTGAAACTACGCCCACCAGCGACAGGATGGTAAAGGAAACCACAATCACAACCAGCGAGGCATGCAGAAAGATGTCCCCTTCATGGTTGGCGGTCTTATAGAGGTCGCTGTAAAGGGGCATAGGCGGAATCGCCCAGGTAAGAAGAACGGCTACGCCAATGCCGATCAAACCGCCGCAGAAGGTCAGTACGAGGGCCTCCAGCAGAAATTGCATCAGCACCTGCCACTTTCGCGCTCCCAGCGCCTTGCGCAACCCAATCTCACGCGTGCGTTCGGTTACTGAAACCAGCATGATGTTCATTACGCCCACGCCGCCGACTCCCAACGTGACCGCGCCAATCAGACCGAGCACCGCTTGCAAGCCGAAGGAGAACCCGTCCAGCATGGTCCTATCTTCGATGGTGTCCCACACCGGCGTCGCCTTTTCGTCTTTCGGATCGAAGTGATGCCGTCGCGCTATGACTTCGCGAGCGGCCGCCAGAGCCTTCTTGTTCAGCTCTGGAGCAGTAGGTTGGATAACGATGAGATCAGGGTCGCGAATGTTCTTGAGGTCGCGGTAGACATCGAAGGGAACGAATCCATCGTTATTATCCGGACCGTTGTAGGAGGAATCCTGGATCTTGTTACGCAAAACTCCGATGACTTCAAAATCCAAGCCCCCGATGCTCACCGATTGGCCCACGGAAGGCGCGCCCTGAAAGACCCTCTGGTTGGCAACATTGCCGAGGATCACGACCCGGTCGTGATCGACGAAATCGCGGTCGCTGAAGTAGCGGCCATCTTCAATATCTAGCTTGCGCATTGGCCCGTAAGGCAGATCCACTCCTCGCACTTTAAGCGACACCACCCGCGTGCCGTACTTGAACGCAAGGTTCCGGTTCACCTCGCCGCTGACCGCGCGCACGATCGGCACTTCTTCTCGGACGGCCTGAACATCCTCTTCTTCAAACTTGATTTTCTTACCCGCCCGCTCCCCGCCTGCCTGCATGCTGGTCTGTCCCGGCCAGATCACGATCACGTTGTCGCCCATGTTCAAAAAAGCGTGCAGAACACTGCCGCCCAATCCTTGTCCGTAGGCCAGCAGGATGACCACCGACACCAATCCCCACACAATGCCCAGCATCGTGAGCACCGAGCGAAGCCGGTTGCGCATCAGCGCCTGCCAGCTTTGGGAGATCAGTTCTTTGAGGAACACGCAGCCAGTTGAATTGCCGGATACTTATTTGTCAATTGGAAATTGCATCGAGGAAAGTGAGATCAGGCGCAGGTTCCAATCGGACACCTTAATGTACATTTGTGTCCTTTATGGTTATGGCATTTGAACTTCATGAACCACAAAGGACGCAAAGGTACACAAAGGATCTACTGAATCTCGATGTTTCCCGATCCCGTTTCCACCTTCACCGGAACCCCGCCGCCATGAACCTTCCCACGCAATTCCTTGTGTCCCATGGTCCCTTGGACGGTGACCGGTTGGCTCACCGAGATTGAGCCTGAGCTAGTATGAGCATCGAGGTCAAAACCGGCGTCGGACGCCAACTTGAGATGTATGTTGCCGGATCCCGAATCCACGGTCCACGAACCCGTCGGATTGCCCTCGGCGGTGACGGTGCCGCTTCCTGCCCGAGCATCGAGCGAACCATGCACACCTCGCAGTTCCATACCACCGGACCCAGTATTGGCGAGCACAGAGCCCGATGCCGTTTGCTCCAGGGTAATGTGTCCACTGCCAGTACGGCCCTCGAATCCGCCCGCGATATCCGTGGCTCGAATCGATCCGCTCCCCGACTTCGTACGCACACTCCCTTTGACCCGATCGATCTCAATTTCCCCCGAGCCGGTTTCAGCGCGAACCGTATCGCCAATGTCGGAAATTTTCAAACTACCTGATCCTGACTCGATCTCGATCTGTTTTTGCAGGCCTTCCACGCTTTGACTACCCGAGCCGGTGTGGGAGTGCAACTGAGTCTCCGGAGGAACCACCAGGTCATAGCTGATGGAAATGTTGTGCAGCAGTTCCGAGTCATCGATGTGGCCAATCCGAATGTCATTGCCACTCTGCTGGATGGGAGGGTTGGCCTCGATGCGCTTGATACGTTCCTCGGCATTGCCTCCGAGCCAGTTCGTTGTCTTAATGTGCCCAGTTACCTGAACCTCCGACGAACTTCCCGTGCGTACATTCACGCTGCCTGATCCGGTGTCGAGGTCGAGGTTGACCGCGCCAGTGACCTGCAGCGTGCGCTGGAACGAGCCTTCCGACGAGGCCGGTGCGGGCATGGGCAGCAGACAAGCCAGGCTTAGGACGGCGCCCACCAACATCGCCGAATAATTCCTCCGGAATTTCATTATTCCCTCCTTCACAAGTCACCAACAAACAATGAACGCGCAAGCGTGACCCTGACCGATACCTACTTGATCTATACGAATTTGCTCGAGAAAAGTTTGGTTTATTGGGGGAGTTCCTCCCCGACCGTCGTCACTCGTAGCGCAGTGACTCAACCGGTGTCATTTCAGCTGCGCGTTGCGCCGGATACATGCCGGCCGTCAGCGTAATCACGGAGAGCGTCAGAACCGACGCTACGATAGACGCGCCAGAAACGATTGGGTGAGGAACAAAATCGGGGAGAGGAATAGCCGACATCGCCGCGCACAGGGCTAAACCAGCCGTTAGCCCCAAAATACCACTGACCACGGTCAGAATCGCAGACTCGGCAAAAAACTGGCGCAGAATGTCGCGCCGCGTGGCCCCCAGCGCTTTGCGGACGCCAATCTCGCGGGTGCGCTCGGTCACCGAGACCAGCATGATGTTCATCACCCCAATTCCCCCCAGGCATAGGGTAATAATGGCGACGCATCCGAAAAAGATCGTGATGACGGTAAAAATGTTCTCGACCAGCTTGGCCCCGTCCATCGTGTCCCAGATAAAAAGGGCGTCTTTGTCTTTCTCGTCGAAATGGTGGACGCGGCCCAGCGACCTCCGTACCTGCTGGACTGTTTCTTCGTGTTCGTCAGGATTGCCCACCTCGAACACGATGTCATCTACAAAGCCGCGCACCACCCCCTTCTTTTCCGGCCGGGGGAAATCCCGAGCCACGGCCGAGTAGGGTGCGAATAGAAAATCATTATCCGGCCCGCTGTAGTTCGAGTTTTGCGTCTTTTTTTCGAGCACGCCAATCACGGTGTAGGGAACACCCTTAATTTCGAAATTGGCGCCCACGGCAGGTTTACCGCTGAACAGTTGCTTGCGAGCGGCGTCTCCCAATATCACGACTCGGCGACCCTCGGACTCGTCCTCCTCCGTGATCAGCCGGCCTTCGCTGAGTTGCAGGGAACGAAACGTTTGGAAGGCGGGCCAAACGCCGACAACTTCGCGGTTCGCCGAGTTGAACTGGCTTACCTCTGGAACCGCGCGCCTCAGCTCCGGGCTCACATTCTTCACCATGTAGCATTCGTCGCGGATCAGGCGGGCGTCGTCAACCGTCAAAGTGATTTCGCGCCCCGCCGCCAGGCCTCCCACCTGAGAACTGGTGCGCCCGCCCCAGATAATGACCAGGTCCTTCCCCAGCGTCTCCATGCGCTTCTTCTGATCCACGCTGAATCCGCGGCCCAACCCCACTAGCAGGATGACCGACGCGATCCCCCAAACAATGCCAAACATGGTCAGGAAGATCCGCATTTTGTGGGCTTTGAACGTGGCAAACGTCTGCCGGGTGATTTCCAGAAGATTCATGGATCGGGGGAGCTCCATTGAATGCTGGGAAGGAGGATACAACGTCAGGCTTCCGATTGGTACGCTTAGTAAACAAAAAAAATCAAAGGCACGGATCGTCGATTCGGATCCGTGCCCTCGATTTCAAACCAAACCGCAAGCCCAGCTTTACTGCAGGACGACCTGATCGCCTTCCTTCAGCCCACTGAGAACTTCTGTCTTGGCGCCATTTGAGATGCCAATATTGACCGCGAGCTTCTTCTTCCCATCCTTGGCTTTCGGGTCGGGGATCTCGACCGATGCCTTCTTGTCCTTGTCGTAGATAATCGCGCCTTCGGGAATCTGCAGCACATTCTTGTGCTCTTCCAGAATGATTTCCGCGTTAGCGGTCATCTCCGCCTTCAATTCGCCGCCCGGGTTATTAATGGACACGCGCACTTCGAAGGTCGTTACGTTATCCTTCTCCACGCCCATTGGGGAGATTTTCGTCACCTTGCCATTGAAGGTCTTGTCTTTAAAGGATTCCACTTTGATCCGTGCCGGCTGTCCCAGATAGACCTTGCCGATATCGCTCTCATCCACTTTGCCCTTTACGTAAACCTCGCTGGTGTCGCCCAAAGTCATGACCAGAGTGGCCGAAGAACCCAGCACCAGGATGGAGCTGACTGCATCGCCCATTTCGACGTCGCGCGAGAGAACGATGCCATCGATCGGCGACACAATATCGGTGTAACTGAGCTGCTCGTCCAGCTGTTTCAGGTTTGCCTGATCCCTCGCCATTTCTGCCTGTGATTGCGCGATCTTCGCTTTCAAAACCGTAACCTGAGCTTTGGACACGTTCTGTTTGTTCTGGGCCATCTGGTAGTTCTTCTGCGCATCATCCAGTGCCGAATCGGAGACAACGCCATCCTTTTCCATCTCAACAGCCCGGTCGTAAGCCCGTTTCAGCAAAGGCACATCGGGACCCTCTGCATCCACCTTGGCGCGCTCGTAGTCGGCCTGCGAGCTGGCCAAATTAGCCTGAGCGGCCTGTAACGCGGCACGAGACTGATCTACCTGTGCCTCGATCTCAACCTTGTCCAACTGTGCCAGGAGCTGCCCCTTCTTGACCGTATCGCCGTACTCGACCAGGAGCTTCTTCACGATCCCGCTGGCTTTGGACTTGACCTCTACCTTGGTGATGGGAGTCACCTTCCCCGTGGCCACCACGCTCTTGGCCAGATCGCCTTTGTCGACTTTCGCCAGTTTCGTGGGGTCAATCTTGGTGCCGCCGCGGGTGAAGGCGAAAAGCGCACCCGCAAATACCAACAGCACCGCTGCGACAATGCCAATAATTATGATCCGCTTGCGCCGCTTCTTTTTACCATTGCTGTTGCCGTTCACATCCGCCTCCTGGGCTGAATCAAGGTCTTCCGCCTTCTATATGGTTACTACGATAATCTTTCGGGTTTTGTTCCTCGGATAAAACTTGCTCGGACCTATCCATCCCTATCAATCATGTCCGCTGCGTTAGACCGCCAAAGCTCAGAAATGGAAGCAGAGAATCTTCTCCGAGCAAGAAGGTGGAGTTTCAGACGTAAACCACGAGTACGACTTTTTTGCCGTACCGTTAATTCTACAACGTCCCTCGCCCCTTGGGAATGCGGTACTGCCTTTGAAATGTTAGAATTACCCATCCATGATCGCTTTTGTGCTGATCCGGGTGTTCTTAATCCTGCTCCTGGTCGCAGCCAATGCCTTCTTTGCTGCGGCCGAATTCGCCCTGGTAAGCATTCGCGAAACCCGCATTCAGCAGCTCATCGAAGCCCGCCGCATCGGCGCCCGCATTGTCCAGAAGCTGCACCGGAACCTTGACGAAGTCGTCAACGGCGTCCAGTTGGGAATCACCATAGTAAGCCTGACTCTGGGCTGGGTTGGCGAACCGCTCTTGGCTCACATCGTCGAAGAACTTCTCGGCCAAGTCCCTCACGCCAACGTCTACGCCCACGGCATTGCCATCGGGATCGCCTTCGTCCTGATCACCTGCCTGCACGTAATTCTGGGCGAGCTGGTCCCGAAGTCTCTCGCGTTGCAGCGCGGGGAGCAAGTAGCTCTGGCCGTCGCTGCCCCCATGGAAGTCTTCCTCACCCTCACCCGGCCCTTTATTTTTGCCATGAGCGCCGCCGCCGGCTCGGTATTGCGGGTTTTCGGATCGCGTAAGGTCCGCCAAGGCCCCATACATTCGCCCGACGAACTCAAGCTCATCGTCACCGCCAGCCGCCAGTTCGGACAAATCCCCCCGTTCCAGGAGGAGATGATTCACCACGCGCTGGAGCTCGAAAGCATCACGGTGCGCGAAGTGATGGTTCCGCGGCCGGACATTTTCTCGTTGCCTAGCGACCTCTCGCTCGACGAAGCGCTTGCCCGCGTCGTCGAAGAGCAGCATTCCCGCATTCCGATCTACGACCCCCTGCGTGGTCCCGAGCACATCGTCGGAGTCCTCTATTCCAAGGATCTAATGCGCTGGGCTCGTCTCCGTCTCACCCAGCCTCTTGCGGCCCGAGCCTCGGCCCATCGAATCAGCCAGATCATGCACGACGTCCTGGTCGTCCCCGAAACCAAGGTGCTCACCGAAATGCTGGAAGAATTCAAGGATCGCAAACGGCACTTGGCTGTGGTCGTGGACGAGTTCGGCTCAACCGCTGGCGTGATCACCGTCGAGGACATTCTGGAGCAATTGGTCGGCGAGATTGAGGATGAGTTCGACGTTCCCCCACCCGAGCAGCCGGTGCTCTCCGGGAAGCTCGCCCTCGTGCTCGAAGGCTCGTTTGGCATTCGCGATCTCGAATCGCAATATCAGCTCTCGCTGCCCCGCGACGGCGGCTTCGAGACCCTGGCCGGATTCGTCTTGGCCCGCCTGCAGAAGATTCCCCGTGTCGGCGACGCTTTCGACTTCGAAGGCCACCGTTTCACCGTCGAACAGATGGAAGGCCACCGCATCGCCAAAGTACAAATCGAGAAGCTGCAGGCCACCGCAGTCGGAAAGGCTGGAGACTGAGAACAGAGAACCGGGAACTGACAACTGGTCATATAAGAAAATGCAACGACTCAAACAACTGCGCGCCCTGATCGATGAAATTCCATCTCGGCTAAAAGAACTTCAGATCGCCCGAGTGGAACTAAAACCATCGCCGTCCAAGTGGTCGCCGAAGGAAGAGTTAGGACACCTCTTGGACTCCGCCGCCAACAACCACCAGAGAATTGTCCGCGCCCAACTCGAGGATAAGCCGAAGATGCAAGGCTACGACGGCAACGCCTGGGTAAAACTCCACAAGTATCAGCAGCGCAACTGGCAAGAAATGATCGAGCTTTGGCGAGCCCTCAACCAGCAACTGCTCGCTGCCGCCGAGGCTGTGCCGGACTCTGCATGGTCGCGAACCTGCACTATCGCCGGCTCCCAGCCTCTAACGCTAAAATTCGTCTTCGAAGACTACATCGACCACATGCTGCATCACCTGAAGCACATCGGCGTGGAAACGGAGGACCTGCAGCGAAGCGTGGTAAAACCGCATTGAGATACGCAGGAGGGCATTTGCCTTGCGCGAGTCCAACGACCAACGACGAACGACCAACGACTAAATGCTCCGCTACCTCATCCATCGTGTTGTGTACACGCTGCCGGTAGTCTGGCTGGTAGTTTCTCTCGTCTTCATCCTCATCCACTTGGTCCCGGGCGATCCCGTTCTGCAGATGCTCGGAGAAGGAGCCCCCGCCACCGACATCCAAGCCACCCGGCACGCTTACGGCTTAGATGTCCCGCTCGGCCGGCAATACCTCAACTACTGGAAAGGCGTGCTGCACGGTGATCTCGGCCCATCGCTGCGTTTCAACCAAAATGTGGGCAGCCTCATCGCCCAGCGCTACCCATACACCCTGCAGTTAACCCTGGCAGCATTGCTGGTAGCCATCCTGCTCTCGATTCCAGCCGGCGTGCACTCAGCCCAAAGACGCAATCGCTGGGACGACCGCCTCATCAGCGTTGTCAGCCTCTTCGGACTATCCTTCCCAAACTTCGCCCTGGGCCCAATCCTGATCTTGTTCTTCGCCATCAGGCTAGGACTGCTCCCAGTCTCAGGCTCAGGCACGCTCGCTCACCTTGTCCTACCGGCCATCACCATGGGCGGAGCCCTCGCCGCCATCCTGACCCGGATGGTCCGCACCTCCATGCTCGAAGAACTAGGCCAGGACTACGTCCGCACCGCCCGCGCCAAAGGATTACCCGAGCGCACGGTAGTCTATCGCCATGCCCTGCGCAACGCCATGATCCCAGTAATCACGGTTCTGGGCCTACAATTCGGCGCACTGCTAGCCGGCGCTATCGTGACCGAAACAATCTTCTCCTGGCCCGGCATCGGCCGCCTGACCATCCAAGCCATCGGCAACCGCGATTATTATTTGGTGCAGGGCTGCATCTTGGCCATCGGCCTAACCTACATCGCCGTAAATTTCCTGACGGATTTGTTGTACTCTGTGGCGAACCCAAGGATCAGACAATGAACCCCGCAAGATCTGTCATCCCGACCGGAGCATTGCGATTGGCCTTACCAATCGCAATGCGGAGCGGAGGGACCCGCTTTTTGGAATCGCGATGAAAGAAAACAGCTACAGCGTCTACATCGTTGCCAGCAAATCGCGCGTGATCTACATCGGAATGACCAACAAATTAGAGCGGCGCGTCTATGAGCACAAGAACGACTTGGTGGATGGCTTCAGCAAGAAATACCGCTGCGATCGGCTGGTCTATTTCGAATCGTTCGACGAAGTGCTCAAAGCCATTGACCGCGAGAAGCAACTCAAACGGTGGAATAGAGCGAAGAAGATTCGGCTGATCGAACGCCAAAATCCCACTTGGGAGGACTTAGCGGCCGAGTTGCTCACCAAGCATCCATATCAACCCGACAAGCAGGTCCCTCCACTCGCCAGTTGATCCGCTGCCGCGGCTCAACTGACTCGGTCGGGATGACAGTTTTCTCGAATCCCTGTAATCGCGAGCGCAGCGACCAGCCTTACGAATCCCCACTCCAAGTCGGTCATCGCGACCGGAGCATTGCGATTGGCCTTACCAATCGCAATGCGGAGTGGAGGGATCTGTTTTTGGGTCCCCTCGGTGATCAGCCCAAGTGTCTCGCAGTGAAGTTTCCTGACAGAGTCATCGGTGGAGATGAGCTAATCAATAGACGAGCTGGAAATGTGGTGACGGGGAGGCAGTCGAAATGCTAAGGCGGGGCATGGCTGCCCCGCCTCCTGTGAATTAAGCTACGCCGCCTGCACCATTTTCTTCATCCGTTCTTTCATCTCTTGCGGCGACACATCTTCCACATGCGTGGCGATGCCCCACAGATGTCCAAACGGATCCTGAAGGAAGCCATTGCGGTCTCCATAAAACTGATCCTGCACCGGTTTCAGGATTTTCGCCCCCTCCGCCTCCGCGCGTTTAACCACGCTATCGACGTCGGGAAGGTATACATACAGGCTCACCGGACTTCCGCCGACGGTCGCGGCGCTGCTGTGCCCCGGCCCCATGCTGGGATTTTCGTCGGCCAGCATGATGTGTGAGTTGCCAATCTTCAACTCGGCGTGACCGACCTTGCCGTCCGGGCCATTCATGCGAACGGTTTCGGTCGCTCCGAAAACTTTCTTGTAGTAGTCAATGGCTTTGGCCGCATCCTTGACGATCAGGTACGGTGTGACGGAGTTGTAATCCTTGGGAATATACGAAACTTTGCTCATGATTTTTCTCCTCAGAATGTAAGCTAGAGGTGCTGGTTTATGGGACGCATGCGGGTTGGTCCGCAGCGATTGTCTTCAATAATCAGAACATATTTTTCGAACGGCAACAAGACCGCGTAGCAATTTAATATCTCATCATGTCCGTCACCGCCATCTCTCTCCAACGCGCCGCCCGCCACAACGTCCTGGCCTCGACCGGAGTCGTGCTGGTCACGCTCTTCGTAATCTGCGCCGTGTTCGCACCCTGGATCGCGCCACAAGACCCAGCCCAAATCGACTTGCCAACGCGGCTTGCCGGGCCCTCCTCAACCCACTGGTGCGGCACCGACGAACTCGGCCGCGACATCCTCTCCCGCCTCATTTACGGCTCGCGCATTTCCATGCTGGTCGGCAGCTGCGTGGTTGCCGCCTCGCTGACCTTGGGTCTCATCGTGGGATCAATCGCCGGATACTACGGCGGCCGCATCGATCGCTTTGTCAACGTGGTCGTGATGAACGCATTCCTCTCCTTCCCAGGAATTCTGCTGGCCATCGCCTTCGTGGCCTTCCGCGGACCGGGGATTTTCAATCTAGTTCTCGCGCTCTCCTTGGGAGGCTGGGTGGGCTACGCCCGCCTGGTTCGCGCCCAGGTGCTCGCCGCCCGCGAGCGTGAATTCGTCGAAGCCGCCCGCTCCCTCGGAGCCAGCGACCTGCGCGTGATCGTCCGCCACATCTTGCCCAACATTATTCAGCCGATTATCGTGCAAGCCGCCATCGGCATGGCAGGCGCAATTCTCGCCGAAGCCACGATGAGCTTCCTCGGTCTAGGCGTACCGCCGCCAACCGCCAGCTGGGGCACCATGCTCAACGATGGCCGTGCTCACCTGTTTGACGCGCCCCATCTCGTAATCTTTCCTGCCATGGCCGTGATGCTGGCCGTCCTGTCATTCAATTTCATCGGCGACGCCCTGCGTGACTTTCTCGATCCGCGCTCGCGCATCGAAGCGGGTTTGTGAAATCAGATTCCTCGCGTTGCTCGGGATTTCGGCTGCGGTCTCCCGCTTCGCTCACGCCCGCAAAGCGCCTCAACTTCATCGGCGACGCCCTGCGTGACTTTCTCGATCCACGCTCGCGCATCGAAGCGGGCCTCTAAGTCATCCAATTCGAAACCCGAAGCACTCAGGAGAAATCATGATCGCGCGCATCTGGCGGGGCGTCACTCGCGAAGCCGACAAAGATACTTACTTCGAATATCTCCAGAAAACGGGGTTGAAGGAATACACGTCCATCCCCGGCAACCAGGGTGTGTGGGTCTTGCGGCGTGTGGACGATGGCAAATCCGAGTTCACCCTGATCTCGCTCTGGGATTCATGGGAGGCCATCAAAGCCTTCGCCGGCCCTGATCCGGAGAAAGCCGTCTTCTATCCCGAAGACGAAAAGTTCTTGCTGGAAAGAGGCCCGCGCGTAACCCACTACGAAGTCCTGTCATGCCCGTCTCGATGAGTGTAAACGACTTCTCGCCAACCACGGCCCGTGACACCGCCAACCCACCCAATTTCATTGACTAGCCCTCCCTGCAGTCCTAAGATTTCAGCCCAATGATCGGCCAGACCATCTCGCACTATCGTATCTTCGAGAAACTTGGCGGAGGCGGGATGGGTGTGGTCTATAAGGCCGAGGACGTGAAGCTCGGCCGCTTTGTCGCGCTCAAGTTCCTGCCTGACAAGTTGGCCAAAGACCCGCAGGCACTCAGCCGCTTCGAGCACGAAGCCAAGGCTGCCTCTGCCCTGAACCATCCGAATATCTGCACCATCCACGAGATTGACGATCAACACGGACAAGCCTTCATCGCCATGGAGTTTTTGGATGGACTGACGCTGAAGCACCGTATCGGCGGGCGTCCGATGGAAACCGAGATGATTCTGTCTCTGGCGATCGAGATTGCCGACGCGCTCGACGCAGCCCACGCCGAAGGGATAGTCCACCGCGACATCAAACCTGCCAACATCTTTGTCACCAAGCGCGGACATGCCAAGATTCTGGATTTCGGATTGGCGAAGGTCAGTCTGGAAGGCAGTTCTTCAAGCAAGATAGCCTCTTTGAACACGGAGACCGTGGATGCGGATCATCTGACCAGTCCGGGCACGATGGTGGGGACGGTGGCGTATATGTCGCCGGAGCAGGTGCGAGCGAAAGAGTTGGATGCGCGGAGTGATCTGTTCTCGTTTGGGGCAGTTCTCTACGAGATGGCCACTGGTGATTTGCCGTTTCACGGAGAAAGCTCGGCGATGATCTGTGAAGCCATCGTGAACCGCGCTCCGGTGGCTGTGGTGCGGTTGAATCACGACGTGCCGCCCAAGCTGGAAGACATCATCAACAAGGCACTGGAGAAAGATCGCACCTTGCGTTATCAGCACGCTTCGGAGATGCGAGCCGACCTGCAACGACTGAAGCGAGACACAGAGACAGGACGATTTGCGGCTGCCAGTTTCGGTGCGGTGGCGGTGGCGGAGGAAGGCAATTCTGCTGTTGCCCAACCGCCGTCGCCAGCATCCGTCTATTCCCCGGCACTTGCTCCATCTCCGTCATCGGGTGCCGTGAAGGTTGCAGAAGCTTCTGTGCTTCGGCCTGGGAGACTCTGGAAGATTCTGGCTCCCGTCATGCTGGCCGGCTTGTTCATCGCCATCGCGGCTGGAATCTGGTATTGGCGCTCGAAGGCAAGCACTTCTCAGATCGACTCCATTGCGGTGTTGCCACTCGTCAATACGAGTGGCGATCCGAATAACGACTATCTCAGCGACGGCATCTCGGAAGGTGTCATGCACAGCCTGTCCCAATTGCCTCAGCTTCGCGTGATGGCTCGAACCTCAAGTTTTCACTACCGGGGCGCCGATGTTGATCCACAGAAGGTCGGGCGTGACTTGAAGGTGCGGGCAGTCCTGACCGGGACGCTGGCGAAACACGGTGATGTTCTAAGCATTGAAGCAGAATTGGTGGACGCGACGAATGGCGCAGAACTTTGGGGTGAGAAGTTCGATAGGCAAGTCGCAGACGTAAGCACGATTGAAGAGCAAATCGCGAACGACATTTCAGACGGGCTTCGGTTGCGTCTGTCCGGAGAGGAAAAAAGACGACTCACAAGAGCTTCGACGCGGAATGCGGAAGCATACCAGCTCTATCTCAATGGCAGATTCCACTGGAACAAGAGAACTGAAGACGAACTGAACAAGGCCATCGGGTATTTCAATCAGTCCATCGAAAAAGATCCGAATTACGCATTGGCCTATGTTGGATTGGCGGATGCTTATCTCGTGCTCCCTGAGTATGGGAGAATGGCCCCATCCGTGGCAGCACCACGAACGAAAGAGGCACTGACGAAGGCTTTAGAAATTGACCCAGACCTTGCAGAGGCCCATGCATCCCTGGGCCTGATGAAGCAAAATTTCGAGTGGGACTGGGTTGGGGCGGAAAAGGAGTTTCGACGGGCCACCGGACTTAATCCCAACTATCCGACCGCTCACCACTGGTACGGGCTTTTCTTGTGCGAGATGAAACGAAACGACGAGGCTATAAGAGAAGGTAGATTGGCACAAAGGCTTGATCCTCTCTCTCCAATTATTAACACTTCGCTGGGCGTGACCTTAATGAGTGCTGGCGAACACGGAAATGGCTTCGAGCTGCTGAAGCGAACCTTCGAATTGGCGCCGACTTTCCCGGAACCGCATCTCTGGATGTCGAAAGCATATGGGAGCCAAGGGCTTTACCTGGAAGCGATGAGGGAAGCACAGCAAGCAGCGTCTTATTCTGGCCGTGCGCCGAGATACGTCGCCGGAGTAGGAGATGCTCTGGCGGCCGCAGGCAAAAGAGCGGAAGCCCACAACATCATCGACGAGCTTGTTCGATCGTCAAACAGCGCTAACGTCTCACCCTTTTACATCGCGGAAGTTTACAGTACGCTAGGAGAGCAAAATCAAGCATTTGAATGGCTGGAGAAGGCTTATCAACAGCGAGACGATGAACTCGTTTGGATTTTGATCGATCCATCTTTAGACAATATTCGCTCCGACCCACGCTACGCCGACCTGCTGCGTCGGATGGGCTTGCCGCAGTGAGCACGGCGACATCCCAATCCTGAAAAAAGCCAAAGGCGAGTCAAAACCCCCGTCCGATCAAGCGCAATCGGAAACCAACGCACTGCCCGGGAATCTGATGGGCGCGGTTCGCTCCAACCTCCAACCGCTTGGAAACACGCCAAATCCACCTCTTGACAACAATCACAAATTGCAATATAAATATTGCGATTATTGATATGACGTTAGGCGAGAAAATCCGCTACTTGCGCGAAGTGGAAGGCTCGCTGCGCGGCCTGGACCGTCCCATGACCCAACTCGAACTGGTGCGCGCCATCCGTAAACAACTGGGCAAGACCATCAGCCAGTCCTACGTGTCGCAAATCGAAAGCGGAACGCGTCCTCACATGACGCAATCCACGCGCACCCTGCTGGCCAGGTTTTTCAAAGTCCATCCCGGATTCCTGGTCGACGATCCCGTGGGCTATCACACCGAACTGGTCTCCGACCTGCGCACCACCGAAGGCAAGCTGGACGTTTGGCTCCTGCAGGGTTCGGAGCGCTTCGCCAGCGACCCGGAAGTGAGTGAGGTCATGATTAAGGCGGCGCGCGAAAAAGACACCCGGCGGTGCCTCATCCTGCTGGGCGCGATCCTCGACACGCCCGGCCTTGCCGACCGGCTGCTCGAGGCGCTGAAGCCGCACGCTGCACGCGTTGCAACCAATCACATGAGCGGCGGGAGGTGCGCGCAATGACCTGGGCGACTTTCTATCTCGTTTGCTTTGCCGTGGGACTCGCGTTCTCCCTGCTTTCGTTTTTTTCCGCGGGCGTGCGCTGGCACTTGCACCTGCCTCACATGCCGCACGCGCCCGTAACCCATGGTCCGGTAGCGGGCGGACATGCAGGCGCGGTAAAGGGTGGGGCACGCGGGCAGGCCAGCCAAATCTCGCCCTTCAACTTCGTGAGCTTTGCCGCGTTCCTGGCATGGTTTGGTGGGACCGGCTATCTGCTGACACGCTTTTGGACGATATGGTTCGCCATGGGACTCGGGATAGCGCTGCTCAGCGGGGTGACTGGAGCGGGAATCATTTACCTGTTTCTCAGCAAGGTGCTGATGTCGGAGGAGGAGAATCTCGATCCCGCCGACTACGAGATGACTGGCGTGCTGGGACGCACTTCCGTTCCCATTCGTCAGGGCGGTACGGGAGAAATTATCTACTCGCAAGCGGGAACCCGCAAAACCTGCGGTGCGCGCGCCGAAGACGGAACCGCCATCGCGAAGGGAGCCGAAGTAATCGTGACCCGCTACGAAAAAGGAATAGCCTACGTGCGCCTATGGACCGAAATGACGGGAGAACAACCGTCCGCCGACACCGGGGAAAACTGAGATTAATGGAGGACGGGCGTATCTCGCCCGTCAGGTTCCGAAGGTTTTGGAGTGCAGAGGTTGAGCTCGATGAACCGCAAAGTTTTTCAGACGCTAACTTGGCTAATGTGGGCGGCGTTGCCCGTAACGGCATTTCGTTTCTGGGCCGCGTGGGATCGCCTTCCGCTTCGGATGGCGACGCATTTCAACGTCAATGCGCAGCCCAACGGTTGGATGCCGCGCGCGACCGCCCTTTACTTCGCCCTCGGAGTTACGGCATTGGTGGTCGCGGTCTTCACGGTCATATCTTACGTCGCCCACAAGACCCACGCTCCGGATCTTTTGTCCTGGTCTCTTCTCGGTTTCTTCTACTTGATCATTGGTTTCGTTTACGCCGGCAATAGCGGCGTTGTCCAGTACAACCTCGATGGACAACGTATGGGACTGGACCTTTGGACCGTTTGTGTTCCGGTTGCGACCATCGCTCTACTTGCGATTTTCGTCGGCACAAAACGCGGCGCCAGTTTGCCCTTCGCGGCTGTCATCGCGGAAGAGTCGCATGGCTCGCGAGCTTGGAGCCTGCTGTTCATTGCTTTGCTGCTGGCGCAGTTGGTGGCCGCTGTCGTGATCCCGGCTCCGCCCATCCGCATCGCGTCGGCCATTCTTGCCCTGCTGTTCGCTGTGATCGCTGTTCAAGTCTGGACGGGGTTCCAATACCTCTTCAGCAGCGCCGGAGTGGAAGTCCGCACCCTGGGTTTCCGCTTGCGGTCGATTCCACGGGAAGACATCCGGCAGTATGCGGTGGAAAGCTGGAACCCGCTTCGTGGCTACGGGATTCGCGGCATCGGCAATCGCCGCGCTTATGTCTGGTGCAACCAGGGGGTTCGCATCGAGACCACTAACGGCGAAGTTTTCCTTGGGCACAGCGAACCCGATCGCATCGTCCGCGATTTGGATTCAATCACGCGCTGATTTCCGTTGTGGACCTTCGTGTCCTTAGTGGTGAATGCCTTTTGTGGGTTTGGATTAATGAATTGAACGAGGAGGCGATATGTTCGGCATGGCAATAGAAATTTGGGTAATTGTGGGGCTGATGGTTCTAGCCGTCATGCTCCTGATGAGCATGTTGGCAAAGCTCTATCGCAAGGCAGGACCGCACGAAGCGCTGGTGGTGTACGGCTTCCGCGGCACCCGCGTGGTGAAGGGACACGGCACAGTCATTTTTCCCATGATTGAAAACTGCCGCGGCCTCTCGCTGGAGTTAATGTCCTTCGACGTCGCACCGCAACAGGACCTCTACACCAAGCAAGGCGTAGCTGTAACCGTCGAAGCAGTAGCACAAATCAAGGTCAAGTCCGACACCGAATCAATCCTGACCGCGTCAGAACAATTCCTCACGAAAACCGATCCACAACGCGAAGGCCTCATCCGCCTCGTGATGGAAGGCCATCTGCGAGGCATCATCGGCCAACTCACGGTAGAAGAGATCGTAAAACAACCAGAAATGGTCTCCGACCGCATGCGCTCCACCTGCGCTGATGACATGAATAAAATGGGCCTCGAGGTGATTTCGTTCACGATTAAAGAAGTGCGCGACAAGAACGAGTACATCACCAACATGGGCCGCCCGGATGTGGCGCGGATCAAACGCGATGCGGATGTAGCTGCGGCGGAGGCTGATCGCGACACGGCGATTAAACGTGCGCTGGCGCAACGGGAATCCGCCGTCGCTAAAGCGCAAGCTGATCAGGAACGAGTCTTGGCGGAAACGCTTTCCTTGGCGAAGCAGGCTGAATCGCAGCGTGATTTGGAAGTAAAGAAAGCCCAGTACCTGGAAATCACAAAACGCCAGCAGGCCCAAGCCGACAAGGCGTATGACATTCAAACCAACATCATGCAGCAGCAGGTTGTGGCTGAGCAGGTCAAGGTGCAGCAGGTCGAGAAAGAGCAGCAGGTCAAGGTGCAGGAAGCGGAAATCAATCGCCGCGAGAAGGAACTGATCGCAACTGTGTTGAAGGGCGCGGAGATTGAGCGCCAACGCATTGAAACCTTGGCAGCAGCCGAGAAGCAGCGCCTGACGGCGGAAGCGGAAGGTCATGCTGCGTCGATTCGGGCGCAGGGCGAGGCCGAAGCCGAGATCATTTTCAAGAAAGGCGAATCCGAAGCCAAGGCGATGAACGTCAAAGCCGAGGCTTATCAGGAGTACAACCAGGCCGCAGTGATCGACAAACTATTCACCAGCTTGCCTGAGATCGTCAGAGCATTGGCGAGCCCGCTGGCGAATGTCGACAAAATCACCGTGGTCTCGACCGGCAACGGCGACGCCGCGGGATTGAACAAGATCACCGGCGACCTCACCAAAATGGCAGCGCAAGTTCCGGCACTGTTTGAAACGCTTTCTGGAATGAGCATGACCGACCTGCTGTCGAAGGTGCGATTGATTGGAGACAAGCCGGCGAAGCCCGACGTGCTTCCACCAGCGCCCAGCCCGGCAAAATAAGCGAACGATGGAGGACGGGCGTCCGGCCCGTCCTCTGCACAAATTGGAGTAGAGACATGAAAAAAACACTCACGCAGATCGGACTCGGCATCGCGCTAGGAGCCGGATTGGGCGCGGCCCTATCCATCGTTCTGGGTGCGGGGAGCGCGTGGCTTGCGCTTGGGATCGCGGTGGGCATCGCGATCGGGGTCGCCATCCCTCGTACGAGTTCTAAGACAAACGACCAACGACTAACGACCAACGACTAATGACCAACGACTGACCCAAAGGAGTTCACCATGGCATTACTAGAGAGAGTTTCGACACTGGTCCGGGCCAACCTCAATGACCTGATCGACAAGGCCGAGCACCCGGAAAAGATGATCAAGCAAGTCATTCTCGACATGCACAACCAGCTTCTGCAGGTGAAGACGCAGGTGGCGATTGCCATCGCCGATCAGCATCTGCTGGAAAAGCGGCGCAAGGAAAACGAAGACAAAGTCACGGAGTGGATGCGCAAGGCCGAGCTGGCCGTCGACAAGAAGCAGGACGACCTGGCACGCGCCGCACTCGAACGCGTGGAGAGTTACCGCGACCTGACCGACGGCTTCGCCCAACAGGTTACCGATCAGAAAGCGCAAGTGGATAATTTGAAGACGGCATTGCGGCAACTGGAGCAGAAGCTCGCCGAGGCCCAGGCCAAGGCCGATCTGCTAATCGCGCAGCATCGTCGCGCACGGGCCGTAGGCAAAGCCAGCGACGCGAAAATGGCCGGCGGCAACGGATCGAGCGCCGCTGCCTTCGACCGCATGAAGCGCAAAGTCGCACACAGCGAAGCCTTGAGCCAAGCGAAGTCGGAGATCGCCGCCGATAACATGGAAGAGCGCCTAGCCGCGCTTGAAAAGGAAGATCGCATCGAGCAGTTGCTGGTCGAGCTGAAGACAAAGCGAGGGGCGTAGATGTAATAGCTTGGACTCGACCTTACGGACAGCGTTGGTGAATTTCTACGTATGGGACACAGGAGGTGTTCGATTGGGTGGATTTTGAGTGTAATCGCGATGTTACGTCAACCACGACGAGAACAAAACGGTTACCGGCCCGTGATATAGTAGCCTTCCTCCCGCGCCCTGCGGGCGTTGCGATCCCTTTTAGTCACCTCGGAAGGAGGCATCCACAATGAAACTCAGACGGCAATCTGGCAGAGGAATCTTCACCTTGGCGCTCGTTGCCGTCGTTTTACTGGGCGGCGTAACCAGGGTGTGGGGCCAAGCCTACCGAGTGATCTATGAATTTGGACACAGCTATTCCGATGGCTGGTTTCCCGTGGGTGTACCGGCTGTGGCGAAGAATGGTGATTTGTACGGCGTCACCAACGGAGGTGGCACCACTATCTATGGCACGGTCTTCAAGCTGACGGCGCCGCGAACTCGCGGCGGAACGTGGAGAAAAACTGTGCTCTACGACTTTCCGGGCGGAAAGAGAGGGGGGCCCGTATTGGTCGTGATTGGTCCAGACGGCAATCTGTACGGCGTTGACTCGGCCCAAAGCGTTTTCGAATTGAAGGCGCCGACTTCCCGCGACGGCGCCTGGAAATATGTCCTGCTCTACGCTCTCAACGGAACTAGCGATGGAGCCGACGTTCAGGGCTTAACCTTCGGCGCCGATGGAAACCTCTACGGTGCAGCCGGGCTCGGCGGTGACCTTGGCTGTGGGCACGGCGGCTGTGGCACGGTGTTTGAATTGAAGCGGCCAGCGCAACAAGGCGGGAAGTGGCGTTTTCGCGTGCTCTACACATTCGATGGAAGCGGTGGCAATGGAGCAGAACCTTTCGCGGGCGTAACGTTTGATCAAAAGGGAAATCTCTACGGCACGACCAATTACGGAGGGACCTTCGGGTATGGCGTCGCCTATCGGCTGACTCCACCGGCGGAGAAGGGCCAGTCTTGGACAGAAACCGTGCTCTATTCCTTTGACCGGAGTAACAATGTGGGCTCCAGTCCTGAGGGCCCTGTGACTTTCGATGGATCGGGCAACATGTACGGGACTACGGCATTTGGCGGTGACCTGAATTGCCAGGGCGGCTTCGGTTGCGGCGTGGTATTCGAGCTCTCGCCGTCAGTCAAAGAGGGAGGAGACTGGACCTACGCCACCCTTCATGCCTTTCAAGGTGGCAACGATGGCATCGACCCCTCAGGGTACTTAGTCTTTGACAGCGCTGGAAATCTCTACGGCACAACCCAAAGCGGGGGTGGACAGACTAACGGCGGTACTGTCTACCGTTTGAGTCGGGCTGCGAGCGGCGGTCCGGCATGGATGGAGAGCGTGCTCCACCGGTTCACCGGCAGCAACGGCGATGGAGCCGTGCCCAACGGCCTGACTTGGGGCAAGTGGGGCAATCTATACGGCGTAACGGGGGAAGGCGGGAGTGGATGCCAACGCCTGGGTTGCGGCACTGTGTTTGAGGTTCGGCCTTGAGAACGACACATAACACTATGGCGGCCTTCTAAGTCATCCCCGTAGGCGGGAAGAGATTTAAGATACTTCCTGAGACGTGAGCCTTAGCCGGTTGGCGTTGCGGAATTTTGTTGGTGTTACCAAGTACCGCTTCTCAACGCTACGGGGTAAGTCAAAAGCGATTCGGTATCCTAGCTCGGCAGCGATGGCCTTTACAGGAAGATCCGTGGCGATTAATTGCTCAACGACCTTCGACTGTGCCAGCTTCGCTTACCACGGATAACTGTCGAAACCAGGCCTTATCACAAGCTTGCGCCCGTTCTTCGCCCTCTCAGCAGCTATTGCGCGGAACGCCCGGCTAAGATCTGCCTGACAGTTAACGACCCCGTTCGACAGAATGGCCTGCAGGGTCAAGTCTTGGCTATCACAGCTTAGACTTTGATGGGGGCACCCTCGTCCTCCGGGCGAAGGACCAACCCGGGCCTGTGTGTCGGTGTGCCGGGGCCGAATGAAAGTATGACGGAAAAGACTAGCAGAGCGAGAGCGATCGGCATCGTGATTGGCATTCTCGTTCTTGTGATCGCGCTGCTGTGGAAGCGGCTTTTGCGTTGAGCAGTGTGCCTCCTACTGTCCGGCCAGCAGCCGTGTAGGTTCGGTGTACGGTGAGAATGCCCCGACACTTTCTGGCCGACATGGACGGCACAGATCCTTCGATTCCGCAGGCGCTTCGCTTGGCGAAGTGTCTGCTGCGCTCAGGATGACTGCGGAGAATCGTTGGAGGGTGGGCCACTCGCTGGTGCTACAGGCAGAATGCATAGATCCTTCGCTTTGCTCAGGATGACAGCGTGAACTCGGCTACACTCGGCGTGGCAATCGGAGTTTGTTGCCGGGGGCTTTGGATTCCGGTTGGGACAGCAGTTCTTTTAGCGGGCACGGCGAGCCTAGGTGCGAGGGGCGCATCAGGTTTTCGTTCATCTGGCAACGCTCGATCTGGACTCGGCTGTTTGGAGAGCGTTGCTCGGGTTGCTGGAGGTGGGCCACTCGTTTCGCATCTTTGTGCGCAGAACGCGCAAGAATGGGGCATTCGGGTTGGGTGTGACTTTCTTACGAGCCTAGGCAATCTTTTTACTTCTTCTTGACGCCGTGATGACACATTGAAGTGAAACTCCTTCTAACGTTCCCCGAAGCAAATCCATCTTGCTTAATCCGGCGCTGTAGTCCGATTCAGTTTTAGTCCGATCGTTCTAGTCCGATCAAGGAGGCGCTCGTGACACCTCGTACTCTCCAAGCTACAAGTGCTCTCACTAATGCCGCTGGCCGGCGATTGCTGCGTGCTGCCCGCCCGGCCGCAACCCATGCTCAAGATCCCTTCGCGTTCACAGCAGGCAAAATGAAATCTGGAAAACTGATTTGGTTTGTAGTGCTGGCATTGTTTGCTGCCGTGCCGACGGCCATGGCAAGCAGCAAATGGTATGTCGATGGGAAACACGGCAGTGACAACAACAACTGCGCGTCACCCCAGCACGCATGCAAAACCATCTCGAACGCTCTTTTGCTTACCTTGCCGGGTGATTCCATCTTCGTCGCTCCGGCGATCTATCACGAGAGTAATTTCTTCATCCCGTTCGAGTTGCACATTATCGGGTCCGACGCGAAGACAACGATTGTTGTTGGCGGAAACGGCGGCCAGGGCGTGGTCATCGGCTCGGAACCCAAAGCGAAAGTCACGATTTCCAAAATGACCTTCCGCGGTAGCACTGGGCTGATAGACAGCGGCGGCGGCATCTACAACTGCTTCGGCACCTTGACGGTCATCGACAGCATCATCACTGGGAACAGAATTCGGGGCGGCAATGGCATCTTCGGTTACGGCGGCGGTATCTATAACTGCCCTAGCAGCACCCTGACCCTCATCAACACTACCGTCAGCGATAACAGCGCGGAAATCGGCGGCGCCATCTGCAACGGTGGCATGCTGACGATTGTCAATAGCACGTTCAGCGGCAATGAGGCGCACCAGCGCCGCGGTGGCGGCATCGCCAATTACGGCACCCTGATCATCACCAACAGCACCTTCAGCGGTAACGTCGCACGATCTAACAAGGGCAGCGTCTTCGCCGGTGGCATTCTGAATGGGGGATTGTTCCAGTCGTCGGGGACACTCGTGATCAACAACAGCACGCTCAGCGGAAATGTCGCACGCGGAGGTAAGGGCGGCGGCATCTTCAACCTCAAGGGAAGCACGGTTGTGGTTCAGAACAGTATTGTGGCAAACAATGTGGGAGGAAACTGTCACGGCGCGGTGAGCTCCAGAGGCTACAACCTGAGCAGCGACAGCACCTGCGACTTCGATGGCGCAGGCGATCTGAACAACACCGATCCCGGACTCGGGAAATTACAGAATAATGGTGGTCCCACCGAGACTCTGGCGCTGCTTCCGGGAAGCGCGGCGATTGATTCGGGCAATCCGAGTGGCTGCACCGATGGCAAGGGTCATCTGCTAAAGACCGACCAGCGCGGTCGACCTCGCCCCGACAAAGAGGACGCGGGCGGCTGCGATCGAGGAGCGTATGAACGTCAGACAGACTAGCGTGAAAACAAGTCAGGCACTAAAGGAGCTATTAATGAAATACCTAGTCGCGTTGTTCGCGGCGGGAGTCGTCGCGCTTGCCACCGGTATGTCTGCCGCACAAACGCGCTCGTTTGGCGTCGACGAAGCTTTGTCGGCGTCGCAAGGCGATCCGGGGCTCTTCCAATTCAAAATAATCGAACTTCCGAAGAGATCAGGGCCGACATTTCTCCTGAAGGGAGGGGACGGCAACCTCTGGTTCTCGAATATCGACCGACACGAGATCGCCCGATTCGATATCAAACGGCGGCAGCTTCGCACTTTTCCGCTGCATCCGACCAGCCAAGTGCTGGTCATGTCCAATGGGCCGGATGGCAACGTCTGGTACAGCGACTTCGAGGGGAATCGCGGCGTTATCGCGAGAATCACCCCAACCGGAAAAATCACCGAGTTTGTTATGCCGCACGGCAGGGGCGCGGCTGGACTTGGCCCCGGCCCGGACGGCAATATCTGGATCACCGAGGGTGTCAACGACCGCATTGCCCGATTCGATCTCCGTACTCATAAGTTTAGGGAGTTCAGGCTGCCGCATCCGGCAAGCGGCCCTTGCAAGGTCGCAGCCGGTCCGGACGGCGCAGTCTGGTTCACCGAACTTGGCGCGGGACGAATCGGACGGATTACCATGGCCGGGGAGATCACCGAGTTCGAGGTCCCCACCAAGAACGCCCAGCCGTTCATGACCGTTCTTGGGCCGGACGGAGCGCTGTGGTTTGCGGAATATAACGCCGGCAAGATTGGAAGAATTACGACCTCCGGTGAAATCAGCGAGTATCCCACCTCGGGTGTAGGAACTGCGCCGATGCACATCGTGGTGGGGCGGGACAAAAACCTCTGGTTTACTGAGGCCGGGGGCAACGCGCTGGGCCGCATCACGATGAGCGGGGAGCTGACCGAGTTCTCGTTCGGGAGACCTTATACGAATCCCGATGGAATTACCGTTGGCTCCGACAATCGCATTTGGTTCACGCAGTTTGCCGGCAACGCGCTGGGCGCCGTACTGTCGCCTAGATGAGGTTCCTGCAGTTTTTGCGAGCGTTGTTTTGTGCATGACTTCATCTGGCAGGCGATGCTTTCGCTGAGAACGCAATGACAGATTCCTGGGACTCCTCGGACGGGACAGATGGCTTCATGGCTCTAGACGCGGGCACGGGTCGAAATGGATTCCAAAAATCGGGGCTGCTTGCGGCTTTAGACCCCCGGAAAGGAAACGTGTTGAAGACGGTGTCTACCATGGGAAACACGACAGGCATCGCAGTGGTCGACGGCAGTGTCTACTCGGCAGGGTATATCGACACCAAGTTGGTGATCAAGTATGGCGTCGGGAAGTGATGGCAGCTATTGAACGCGATGGGCCGTTTACACCACTATTTCTTGGGCTGCTGCGGCCAGTTCACCACCATGGTCAGACTCGACGAATTCTGTACCGGCGCTTGCATCATGAGGAAGCGATTGCCGTCGGGGGTGACTTCGAACAGGCCGGGGCCGACGGGCTGGGTAGGAAATAGAATCTGCGGCTTGCCCAACTCCATGCTGTCGCCGTGCGCGGTGACTTCCACCGATGCAACCCGGGAGTGGTCATCCAGGTAGAGAATTTCTTTGCCGTTGCGGCTCCATACCGGTCCGAGGCCGTCTCCGACGAGAAACTTTCCTCCGGGTTGGGGGAAGGCGACGACGTAGACCTGGCCATGTCCGGCCTCATAGGATTCGTAAGCCATCCATTTTGCATCCGGCGAAAACACCGGGAAACGGGTGTTGAACTTCTCCTTGAGGAAGGCATAGGGCTTGCGGTCACCGAACATTGGCATCACCCAAACGTCGTAGTGACCGTTCGATAAGGCTTCGTAGGCGACGTATTTTCCGTCAGACGACCAACTACTGGGGTATTTATCGATATCGTCGTGATAAAGCAATTCTTCCTGGCGAGAGCCATTTGCCGGCTTTGTGTAGAGATCGATTCTCCCGCTGCGACCGGAATCGAAAACAATAGTGTTCTCATCCGGGGACCAGACGGCATCGTCATCTCTCGATTGCGAAAAACTGAATTGCGACTTGGTGCCGCGCGCCAGGTCGTAAATGTAGATCTCCAAGTGTCCCCCGGCATCGGCGCGGGCTGCCGAGACCTTCTTTCCGTCGGGTGAGATGTGGGCATCCTGAAAGGTTCCGCTGTCAATGACGTCGCCCTTCTTGCCGGTGCGGTCGTACCACGCCAGGTCGAGAGTAGTCGCCTGTCCGCCCACGAAGACCAATTTGCCCTCGCCGGAGAGAGAGAACGCCGAAGCTCCGCGATCGTCACCGACGACTTGTTCGGCGATGGGCACAGGATTCCCGACCACCTGAAATTTCTTCTCATCGAACTTCTGGGTCATTAGATTGCCGCCGCGGACGAAAACCAGATGTCCGCTGGCGTAATGGCCACGGTAGTCCGAGCCCGCTAAGATTGTGTCCTGCTGTGAATCGAGGGCACTCAGATGAATATTTCCACGCGACCCCAGTTGGGTGTCGCGGGCAAACTGGAAAAAGATGAAGTGTCGTCCATCGGGGAGAAATGCAGGCCAGCGCTGACCGGTCAAGCTCGTGGATGGAGCTGCCTTCTCCGCGCTCATCACCGGTAACGGCGTTCCGCCGGCCGCGGGGATGCGGAGCAAGGGAGACGTGGGGTTCGGGGCGAACAGGATAGTGCCATCACCGCCCCAGGCGCCACCGCGAGGCTGAGGAGCATCGGCCAGAGTCTGCACGGCTCCGCCGCTGGCGTCAATGATCTTCAGTTTTGCCTGGGCAAAGAATCCCAGGCTGCGGCTGTCCGGCGACCAGAAGGGAAAACTGGCATCGTCGGTCCCCGCTAGCGGTTGGGCCGCGGTCGAATCCAGTGGACGCACCCAGAGTTGCGGTGTTAAGCCCGCGACGGTTGCTACAAACGCGAGTTTGGTGCCGTCGGGCGACAGCGCAACACTCAACGGTTCAAAAGCGTGTTGCTCCGGAGGAAGAATGCTTACGCGCAATGGCTTGGCGGGCATTGGAGCGCGCAACACGAAGCCAATGGCAAACGCAACGGCAACCACTGCGGCCACGCCCGCTACGGCCCACGATAGTCTGTGCGAGATCCGGCGCCTGGTCACCACCGGCGCAGGGATGCCCGCCTGCGAGCCGGCCTCGGCAATCCAATCCAGTTGCAGCTTGACGTCGTGCGCGCTCTGAATACGGTCTTCGCGCTCCTTGGCCATGCACGAGCGCACCAGTCGTTCCAGCGCAGGCGGGGTCATGGGCGCTACTCGCGAGAGCGGTGCTGGGTCAGTCGCCAGAATGGAGGCGATGACACTGGCTTGCGTCTTGCCGGCGAACGCCCGCTTGCCGGTTGTCATCTCGTAAAGCACGCAACCCAGGGCGAAAATGTCGGAGCGCGTGTCGGCTTCTGCGCCTTCAATCTGTTCTGGCGCCATGTACTGATAAGTGCCAACGATGGTGCCTTCGACGGTCAGTGGTTTGCCCGCAGTCATGGCAGTCAGGACGCTGGCGCTGGCGTTGGTTGCCTGAGCCTGCTTGGCCAGGCCGAAATCCAGCACTTTGGCTCCGGCTTTGGTCAACATAATGTTGCCGGGCTTCAGGTCGCGATGGATCACTCCCTGCTGATGGGCTTTGTCCAGTGCATCGGCGATCTGGGCCCCGTAGCGCAGAACTTCTTCGATCGGCAGCGGTCCCCGTACTAGGCGATCGGCCAGGGTTTCGCCTTCCAGGCATTCCATCACTAAGTAATCGGAGCCATCCTGCGAGCCGACGTCGTAGAGACGGCAAATGTTGGGATGAGACAGTTGTGAGATTGTGCGCGCTTCGCGGTCGAAGCGCTCCTTCAAACTGGGAGTAGAGACGAAATGCCCGGAGAGAACCTTGATGGCTACATCGCGGTCGAGGCGGGTATCGCGCGCACGGTAGACTTCACCCATCCCGCCCGCGCCGAGCGGAGAGATAATTTCGTAGGGCCCAAGTTTCTTGCCAGAGGCTATGGACATATGTGCGCGCAATTATAGCTTGATTCCGAAGGGTTCGGAGAAGCATCTGTCGAGCCGAGAGTGCGAATGCCCTGACCCGTTCATGCTGCGACAAAAGCGGTGGGATGCTTCGACTAGGCAGCCACTTCGCTTCGCGATGCTGCTGCTCGGGATGACAATCGTGCGGAACGCGTACGGCGATTAACCCAGACTGCCTGCGAAGTCTTCCCGCACGTAGTGGAAGAAGATCGAAGTCGATGTGTGTCCTTCGGGCAATGGGCCGCGGGAATGCGGCAATTGGCAGCCGCGGTAGAGCAGCGCATCGCCGATGCCCTGGAAGACTGTGACCTTCCCTGAGTCCTTGTGCAGACAGAGCGGCCAAGGAGTTGCGTTGCTCGGCTCGGGTGAGTAGTCGAGGCACAGGGTAACGCTGAATTCGCACTGCTCGCGGTCGGTGTGCTTCTTAAGGATGGCACCAGGTTGGTAAGAAGCCAGATATACGTAGGACGCTTTCAACGGTTCACCCGCGAAAGCCGCCACGGCTGTGGTTAGCTGTTGATGGAAGAAGCGGGCAACGGGGTCGTTGTCAGACACGTAACGACCAGGGCACTGGCTGTCTCCGAGGCGAAGCCTTCCGGTGCGGAGTTGGTGACGGTAAAAGCGCCGCAGGGCCGCGATGTGAAAGGGATGAAGCAGCCGGCCCACGGGAGCGTAACCCTGCGATTGAAACTTTGCTCCGGTGACGGATACAATCTTGTCCCATTGCTTTCGCCGATGCGAAGCGTAGTCGTCCATCACGAGGACATTCGCCATACATAGAATGCAGCGTGCTTGCTGCGAAAGCGTGGACGGAGCGGGGTCTCCGGGTTGGGCGCCGGAGAGCATGGCGGTGAGTTCGGGGCCCAGCCAGAAGGGTTGCAGAGCCTCGTTTGCGGGATCTCTGACCCAAACCATCCGGCCCTGCGCGGCGAAACCAGCGCGGGGACAGGCCGCCGGCAACTCTCCGTGCGGAGTGAAGAAGCAGGCGGGATTCACATAAAACGGACGATCAGAAAGACCCTCCCAGTACTCTGGCCGGAGGAGACGTTCTGGCACCAGATGGTCCGGCTGATCGTCCAGGCGGCAGTGGAAGAGCGATCGGGGAAGTTCGTTCTCCCGATCATCACTCGCGGGTGCGACTGCGAGCTGCTCAATCCATGCCAGCCAAGCTTCGTCTTTGATCTGTGAATCCATTACCTGTGGATCCATCCATTGACCGTGAAACGGCTGTCGGCAAACTGTCCGGACGGGCAATCGACCGGCGTGATTTCGTGCGAAAGACCACTGGCGAACAGGACTAGTTGGTTCTGCTCGGGGACAATGGTGCGGTAGTTGGCGGTGGGGACGTAGTTATCGTTTTCCCGTCGCGAGTCGTAGATGCGCAGCTCGCCGCCGCTGAACTGCTTGGGCTCGCGATGGAAGAAATAGACAAAAGTGATTTCTCGAGCCGCGACTGCCTCCGCGCCATTGTCGCTGTGGCAGTGGAAGAAGTCGCCGTGGTTGCTGGCGGTGGCTTGGGTCTCGATGCGGGAGATCGGGAACGGATCGCGTCCCCACTTCTGGAGAACCCGCGGCAAGTAGTTTAGGACACGATCGGTAATCATCCGTTCATGCTCGCCCAGATTCATCAGCACACGTGAACGGCGGGTCTCGTAGTCCACGGCACTTCCGTGGACGCCCGGCGAAAGCACTTCGCTGATTTCGAATTGCGGTTCTCGTTCGAGAACGTATTGCCTCAGCGTGTTGAGTTCGGTCAAGGTGAGGAACTCGTCGAGCACCGCACATTGGGCGGGCACGTAGTCGTCCGCCTCCAGCAGCGCAACCCCGCCCGTCTTCGGTTGAGAGGTTACGGTCGCGAATGAGATTGGCGGCGGGCTCGTACCTGGCGGGCGTGATCCCGGTGAAGGACTCGGTGGTGGAGTTCCAGGGGTGCTCGCGCTGATTGGCGGCGGGCTCGTACCTGGCGGACGTGTTCCCGGTGAAGGACTCGGCGGTGGAGTTCCAGGGGTGCTCGCGCTGATTGGCGGCGGGCTCGTACCTGGGGGGCGTGTTCCCGGTGAAGGACTCGGCGGCGGAGTTCCAGGCGTGCCTGCGCGAATCACCGCCACGGTTTGCTTCAGGGACGAGGCAAATTCCTGCTGGAGCAATTGCCTGGTCATGCTCTCCCCCAAGACTCCGAGGGCTCGTTCGGCGATGATTTCTCCAACGGTGCGATTGATTGCCTCGGCTAAGTCCTTGCCCGGGGCGCTGGTCTGGGTTTGTGTGCGCTGCAACAGATTGGCAAGCAGATTTCTCTCGGGCACGCTGAGAATGCGGTCGTCGCACAACAGGGTGCCGGAGAGACTGTCGATCATCTCTCGTGCTGTCATCGGACTCCTCCCGGCAGAAAAGACACTAATCCAACAACCGGGCAGTCCGGGAAGCGAAGGGGAGTTCACGCTAGCAAAGAAAAATGTGAAAGGGAAGTGCTAATTTAGATTAGATAGCGAAAATCCTGAGGAAAACAGGGTTAATTTAAAGCCCCGATTACTTTTCCGCCATCGCTCCGACCAGGGATTCGAAAATCTTGAAGCCGTCGGTACCGCCAAGCTCGGGCTCGCTCGCGCGTTCGGGATGCGGCATCATTCCAAGCACGTTTCGACCTGGGCTGCAGATGCCTGCTATGTTGTCGAGCGACCCGTTAGGATTCGCATTCAGCGTGATCTCGCCTTCCGGGCTTGAATAACGGAATACGATCTGATTGTTCCGCTGCAGTTCGTCCAGAGTGGCGTCGTCGCAAAAGTAATTGCCTTCCATGTGGCCGATGGGAATGGTCAGGACTTCGCTTTGCCGGCAGGCATGGGTGAACGGAGTGTCGGCGTTCTCAACTCTTATGTGAACCGGCTTGCAGACATACTTCAATCCCACATTGCGCATTAGGGCGCCGGGGAGCAATCCGGACTCGCACAGAATCTGAAAGCCATTACAGATCCCCAAAACCAGGCCGCCGCCCTCCGCGAACTTCTTCACGGATTCCATTACCGGAGAAAACTTGGCGATGGCCCCGGTTCGCAGATAGTCGCCATAGGCAAACCCACCGGGGACAACGATGGCGTCGCAGTTCTGGAGGTCATGCGATTCGTGCCACAGGAATGTGACCGGCTGCTTGGCTACCTGCTGGATGGTCCAGAATGCGTCGTGATCGCAGTTCGATCCGGGGAAAATGATGACGCCGAATTTCATCCGCGTTTCCTCGCTGAAAGGCTACGTTCTGAGTCTAACATGGAGGAAAAAGCCAGGCTGCCTGCGGGTTGTGGAGACAAGCAGGCAGCAAAATCACTTTACTTCGCTCAGAATGCGTCGTCCGGTATTTGCATTGGTGGCGGCGGAAGCGGTATAGCTTGCGCGCCCGGGCCTGGAGGCGGACCTCCGGGCATCACCTTCCGATAGATGAAGTGTTCGCCAGGACCACCACGCTCCTCGCGGATGGACTTGAGTTGGCGCCATTGCTCCACAGATAGCACTTTGCGCAGATCGAGATTCATCATGGTGAACTCGCGCTCCAGTTTGCCCCGGGCGGTTAGGACTTGGTCTACCTGGCTCCCCACTTGGCCTTCGTTGGGTTCATCAGCGTCGAGCAGACTCTGCAGTTTCAAGTCCTCCTTCTCCATTTCAGCGCCGTAGTCGGCCAGCTTCATCTTGTGATCGTAGAAAGTCTGATCCAGTTGCGCGATCTGGCCGTCGGTAAGCTGCAACTTTTTGGCAACATTCGAATCCTTCCACCATTTGCCCATTTCACTGCGGATCATGACCTTCCCGCCGCTTTGTCGAACAAAGATTTGATTTTGCAACGGTTCAGGTGACGGTGGCGATTGCGCCAGAACGGAAACTGAGAGTAGAGACACGAACAGGTAACAAAAGCTACCGATTTTCATTTGGTGGACGTTCATTTTGGTTCTCCTTGTAAGTGCGGTGCGACGTGGAGATTGGTCGACTGCCACTGTTGATTTCATCCGCCAGCAAGGCTGCAGGTTCCAGGGCCAGAGGAATGCCACGCTGTACAGATTGCTCGACGGCTACGAGCAATTCCTGGTCCGGATCGCTTTGGGCGCTCGATGGTCGTGGCGCGGGGCTGCTGCGCAGAAGAAACGTCGCCAGCAGAACCACCGCGAATGCGCTTGCCCACGCGGTCGCAGTCCGCATGGAGGAGCGTTGTTGCAAGGCATCGATGCGCTTCTTTATGTCCGCCTGCTGTCTTTCCCAGAAGGCATCGGGATGTTCCGTGGCGGCCCGGGACCACTCCGGCAATGCGTCGAGAGTTCGTTGCAAGTGCCGCTGATCGCTGGCGAAGATCATCTCGCCCAGTTCTTCATTGCTCAGATGGCGGGTTAACTGCATGGTTTATCCCTCACTGTTTCTCGAACTCTGGCGGTCGCGCGGAACAGGTGCGCCTTGACCGTTCCAACACTCAGCTTCAAGATCGCGGCGATTTCCGCTAACGACAGTTCTTCGGTAAATCGCAAAAGAAAGATAGTACGCTGTTGCTGCGAAAGGGAATCGACCGCAGCCCACACCGCCTCCAACTCCTCGCGTGCCAGCAAGACCCGTTCGGGAGAGGGTTGTGATCCGCGGGCTTGGCGGTTTTCACTTTCTTCAGCGTCCTCCAGACCGACGAACCTTCTCCAGAACGAAGTTCGCCGGCTCTTGCCGTAGTCTCGAGCCAGATTAACGGCGATTCGTAGAAGCCAGGTCTCGATCCGGCATTCTCCCCGGAAGGTCTCCAACTTTTTATATGCCCGGAGAAAGCACTCTTGCGTCAGTGTGTCGGCTGCATCCGCATCCCTCAGCAAAACGTACAGCACGCGGTACACTCGACGCTGGTGCAGGCGGATGATCTCGTCGAAGTTCCTGGACGAAGCGGCTTCCTTTTCCTCTTCAACTGGTGCATTCAACGCCGTCGTGAGTGCGGTTTCCACGCGCTTTCGCTTTCAGTTCTGACTGGGTGCTACGAGTATGGACGAGTTTCATGCCACGAGGTTTACACTGCGAAGAGACAGGCGGGTTCGGGAGCAGCTTCATAGCTGGATAACCGCGGCATCAAAGACGAGATGAGTCTGGGCGAACATTTTCGAATTACCGGTGGTGCGCTCAAGAACTGGTTGATCGCTCAGATGCAGGACTCGCTCGCGGTCGGAGTGTTGTGGCTTATCGGCCTGTATGTGCTGAGAGTGCCATGGGCGCCGCTGTGGGCGCTGCTGGCTGCATCCTTGCAAGTGGTCCCGCATTTGGGGCCGGTGCTGGGACTGATCGGCCCCGTCCTGGCTGCGGCTTTCCGCTGGGGGGATTGGGAGCATCCTCTCTACGTTCTGATGCTTTATGCCGTGATCGTAGTGGTGGATGGCTTTTTCTTGCAGCCCTATATCATGAAGCGTGTGGCCAGGGTGCCGATTTGGGCTTCGCTGTTCACCCCGATCGTACTGGGTATTCTGATTCCGTTCTGGGGAGTGCTGCTCGCGCCGCCGTTGCTGGCAGTCGTGTACGCCTACAAAGCGTGGCACGAGAAGCAGAAGCTGCCGGCGGAGCGTAGCTTTTAGGTTGGTTCTTAAGGTAGTTACAGGCAAAATATTCTAAACATTGGGGTTAGGGGATGGCTTGCTGGCACAATTCTCGTTTGAACCTTGAGATTATCAAAGAGCCAAAATTATCTTCTAGATAATCTAGACGTTGTTATGTTATCGGCATTGCAGGCTTTAGATCAAGGGAAAAGGTGGAAGTCGGAACCCGGTTCCAAATTGGGAAATCTCCCCCCATTTCCATCAGTCCTCCAGCGTGTAAATCCATACCTCTGCCTTGCGATCTGCGCGGGCGGGGACTGCAAGGTACAAGCGGTCGAAGCCCTTCTTGCCAATCCTTCCCGCATATCCCGCGGTGCGTGCACCCAAGGCGGTCGAAATTTTGGCGATCGGAACATAATGATCGGCGTCCTTTTGTTGAAACACGCTGATGTATCCTTCCCCTCCCGGGATGTAGATGCGTCGGCGTTCGGCGTCAAAGTACAAATCGTCGGCGTCCTGCACGCAGGGCAGTGCGGCGACCATCTGGCCTGAGTTGGTGTCGAACACCGCGAGGCGTGCTGGCGTTCGGGTCGCGGCGAAGAGCCTATGATCCGCTTCATCGAGAGCCATAGGGAAATTTCCTCCCAGCGTTAGCGGCCACTTTGACACCGTGTGGCTCTTTCGATTTACAACAGCGATCTGCTTCGAGTCGGGCAGGTTCACAAAAATGTTGGGACCCGACGTTTCCAGTTGGAAGGATTCGGGATGGGCACCGACCTTGAATTCCTGCTGACGCTGATTCGTGGTCGCGTCAATCGCGGCGATAGCCGCTGAGTCGCCATCTCCGTAACCGAGATAGACGAGCTTGCTGGCAGGATCGTAGCGAAGGTTATCGGCATCGTCGCGAAAGTCGATGGTCGTGATGAGAGCAAAGGAAGTCCCGTCGAATATGTAAAGTTTGCCTTTGGCACTGGCCACAAAAAGCTTGTTGGTTTCGGACGAATAGACTACGCCCTGAGGAGTGGGCAGTCCCGTGATGCTGTGGATGACTCTCTGTGCGCTGAGATCGATAACCTCTTCGCTATCGTTGCCCAGAGCAGAAACGAACAACCGATTCCTAGCGTCGAAACCGAAATGATCGATGCGCCCCTGCACATTCGGGAGTGGAATGGCACCGGTAAGTGTCAGCGGGGCGGAAGTTGCGGAAGCGGAGTTTTGCTGGCCGATCCCTCGAGTTCCCAAATAGATCGTTAGGAACAGCGTTAAAAAAACTCCGCAAATTCGCTTCACGTATGGCTTCTCCTTAACGCCTTCGCTTGATGCCCAAAAGCATTATTCTAGTCACGAACAGGGGTAAACGGGCAAAGCTTAGTGGGAAGATTTCCACGCTTTGATAGCGACATTTGTTCGGGTTTTCAGGAAGTCTTAAGGTTGGATTGGCGAGCATGGTCGGCGAGCAAGAAAGCAATCGACAGCCTATGAAACATTGGAAGAACTTTCTTCTCTTACTTTTGGGGGTCGCAATTCTCGCGCTCGTCAGTGTAATGCTGTTGATCCGACGCGGTTTCAGAGCTACATCGGAACCATCGGCTTTCGAGGCGGTACTGGCCAGGACCGTGAGAAATGTTGCGATTCCGCGTCGCGAGCGCAACCAGAAGAATCCGATCCAGGCCAACTCGAAGAACTTGAAGGAAGCTCGTGAACATTTCATGGCCCGTTGCTCAATTTGCCACGGTTTCGACGGCAGAGGGCGGACGCAAATGGCCCGTAGCCTTTACCCGCGAGTGCCTGATCTGTTTTCGCCTCAAACCCAGAGCCTGACGGATGGCGAAATTCATTACATCATCGCGAATGGAGTTCAGCTGACCGGAATGCCAGCGTGGAGCAGTCCGCATCAAGAGGCAGAAGACGATAGTTGGAAACTCGTTCTTTTCATCCGCGATGTACGACCGCTGAGCGGCGACGAGAAGTCACAAGAAGTCCAGACTTCGGACACGGCGCACTATGTTGGCTCGAAGACCTGCCAGAAATGCCACGAGCAAATCTACGAACACTGGCGAAAGACACCGATGGCGAACGTCGTTCGTGATCCTAGGGAGCATCCTGACGCCATTATTCCTGACCTTGCTACCAATTCTATTGCCAGGTTTTCGAAGGACGATGTCGCGGTGGTTTACGGCAGCGTTTGGAAGCAGCGTTATTTCACGAAGAAGGGCGACGATTATTTTCCTGAGCCCGCGCAGTGGGATGTTACGCATCGTGTCTGGCGCCCATATTTTGTCGCCAAGGGTACGGACTGGTGGGAGCAGTTTTATCCTCCGGATAATATGCAGAGGCCCACGGGGCCGACGTGTGATGGATGCCACTCAGTGGACTACAACATCCGCACGAAACAGGTGGCGGAGTGGAACGTGGGATGCGAAAAGTGCCACGGTCCGGGGAGCGAGCACGTCGAACATCCCGCTCGGGGAAACATCCTGAATCCGGCACACATGGACTATGTCGCAGCCAGCGACACCTGTATTCAGTGTCATTCGCAAGGACGCCCTCTGACAATTCCCATCGAAGGCAAGTATTACGACTGGCCCGTGGGGTATCGGGTGGGACTAAGGCTACAGGACTTCTGGAAATTGGAAGAGCATACGCTTGGAGTGGCGAGTTTCAACTATTTCCCCGAGGGCACAGCGCACAAGAATCGGATGCAAGGCAACGACTTCGTGCAAAGTGTGATGTATCGGCGTGGGGTCACATGCTTCAGTTGCCACGCCGTGCACGGCACCACTAATTATGCTCAACTAATAAAACCTGCCGACAAGATTTGTTTGGACTGCCACGGTCCCTTGTCGGCCAACGGACCTCGCACCGCGACGCTTGAAGAGCATACACATCACAAAGACGGCAGCGCAGGAAGCCAATGCGTCGCATGCCACATGCCGCAGATCGAGGCAACGATCGCGGACGTTAAGGTCCACGCCCACACTTTCAGGTTTATAACGCCCGAGATGACGGAGAAGTACGGGATCCCTAACCCGTGCACTTCATGTCATACCGATAAATCGACTTCATGGGCAACCGAGGCGTTGCGTCAATGGCCGGAGAGCTCTCCTTGGAGGGTGGAATAACCTGAGGCTCACATGTTGAAAACGCGAGATGTGGGGCAGCCGCACTTAGGTTTTTAGCGCTGTAGATGCTCAAGATGGGCTAGAATTGCGGCGTCGGTGGTAGGAGTGCCCTCGGTCCTCTTCGGCCGCGCAAAGGAGCAACGACATGCATTTGGTCACCGAGAATCTTCCGGAGGCAATCCGGAGTACGAAACAACAGCTTCGCGCAGCGTTGCCCGAGTACAAAGCGATCTTCCGCGAGGTTGAGGCGGACATGCGTCGACGGGTGGAAGAAATCGTCACCGAGCGTGAATCCGGACACGACGTTATTCCCATTGTCCAGTACGCGGATGTCGCGTCTGGGAAAGTCCCTGCGGAATTGATGGGGAAGATCAAGGCGCGCGGAGCTTGCGTCGTGCGGGAGACATTCAGCAAGGAACAGGCCACCGCCTGGGATGATGAGATTGCGGCGTATGTCGAACGGAACAACCTGGACGCAAAGCTTGCGAATCGCGCCGAGGACAAGTACTTTGGCACGCTGGCGGCGGCGAAGCCTCAGATTTACGGAATCTACTGGTCGCGTCCCCAGGTTGAGGCGCGGCAGTCGGAATCATTAACTAAGGCTCGTGTGTTTCTGAACAATCTGTGGCAGGCGGAGGGCGAAGGAGTTCGTCACATCAATCCGAATGAGTCTCCGGCGTATGCCGATCGCATCCGCCGCCGGTCGCCGGGTTCGGCCTCGCTCGGTCTTTCGCCGCATGTGGATGGTGGCTCGGTCGAGCGTTGGCTCGATGAAAATTACCGGAAAGTTTACCGGCACGTCTTCGCAGGAAACTGGCGGAAGTACAGCGCCTTCGATGCGGCCTATCGTCCGGAGGTGCGCGAAGTGCCCTCGCCCGCGGTGTGCTCGATGTTCCGCACCTACCAGGGATGGACGGCGCTCACGCGCCAGGGCAAGGGCGATGGAACCCTGCAGCTGATTCCGATTGCCGAATCGATGGTCTACGTTCTGCTGCGCGCTATACAGGATGACGTGCCCGAAGATGACCTTTGTGGCGCCCAGCCGGGGCGAGCGCTTTCGATCAGCGATCGGTATCACGGACTGCTGCTGAACGCGGTCTCGTCGATCCCGCTGATGGAGCCTGGAGACGCGGTCTTCTGGCACTGCGATGTGGTTCACGCCGTCGAAAACGAACATCGCGGAACCGGCTATAGCAATGTGATGTACATCGGATCGGCCCCCGGCTGTCCGAAGAACAGTGCGTACCTCGAAAGGCAAGCGCTGACATTCCTAGCCGGGAAGACGCCGCCTGATTTTCCTGCTGATAATTTCGAGGTCGATTTCGCAGGCCGCGGCACCGTCGCGGATCTGACCGAACTGGGCCGTTCACAACTTGGAATTACGGACGAGCTCTACAAGAGCAGTCCACCTGGAACTGCTGCCTGATCGATGGACGGTAGACACAAGGTCCCTCGGCCTCGCGTGAGCGTGCTTCGCGCGATCACGCAAGCGCTCGGGATGAAAGTTCTCAGTTGGAAGTTTTCCGTGAACTCTAGCGCACCCCTCACTCTGGAATACCGCTACTTCGAAACAATGGATCGGACGATGCTCCGTGCTATACTTTTAAGTCGCCTGCGGTTGTTTTCGAGGCAAAACCCGAGGGTAATTCTGTGATCTCCTCTACGGGCGTGTCCTTTACAGTTAGAATCAGCGTAATCAAGATCAGCGCAATCGAAGTTTATTGAATACGAGGTATTGCCATGTCTGGGCACTCTAAATGGGCCACAATTAAGCATAAAAAGGGCGCGCTCGACGCCAAGCGCGGCAAGATTTTCACCCGCTTGATCAAGGAAATTTCGATTGCCGCCAAGAATGGCGGCGGAGATCCTGACGCCAACCCGCGTTTGCGCGGCGCGATTCTCGCCGCCAAGGCGGAGAACATGCCGCAGGACAACATCAAGCGGGCGATCCAGCGAGGCACCGGGGAGTTGCCGGGCGCGACTTACGAAGAGTTCTCCCTCGAAGGCTACGGCCCGGGTGGCGTGGCGATTCTGCTCGATATCAACACTGACAATCGCAATCGCACGGTCAGCGAGATTCGCCACGTGTTTGGCAAGAACGGTGGCAACATGGCCGACGCTGGGGCGGTCTCCTACATGTTCCATAAGAAGGGTGAAGTCATCGTTCCGAAGTCGGCGATTAAAGAAGACGACTTGATGGCTGTGGTACTGGATGCCGGCGCCGAGGACCTGCGCGACGATGGCGAGAACTGGGAAGTGCTGTCCGAGCCGTCGGCTTACGAAGCGGTTCTGGAAGCGGTGAAGAAGGCCGGCATTGAGCCAACATCTTCAAGCGTGACTATGATTCCGCAAAACTACATCAAGCTCGAAGGGCCGGCGGCGAGCACCATGATCCGGTTGATGGAGGCGTTCGAAGAGCACGACGACGTGCAGAACGTTCACTCCAACTTCGATATCGATCAGAAGTTGCTGGAAGAAGTTGCCGGCTAGAGGCCTTCGATCCTGGAAATAAAGCAACCCATTCTGGTGACCGGAGGAGCCGGTTTTATTGGCTCCAACTTCGTCTTGCAGTGGCTTGCGGCCGAAGCTGCTCCGGTGGTGAATCTTGACAAGCTTACCTATGCCGGGAATCTCGGCAATCTGAAAACGATTTCTGCCGATGCGCGGTACACCTTCATACATGGAGACATCGCTGACCGAAAACTGGTGAGCGAACTTTTGGGGCGCAGCCGTCCGCGCGCCATTGTGCACTTCGCGGCCGAGAGTCATGTGGACCGTTCCATTCATGGGCCGGATGATTTCGTGCGCACCAATGTGAATGGCACGTTTAGCCTGCTGGAGGAAGCGCGAGCTTATTGGACGGAACTCGAGCAAGAAGAAAGGGGAAGGTTTCGCTTTCTTCATGTTTCGACCGACGAGGTCTACGGATCGCTCGGGCCCAGGGACGCGGCATTCTCCGAGACAACTTCCTACGCTCCCAATAGCCCGTACTCGGCCACCAAAGCGGCGTCTGACCACCTGGTGCGCGCCTATCATCACACCTACGGGATGCCCGTTCTCACCACGAACTGCTCGAACAATTACGGGCCGTATCAGTTTCCTGAGAAACTGATTCCGTTGACTATTCTGAATGCGATGAATGGCAAGGCGATCCCGGTCTATGGCGATGGGCAGAATGTCCGCGACTGGTTGTTCGTGGCGGATCACTGCGATGCGATCCGCACGGTTCTGGCTCGCGGCCAAGTTGGCGAAACCTATAATGTGGGCGGACGCAATGAGAAGCCGAACCTTGAGATCGTGCACGCGATCTGCACGATTCTCGACGAGCTGCGGCCCGCTGATCCTGTCGTCCCGCACAAAAAGCTGATTACGTATGTCCAGGATCGGCCCGGCCATGACCGGCGTTATGCCATGGATACGCGCAAGATTGAGCGCGACCTGGGTTGGAAGCCGAGGGAGACGTTTGAAAGCGGGATCCGCAAGACGGTGGAGTGGTATCTGGCGAACGAGGCATGGATTCGTGAAGTGACGAGCGGGCATTATCGCGAGTGGATTGCGACGCAATATTCGGTCTGATTCCGGAGGCGGCGCTGGTTCGCGGTAGAAATTCCCTGTAAGAGCACAGGTTAAAGCGGGCTTGTTGGGATCCCTCACTTCGTTCGGCATGACAGCGTGAGGTTGAGGGATCAGGAACGTACGACGAATGCCAACTCACAATTCCAAGTCTCACTACAAGGGCATCATTTTGGCGGGCGGATCGGGCACGCGGCTTTATCCCGTGACTCACGCGGTGTGCAAGAGTCTGCTGCCGATTTATGACAAGCCCATGATCTATTACCCGCTGTCCACGCTGATGTTGGCGGGGATACGGGACATCTTGCTAATCTCCACGCCGGAAGACGTACCGCGGTTCCAGCAGTTTCTGGGTGATGGATCGCGCTTCGGTCTAAACTTTCAATACGTGGTGCAGCCGCGGCCGGAGGGCATTGCGCAGGCGTTCCTGGTGGGCAAGGAGTTTATCGGTTCTTCCTGTTGCGCTCTAGTTCTGGGCGACAACATTTTCTATGGGCACGATCTGGTGAAGTGCGTTCAGGAAGCAGCGGACAAGACTGTGGGCGCGCGGGTGTTTGCTTATCCGGTGCAGGATCCTGAACGTTATGGAGTGGTTGAGTTCGACTCCGAAGGCAAAGCGCTGAGCCTGGAGGAAAAGCCGAGAGTTCCGAAGTCACGTTACGCTGTGACTGGACTCTATTTTTATGACAGCCAGGTGGTCGACGTCGCCAAGTCGCTGAAGCCGTCTGCCCGTGGCGAACTGGAAATCACCGACGTGAACAAGCAGTACATGAAACAGAAGCAATTGGACGTCGTGGTGATGGGTCGAGGCATGGCATGGCTCGACACGGGAACGCACGAGTCCATGCTGGAGGCGTCTTTATTTATTCAGACCATCGAAACTCGGCAGGGATTAATGGTTGCGTGTCCAGAGGAAATTGCTTACCGTCTCGGATACATCGGAGCCGCGCAACTGGAGGCGACGGCATCTCTGATGAAGAATAATCGGTACGGCGCGTACCTGCTGCAATTGCTGACAGAAAAAGTGTTCTGAGGGTCGGGCGCGCTACGGAATCGCGGCGGTCGCCTGGTTCGAATACGCACTCTCCACGTTGCTCGAATCAATCGCTGTGGTTACGTAATCGTAGGTCGTCCCGCTCTGGACAGAGCTGTCTGTATAGCTGGTGGTCGCGCTTACCGATGGATTGATCTTTGCGTAAGAGCCGCCCGATGGGCGGCGGTAGACGTTGTAGCCGATCACTTGCGAGCTGCTTGGGTTCCAAGAAAGCGCAACGCTGTGCCCAGACTGTTGTTGCTGTGTTCCGCTCCCTGTCAAAGTTTCGGTGGTGGGGGTGTTCGTCGCGTCGCTCACGAATGCGACACTGCCCGGTGCACTTCCGGGAGCCTGCGGATCGAAAGTGACGCTGAAGGGAACGCTCTGTCCGGCTGGCACTGTAACCGGAAAGGTGATGCCGCTGAGCGCATATCCCTGACCGTTCCATGCTGCGGAGGAGACCGTAATGTCGCTAGTCCCAGCCGTCAAAGTACCCTTCTGGGCCGATTTGCTGCCTACGGCCACGCTCCCAAAACTCATCGTTGTGGGCGCAACCGAAAGCTGGCCGGGTCCTGCGTTGACCGTTGTAGACTGTTTCGAAGCGGAGGAAACGCCCTGGCAGCCGACCAGCGCGAAGATCGCTGGCACTGCCAGCAGGCATCCTAGAAGGCTCAATCGAACTGAAGCGAATCTTCTCTGCACAACACAATTATCCGAGCATAAGTCGCGGTCGGTCTAGAGGCCCCACAGCCCTGACCAACGGCAGATTCCGCCTGCTACTTTGGTAACGGCGGCGCTTGCGGCCTTGTAGTTCGGCTCTGGTTACCGCGTTTCCGAGTAGGGAACGTAACCATGTGCCTTCGTGCGCAGGCGATATAGAGAAGTGGTCGCTGTTATGTACAGTGTACCGTAATCGTCGTCTCCCCAGGCCAGATTTGCGGGCTGCTCCGGCATCACGATTGTGCCCAGCTTATTGCCTTTAGCATCCCACAGCCAGATGCCCTTTGGCCCTGTCACAAACAGATTGCCGTTCTTGTCGACTTTCATGCCGTCGGGCACGCCGTCATCTTTTTCGCCGGGCTCCTCGGCGAACACGCGTCCGTTTGTGAGCGTGCCGTCGGCGACAACGTCGTACACCCGAATGTTTCTCTTCTCGCTGTCGTCGACATAAAAATGCTTGCCGTCGGGAGAAAAGGCCAAACCATTGGGCTGCGCCAGATCCTTGGTAACCAGCCTTACGTTACCGCTGGCATCGAGGCGGTAGACACCCTGGAACGGGATCTCCTGTTTTTCGCCGGCAACTAGGTCCAGCGTGGGATCGGTGAAATAGAGTGCTCCGTCCGGACCGAGGACTACGTCGTTGGGACTGTTGAATTTTTTGCCCTGGTAGCGATCGGCAAGAATCTTGTATTTTCCGTCGGGCGTCACTTCAATGATGGCGCGCAAAACACTCGCGCAGTCGATCAGGCGATGCTGGTGGTCGAAGGTGTTGCCATCGGGGTCGCCGAGCGAGATTACTTCTTCTTTCTTACCATCGGGATGAACGCGAAAGATCTTGTTCAGCGTTTCGTCGCTTACATACAGGAATCCTTTTTGATCCCAAACCGGTCCTTCGGTGAATCCGAAACCGGTTGCCACAGTGTTGAGTTGCGCGTTGTGATCTACGATGCTCCAGAAATCGGGCGATGCGGCTTGCAGTTGAAACTCTCGCGCGGGGTGGGCGGCACTTTGCGGGTGAAATGCGATCAGGAGTACAGCTGCGAGGATGAAGCCGCACGCGATAGTCACTTTCTGGTTCACGAATGCATCCCTTCTACTGCGTCAGACTGGCTATTACTCTTCGTCCTTTGCGAGTGCTGGTTCGCTCTTTCTTGCGGAACTTATGAGATAGCTAACCAGGTCATCCAAATCTCGAGCGCTGAGCCTAGCAGCATAGTCAACGGGCATGAGTGGTTCATATTCCATGCGCTCTATATCGGACTTAAGGAAGAAATGGAATGTTCCGTCGAGCGACTGCAGCTGTAAAGAAAAATTATCTTCGTTGCGGATTCTGCCCGTATAGTGTTGACCCGTCCGAAGGACGACCACTGCGCTTTGTGCCTGCCGATCCGAAGCCGGCTGCGTGATCGCGCTTCGAATCTCCGGGACCGAATGGGTACTCCCGTAGCCGGACAAATCGGAAGCAATAAATCCGCCGTTGCCCGCAACCATGTGGCAGGAGGAACAGCGGGCATCCCCGTAGAACAAGGTCTTCCCGTGCGCGGGATTGCCGGGCAGGGCGGAAGTTTTGTTGATCCCCTGGAGACTACGCAGATAAGCCACGACTGCTTTGACATCGGAGTTTGCCAGCGAATGGAAAGCTGGCATTCCAGTTCCGGGGACACCTTCCTGAACGATGCGCGTCAGCTGAGCATCCGAAAGCCGCTGCACATCGCGATTCTGAGCGATGTTTGGAGCGCGCTCACCACCTCGACCGTCCAACCCGTGACACCCGGCGCAGCTGGAAGCAAATATCTTCTGCCCTTCACTATTCGCTGAATTGAGTTTCGGTTTTGGGCGCGAGGATTGCGGCGCCACTGATTGCTGAGCAAAGCAGATACTGGTCGCGAAAAGGAACAGAAACAATCTCTTGTGAATGTGACTGCTCCTTTTTCAAGTACCCCGCGGAAGGCTTTTGCTTTCGCGGATCGCAACTGACCTGGGCCTGGAATCCTAGAAAAGGAATTTCGCTGCCACCTGCATAATGCGGGGGTCGCGCGCACTGGTGACCACTCCAAACGTGGAGTTGATCTCGCCCGTGGGATTTTGGAACTGCGCATGGTTGAAAACGTTGAATCCCTCAAAGCGCAACTGCAGTTCCTTGGATTCGGTGATTTTGGTGGTCTTCAGCAGGGCGATATTCCAGTTATTGAGGCCAGGGCCATGGAAGAAACGCCGCGAAGAATTCCCGAATTGTCCAAGCTGTTCGTTGCTGAAGAGAGATGTATTGAAATAAGTTCCACCCTTTCGCGGATTGGTAGTCTGCAGGACGTGTCCGCCGGCAAAATTCGGAACGTCAACCGGGATGGCATTGGCGCCGATCAGCGAGTTGTCATCATTCTCCGACAGCGTAATCGGCAGTCCGGTAGCGAAGTTCGTGACCCCGGACAAACTCCATCCGCCAACCACCTTCTTAGCCCAGCCCGCGGTGACGTACTTGTCGAACGGCATCAGCCAGTTGTAGCTGAATACGAAATTGTGCATCACGTCGAAATTGCATAGGGAAATACTAAGGGCTGGATTGAACGGATTGGTGGAATCCTGCAGGCCGGATGCGTTGTCCATGCACTTGCTGTACGTATAACCAGCGAGAAAGCTCAGCGAACCGCTGGTGTGACTAAGGCTGGCCTGGAACGAGTTGTAATGCGAGTTAGCGACCGTGGAAACGAAGGGATTGGTGTCAAAGAGCGGACCCAGCGGCCGCACGGCTGGAATGACCTGCCCGGAAGCAGTGACCCATGGAGTGCTGGTCCCGATACTCTGGCCATTGACGACATTCACCGTGAACGGCGGAGTCTCGCCGAATGGGCCGCACGGCCCGGCGCTGTTCGGCGCGAGATTAGCCGGATTATTCAAGAACAAACACGCGGCCTGGTTGGCGGGGTTAGCCTCGATGGATGTAACCAAGCGGTGGCCCTCGTTTCCCACATAGCTGGCGGTTAGCACAGTGTTCGCCCCGAACTGGCGCTGGATGGAAAGCTCGTAGTCCTCGGAGTAAGGCAGCTTGTTCCGGTGATCGAAAGAGAAGTCGTAGGAGAGAGGCTCGACTTGCGCCCAGGGGAAAGTGGTATCAGGATTCGACGGTGAAACATTGGTCGGAGGATATGGGAATGGAAAGCGCTGTCCGACACTGGTCAGAGTGGAACGGGTCAGATAAGGCGCCTCGAGTAGCGGCGGATTGGCGCTGCCGTAGTAGAGTCCATAAGGCGGATCGCCGACTTCGAGGAATTGCGAGAGATCTTCCACCGAGGTGTAATACATACCAAAGCCCGCTCGAATACTGGTTTTAGCGTCCGGGGAATAGGCGAAACCGAGACGAGGAGAAAAGTTATGCCACTGAGTGGGCGCCAGAGTGCGAGGAACACCCGGATCGCCCGCAACCACATAGCCTTGAGGCGCGCCGGGGAACTTTACAGACTGCTGGCCTGGAATGATCGTCTCGATTTTGTTTTGTGTGTCATACCACGGCATGCTGGCTTCCCAGCGCAGGCCATAATTTAAGACCAGGTTGGGGGTGGCGCGCCAGCTGTCCTGCGCAAATAATCCGTAGTACTTAGAGCGGGAGTCTAGGATTTGCTGGCTGGCTTGCGTCAGGCTATTGGGAGCGCCGATGAGAAAATCGGCAAAGTCGATACCGGTTTCGTTGCCTGTAAATGAGTATTGGCCGTTTTCTGCCGCGAAATTTCGTTCGTTAATCTGGTCGTAATGGAATTGCCCGCCAAATTTCAGCGAATGTCTTCCGATCACCTTGGAAAAGTTGTCCAGCCATTGAAATGAATTGTTGTATTGCCGGGTGGTGACTTCAGGAACTCCCACGAGGAAATTATTGAACACGAAGGTGGGCACGCCTTCCAAGGATGGCTGGATCGGACTGATCCCTCCGGTGGTGGCATTCCACGGTGTGACGAAACCCAGATTCGCCAAGGTGTAATTTGATCCGACCCCGCCTTGTGGGGTTGCAAGCTGGAGAACGTTGCGCACGTAACTGAAGCGGAATTCGTTGACTGCGTAAGATCCAATGTTCTTGGTGTCACCCAGGTTGATCAGTTGGGCGCGACCGGTGGTGTTGGCGCTGTAGGCGAAAGTAGAAGCCGGAACCGCGTTGCCGACCCCGGAATTGGGAGCGGGATCGTCTAAAGTGTAGTTATCCAGAAAGTAGTACGCAAACAGGTTACCGAATCGCGTGTTCTGGTCGACACGAACGCCACCCTTGTTGTTGTTTAGAGTTTGCGCATACTGGGAGGATTCGAAGAAGTTGTTAGGCGCGTTCGGTTGCGGTATAAGTCCGAGTTTCAGCACGTTCACTGCAACGGGGGACCAGGCGTTCTGGGGGATGACCGCGCCCGGAAATACGCAATTCGCACTGGTGCAACCCGGCATGTAATAGGGCTCTTGGTCGGTGACTGTATAGCCCAGCCGGTTGGAGAGCAGGCTGGCAAAACCTGGCCCGTTGACGACACCGGTTAGGGAACTGGCTGAGTCCAGGAAATTTCCACCGAAGTTTGCCACCGACGGCATCTGCGTGTTCACCGTTGGAGCCTGGGTCCGACGAGTGCCCTGGTAGTCAACGAAAAAGAACGTCTTGTCTTTCCGGATTGGCCCGCCGAACGTCCCTCCGAACTGGTTTTGCCGAAACACCGGTGTTTTGTCCGTCGGCAAGGAATAGTAGTTTTTTGCATCCAGGGCGGTGTTGCGCAGAAATTCAAAGCCGCTTCCGTGGAAAGAGTTGGTGCCAGACTTCGTGACGACGTTGATCTGGCCGCCGCTGTAGTTTCCATATTCAGCGTCGAAGTTATTGGTAATAATGCGAAATTCCGCAATGGAATCCAGGTTAGGAATAATTGCGGTGCCGTTGTTCTTGCCTTCCTCAACGTTGGAACCGTTGACCATGAAGCCGTTGGCCGCTTCGCGCTGCCCGTTGACCGACTGGTTGCCGGCGTTCAGGCCGCCGTCGACCGGGCGGTCACCGATGCCCCCAGTTCCGGTGTCAGTGGCATTGTAGGGAGAAACGCCTGGCTGAAGCGCCAACAGGTCAGTGTAGGCTCTGCCGTTCAGGGGAACCGCGGTCATGGTCTTCCCCGTGATTACTTCGCCCATCTGCGTGCTTTCCGCTTCCACGTGGACGGCGTCAGTTCGGACCTCGATCTTCTCGTTGATGGTGCCTACCGAAAGAGTTGCGTCGACCCGGAGGGCGGAGTTGGCGTTGATCACCAGCCCGGTCTCGGTATAGGTCTTGAATCCAATCTGACTTACCTGCAAGTCATAGGTGCCGACCGGAAGGGCGGGAAGGCTGTAAAAACCCTTGGCATCGGTGGTGACCGTGGTTTGGACTCCGGTTTGCGTGTCCGTTGCTATTACTTTGGCCCCCGCAATTACAGCACCGGTCGAATCGGTCACGAGGCCTGAAATGCTGCCGGCGATGCTGGCCCAGGTGACTCCGATTGCCAGAAATAAGAACAGATACAGTAACAAGCTAGCGCGCTGACGATTACGCATGACCCGACCTCCTGCCAGACGAATGCACGGCCAGACCCAACCTCTCTCATCTGGTGAAAATGATTCTTGAAGTTGTGAAAGCATTTTTTTGTTGTCTGACAGGACGGTTTATCTCAATTGTGGTGGGAAGTCAATAACTTCTTGCACGAATTAAAACGTTTTACAAGCGGGAACTCCCCAATTCCAAAAAGTGGAGGCCAATAAGAGTAAACACGTCGCTGATCCTGCGAACGCCACGCTTACTTCTGCTTCACTGCGATAGCGGATATTTCAATACGAGCGTTGTTGACTAGGGCCGCTGCCTGAATGGTCGCCCGCGCCGGTTTCGGATCGGGCAGGAAGCTCTTGTAAACCTGGTTCATGTCGCCAAATTCGTGAATGTCCGCCAGATAGACGGTTACGGAAACGATGTCCTTCAAATCGAAGCCGGCAGCCTTAACCACTCTCTGGACGTTCTCCAGTGCTGCCTTGGTCTCGGCGGCAATGCCTCCTGCGACTAACTTGTCAGAGTCATCAGCCCCTTCCTGACCAGCGATGTAAAGAGTGTTCCCGGCGACCACTCCATCACTGTAGGGTAAACCTCTCGCATTCGATAAATTCACCGTGTGGTGTTCCTGAGCGTGACCCAGTTGGCTGGAGAAAATTGTCAGGCCGATCGCCAGAGCAAAGATGGAAAAGCGCACAGCTGCATTCAGTGGTTTCATGGTTTCCTTTCTCGAACGGCTCTGCATTGGCTCTTCCACGAGACGAAAAACAGTGTTAGAGTCCGCGGACATATATACAACAGGGAGGCCTTGATGGACAAACTCACTCGCTCTGCGAAATCGCGCAAGAAGACAGGAGTTTTGCTTGCAGTGTGTATTCTCTGTGCGCTGGCCAGCCGGGGGCGGCTTGTGCGCGCACAGTCAACGCCGCCTGCGTCTGAAAGTGCGTTAATTGCTGATTTTCGGCGGGTTGAAGTGGCTTCGGTCTCGGATGCTCTGGAACAGCTTACCGGCAAACGGATGTATATGAGTCATCGAATGCAGCCGATCTTCACCGCAAAGTTCGCTGGCTACGCGCGAACCGTGCAGCTCAAGAAAGACGAAGGCAACAAAGATCCGTCCGCGCTGAACGGAATGCTGGCGGCAATTGATCAAGGCTCTACCGATTCCGTCTATGTCATGGCAGTCGAAGACGGCGCCGACATTGCAGGCATGGGCGGGTTGATGGGGACAGCCATGGCAGCGCGCGGCTATGCGGGGGCCGTGATCGACGGTGGTGTACGCGACGTGGCTTATTTGCGGAAAATAGGATTCCCGGTGTTTGCCACAGGCATCGTTCCCTCGACCTCGGTAGGACACTACCGTTTTGCGGGCGGGCAAATTCCGGTCACTTGCGATGGGGTCACGGTCAATCCAGGAGACATCGTTTCAGCGGACAGTGACGGGGTCGTGGTGGTTCCGGCAAGCAAAGCGCCGGAAGTGTTGAAGCTTGCCCAGCAACTGGATTTCAAAGAGCACTCGATGTACCCGCAGATTGAGCAAATGAAATCGATCGAGGAGGCGGTGAAGAAGTCCGGCAGGTTGTGATACGGCAGTTGCACTATTGCAGAAAATCGATTTTCATCAGATAATTCGGACTTTCATTTTTGCGCTGCAGAAAAAAACATGGCTGACGTCTCGGGACGAAGCTACAACATTACGGCGTTGCAACGCGGCTTGCACCTTCTCCATCTATTCAGCGAATCGCCACGCGGACTCACTGCGAAGCAAGTCGCGAGTCTTTCCCGCCTTCCTGTCAGCACAGTACACCGCTTCCTGGTGAACCTGCATCGCGCGGGATTCTTGAACTGTGCTGGAGACGGGGTTTACCACCTGGGAATTGCCTGCTTCGCGATCGGGCAGGCCGCTCTTGGCCAACTCGATATTCGCCGGCTCAGTCTGCCATATCTTCAGGAACTGAATCATCAAACGCGTGAAACCATCCACCTGACGGTGCGGCACGGGCTGTCCGCGGTTTATGTCGAGAAACTCGATTCGCCGGAGCAACTGCGCATTTATTCGCGGATCGGGGCCGGGGTTCCTTTGTATTGCACAGCTGTCGGCAAGGTCATGTTGGCCTATATGCCAAAAGATGAGCAGGACAATGTTCTTCGCCAGCTTGAACTCAAGCGCCTGACTCCGAATACTGTTGGGAGCCTGCAAGAGCTGCAGACAGAGCTGTACCGGGTCCGGAAGAACGGATACGCCTGCGATATGGAGGAACACGAGCTCCACATTCGGTGCGTCGCCGCGCCGATCTGGGATCACACCTGCGGCGTGTCCGCGAGCCTGAGCCTCACTGCACCCATGGTGCGAATGCCCGTCAGCCGGTTGCGGCAGCTCGCGCCCTTGGTGCAAGAAGCTGGGCTCCGAATTTCAATGGAGTTGGGATATCCGAAAAACGGCAAATCGGCGAACCAGTTGCCGGTGCGGAAAGGCGAAATTGCGGAGGCGCGAGTTGCGAACCGAGTTTCTTGACTCGACGCTCGTGCGCCTAGCGCGAATCGTCATCCGAATTGCGGTTACGTTCATGAGCGTCGGATGGCTTGTAACGCCGAGTTTGGCCTGGTCAGCTTCGACACCTGCGCACGCGCCTTGTCGAGTGCAGTCCACAACGTTCGAGGGATGGAAGGCGGAAGAGCTTGGCAACGATTGGGTGCGTCTGACAATCGTGCCGCAACTTGGCGGCAGGCTCATGCAGGTAACGTTCAATGGCCATGACTACCTGTTCGTCAATCCCAAATACAAAGGCAAGTACTTTCCGCCAAGCGAAGCCGCGAAAATGGGCCGATGGATTAACTACGGAGGCGATAAACTCTGGCCGCTCCCAGAAGGACGTGGCGACGACCAGCATTGGGCTGGGCCTGTCTCGGATGTGCTGGATGACGGCGAATACAAATTCAGCGTCGTGTCGCAGGGTCAAACTTGCGCGGTGCGTCTTGACGGTCCTGCCGATCCAACAACGGGTTTGCAATATTCGCGCGAGATCAGCGTCGGCACTGAATCTCCGGAGATTTTGTTTCATGCGGTCATGAAGAATGTGACCGGTCGGCCGATTCGCTGGTCGATGCAGTCCGTCACCCAGTACGACACTGCCGATGCCCGCGATCCTGCCAAATACAATCGCGATTTCTGGGCATTTGCCCCGATTAACCCGCAAAGCGCATTCATCGATGGCTATCGCGTGGTTGCCGGCCTCGCCGATGACCCGTCGTTTGAAGTGAGCGATCGTCTGTTCAGGCTGCACTGGCTTTATCTGGAAAATGAAGTGTGGCTGGATTCGGATGCGGGCTGGGTCGCGGTTGTCGACAATGCTGCCAAATACGCGATGATCGAACGGTTTCAATATGCACCTACTGCGGAGTACCCGGGAAAGGCGTCCGTAATCTTCTATAAGAATGGCGCTGCCCTGGAGTTGAATAAAGACGGTATGCCCACTCTTCGCTCCGCGAACTGGCAAGACGCCCCTTACTACATGGAGGCGGAGATCAACAGCCCGATGATCAAATTGGATCCAGGCGCTTCATACGCGATGGACACGAATTGGTTTCCCGCTCGTGCCGATAGTGAGCCCAAGTCCGTTACCTCGGCCGGGATAGTATGTCAGCCGTTAGCCGCTTCTTTGTTGCCTAAGGGTCTCCAGGTTTCTGGCGTCTTTGCAGTGTTTTTTCCGGGGACACTGCGAGCGCATGTGCTCGACCCTCGGGGCGCTGAGATTGCGGTTGTCGACTTGCAAGCTGTCGATCCGGCCGACCCGGTGGAACTCGATCAGACGATCAGCGTGGCCGAACCGGCAGATCGAGTCTCCGTTCACTTAAGCGATCAACAGGGAGTCGATCGTGGCAGCCTCGGCGAAGCCAAAATTGTGAAACCGGAGAAGACCTCGTAACCATGCGGACGGCGCTGAACATCTGCGTGCTGTTGACTTGTGTGATCGCACTCGCGAACGAGAATTCACCGGCCCCTATTTCTACGGCAGTCGATGTGCGCGCTGAGGACCTGCTGGTTCAGCCGCCCGCGTCAAACTGGATTTCGTACAACGGAGACTACTCCGCGCGCCGTTACAGCAGCCTTGCCGAGATCAATTCCGCAAACGTCGCGCAGTTGAAGGCCGCATGGGTGTTTCATGCGCACAACACCAGCCGGCTCGAGGTTACTCCTGTGGTAGTGAATGGAATTATGTTCGTAACCGCAGCCAATGACGCCTTTGCGCTCGACGCAAGTACCGGGCGCGTGCTCTGGCACCATTCGCGACCGATCACGGGAGGGTTGATTGACGACGCATCCAGACACATCAACCGTGGTGTTGGCGTGTGGAGAAGCCGGGTCTACATGGAAACCGATAATGCCCATCTCGTCTGCCTGGATGCGCGCTCGGGCAATGTCATCTGGGATGTGGCTTATGCGGACTGGAACAAGAACTACGGTGCTACGAGTGCGCCCCTGGTGGTCAAAGACAAAGTGCTGGTAGGGACCTCGGGCGGTGATGACGGCGTCCGCGGCTTTGTGGCCGCCTACGACGCCACGACAGGAAAACTGGCTTGGCGATTCTGGACGATCCCGGCTCCGGGCGAGTTCGGATCGAAGAGTTGGCCGGGTACTTCGTACTTGCACGGCGGCGGCACTACGTGGATGCCTGGAACCTACGACCCCGAACTCGGCACCATCTTTTGGGGCACGAGCAATCCCTCACCGGATTTTGAAGGCAGCGTGCGTCCTGGCGATGACCTCTACACAGATTGCATCCTCGCCCTCGATCCCGACACCGGGAAACTAAAATGGTATTTCCAGTTCACCCCCCACGATCTGTTCGATTACGACGGCGTTGAAACACCGATTCTGATCGACGCTGCTTACAAAGGCAAAGCACGCAAGTTGCTGGTGCAGGCGAATCGCAATGGCTATGTGTATGTGCTCGATCGCACGGACGGGAAGTTTCTGTCGGCGGCGCCATTCGTCGAAAAGCTGAACTGGGCGAAGGGAATCGATGCAGAAGGCAGGCCTATCCGCAGCGACGTTATGCCTACCCCGAACGGAACCCGGATCTGTCCAGGATACGCTGGCGCGACTAACTGGTTCGCCCCGTCTTATAACGAGTCCACCCGCTCCGTGTATTTCATGGCTTTGGAGCAATGCGAGACCTATTTCTCGAAAGCTCAGCCGCAGCGCTTCAAAGAAGGTGAGATGTACTATTCCAGCGGGGTAAAGCACATCGCCGGGGAAAACTCGCAGAAGATTCTGGTGGCGTACAACCTGGATACGGGTGCCTTTGCCTGGAAGTATCCGCAAGTGGGTCGAGCTCGCTCTTCGGGTGGGACCATGACCACAGCTGGGGGCCTGGTCTTTTTTGGCGATGATGCCGATTCCTTTGAGGCCGTGGACGCGCAAACTGGCAAGCCGTTGTGGCATTTCAACACCGGGCAGGAGATCAGCGCGTCGCCGATGACCTACGCAATCGGCGGCAAGCAGTACGCCGCGATTGCCGCTGGCAGCGACGTTTTCAGTTTCGCTTTACCGTAGTGGTTTGACATTTTCGTGATTGAGTCTTCGCAAGCAAAGGAGCGGATCATGCGCCTCAACTCAAAGTGGAATCGCCGAGGGTTTCTAAGTGGTTTGGGAGCCATTGCCAGTTTATTCGCACTGCCACGAAGAACGTTCGCCGGGAATGGGCCTGACAAAAAAGCTAGTAGTCTCACCGGCTTCGGCGAATCCGGAAATCCCTATGAAGAATTGGGAGTGACGACCGTCATCAACGCCGAAGGAACCATGACGACGCTCGGCGGATCTCTGATCCGCCCGGAAGTCGAAGTGATCATGGCGCAGGCTTCGCGGCATTTCGTCAGCATCCCCGGGTTGGAAGAAGCAGCGGGGAAGCGAATTGCGCAGATGCTCAAGCTGCCGGAAGGATACGGCGCGCTTGTGACCTCGGGCGCAGCTGCTGCGATTCAGTCCGGACTCGCGGGCATCCTCACGGGCGATAACGAGAGCTTGATCAAACAACTCCCCGATCTTACGGGGATGAAGTCCGAAGTCATCATTCAGAAATCGCACCGTAATCCGTTCGATCACCAGCTCCGAGGCACGGGAGCGAAGCTGATTGAGATTGAAACTCGCGATCAATTGCGCGCCGCGGTGAGCGACCGTACGGCCATGATGCACTTCACCAATTTCGCCAACGATGCCGGGCAGATCAAGGTCGATGAATGGGTGAAGCTCGCCAAGGAATACAAGCTTCCGTGCTTCAACGATGCGGCCGCCGACACTCCACCTATTTCTCATCTTTGGGATTACACCAACATGGGCTATGACCTCGTGTCATTCAGCGGTGGCAAGGCAATTCGCGGTCCGCAGTGTGCTGGTATGCTGATCGGCCGCCAGGACCTGATTCACTACGCGCTGTTGAACAACAGCCCGTACGAGGACACGCTAGGCCGCGGCCAGAAAGTTGGAAAAGAAGAAATCATCGGGATGATCAAAGCGCTTGAGCTCCATCTGAAAGAGGACTACGACGCCCTGGACAAAGAATGGCAAGACCGGTTGGAATTGGTTTCTCGCGAAATCACCAAGGTTCCCGGCGTGAGCACAAAGTTCTTTACTCCCGCGATCGCCAATCATGTTCCGCACATGCAGATCACCTGGGACTCAAGAATTTCTTTGACGCCGCAGCAGGTTTCACAACTCTTGCGGAACTCAAAGCCTTCGATCGTGATGTCAGCCGGTGAAGAGAAGCCGGGCCTGGCGATGAACTCGTTCATGTTGCAGCCCGGCGAAGACCAGATTGTTGCCGAGCAACTGTCACGCATTTTGCGCCAACACTCCGCCTAATCGCAACGTCGGGATCTCAGGAGAAGATGCTGTCGATGAAATGCCGTCTTCACAAAACGAAATCTATCCGGTTATGGCAACGGCATGCGGAGTCTGGATCCCTTTTTCTCCAGCCAGGCGTTGAATTCCTCCACCATTTGTTTCGTCCATTTGGCGTCGATCTGCCCGGGCGAGTACTTGCCTTCACGCAGCATCGTGTGGCCCCATTCATCAACCAGATGATCCATTTCCGTGTCGTCGGCGACCTTCTCCGCCAGTTGTGGAGGAACGAAAGTGATTCCCTCCGGATCGCCAATCGCGATGTCGCCGGGCATCACGGTCACTTCTCCGATTCGAATGGGAACGTTGATTCCGGCCAGCATCACGTTCTCGAGAGCGGAGGGATCGACTCCGCGCACATAGCACTGGAATCCCGGAATCTCCTGAATGCCAGTCACATCGCGGATTGCGCCGTTCACGATCAGGCCGTTGTGACTCTTGGCGTAAATTGCAGTCGCAAGATTGTCGCCGACGATCGTACCGTACCGAATCTTTCCGAACAGATCGACCACGAGAACGTCACCCGGTTTCAGAATGTCGATAATCCAGGAATTCTCGTCCCCAATGCGGTTCTCTTTTTTGCCGTTGGCGCGAATCACGGAATCCACGTCTGGACGTTGCGGCATAAAGACGGCCGTCACTACGCGGCCAACGAGCCTCGGGCCGGGGTTGACCACCTTCCATCCGCTTTCGAACTGGTTTCGATAGCCGGCATCTTGCAGCACGTCCCAAGCCTCGTCCGCGGTAACGTCTTTCAAACGCATCAGCACCGAATCCGAAACATTCGGACGTCCATCGGGAAACCGCTCACCATGCCACTCCGGAGTGAATTCGACCCGCTGCTCCTTCGAGAAAAGATCGAGCTGCGCATGCGCGGGAAGAATCAGTGCGACGATGAGCCAGGTGGCTATCCCAACAAAGTAAGCGGATCGAATCATAAGTTTCCCAACTCGAGGACTAACTTCACAGTGACGGCGAAAGTATCACACCGTGGCTTGAGTAACAATTGCCAACCAGATTTCGAGATGCGCTTTTCTGCTAGCTGGTAAACCATGGCGAGACTAAAGATCAGAACGAAAGACGAGTGCATGTGGGATCTGGTGAGCCTCGGGGAAGTTATGCTCCGACTCGATCCGAGGGACGATCGCATATCGACAACCCGTCAGTTTCGAGCGTGGGAAGGTGGAGGCGAATACAACGTAGCTCGCGGACTGAGACGTTGTTTTGGTATGGATACAGCGATTGTGACGGCACTGGCTGACAATCCGGTTGGTCGTCTCGTGGAAGACCTCATGTTGCAAGGAGGCGTGAGCCAGAAATATGTGCGTTGGCTGCCTTATGACGGGGTTGGCAGAAGGGTCCGCAACGGCCTGAATTTTACCGAGCGGGGGTTTGGCGTTCGCGCTGCCCTCGGTTGTTCGGACCGTGGTCATACCGCGATCTCGCAAATGAAACCCGGAGACGTCGATTGGGACAAAATCTTCGCCCAGGATGGAGCGCGATGGTTTCATACTGGCGGAATTTTCTGTGCCCTCTCAGAGACCACGCCGTTGGTCGCGCGCGAGGCCATGGAAGCGGCGAAACGGGCCGGCACGATTGTTTCCTACGATCTCAACTATCGTCCGTCGCTGTGGAAAGCGATCGGGGGGAAGGCGAGAGCTCAAGAGGTCAATCGCAGCTTGGCCTCGCTCGTTGATGTCATGATTGGGAATGAAGAGGATTTCACGGCGGCGCTTGGCTTCCCAGTCGCTGACCTGGATACCCAACACTCCAACCTCGATCCAGCAAACTTTGAACGGATGATTGAAAAGGTAGTTGGTCAATTCCCCAATCTTGCAGTCGTTGCGACGACTCTGCGAAATGCGAAGACCGCGACCCGGAACGACTGGGGTGCCATCTGCTATCACGACGGCGATTTCCACACGGCGCCGATGCGGGAGAATCTTGAAATTTTCGATCGCGTCGGGGGCGGCGATTCTTTTGTTTCCGGCTTGGCTTATGGATTTTTATCGGGGAAAGACCCCCAGTGGGCCGTCGAATGCGGGGCAGCCCACGGCGCGATCGCAATGACGACTCCGGGCGATACATCAACGGCAAGCTTGGCCGAGGTCTTGCAGGCCATGAAAACGCAGACTGCGCGGATTGAACGCTGAAGTTCGGGAAGAGCCAATAACCAGATGACCATCGATGACGTGATTCGCAGGATCGGAGAAATTGGGATCATCCCGGTGGTGCGCGCGGCCGCCGTCGATGAAGCAACCCGAGCCGTAGAAGCGATCTGCGCCGGCGGCATTCCCATTGTCGAGATAACGATGACCGTTCCCGATGCCATCGCAGTGATTCGCCAGGTTGCGCGTCAATATGGAAAGGACGTTCTACTTGGAGCGGGCACGGTCACGACTGCGCACCAGGCCGAGCAGTGCATCGCCGCGGGCGCGGAATTCATCGTGAGTCCGGGATTGTCTTTTCCGGTGCTTGCGGCGGCACAGGCCTGCGGAAAACTGGCGATCCCGGGCGCGCTGACTCCGACTGAACTGATGAACGCCCAGCAAAACGGTGCCAAGGTGATCAAGATTTTTCCCTGCGGAAACGTTGGCGGGCCCAAATATCTGAAATCCCTAAGAGGTCCTTTCCCCGACGCGTCTCTGATTCCGACCGGAGGAGTAAATGTTTCAAACGCCGCCGAGTTTATTTCCGCTGGAGCCTTTGCTCTCGGCGTCGGCGCGGAGTTAGTCAACGCAGCGGCGCTCCGAGAGGGAAATCTCGCGAAGATCGAGCAAGCCGCCCGCGAGTTGGTTGGCGCAGTCCTTACGGCGCGAGAATCGCTCCTCGAGAGGCACTAGCCCCCACGTAACGCGATGAGACGTTACTGGTTTACCCCGCTCGCAAGGTAGCCGCCATCGACCACGAGCAGAGTACCAGTTACAAAGCTGGCCGCATCTGACGCAAGAAAGACAGCCGCCCCAACCAGTTCTTCGAGCTCGCCGTATCGCTTCATCGGAGTACGCAACAGAATCTCCTGGCCGCGGGGCGTGCCCGTGACAAGTTTTTCGGTCAGCGGTGTGCGGAAGTATCCGGGCGCGATGGCGTTCACGCAAACTCCGTGGCGCGCCCATTCGATGGCTAACGATTTTGTAAGCGACGCCACGCCCGCTTTGCTGGCGCAGTACGCTGCCACTTCATACAGCGCCAGGAACGAGCCCATGGACGCAATATTAATGATCCGTCCATATCCGCGCTCGATCATGTGGCTCCCGAAAATCTGGCAGCTTCGCAAAGTACCCGTGAGATTGGTATCGAGAAGCCGGTTCCAGTCGGCTTCGGAAAGGTTCAGCGTGGGAGTGCGCTGGTTGAACCCGGCAGAGTTGACCAGGATATCCACTTTGCCGAACGCCTCGACTGTGGCCGTCAGCAGATGATCCAAAGATCCTCGGTCGGTCACGTCGCAAGTCACGCGCAAGGATTTGCGGCCGAGAGATTCAATCTCATCTGCTGCGGCCTTAACCTGCTCGGCGCGACGGGCGCTCGGAACAACGTCAGCCCCCGCCTCAGCCAAACCCCGCGCGAGAGTTTGACCGATGCCAGAACTTCCTCCGACAACAACGGCAACTTTTCCATTCAGCTCCAGGCGACTGTAACCCACAGACCCTCCCCAGGCATTCCAGCCTCAAATTCGCCGCACCAACCCGTCCTCCGTAGCCCGCGTGTTGCGGACGAGCAGCAACACCAAAACCATCCCCAGAAATGGAACCAAGCCAGCCATAATGACAATCGGATCGAATACGTGCGTGGCAGTTGCCCGGCGTGCGTCGGAGAAATATCCAATCAGTTTGAATGCAACGATCGTCCCGATACCCGCTCCGGTGCCGCCCAGCCCGCTGACCGATGCCACCGAATCACTGTGGTAAAGGTCCGACGGTAACACGTTCGCGATGGTACTGAAAGACGCATAACAGAAAGTCGCGATTGCGAACAGCAAAGTGATTACGTACAGATTGGTGGTGAAAATGGTCGGAATCAGCAGCGTGATTCCGACGCCTCCAAAAATCACCAGAGCTTTTCGTGCCCAGCCCAATGCCCAGCCCCGTTTAATTAGGTATCCAGACATGCCCCCGCCGAAGAAGTTTCCAAGATCGGCAGCAATGAAAGGTATCCACACTGCGATGAGACCGCTTCTAAGCTCAATCCCTTTCGCGACCAGGTAGATTGGAAACCAATCGGTCACAAAGAACCACACCGGATCAGTGAAAGTTCTGGCGATGATTGCTCCCCAGGTCTGCGGAAGCCTCAATAGATCGCGCCAGCGAGTTCGCCTCTGGCTGTCTGTCTGCGGCTCGGATTCAAATTTGTCCGAGACAATCATCTGCAGTTCGGTTTGACTTATGCGCGGATGCGTCTCTGGCGGGAAATACAGCCAGCGCCAGCCAATCAACCATAAGAAGCCAAGAGCGCCAGGAATCATGAATGCGGGACGCCATCCCCAGCGAAAATAGATTGGCAGAACGATGAAAGGTGCGATGGCGCCGCCAATCGAAGACCCGCTATCGAAAAAGGCAGTCGCCAGCGCGCGTTCGCGTTTTGGAAACCACTCTGAAACCGCTTTGGTCGCCGCCGGCCAGTTCGCAGATTCTCCCGCTCCCAGCAAGAAACGAAATCCTGCAAAACTGTAGAAGCCTCTGGCCAGAGAGGTGGCAACGGATACGATCGAATACCACGCGACCGTGAGCGTCAATCCACGCCGGGTGCCGATGCGATCCATGAGCCTGCCGAAAACGGTTTGCCCAATCGAGTAGGCGACCCGAAATCCGATGACAAGATTCGCATAGTCGCTGTTGGTCCAGTGATATTGCAGTTTCAAATACGGAGCGAGAAGCGAGAGCGTTTGCCGGTCGATGTAGTTGATGACCGTCGAAGCGAACAATATCCCGGCAATCCACCAGCGTAGGGAAGGAATGGAATGAGGGCCAGTCGGCTTCCGGGCAGTCGGCATTTGTAGGTTCGCGAAGCCGGCTTAACGAGTAACCAGCACTTGAGATTTGTCCTTGAGCACATCCTGCAAACCAGGACTCAACAATGCGGCTGAATTCCTGTCCAGATATACCGTCGCGTTGGGATGGGTGCGCAGAATCGATGCCGGCGCCAAGGGGCTGATATCGCCTTCAAAGCAGGCTTTCACAGCTCGCGCTTTGCGCGTGTCGGGCACGACCGCGAGAATTTCCCTGGCCTTGAGAATCTGACGCACCGACATGGAGATCGCATTCTTCGGCACTTGTGAGATGTTGGCGAACCAGGCCTCGCCCACCTGCTGCTGCCGGCACGCCTCATCCAGGTCGACGATGATGTAAGGTTCCTCAGTAACAAAGTCAGCGGGCGGGTCGTTGAAGGCGATATGACCGTTCTCGCCGATTCCAAGAAACGCAATATCGATCGGCGCCGATGCCAGATCGCTTCCAACTCGACGCAAAACTTGGGAGAGTTCGACTGCGTCACCATCGAGTAAGTGATAGCTCTTGATTCCCGTCTTGCGAACCAACTGCTCCAGCAGCATTTTTCGAAAGCTGCCGGGATGCGTGATCGGCAATCCGACATATTCATCGAGATGGAAAGCCTCGACTCTTGCCCAGTCGATCTCTTTCGTTCTTGTAAGCGCGTCCAGAAATTCGAACTGAGACGCCGCCGTAGCCGCGATGATGCGTGCACGGCCATGCTGCGCGATCGCCCGGCGAATCGCTTTCGCGGCCTGCTCCGCAGCAGCATTGCCAAGAGCGATCTTATCGTTGAATACCTTCAGCAGCATCAGGCAAGCCTCCTAATCAGAGGGAAGAGAAATAGCAGATCGTCAGAGCTCCAGAATTATAAACTCAAGGTTACGGGATCATGATCGCGAGTTTCATCACGTGAAAACAATTCTTTGCGCAATGGCGGAATCACACCTAGTTGTTGTATGACTCTTACGCGGGATCAAGATCACATCCAGAGAAGGTGTCCTTTGCCTCAGCGATCATCATCGTCTGGTCGGTTGCTTCAAAATTTAAGCTCGGTTGCGTTCCTGCTGATCATCTTGCAAAGCGCAACCGCCCAAACCGTGCGGGTAGACGCGACCCCCACTCACGTGGTCAACAAATTCAGTCCGCTTTACGCACTGGGTTCGACCGTCGATCGCGTGCCCAGCAATGCCACGGATACGTTTTTCCGGCCCGACCAGGTCAAGCAAATCCTCTCCGCCGGATGGGGCGTCATCAGTTATCGCCAGAACACTGATCTGTTCGTGCAAGCGTGGCATTGGAATCCCAAAGGTACCTGGAGCGATTCTTCCGGCAAAGGATATTTCGTCGGTGACGCGACTCCCACCAACGAGATGATTCGGCACTCTTACGGCTATTCGCTTCCTCATCGCGGTTTCACGCGCAACAACGGCACCGAGTTCGATGGCTTCTCGCGCCTGAATGACGGCGATCTTCAAACCTATTGGAAGAGCAACCCCTATCTCACGAGCGCGTTCACGGGTGAAGACGATTCGTTGCATCCGCAGTGGGTCGTGGTCAACCTGGAGAAAAAGCAGAACGTGAATGCAATTCGCATCGCTTGGGCCGAACCCTACGCCCGGGTCTACGAAGTCCAGTATTGGGTCGGCGACGGCGACGCCATGGACGAGCAAGATAAGGGCGCCTGGAAAACATTTGCCTCAGGCGCCGTCGCGGACGGGAAGGGAAGCACTGCCACCTTACATCTCGACTCCTCCCCGATCGCCACAAAATACGTGCGCATCCTGATGACGCAATCTTCCAACACCTGCGACAGTCATGGTTCCAGCGACCGCCGCAATTGCGTCGGCTACGCCATCCGCGAACTCTACCTCGGAACCATCGACGACCACGGCAAATTTACCGATCTGCTCCACCACTCTCCCGATCAGAAGCAAACCCTCACATACTGTTCCTCGGTCGATCCGTGGCATCAGCCTTCCGACTTGTATGTCGCTCCGGATCGCATGGAATCCGGAGACCAGCCGGGCTTCGACCTCTTTTTCACCAGCGGAATTACCCGTGACCTGCCTGCGATCGTTCCCATAGCTATGTTGTATGCAACGCCCGAGGATGCGGCGGCGCAGATGACCTACATAAAGAAACGCGGCTATCCCGTATCGTACGTCGAGATGGGAGAAGAACCCGATGGCCAGTACATGCTGCCCGAGGACTACGCCACTCTTTATCTGCAATTCGCCACCGCTCTCCATCGCGTCGACCCGGCGTTCAAGCTGGGTGGGCCAGTCTTTGAAGGCGTTACCGAAGACATTAAAGTGTGGCCTGATGCACACCGCCAGGATTCGTGGCTCAAACGCTTTCTCGCTTACTTGAACGCCCACGATCGCCTTCAGGATCTGGCGTTCATGTCCTTCGAGCACTATCCCTACGATGGCTGCGAAACGCCCTGGGAGAATCTTTATCAGGAGCCGGAGTTGATCACCCACATCATGCAAGTGTGGCGCGAGGATGGCCTGCCGCCAAACGTCCCCATGCTCGACACCGAGACCAATGATCACGGAGGCGAAGCCGCTGCGGATATCTTTGGCGCTTTATGGCTCGCAGATTCGTTTGGAGGTTTTCTCACAGCGGGAGGCCAGTCGACCCACTATTATCACGACTTGCCCTATTCTCCGCCGCATCCCGCATGCGCGAACAGTTGGGGAACTTACCACATGTTTATGGTCGACAAGCATTATCAGATCCGGCAACGCATATCGCAGTTCTTCGCGGCGCAACTCATTACGCAAGAGTGGGCGGAACCGAAAGATGCCGAGCACAAACTCTTCGTCGCCTCAAGCGATCTGAAAGATTCCCAGGGACACGTGCTGGTGACCGCTTATGCTCTGCAGCGTCCCGACGGCCAATGGTCGCTGATGCTCATTAATAAAGACCACGATCGCCCCCACCCGGTGCACATTGTTTTCCAAAACACCAACAGCAACCAGAATCGCTCTTTCCTAGGCCCGGTCACGTTCATTACCTTCGGAAAGACTCAGTACCAATGGCACCCAAACCGCCGGAACGGCTATGCAGATCCGGACGGTCCGCCAGTGACCTCTACGATTGTCGCGAATGAAAACACGACTTACACCCTGCCCGCCGCTTCGCTCACCGTCGTGCGCGGCGGACTGAGTGATCCTCTCAAGGACAGCGCACCGGCGAAATGAAACATTTGTGAGAATCGACGTCTAACCGACGTCTCCGGATTTCGTCCCCGACAGGTCAAAGGCGCGACCGTTTCCAATTTGCACGAAAAGCAGCCGGGTTGGACCAACGTCGGGTCCTCCGTGCCTCCCGGTAACCATTTTCCAGGTTACTATCGGGATTACTAAAGCTAGCTTGGAGGGCACTTTTAGGCCATGTACTCCCGGGACCGCACCCGCTACTCTTGCCTTAGTGGTTGCGTTGCAGAAAACAAAGAACAAAGTAACGTCAAACCGGAGACCTCATGAAATCAACCTTGTTTACCCTCTTACTGCTCGTCGGCGCAGCCCAGGCCCAACAGAACTTTCTCGCCGCCAGCCCTTTGCCCAGCGCTCCCAGCACCCACAAATTCTGGAGCCGCGAAAACAAGATTGATTTCTCCATTCTCACCGGACAGATCACCGTCGACGCCATCACCACCCAGCACGGCCTGAGCCAGGGCTTCACCGAATCGAACCCAATCATGCGCCCCCTGGTAACCCGCGGCGTAGCCGGAGAGGCCGCAGCCTCAGCCCTCGGCCTGGGCTTCGGAGTCGGAACCGCCTATCTCCTGCACATCACCCATCACTACAAAGCCGAGCGCATCGCCACCCGAACCATGGTCGCCGTCGAAGGCGGATTCGTAGCCAATAATCTGGTGCGCCTGTACTAAAGAACCTCCGATTTCGGCCCGAATCCCTCCACTGCCGAAAACCTGTCAAGCCCCCTTTTGCCCCCAATTCCCGCTACATCCCTGATTCCACGGCAAAAATAAAGTTCAAAAATTGGCGGGTTTACCCCCTCCAATGTGCTAGACTATATCTATAAGTCAAATAAAGGCGCAGCCAATAGCTGCGCCTTTTTCTTTTCTACCGAAAGGCACCCGTCCATGAAGCCACGAACCACCGAAGCCCCTCGCAAACCCGTGCACCGCAACACCAAACGCACCGGAGAGCTCTCCGAAGCCGCCTTCCTGCTCAAAGCCGAAACCCTCGGCTTCCACCTCGCCAAGCCTTGGGGAGACAGCGAGCGCTACGACTTCATCCTCGACACCGGCTCCCGCCTCTGGCGCGTGCAACTCAAATGCACCGAGGTCCTGCGCGCCCGCGGCTACGACGTCCAAGCCATCTACAGCATCTACGGCAAAGGCAAAGTCGGCTACACCGCCGACGACATCGACCTCCTCGTCGCCTACATCGTCCCCCTTAAAGTGTGGTACATCCTGCCCATCGAGGCCTTCAGCCCCAGCAAAAGCCTCCGCCTGTACCCCGACATCGTCACCAAAAACCCGCGCTGGGAAAAATACCGCGAAGCCTGGCACCTCCTCGAACCCAACCAGGAATCACGTAAAGTGTAGGGCGGACACTCCTGGCCGCCGTTGACCCAGCAGCGATCATTCAATCGCAAAGCGGACAACCCAACCGCCAGCCCGGAGCAGCAATCAATTCATTTGACGTCATCCTGAGCGGCCGTCAGGCCGCAAAGGATCCAGCGCGGAGTGGCAGAACAGCCGTCGTCTCACTCGCCGCCACCCGCGATACTCAAGGGGGGACAGCCGCCCTCGTCCGCGAAGATACGTGGAAGGGCACGGGCTTCAGCCGTGCCGAAAAGCCATAGATTCGACTTAGGCCCGCAGGGAACCAACGCTCTCACCCAGCCCGTACAGACAGATTCCCTTGACTCCAACCCGTCGCGCTGTTGACGTCATCCTGAGCGGCCGTCAGGCCGCGAAGGATCCAGCGCGGAGTGGCAGAACAGCCGTCGACTCACTTGCCACCACCCGCAATACTCACGCGGAGACAGCCGCCCGAGCCTGCACTGAGCGAAGTCGAAGAGGCTGTCCCGCGAGCAAAGCTCGCCAGCATTGCCTGTGTAGCGCGGCCGCCCCCGTCCGCGAAGATACGTGGAAGGGCACGGCTTCAGCCGTGCCGAAAAGCCATAGATTCGACTCAGGCCCGCAGGGAACCAACGCTCTCACCCAGCCCGTACAGATAGATTCCCTTGACTCCAAGACGTCGCGCTGTTGACGTCATCCTGAGCGGCCGTCAGGCCGCAAAGGATCCAGCGCGGAGTGGCCGAACTGCCGTCGACTCACCTGCCACCACCCGCAATACTCACGCGGGGACAGCCGCCCGAGCCTGCCCTGAGCGAAGTCGAAGGGGCTGTCCCGCGAGCAAAGCTCGCCAGCATTGCCTGTGTGGCGCGGCCGCCCTCGCCCCGCGAAGATTCGTGGAAGGGCACGGCTTTAGCCGTGCCGAAAAGCCATAGATTCGACTCAGGCCCCGCAGGGAACCAACGCTCTCACCCAGCCCGTACAGACAGATTCCCTTGACTCCAAGACGTCGCGCTGTTGACGTCATCCTGAGCGGCCGTCAGGCCGCAAAGGATCCAGCGCGGAGTGGCAGAACTGCCGTCGACTCACTTGCCACCACCCGCAATACTCACGTGGAGACAGCCGCCCGAGCCTGCCCTGAGCGAAGTCGAAGAGGCTGTCCCGCGAGCGAAGCTCGCCAGCACTGCCTGTGCGGCGCGGCCGCCCTCGTCCGCGAAGATTCGTGGAAGGGCACGGCTTCAGCCGTGCCGAAAGCCATAGATTCGACCTAGGCCCCGCAGGGAACCAACGCTCTCACCCAGCCCGTACAAACAGATTCCCTTGACTCCAAGACGTCGCGCTGTTGACGTCATCCTGAGCGGCCGTCAGGCCGCAAAGGATCCAGCGCGGGTGGCCACCCATTCCTAACTCAAATCTGAATCACTCACAAAACAGGGTGCCCCATCCTTTCCGCGTTCTTTGCGGAAGGGTGGGAGGCGATAAAGCAAATCCCAAACGGCCGCCATGCCGCCATTCCAACGAGAATCGTAGCCCCGGGCCATAACCTGGCCCAACTGCAAAATTGATTACGGACAAACCAGATAGGAGACCAAACTTACCGCTGCATGTCTTCAGATCCGAACCCAATCCTATGCGTGCACATCCAGCGTAACCGCGGACCATTGAGGCGTCGAGCCACTGGAATCCGTCCCTAGGTCAACCGGCAAGGCGGACGTCACTTCGTTGGCGGGACTGAGGCTCGCGATCGGTTGGACTGCGGGCGGAAACGCCATGAAGGCTTGCACCGCGACCGAACTGCCCGAAGATGACGCACTCGCGGCCTCCCCCTTCGTTTTCTGGTCGTCCTCTTGCGGAGGACTCGGCGCCTGAGGTAGTCCTACGTCGATCAAAGAGGTCGCGTTCAGAAAAGAAACCGGACTGATTCCCGTCACGCTCACGATTGCACTCCCCCAACCGGGTGCCCGTCGAGCCTGCTTTCCAGCACCACCGGATTGCTTGAATTGCTCACCTTTCAGGATAGGAGTTCCCCTGGCGAATCCCCTAGACCTTTCCGCAATATGCCCAATCCCCAGTTCCTGCAGGCGATTACCTGTCGTGTCACGGCAGATGCCTCATGTGCCCACACGATGCCAACCTTGCCTTTCTTTTTCAATCACTTACATCCACCCAATGCGCCATTCCACCGCTAAACCCCGATTTTCCCCCTTTCATTGGGTTCCGCGTGCTATCACAGCATTGCTTTCAATAGGATAGTCACAACAAGAAATCCAGGGAGAGGTCCATCGAGAAGGCTCTCTTCCGTTTGCAAGGTTAGATTTGGTTTCATCGATGCGCTTCGGGATGTGCTTTTGGAAAGGGCACGGCTTCAGCCGTGCCGACTGAGCCAGGAAAATCCGGGCTTCAGCCCCTGAGGTAAGGCTTTTCCCAAGCCGTCCAGAGGTTTCATGAAACCGCGCAAAGAGTGAAGGTCAGACAAGGGGTAGGGCTCTACAGGTTCAACCGTTTTCAGCGTTTGTTGTGAAGCTTCACCCGGGGAAAAGTGGCAGATGCCTGACTTGCCACAATCCCAAGCAGTGGAAAGCGAGAGGACATGCACAAGCCAGTAAAGTATGTGGAGAAAGCAGTGACCGTGGCCGCTACAGGCGCATGGGCGGTATTTGAGCGCCTGAACCGGATCAAACAGAATCCGTCGCCGAAGCCCAAGTGGTCGGACAAGCCGCTGCTCAAGTCGT
>Ga0210396_10000178_pt1 | contig 106593 bp, 93 predicted proteins | sample IncBWH17OmetaG_FD_155466 | JGI IMG/M metagenome (GOLD analysis project Ga0210396, IMG submission 155466) | Forest soil microbial communities from Barre Woods Harvard Forest LTER site, Petersham, Massachusetts, United States - Inc-BW-H-17-O ...
CCAGGTGTCAGTCCAGCGTTCGTGGATGTCTACTTTGTGATCGCCAACCTGTCCTTTGCCGGTCCAGAGTCCGGTCGCGATGGCGACCTGGCCGTAGACGATGACTTTCACGTCGCTGATTCCGTAGTCGTCCCAGTTCCCCGGCTTCACGTGCGCAAGAAGTTCGTCTTTGGTCGCAAGCTTTCCATCGGTGCCGATGGTGATGAACCGGTCGGCGAGCATGGGCGCGACAATCTCGGCTTGACCAACTTTCTGTGCAGCAGCCCACTTGGACTCGAGATCAGTGATGGCCTTCTCAACTATCGACGCATCCTGCGCAAAACCTCGAAGCGCGCTCATTGAGGCCAGCAAAAGAACTCCGACAAGCGACAGCACTCGATCCATGACATTCTCCATGCGCGGCAATGTAACAAGGAAGACGTACAGGCGCAAAGGACGCAATAAAAAAGGGCGGCGCGATGCCGCCCCTGGACTAGGTCACAATTTGCTTACTGGCAACCCGTGAATGTCAGGGTACTGGCAGTCACCGGCATACCCGCGACAACCACCAGCGGCGCATTTGAGCTGGTTTGATTGGTCTGCATTTCTGAGGGACTGCAATCCGACTGGCCGGCCGATCCCGGCACAAATGCGAGTGCGTCGACGGTATAAGCAACGGATCCCGGCGCGGGACCCGCCGGCGTCTGATTCGCACTGGCCATGAACGCGCCAACGCTCGGATTCGCGGCGGGAACAGCCAATGTGTAATTCGCGCAATCGGTGTTCATCGGACATCCAGCGCCGGGTGTGGTTGAAACTGTAGCCGTCGCCATGGACTGCACGGGCAGAGGAACAGTGATCATGACGGGCACGTTGTTCACGGTGATCGACTGCAGCGCTGAGACGGAAAGGTCCGCCGCGGTCGCAGCGCTTCCCGTTGACGTGGTGACCATGCCAGTGATCGAGGCGGGTGCCGGTGCGGGTGTCAGGGGTACGGTGCCCAACGTATCGCCGGGCTGAACGCCGGTGATGACCGTGGCCGCATAGATGGCCCCCGCACCGTTCACTGCCGTGACGACGAGGTCATACGTCCCAGCCGGCAACGGACAGAAAGAGAAGCCGCCTGTCGAATCCGCAACGGTCTCCATAAACACACGATCGACTCCATTGGCGTCCTTCTGTTCGATGGCGACGACAGTGGTTCCTCCGATGATCGCCTGCGTCGTGACGCCATCGATCACCGTTCCGCTGATTGAGGTGGAAGACGACTGGAGCATCACCTCACCCGCGTGCATTACCGGCTTGAGTCGATATTTACCGTTGCCTTGAGCGACGATGGATGCACACGCATCAAAGTCGAGATTGAGATCCTTGTTGTCGCCCGAAGCGACCGTGAATTTTCCGCCCGCAATCTGCCCGGAGGGAATCTTGATACCCGTCTGTGACTCCGAAGAAAGTTGCAGGGTTTGTGGAGTGTTGCTGGGATCGCTGGTCAGCGTCACGCAGTTTGCGCTCCCGGCACATCTGTCATTAGCCACCGCGGACCCATTCGACGCCAGCAAAATGCGGATCTGTTGATACGATCCGGGCTTGATTCCAGTGGAGCCGAGTTGTGCCAGAAAGCATTGGTTCGCGACGCCGAGCAGATCCACCTGCACAGGATTCTTTGACAAGCTAGGTGTCAGATCTACCCAACCCGGATCATTGTCGGGCGCCGTCGCGCTTTGATGAATGAGAACGTCGGTGACCGTGACGTAGATATGACTGAATGGGCCCTGCGGCGAAGCGCAGGTAGCGGGGTCACTTAAGCTCACCTGCACCATGGCCGAAGCTGTAGAGTTGCTATTGCTCGAGCATCCCGCCAGCGTAAAGGCGATGGCTGCCACCAGCGCGAGCGAACAGACCAAACATGCGTAAGCACGCATTGGATTCCCCCTCCGGACTCGGTCGTCGGTGTGAAAATCTGTGCTCTTCAGCGTGTGAAATCGGGCCGGAAGATAGGAAGACGCCCCGGCCCGGATGCACAAAGAGCACTCCGGATGCCGTTTTGGCCGGCCTGAGATCCCCAAGGCGACCAGTCGCTTAGCAACATGCTTTGAGGTCCGTCGATTCGGAAGCGAGTCCTAGCTTGGTAGTTCTTACCTGCTGCGCGAGCGTGTCGGATGCGTTCAAAAATCCTGACGCCGTGATCTGGCCTGACGCAAGAGCGCAGCCAGAGCCGAGTTTGGTACGCAGCAGCAAGGCAAGGAGAGGTTGTGCGAAGCGTGCAAGGGCGGACTCCACGGTCCGCCCTCAGCACGGATTACTGAATCAGCGTACCGCCATTGGTCGGCTCATCTGGTGGGATCACCACCGCCGCTGCAACGCGATCCCCTGGCTCGAGACTCAGTAGGCGAACCCCCTGCGCCGAGCGGCCCGACTCGCGAATCGTCTTCGAGTCCATGCGGATGATTTTCCCATACTGGCTGATAAGCATCACCTGCGAGTCTTCGGAGACTTGAGCAATGGTGGCTACTTTGCCATTGCGTTCGGTCGTCTTGACGTTGATCACACCCTTGCCGCCGCGGTTGGTGAGACGGTATTCGTCGGCAGGCGTGCGCTTGCCATAGCCGTTCTCGGTCACGGAGAGGATCAGGGAGCCTTTCACGGGCACGAGATCGGCAACCTCTTCGACAGGGACGCCTTCGGAGGTGGCAGCGGTACCCGCAACAGGCGCCGCACCTTTTGCTTGATCCACGGCCGCGGGCGTACCGGGCTTCGGCGTGGTTGCCATGCCGACGATGTAGTCCTTCTCGGCCAGGTTCATGCCGCGCACGCCGGTAGCGTTGCGGCCCATGGAGCGGACATCGTCTTCCTCGAATCGGACGGCTTGCCCTTCATGCGAAGCCAGGAAGATGATCTGCTGGCCGTCGGTCAGAGTTGCGGCGACCAGTTCATCTCCAGCCTCGATGTTGATGGCGATGATGCCGATGGAGCGTACATTGGAGAAGTCCTTGAGCTCGGTCTTCTTCACTGTGCCGTTGCGCGTGGCGAAGAAAACATACTTCCCCGCTTCCTCCAGGTTACGGACGGCGAGCATGGTGCGTATCGTTTCGCCGGCCTGCAACGAAACGAGGTTTCCGATGTGCTTGCCCTTGCCGGCAGGACCCACGTCGGGTATTTCGTAAACCTTCAGCCAGTACACGCGGCCTGCACTGGTGAAGAAGAGGATGTAGGCATGGGTAGACGCGATGAAAAGCTGCTCGACGAAATCCTCGTCGCGCGTCTTCATGCCGGTGCGTCCGGTGCCTCCGCGACGCTGCATGCGGTACGTCGAGATCGGCGTCCGCTTCAGGTAACCGGAGTGGCTGACCGTCACGGCCACCTGCTCATCGGCGATAAGGTCCTCGAGATGAATCTCTGCGGCCTCGTCTTCGATGATGGTCTTGCGCGCATCGCCGTATTGCTTCTTCACCTCTTCGAGTTCTTTCACGATCACACTGCGCAGCTTCTTCTCCGAAGCCAGAATTGACTGGTATTCCGCGATGCGTTCGCGCGTCTCTTTCAACTCGTTCGAGATTTCGTCGATCGAGAGCCTAGTCAAGCGGTGCAGTTGGAGTTCGAGGATCGCGTCCGCTTGCTTCGCGGTGAACGGCTTCTCGGGATCCAGCTTGGGTGCGCGTCCCGTGGTATTGATATCGATCTTCTTGCCGCCGAAGTAGGCGACAAGGTTCTCGCGGGCATCGGCGCGGTTCGCGCTGCCGCGAATGATGACGATCACATTGTCGAGATGATCGAGCGCCGTCAGGTAGCCTTCGAGGATGTGCTCGCGGTCCTGCGCCTTGGCGAGCAGATACGCGGTGCGGCGCCGCACGACATCGACGCGATGCTCGATGAAGTACTGAATCGCCGGGATCAGGCCCATTTCGCGGGGCTGCCCGTGCGCAATCGCCAGCAGGATCATGCTGAAGCTCTGCTGCATTTCGGTGTGTTTGAAGAGCTGGTTCAGGATGATCTGCGGTTCGGCACCGCGCTTGAGCTCGATCACGATGCGCATGCCTTCGCGGTCGCTTTCGTCGCGAACGTCGGAAATGTCGTCAATGACTTTGTCGTTGACCAGGTCGGCGATGCGCGCCACCAGCCGCGACTTGTTCACCTGGAAGGGAATTTCGGTGACGACAATGGCTTGCTTGTCTTTGGTGAGAGTCTCGATCGCGGCCTTGGAGCGCATCATGAAGCGGCCGCGGCCCGTCTTGTAGGCCTCGAGAATTCCCGCGCGGCCATGGATGATGCCGGCAGTCGGGAAGTCCGGACCCTGTACGAACTTCAGAATCTCGGGCAGGGTTGCGCTGGGATTGTTTACTAGCGTGATGGTGGCGTCGACAATCTCGGTGAGATTGTGCGGTGGAATCTTCGTGGCCATGCCGACGGCGATTCCGTCGGAGCCATTCACCAGCAAGTTCGGAATGCGCGTAGGCAGAACGTCGGGTTCGCGTTCGCTGCCGTCGTAGTTTGGACGGAAGTCGACGGTTTCTTTCTCGAGATCCTCCAATAGCGCAGTCGCGACCTGCGCCAGTTTGGCTTCGGTATAACGATCGGCAGCCGGCGGATCGCCATCTACGGAACCGAAGTTCCCTTGCCCGAAGACCAGCGGATAGCGCATGCTCCAGGTCTGCGCGAGGCGGACGAGAGCGTCATACACGGCGAGATTGCCGTGCGGATGGTATTTGCCCATCACGTCGCCGACGATGCGGGCGCACTTACGCGTGGCACGGTTGGGCTGCAGGCCCATCTGCTGCATCGTGTAGAGAATGCGGCGATGCACGGGCTTCAATCCGTCACGCACGTCAGGCAGCGCGCGGCCGATGATCACCGACATCGAATAGTCGAGGTACGACCGGCGCATCTCATCTTCGATGTTGACGGGTTGAATGTTCAGGGCACCGGGCCCACCGCCGCCTTCGCCGCCTGGTGGTGGAGTCAATGGGAGTTCTGGGTTCTTATCGTCTGCCATAAAGCAGCTTTTGGCTCCTAGCTGTTAGCTCTCCGCTTGCGCAACGCAGGCACAGATCTCCCGTTCGATGACAGGATCGTCCGCTTCCTTTTCGAGCCCGGCTGTGAAGATCGCAGAACAGAGCTAAATGATTGCATTTACAGGAAGTTAGTAGGCCTTAACGTACCCATGATTATATCATGAGAGGGGCGTTTTCTGGGGGCAAGTATCGAGCCCAAAGATGATCAAAGCGGTACGCTACCAAACGCGAATTCTGGAGTGTTTGCATGGACGATTTGACTGGAAAAGTGGCGCTCGTGACCGGCGCGAGTCGAGGCATCGGAGCGGCTTCGGCGATTGCGCTGGCGGAGGCCGGATGTGATGTTGCCGTGAACTATAGAACGCGCGGCGATGAGGCAGAGGCGGTCTGTGAACAGATACGCGCGGCGGGGCGACGTGCATTTGCCGTTTGCGCCGATGTGTCTCGGACCAAAGAGGCTCAGAAGATGGCAGCCTTGGTGGCAGGTGAACTTGGCGTGGTTAGCGTCCTTGTGAATAACGCCGGCGTCGCGCGTTCGCAGAAGATCGAAGACATCACCGAGGACGACTGGAACGAGATCATCGACGTGAATCTGAAATCGACCTTCATGGTGACCCAGGCTGTGCTGCCGGGAATGCGCTCGCAGAAATGGGGACGCGTCATCAATCTCTCTTCCGTCGCGGCACAGACTGGAGGCGTGGTCGGGCCGCACTACGCTGCGTCGAAAGCAGGTATGATTGGGCTGACGCACTCGCTCGCGAATCTGATGGTGAAGGAAGGAATTACAGTCAACGCGATTGCGCCTGCTTTGATCGCGACCGAGATGGTGACGTCGAACCCAAAGGCCAATCCCGAGATCATTCCCGTCGGCTACTTTGGCGCGGTCGACGAGGTGAGTTCAGTGGTCGCTCTCCTGGCGCAGAACGGCTACATCACTGGTCAGACCATCAACGTCAACGGAGGGTGGTACTTCAGCTAAGGGCTCTTAAGGTCGCGCAGAGCGGTTGGTCCGGTCTACGGTTGCGTCTCAGTCAGCTGCCGCGGTCAGTCGATTCGATGCCTTTCCCCTGGCTGCCGACTTCCCCTCGATCAACATGCCCGCGAACAGCGCGCTCGCAAGGGAAAGCAGTGCGCACGAGCAGGCGACCACGCGAAACGCAAAGATAAAGGCGGCCGACACGTCGGCTTTCACTTCCTGCGCTTGAACGGCATCGAGGCGGCGCGGAATATCAATCCCAGCCAGCTTGGTCCGATTCGCCTGCATCTCGTTGCGCACCTCGGCTGAGACTTCCAGACTGGCAAGCTTGTGGTCGAGGCGAGACGCGAAAGCCTGCACCATCACGATTCCGAACACGGCAATCGCCAGCAGACTTGCAACGCGGGCAACCGCATTGTTAATCCCCGAAGCCGCACCGGCGTGGTTCTGGTCAACCGCTCCCATCACGACAGTTGTGAGAGGAGCGACGCTTACGGCCATCCCAAAACCGAGGATCAGAAACGCCGGAAAGAACGTAGCCCAGTACGATCCACCGATAGAGGGCACAGCAAAAAGCACGAAGCCGGTGGCGGCGATCACCGGCCCCACGATTAGGGGCAGCTTCGAACCGTACCGGGTCACGAGTCCTCCCGACCAGCGCGACAGGAAAAACATGAGCAGTATCAGCGGAAGAGCTGCTGCGCCGGCAGCGGTCGCGGAATATCCCTGCACCTGAATCAGATTCATCGGGAAGATGAAAAAGAAAATGCCGAGCGCGGAGTAAAGAAACAGCGTGAGAAGATTTGCGCCCGAAAACGTGCGTGAGCGAAACAGCTTAAGCGGGACCATTGGCGACTCGGCGCGCCGCTCCACGAGCGGGAACGACAATAGGCACAGAACCGCCACAAGCAAGCTGGCTACAACTCTCGGGTGTCCCCAGCCAAGCTGCGGCGATTCGATGAGCCCGTAGATGAGCGTGCCGAGGCCAACGGTGACAACAAACGCTCCGAGATAGTCGAGGCGTTTCGCCTCCGAACCGCGGCTTTCAGGAACGTGCCACAGCGAAATCGCGACAACTGCCGCGGCGAGGGGCACATTGATCAAGAAGATCCAGCGCCAGGACGCATGCTGGATCAGCCATCCGCCAAGGACGGGACCAAGCGCGGTGGTAATTGCTGAGAAGCCGGACCATGTACCGATCGCACGACCGCGCTCTTCTTGCGGAAACGACGCGCTGATGATCGCAAGGCTGCCTGGGGTGAGAAACGCTGCGCCCAAACCTTGCATAGCCCGAGCCGCGATCAACTGCTGGATGGTTTGCGCCAGCCCGCATGCGATCGACGCTAATGCAAAAAGAACGATACCTGAAAGAAAGACCTTGCGCCGGCCGAACAAGTCTCCAGCGGCGCCGCCGGCCAGAATCAACGCTCCCAGCAGAAGGCCGTACGACTCGACGACCCATTGCACGTCGATGACTGTGGCATTGAACGTCGCCTGCAGGGCGGGCAGCGCAACGTTCACGACAGTGCTATCGATGAACGCCATGCTGGTACCGAGAATGGCAGCGGCGAGGATCCACGGCCCGGATTGCGGCGCACACGGCGCGCCACCTGCACCGGAACGCATTGCCGCTTCGTCGCAGGGAGGCTTCATGCAGGAGTTAAGGATGCAGTCAGAGCGGGCGAGGGTTCGGCGGAAAAACAATTTCTGGGAAGTGGGTCCGTCGCGAGGTTCGGCTGCGCCTTAGTTTGCTCAGGATGCCAAAGAAAAACGGGTGTGACAGACGGCGGAATGCCTGGCGCTACAAGGAATCTACGGCCTTGTGATCACTTCGTTCGGCGCGTTCGGCAGACGAAAATGCACACCGCGCTCCCGATTGGCCTGCAGGGTCGCGGGTACGTCGAGATCGGCGAGCAAGATCTTTTTCGACCACGAGCCGCTCGTCCAGTAATCGCCGCGTGAATAAATCACGCCAGAAATGATCGAATAATCGCTCGACTCCTCGCGATGACCGTCGCGAAAGACAAACACCGCCGGAGCCTCTTCGACGGCCGTGGGAGAGGCGAACGATGTGGCATTCGCCTTCGAGGAAACGGCGCTATCGGCGGACGAAGCCACGTTCGCGGAGTTCGACTGAGGATTGGAGACCTCGCCCGTCGCGTGGCGGATGTAGCGGTCCCCTTGCAACTCGATCATCACAGGCACGATCGGTTTGGGTTCCTCAAAGGCCGCTCTCTGTTGCGGAGCCGACGGCCCCTGGATCACGTAGACCTGCGGCGCCTGTTCTCCATTCGAATAGTAGTCGTCGGCCCAAAACGGCGTTCCCAAATACAGGCTTGCGGGAAACGATCGATGATGTCCGTTCCCAGGGAATCCGTTATGTGGTGAGGAAGGCGCGAGAACGGGAAATCCGTTATGACCGCCGCGTTGCGCAACGCCGGGCGTCGCCAAGATTGAAACGGCAAAGGCGACGCTCCAGAGATATCGCGGCATAAAGGAATTTAGTTCGCGCCCGGTAGCGCAGGAAGTTTGAAATCTACACCTTGGTCGTCGTTGGCCTTCTCCGTTGCGGGAACGTCCAGATCAGCCAGCGCAACTTTCTGGCGATGTCCCGGCGTCAGATCGAACAGGTTCGACCCAACGATCGCGTAATTGCCAACCTCGAGTTTGTGCCCATCTTTGAAAACGAGAATGGTGTCGGGCTCGCGCGCGATCGGCGCTGCCGGCGGATCGGGAGCAGGGTCCTTTTGCGCTTCCATCGGTGGATCCGGCGGGCGGGGCACAAACGCTTTGGGCCGCTCTGTGACGAAGTCATCCGAATACGTCCCTGAGCCACGCCGGTCGAAGATCGTGGGCCCGCCTTGGTACTCTTCGGGATCCTCCGCGTCCGCCGAATCGGCTGGCGCGTCATCGTACCCATTCATCGCCGGGTAGTACGGGATGAAGTACGGGTACAGGTAAACCTGGCCGTGACGATGGTCCGGTGGACGATGATTCTCGGGATGGTGCACGCCGGGCTGATGAATTCCCCCCGGGTGCCGCGCAGTCCAGCCATTCGGACCCAGCGACGTCACACCAGGCGCGACGCCATGAAAGCCGGGCTTCCCCCCAAAGCCATACGACGTCACGGACGGAGGAACACCATTGAATCCCTGATGATTTCCGAAGTTGAAACAGGTCACGCAGGGGGCAGTGCCGTTGACCTGTGCACTTGCCGAAAGTGCGGCGAGCAGGACTACAGAGATTCCAACTACCAGGGCCCAACGCATGGGCAGATGATACGCCTGTTTGACGCGCATACGACGTCTCCAATTTGTTAGATGGCGCGAACGAAGGTTTCGTTCTCTCAACTTCAGAACGGTGCCGGCGCATGGTAATGCAGGTAACCCTTTGCAATCGGGAGAGGTCTGGTTCAGACGAAAAATTGTCGGCCTAAGTGCTTCGTCCGGCTGGATTTATAAAATTAGCAGCTATCCCGTTGCCGGCCTGGCCACGGGGCCTGGCATAGAAGCGACGGGTGGGTCAGCCGACCCTCAGCAGTTCGCTGAGGCTCCAAAGACCATACGCCATGAGGAGTCCGAAGACGGACGCCACCACCAGAGCGCGGTTCTTCGACTCGAGCATATCGGCGCAGATTCCCGCCACGAATACAAAGAGAAACGGCAGCGCCACCAACTGGAATCCCAATCCCTGGTAATGCGGGGTCGCGACGCCAAGTACCAGGAAGATCACCGACACCAACAGAGGCGCCGTGTTGCCGAAATAGCGCGCCCTTGGCCACGCGGCGTAGATGGTTACGGCTACCGGTAGCGCGAGCGTGAGCGCAGGGCTGCCTTGTCCCAGTTGGACGAGAAGTTCGCGATACGCACCTGGCATCGAAAAAGCCTCCCAGGTGAAGCCGAGCCAGCTCGCGTGGGTCATGCCACGCCAGAATTCCGAGGGGTGAAAGAAATATGCCGCAAACAAAATCACGAGTGCGATCACGCAGGCCGCGGCCCAAATCGCAATCGCCGCGCCCCGACGTGTCGGCGCCAGATAGAGCATGCACGCCAGCCCGATCGGCACCACCACGATCAAGGAAAATTGGGAACCGATCGCGAGCGCGAGCGAGACGGCCAGCAATGCAATTCGCCGCCAGTTCCATAGCACGACTTCGCGCGGCGCATACAAAGTGTGGGCCACCGCGATGCTGGTGAAGACCGCGCCGAATGCTCCCCAGGCCGCTCCGGTCTCCGGTTCCGCGAACCACACCGACGCCGCGCGGATGATCCCCGGCGAAAAGCAGTAGAGCGTCAGCGCGATGTATCCGCCCTCGTTGCCGTACAGGCGGCGTGCCACGTACCATACCGAAGCTCCCAGCATCACGCCAAATAACAAAAATGGCGCGCGCGCCAGCCATCCCCAATACCACAGCGACTCCGACTGAAAGTTTCCTGGCCAGATCAGCAGCGGCGCCGACGAAATCAGATACCAAAGCGCGGAGTGATCGGGATCAACGCCGTCGTTGTCGCGAATGCGCGGCGGAGGACCGGGGGCGAACGTCGAGTGCGGATCGGGCAGTTCGCTGGTCTCCGGCGTCGAATGCCAGCGTTGCACGCCGGCGTTGATGCGATACCATTCGCGCAGGTCCATCTCTCCGACCCGCAGGCTGCGGCTTACCAGCCAAACGCACTGAGCGAGAAAGACGAGCAACAGCGTTCCTGCGATGTATTGTGGCTTTCCAGCCCGTTCACGCATGGAAAAATCGATCTCTGAGGCGAGCGAGTGTTTTACCATGACGAGGACCAGTCCTGCTGAAAGTTCCTGATGAACAATCCGGTTCCTCCGCCGTCGTTATCGCCTGAAGAGAAAACACCGGACCCTGTGGCCCCGGCGGCCGCAACTCTCCCCAATCCCCCAAAAAGCTTGCCGGAACAGATCTTTCAAGGGCCGGACGGCCTGCGTGTCGTATGGCGGATTCTGCTGTATCTCGGTGTGTTTGCCGCAGTGGCTTACGCCCTGTTTTGGCTTGGCAGGTCGTTCTTCCCGGACATCACCTCAGGCGTGGGTCGCTTCTGGCAGGAAATGTATGGAGAAGCCGCGTGGTTGATCGGTGCGCTGGCGCCCGCGTTTCTCATGGCGAGTATCGAAGGCCGGTCGTTTGATGACTACGGCCTTCCCCGCAAGCAGGCGTTCGGGCAACTGTTTTGGACCGGCGCTGGGTGGGGAATTCTTTCCATGGTGGTTTTATTGCTGCTGCTGCGTGGAGCGCACGTTTTCTCCTTCGGACATCTCGCACTCCACGGCGCGCGCATCTGGAGATTCGCATTCTTCTGGGGCATGTTCTTCCTACTGGTCGGACTATTTGAGGAGTTCCTGTTTCGCGGCTACCTTGTGTCCACGATTGGACGCAGTCTGGGATTTTGGCCAAGTGCGGTGATCATGTCATTCGCTTTTGGTGCGATTCACCTGATGAATTCCGGCGAGGGCCTTGTTGGGGCGCTCAGTGCTGCGTTTATCGGACTGTTCTTCTGCCTCACGCTGCGGCGCACGGGAACACTCTGGTTCGCTGTCGGCTTTCACGCCGCCTGGGACTGGGGCCAGAGTTACCTGTGTGGTGTCGCCGACAGCGGAACCACGGAACCCGGGCACCTGCTCAGCCCCTCGTTCCATGGTCCAAGTTGGCTGACCGGAGGAAGCGTCGGCCCCGAAGGCAGCGTACTTTGCTTCCTCCTTGTCCTGGCGCTGTGGGCCGTGTTCGCCAGACGGTATCCGCAAGCGAAGTACGGAACTTAGTTCGGCGCCACGCGGCCAACGAACAACAGCACCACTCACCACGAATAGTGCACTGTGTACGTCACCACGGTCTCTCCATCCGGCTTCACCGTGACAGGAAACTCAACGGTCTGCGCGTCTTTTTTGTTCCATTCATTCGACTGCTCCACGATCTTCCAGTTATGCCAGCGGTACAGGTGCTCAACAACGCGCACCTCGACGGGTTCCTTCTTGTGATTGCGCACGCGGATCTCGAACGACTCGTCCATCCAGTGCTGGCTGTTCTCGGAGTGATAGTTCGTTCGCTTGCGCTCACCCACGATGTCGAACGAGTTTCCCGTGTATACGCGTAGCGTTTCGTCTTTCGGAGTGTGGTCGATCGTGTTCTCGCCCACGAACTCGAGATGCCCGTCAGTGTCGCGCCGGTAAAAGCGCAGCCGACCCTTCGGCAACGGAATCCCCAGATGATTCGCATCGGAGTTCTTGAATTCCTGCATCACCCAAACTTTGGAATTCGATTGTGTCCCATAGCTCGTGTCCCCACGGATCTGATCGGCGTTGTAATACGCGTACTGCGCGACTTGCGCGCCGTCGTAGATATAGAGCCGCTGCGAGCGCAATCCGGTGGAACGCACGAACTCCACCTGTTTGGTCTCCTCGTCGTGCAGCGTGGTCGGGCGCTGCAGCGTGTAGAGATGGAATTCGTCAAACGATTTTTCCTGCACGACTGGCGCCATGGCGTCTTCGGCCGCAGCGCGCGTCGCATAGTTCACGGCCTTTGCCATCGGCACCCCCGCCGCGACCAGCTTGTTCACGTCCCCAGCCATGAGCTTGATCTGCGCGTTTTCGAAAGTCTTGCCGCTCTGGTTCTGCATAGTGATCCAGCCAACAAGGTCCACAAGGTTTGTCTGGCTCGTAGCGCCGTCAGCGACTACCAGGTTGTAGTCCGCGTGCCAGTTCATCCCTCCGCTCACATACGAAAGCTCGGCGTCGAATGCGCCCGGCTTGTCGGTCTGGAGCAGCCACCCCAAAGTCGGTTTAAGAATCGAATCCTGGCTGAGCGCAGGAAACAGCGGCTGGCCCGGAAGTCCGAAGCGCAACACGCCATCGACTTCGATGATCGGTTGGCTGTACGCCGGCTGCTGCTGGTATCCCTGCGCGTAATTGGAGCTCGGCACGTAACCGCTGCGAATAATCTTACCTTTGATGATTTGCCCGGGCTGCACGAGAAAGTCGATCGTCTTGCCATCGTAAAACGAAAGCAGCAGTTCCTGCGACACGGGATCGTTGCGGTAGTTCTGTTCCAGGATCTGCAGCGCGCGACCCGCGGGATCGCGCAGGATTACCGAGTCAGGCTCGATGTGCGCGGCCACGCCGTTGTAGTCGATCCGGTTCGCGCCGGGTTTCAGATCAAGGGGCAAGCGCTCGCGCGCCACGAAAAAATTCTGGTTGTAGATAGTCAGTGCAGATTGCGACTGGGCGGCAACTTCCTCCGACTTGCCTTTTGATTTTTCTTCAGCGCACGCGACGGCGAACAATGCCGTACACAACGCCAGCGTCAGTAGAGTGCGTTTCAAGTGTGTTTCCTCGTTTCTTTTGGGGACGATGTTCCGTCCTGGTGAGAGAACGAGGCAGGTTCCTGAACTTGCGCTGGACGCGCTGAGCTGATGGGCGCGTAACTGCACGAGAGTAATCAGGAGTAACGATCGGCGGGAGCAACACGAAAAAGCATGTCCATTGCTGCGCTCAGGATGACAACGAGGCATTGGAAAAGGGCTGAGGGCCAAGCGTTTTGGCGAGGGGGATGCCCAGCACCACTCGGCCCTCAGGTTGTTAACGGCGTTGGAATGAGACGAACTTGACGAACGGCAGTTTCGCCAACTCGTCGAGTTTGTCGACAGGCAAAATCCCCGCGACCATGTACTGCGCCACAGGTCCCTGGGTGAATGCAAAGCCAAGTGCTTGCAGCTGCGCGTGTGCGTTTGCCGGCGCGTTCTCAGCGAACAAGATCATGATCGCAACCTTGCCCGAGTGCACGTCCCGGCACGAGGCTCCGCCATTCGTCGACTTTTGGAAGCAATCCAGCGCAGCCAGCAGTGCGGGCTGCAGTTTGCTTTCAAGCGCGCGGCGCTCGGCGTCTTTCGGCGCATCTGCCAACGGTTCGCCGCTGACCTGATTCTTGCTCTTCGGCATTGCCATCGGCGCGGGGACCACCATCTGTGACGAGGGCGGCGGGCCCGGCGCAACTCTTGTCGGCTGTGGAATTGCCTCCCTCGCCATTACCGTCAAGGAACTGCTGGCGACGCCCGCGCCCATACCTCCGCCAACTCCACCGATCACTCCGTTGGCCTGGTACATGTCGTATTCCTTCTGCACTCCAAACACGCCTTCGTGGCTCACGCCCTCCGGCATCTCCACCGGGACTTCGACACGCTCCGGCTGACCATTCTTCGTGACCACTTTGTCTTCGACCGCCACGAACGACGTGAACTGCGTCATCAGCCTGTAGTCGAGGCCGAGTTGCGTGATCTGCGCCTGCACTTCCGGCTTCATCGCGCCGCGCTGCATTCCGAGCCAGTCCTGCGACATTAAATCGTCGATGCGACGCCGCGCCCAGTAACCGGCGAGCGCGTCGAACGGCGGCGTGCTGGACGAAAACGTCACCGGAATATCGCGGCTGAACGGGCCTCCGGCGCGCGTTCCCTTCAGGCGCACCGTCCCACTCGCCGGCTGGGTGTAGCGCCCGGAAATGATCACCGGCTGTCCGCTGAACAGATCAGGCAGTCGCTGCGGATACACATCCGTCACTGGCAAACCGCCCCAATCGACGTACAGATCCGTCAGCAGGGGCGAGCGCACGCGCTCGTAGAAGCGGTCCGCCGCTTCGTCAGCCTTATCGGCGAGGTTGACGTACTCAACTGCTCCGCGCCCGGCCTCCGCCATTTTGTCGAGCAGGAATCGGTTCACCGCCGTGCCGATGCCGAACGCAAACACACGCGCGTTCGGATGCTTCTGCACTTCGCCGACGATCTCCATGTCGTTGCCGACGTAGCCGTCGGTGAGGAAGCAGACCACGCGCACGTGATCCTGCTTGTCCGAAGGCACCAGCGCGGCGCGGATGGCCTTCATCATCTCGGTGCCACCGCCGCCGGTGCGGGTGGCCAGCACTTCTTTCGCTTTGCGAATGTTCTCCGCCGTCGGATATACCGGCTGCGGGAAAACGATGTGCGTGTCTCCCGAGAACGTAATCAGGTTGAACGTGTCACCCGGATAGAGTTCATCGAGCGCTCGGCTGATCACCTGCTTCGCTTTTTCGAGCGGAAAACCCCACATCGACCCCGACGTGTCGAGCACGAACACCAGTTCCTTCGGCTGGATGTCCGACTCGGGCAAGCGTGCCGGCGGCTGCAGGATCATCGTGAAGTATCCGCCCGTGGGCTTCGAGCGCCCGGGCGCAGGTGTGCTCAGAATCGCGTCGGCGACCTGTGCACCCGCCACGTCGTACTTCAGGATGAAATCCTTGTTCGGGATCGCCGCCTCGTCGCGGAGATGAACCGTCGCGCGGCTCGGTCCCTTGCGGTCGATATCGATCTCGTGCGTCTTTGAGCGCAGCTCCTGGATCGGCACTCCGGCATCGAGCGCGATCTCCAGCGAAATGTCGTGCCCCGCACGGGTTCCTTTCGCCGCAACCCATGGCGTGACGCGCGACGCATCCGGCACGCGATTCGTGTCGGGTGCCCAGCCGCTGCCCTGGTATCCCGTCGGCTGGCCGGGGATGTATCGCGGCCCCACCACCATCGGAAAGACGAATTCGTACGACCCGGCTTCATAGCGCAGCGTTTCGACGTAACTGATCGTCACCGTCACCTGCTCGCCGGGAACAATGTTCGCCACCGATTGCGTGAAGATGTTCGGCCGCTCCTGGTCGAGCAACGCCGCCACGTGGCCCGTACTCTTCGCCTTCTCGTAGATGGCGCGCGCTTCCTCGCGCCGCTTGATCAGCCCGCGCACTGTGCGATCGCCGATCTGGATCGTCATGTCATCGACCGCCGCATCCTGCGGCAGCGGGAAGGTGTAGACCGCCTCGATGTTCTGCGTTGCCGTGTTGGCAAAAGTTTGTGTGACTGTGACCCGCGCCAGGAATCCGCTGATGCCGGCACGCACCTCGGTATGCTTGAGCGGGCACGTGCCCTGGATCTTGCCGTCCTTGCCGACAATACCCAGCGAGCCGGGAGTCTGGCCGGACGTTTCTCCAGCCGGAGGCGCGGCTAGAAGTGACGGTTGAAAGTTGACAGCTGTGAGGAGCAACAGGGTAAGAGCAAACGGTAAAGCGAACATCCTGGGGCCCCGTACGTGACGCTTCATGGGAACCTCCGCGAATTGGGAAGTTGGAATCTGCGGGTGCCGATCCGCGTTGCCTGGCGTCAGACCGATTTTTGTCGCAGTGTTTCACGACTACTGACACCTCGCAGGCGCTTTTGGCTCCCGTTGCAGAGAACGACAAAGCGGCTGGGGCTTGCATGGGATTTGTTTCCGTGAGAGCGGAGTTCGCTCCACCGGGCAGGCGAAGGCGGCCGCTCCTAGGCGGTTCGCCGTGGCAACTTCTTCGCGATGGCCTCCGCAAAGCGCGCCGGCGCGGCGGGATGGGACGAGAGAAACAGCGCCGGCTCGATGAATTCCAGTTCCATGAGACAAAACTGGTTGCTTTTCACGACACCGTCAACGCGCGCATATAGAGTGGGTTCAACGGCCTGAAGAACGTTCGTTGCCGATTGCAAAACATGCGCGGGCGGATCCATGAGATGATCACTGCCGCCAAAATCACTCTGCACGCGGAAATCGCCGGATGCTGGCGTCTTGAGGATCGCATGACTGAACGTGCGATCGAAAAAAATCAGCGACCACTCGCCTTCATCTACGATCGAATCCATAAACTTCTGTACCATCACTCCGGGACCAGCGAGTAGTTCGTCGACCAGTGGCTGCGCTGAATTTGCGTCCTCAACGGCCACCAGCTGTGTGCGGTATGCCGTCGCTGAGATGCGCGGTTTGACCACGGCCTTCTTCCAGCCCAACGCCCGCAACTTCTCTCGCAATGACATCTGCTCGCCGGCCTCAGGCCAGATTGTGGGAACGATCGCGACGCCACTGGCGTCTAAAACTCGCAGGTACGCTTTGTTCGCATTCCAGCGGACCAATGTGGGCGGATTCCACAGTGGCGCCTTCGCACCCGCGAGTGAATCAAGCCAGCGCAGGAATTTTTCCGGCTTGAGATGGTAGTCCCAGGTTGAGCGCAGAACGATCGCGTCGTAGGACAACCAATCTACGGTGGCATCGTCCCAGATCGCGGGCTCAGCCTGAATCTCGCACTCGGCTAGCGGCGCCAGAAGTAAATGATCGTCGGCGGTCAAGTCAGGAAACTTCGACGATGTGACGAGGGCGACGCGTGGCATGATTTAAGAGAAGAAAAATGGGCGGCTCAACTGCCGCCCACACAAGTCTAGATCGAAATCAAGAGCACGCGGGCGAGGGCGCCCGCGCCACAATCAGATATCCAGGTTCTTCACGTCGAGGGCGTTCTCTTCGATGAACTTGCGGCGTGCCTCGACGTCTTCGCCCATCAGCGTGGTGAAGATCGTCTCGGTTTCGGCGATATCTTCCAGCTTCACGGAGAGCAGGGTGCGCCGCTCGGGATCCATCGTCGTCTCCCAGAGCTGCTCGGCGGTCATCTCGCCCAGGCCTTTGTAGCGCTGCACGTCGTAGCCGCGGCTGCCTTCTTTCTTCACGAACTCGAACAGGTCGCGCGCCGACTGCAGCTCGATCACGTCGGTCTCTTTCGCCTTGGACTTGCCTGCGGGCTTCGCGGCTTTCTTCTCCCCCTTCTCGCCTTCTTCGGCCTCAGCCTCGGCAGACTCGTCGCCGTTGGCGCTAGCAGACACGGAGCCACGGGCTACCGTTTCGACTACAAATGGCGGCTCCATGTAAGGCTCGACCTGCTTGAACTTCGAGGTCATCTGCCGGTACTCGGGGCTGGAGGCCAGCTCCCAGTTGATGAGATGCTCCGCGCCCTGCGAGTTGACGAACACAATCTCCCACAGGTTGTGCTCCTCGTCGAAGCGCATCTCGACGCTCTTCAGGCCGAGTTCCTTCTGCAGCTTCTTCAGTTCCTTGTCGAGTTTCTCGATCTTTTTGGGCTGAGTCTTCTTATCACCCTCGAAGTCCGTACGCTTGGAAAGATCGATCTTCGGCAACAACTCGGTGATGCGCTCATCACGCACGCGCTTGTCTACCTTGTCGAAGAAGCCAAGATACTCCTTCAGCACCGACATGAAGCGCGACAAGTTCGCAGTCTCGAGCTTGGCCGCGCCTTCACCGTAGCGGACGACCACGCCCTCGGCAGCGCGCTTTAGCATCACCTTGTCGTACTCGTCTTCGTTCTTGATGTACTGATGCGAGCGGCCCTTCTTCACACCGAAAAGTGGCGGCTGCGCGATGAAGACGTTACCGCGCTTGATCAGCTCCTGCATGTGCCGGAAGAAGAACGTGAGCAGCAGCGTGCGGATGTGCGAGCCGTCCACGTCGGCGTCGGTCATCAGGATGATCTTCGCGTAGCGGAGCTTCGCCGGATCGAAGTCGTCTTTGGCGATGCCGGTGCCGAGGGCGGTGATCATGGCGCGGATTTCTTCGTGCGCCAGCATCTTGTCGTAACGCGCTTTCTCGACGTTGAGAATTTTTCCCTTTAGCGGCAGGATCGCCTGGAAGCGCCGATCGCGTCCCTGCTTGGCGGTTCCGCCGGCGGATTCGCCCTCAACCAGGAACAGTTCGCAGCGGTTCGGATCGCGTTCAGAGCAGTCGGCGAGCTTGCCCGGCAGACCGCCGCCGTCGAGTGCGCCCTTGCGGCGAGTCAGATCGCGGGCTTTACGCGCAGCCTCACGCGCGCGGGCTGCGTCAATCGCCTTGTTGATAATCTTGCGAGCGACTGTGGTGTTCTGCTCGAAGAACGCGCCCAGTTTGTCGTTCACGACTTTCTGAACCAGCCCGGAAATGTCAGAATTCAGCTTTCCTTTGGTCTGACCTTCGAACTGAGGCTGTGGCAGCTTCACGCTGATCACGGCCACCAGGCCTTCGCGCACGTCGTCGCCGGAGAGGTTTTCCTTCACGTCTTTGAACAGGCCCATCTGCTGGCCTGCATAGTTGATGGTGCGGGTCAGCGCGGTGCGAAAGCCGGAGAGATGCGTGCCGCCGTCGACTGTGTTGATGTTGTTGGCAAAGCTGAAGACGCTCTCGGAGTAGGCGTCGTTGTACTGCAAGCCGATTTCGATCTTGATGTCTTTTACGCTGCTTTGTGCCATCTTGGCAGCATCGGCGACGTCCTGCACATCGACGTCCGCTTTGTCGGAGTCAGGGAATTCGAAATAGATCGGCTTATCGTGCAGTACTTGCTTACCGCGATTGAGGTGCTTGATAAATTCGCCAATGCCGCCGTTGTACTTGAACGTCGTCTGCTTGGGCTCGCCGGTCTTCGCATCGGTGGTGCGCTCATCGGTCAGCGTAATCACCAGGCCCTTGTTGAGAAAGGCCAGCTCGCGCAACCGCTGGGCCAGCGTGTCGTAGTTGTACTCCGTCGCGGTGAAGATCGTCTTGTCGGGCAGGAAGTGCACCTTGGTGCCCGTCTTCACCTTGGCAGCGCCAGCTTTCTTCAGCTTGCTGGTGGGCTCGCCCTTCGAATACGTCTGCTCCCAGGTAAACCCGTCGCGCCAGATCTCGAGTTCAAGTTCCTCGCTGAGCGCGTTCACGACCGACACGCCCACACCGTGCAAGCCGCCGGACACCTTGTACGACGATGAATCGAACTTCCCGCCGGCGTGCAGTTTGGTCATCACCACCTGCGCGGCGGGAACCTTCTCGCCGTCAATGTCCATGTTGTCGACGGGAATGCCGCGGCCGTTGTCCACGACGGTGATGGAATTGTCGATGTGAATCGTCACGTCGATCTTGTCGGCGTGACCTGCGAGCGCCTCGTCGACCGAATTGTCGACGACTTCATAGACCAGGTGATGCAATCCCATCTCACCGGTCGAGCCGATGTACATCGCCGGCCGTTTGCGAACCGCTTCCATGCCGCCGAGTACCTTGATCGAATCGGCGGTGTAATCTCCATTGGCTCCCTCGGGAGCCTTTCCATTTTTTGCCTTGCTATCGGCGAGCGCAGTGTTGTCGAGAGTCTCTTTGGTGGCCATTCAGCTCCGTGGAAAAACGCTTGGTCTCTTGGCCCTGGATGGTGTACTTTTCCGGCGCCCCTGAATCGACTTCAAATTATTGATATTTATTGGACTTAGGGGCTTCCCAAGCTGATTAAATTCTACCATAAAACGACCCCTTTTTCGACCCCGGAACCGGGTCGGTAACTCTCGTTTTTCGAGGGGTTTAGGGGCCTTTCCGAGGGGTGAGTCCGGCCTTTTGTACTGCTTTGTGTCAATGGCGCTTGCTGGAGCCTGAAAAAGCGAGCTTTTCGATCAGCTCTTCGACCTCATCCTGGCTTCCGCCAATGAAGGTGAACGAGACGATCGAACCTTTATGCAGCATTACCAGTGATGACTGAACCATGGTGAGCTGACCCAGATTCTTCGTAAAATCGCCGCGCACGAGCGTCTGGGAGCCGACGGGGAATTCGTACGGCTCCTGCGTGGCCTTGAAACCTTTGGCCGTCGTCAGCTCGGTCAGCGGGCCCATGTAGTCGGCAGCCGTTTTCAATCCAGGATAGGTGGCAGCGCTTTCGACCGTAATGATCACCGCCGAGTTGACACCTTCTCCCGTGACCTCGGGCGGACGCTCGAACGCCGCGAGCAACAGCCGAGATTTGGAGGGATCGTTCTCTTCAGGCTGCATGGCTTCCGTGCGATCCACCCAGCCGTAACGAACGTGATAGGTGAATCCGAATTCGGCGTTGCGGTAAAGACCCTCGTCGGTAGCAGCCGGCGCGGCCGGTTTCACGCGCTGCTCGGCTTTTTGCTTGGACTTGGAGGAGGACGAAGCGGAAGTCGACTCCTGCGCGATGGCCGACAGCGAGATTACAGCAAGACAAAGAGCCGCAACTATCAACGTATGACGCATCTCGCTCGATGTTACAGGATGGGAGCACGGACCACGTGGGGACAGCCGCCCCCGGCTGTCCGGCGGAGCGAAGCTCCGCAGTTCGGTTGCGCAACCAAGGAGAAGAAAGTCGGGCTACGCCCGACCGCCCAGACGAGGGCGTCTAGGCCCACGCGCATTTGGTGGCTCTTACGCTGCCCTACCCACCACTGGCTGGGCGCAGTGCGCACAACGCCTCGCCTCGATCGGAATGTCGCTCAGGCACTCGGGGCACTTCTTGGTGGTCGGCGCCGCGGCGGGTTCGCTCTTGTGCATCCGCGCAAGCAAGGCGTTGACCGGGAGGACGACAAAGAAATACACGGCAGCTGCGATCAGCAGGAAAGAGATCGCCTGATTGATCAGATCTCCAATGTTGAAGTCGCTGCCACGGATGCTGAATTTGAAGGTTGCGAAGTCCCCTGTTTTGCCCACGACCGCGCCAATCAACGGCGTCAGCAGGTCTTTGGTAAAAGCTCCGACCACGGTAGCGAACGCGGCGCCGATCACGACACCGACTGCCATGTCGACTACGTTGCCACGAAGGATGAATTTCTTGAAACCATCGAGCATAAGTCGCCACCTCAAATTTAAAGTGGCCGACACTCTAATGCGCAGGAGACGCGGAGGTCAAGAACTAGCGAATGTCGGTGCAGGGTGGAGCAGTTCAGGTTGGCAGGTTTCGAGTTTCTGGTTTCAAGTTTCGGAGCCGGAAGACTATCCCACCTATGAACAAGAGCACCTTCCGCGAAGGTGCTCTCTTGAATCCGCTTTAAAACTTTGAAACTCGAGACCCCGAACCTTGCCGTTTTCAGATCCGCATCGGCATGACAATGTAGCGGTACTTGTAATCCTCGCTCCCTAACGGACGCAACTGCCCGGCGGACTGGGGGTCCTTGAGTTCCAGACTTACATCGCCCGATCCAACAGCCTTCAGGAAGTCGAGAATGTAAGTCGCGTTGAAGCCAATCGTCAGGCCATCGCCCTGGTATGGCGTCTCAATGGAGTCTTCGGATTCACCGGTCTCCGTCGAGGAAGCTGAAAGCTTCAGTTCGCCTTTCTCCAGCTTCAGGCGCACCGCGCGCGACCGCTCGTCGGAAAACTGCGCCACGCGCTGGATAGCCGCGTTGAAATCGTCGCCGTTGAGGCTGACCAGTTTGTTGTTGTCCTTCGGCAGCACGGCCTCGAAGTTCGGGAACTGTCCGGTCAGTTGGCGCGACGTCAAAAGCCGTGGCCCGATCCTGAAGAATAGAGTGGACTCGTCCTTGGCGAACTCGATCGTTTCGACGTCGGTGGAATCGACCAGCGACTTCAACTCGTCCATCGCCTTCTTCGGGATGAGCGTCTTCATCTCGCCCGACACGCCTTCAAACTTCTCGCCGCTGCGCTCGATGTGCGCCAGCCGATGCCCGTCGGTCGCGACCATCGTGATCGACTCCGGCTTCAGCACCATCAAGGCGCCATTCAACGTGTAGCGCGACTCTTCATTCGCTATGGCGAATCCTGTCTTAGCGATCATCGCGCGCAGCACCGGCGCCGAAATCTTCACGACACCTGCCGTCGGGAATACTGGTAGGCTCGGGAAATTCGACTTCGCCATCCCAACCATCTTCGTGTTCGAGCGCCCGCAGCGGATGCTCACCCAATGGTTCTCGAGCAGCTTGATCGTGATCTCGGCGTCCGGCAGCAGCTTTACGTAGTCATAGAGCTTGCGCGCCGGAATCGTGCACGACCCTTCCTTCTTCACCTTGGCATTGCATGAAGTGCGCAGGCTGAGGTCGAGATCGGTCGCGGTGAGAGAGAGCTTGTCGGCGGATGCTTCGAAGAGATAGTTGGAGAGGATGGGGATCGTTGTCTTGCGTTCTACGACTCCCTGGGTTGCCGTCAGTTCGCGCAACAGTTCGAACTTGCTGACCGTAATCTCCATGGTTCCAGTCGCAGTGGCCACTTCAACCGGCATAACAGAATCTCCCGTGTGGCGGCGCTACTTCTTGTACTTGGTTATATCAAATCAAAAACCCATAAAACCAGCAGTAACCGTAGGCAGGTCGGAAAAGTGGAAATCTGGGTTAAGTCCCACCTTCCCCATCTCTTCCCGTCTCACCCCTCATGTCCAAAATAGGACCGGCAGACAGCGGAGTCCATACTAGTTTTGGGTCCAATTGCGAACCAGCGCCCGTCCCTTACACAGCTTCCACATCTGCTCCACAGAGAGTCGCAAGGAAGAGACTCCCGTTTGGTGGAAAACTGCGCGCGCCCGCGATTAACCGCCCAACTGCTCGGTCAGTTTGTTAATCAGCCTGTTCAAATCCTTATCGTTTTTGCGAACTTCTTCGATTTTTTCGACCGAATGCAGCACCGTAGTATGGTGCTTGCCGCCGAACTGGCGGCCGATCTCGGGCAGGGACGCTTCGGTCAGGTGCTTGGCCAGATACATCGCAATCTGCCGCGGATAAACGATCGCGCGCGAATTGTTCTTCTGCTTGATCTCCGCCAGGCGCAGGCCGAACTGCTCGGCCGTCGCTTTCTGGATGGACTCGATCGTGACCTTGCGTGCCTGGGAATCGATGAAGTTCTTCAGTACCTGTTGGGCGTAGGGGAGGGTAATTTCTGCGCCGATGAGGGAGGAGTGCGCAACCAGGCGGATCAGCGCGCCTTCCAGTTCGCGCACGTTGGAACGGATGTTGGACGCCACGTAAAGAGCCACGTCCGTCGGCAGTGTAACTTTTTCCTGCTCTGCTTTTTTCTGCAGGATGGCAACCTTGGTCTCAAGATCGGGTGGTTGGATGTCGGCGATCAGGCCCCACTCGAAACGGCTGCGCAGCCTGTCTTCAACTTCGGCCAGTTCCTTCGGCGGCCGGTCGCTTGCGATGACGATCTGCTTCATCGACTCGTGCAGAGCGTTGAAGGTGTGGAAGAACTCTTCCTGCGTGCGTTCCTTCTGCGCGAGGAACTGGATGTCGTCGACCAGAAGCACGTCCACGTTGCGGAACTTGTCCCGAAAACTGGTCATCTTGTCGTAGCGCAGCGAGTTGATCATCTCGTTGGTGAACTTCTCGCTGGAGACGTAGCAGATGGCCGCCTGCGGTTGACGCTTCTTGATCTCGTGCCCGATGGCCTGCATCAAGTGCGTCTTGCCCATGCCGACGCCGCCGTAGAGGAACAGCGGGTTGTAGGCCTTGGAGGGCCGTTCGGCAACCGCCTGGCATGCGGCATGAGCGAACTGGTTTCCGCTGCCGATCACGAACGCGTCGAAGGTGTACCGCGGATTGAGTTGAGCGGCGCCATCCCAATCGAAGCGCGCCTGCGAACCGGCGCTCGGAGCTGTCGCTGGAGCCGCAGAAGCGAACCCCGAGAGTCCTCCATCATGGCGCAGCGGAGTTGATGCCGGATCGTCGTCTGGTGTTACGAACTTTACGTCTTGATATTCGAGGCCCAGGTTGTCGATGGCTTCCTGGATGAGGTCGGCATACTTGTCGCCCACGTGGCGAAACTCGACGGTCGGAACACGAACGAAGAGGATTCCACCATTCGCGTGACTATAGCGGGTAGGCTTCAGCCATGTATCGTACGAGTGCCGATTTACTTTCTTCTCGAGCGCGTCGAGGATGCGAATCCAAGGATTCGCCGGAAGAGTTGTACTTGGAACAGACATAAACGCTCATCTCGGGGCCGGCGGCTGGTACGGGCCCGACTGTTAAAGACTTCTTGCGATGAATTTCTGTCTAGCGCAGAACGCCACCTGATTTATCGGAAGCGGTTACACGGACAAAAGAAAATTTCAGTAAAGATCAGGCGGCATACTAGCACAAAATATTTTGTCGTGTGGAAAAGTTCGCGAAAGATTTTTTCGCGTCACACAAATTCAAAGCGCGAAGAAATTGTCCTGTCAAGTAGCGAATGTATAACTGCAGCGCCAGTAGTGCAAAAATTGTTCCACGCGGGGATGCGCCGAAATGCCTTGTGGGACGTGGCATTTCGCGGGACCGCTTGGGCGCACGCTCTACGAGAATTTTTTTGCTGTTCTGCGTTCAAAATCCAGGTAAGCAGAAAGTTCATTTGCGCTCGCGCAGCGATCGTCACGACGATTCGTCGGTGCTTCTCACACGAGCGACAAATTTTCAAGCGCTAAAATTTAGGAATAGAGTTCGCGGCAACAAACCTCTTCGCCTTCCCGAAATGTCAATTCGCTCTCCGACACACTTCACTTATGTGCACGGAAGCTCATCGGTTTGCCCCTCTGAAGGTCGGTCATTTATACTCAACGTTCGCCTCGACGCCATTGATCGAATCAGGAGCAGCTATTTTTCATGCCTAAGCGCACTTTCCAACCGAACCGGCGTAAGCGCTCGAAGAAGCACGGATTCCGGACACGTATGAAGACCAAGAGCGGAGCCCAGGTACTGTCACGCCGGCGCGCTAAGGGTCGCAAGCGGGTTTCAGTGAAGCCCGGTTTCCGCGAGTAGACTTCCCCTTTTTCCTTGGGCCGGCTTCTGCCGGCATCCAGATGGTCGTGAACTGAGGCGGCTGCCGCGAGGCAGTGTCAGGCGAGTTTGTGAGCAGGCGGTTCATCCATGGCTCCCGAAAGAGCGGCCAACTCATCCGCGAGCCGAAAGAAAAATCCGCGCAGCGGGCGGTTGCTGCGGCACACTGACTTTGAGCGGGTATACAAACAGGGGCGCCGCCATTTCTCCGCGCACATGACCGTGTTTTACCTGCGGCGGGCGGAGGGCGAAGGATTGAGGGTTGGATTCACTGTTGGCCGCGCCTTGGGAGGCGCGGTCGATCGCAACCGCTTGAAACGCCGGTTGCGGGAGTCGGTGCGGTTGACGCGTCCGGCGATTACGCCGGCGGCGGATGTGGTCATCAATCCGAAGAAGAGTTTGCAGACGGCGGAGTTCTCGGCATTGCTGGCGGAAGTCAGCCGGGCATTCGAAGTGATCGCGCAGAAGCTGTCGGAAAAGCCGCGCCAGTGAACCCGCGGACCTCCGGCCGCGTACATCATAGTAGGCAAGCGGGTCGGACAGAGAGTTAGCAGCTCCCAGGTTGATTCAAATATGCAGATCGCACGAAACATTGCGCTGTGGTTGCTGCGGGGATACAAGCTGGTGATTTCGCCCTGGCTGCCCGCGTCGTGCCGGTACGTGCCGACCTGTTCCGAGTACGCGATGGAAGCCATCGAACACTTCGGAGTGTTGCGAGGAAGCATGATGGGCCTGGGACGAATCCTTCGTTGTCATCCGTTTGCGCAAAGCGGTTACGACCCGGTGGTTCGCGACGGAGTCTCGGCTTCCGAACCCAGATGTAAAGGATGGACGGCCGACCAGATTCACGACCACGGTTGTCGCGCGAATTAAGGTCGCGCGCATTGAAGATCAGTTTCAAACGGTAACGCATTGGCAGAATTTCAAAATCCCCAGCAAGAGCCCGGAACCGAGCGCAGACTTCTTCTCGTCTTTGCGATCACTTTTCTTATCATTCTTGCATCGCAGCCGCTGCTGAAGAAGTATGGCCCGAAACCCCAGGAAGGCCCGCGGCCCCCGGAACAGAGCGCACCGGTCAATTCGCAGCCGGCACCCGTGTCCGCAGCGGCGAGTGCTTCCGCTCCGCCGCCTGCCGGATCCAAGCAGGCGTCCTCCGAATCGACCACCGTCGTCGAGAACGATCTCTACCGGATCAGCTTCAGCAACCGCGGCGGCCAAGTGAAATCCTGGGTTCTGAAGAAATTTAACGATGACAGCGGAAAGCCCCTCGACTTGGTCAACAACGCTGCTGCCGTGAAATATGGCTATCCGCTGTCTTTGTGGACGTATGACGAGAGCCTGCGCAACAAGCTGAATTCCGTTTTGTATGTTCCCTCAGCGACGGGAACCGCCACCGCACCCGCCGATCTCACATTCGAGTATTCAGATTCCGATATCGCGGTCCGCAAGACGTTTCACTTCGATTCCACGTACGTGGTCCACGTCGATACGTCGGCGTCGGTGAAGGGTGCGATCGTTACCGCGTTCCCGACATGGCCGGCGGGATTCGGCGACGAGACTAGCCCGACCCTCTACGCGGCCAGTCGGGTCGAGTATGAAAACGGCGGCGACATCGAGCGACTGGCAATTAAAAAAGTGGTTGGCGGCAGCACGATCCGCGGCCCGTTCAACTGGGCGGGGGTGAGCGATCAGTATTTCGCGGCAGTTTTCCTCCCCGATGACCGCGCGAACGCGGCGCTGGTGACGCTGCGAAATCCGCTCGACAATCCGCAGGATGCCAAGCATCCGCTTGAAGTGCTGGGCGCGGCGGTTGGCCAGGTCGGCGCGCCGACGTTGCAGCGGTTGTACGTCGGGCCAAAGGCCTTGGATGTTCTCGAGAAGGTGCCGGTGGCTGGCTTGTCGGGTTCGAGTGAGCCCGATCTTCGCAAGTTGGTCGACTTCGGCTGGCTCGGCTACATCGCACGCCCGCTGTTCTTGTGGTTGAAATGGACCCACGATCACATGGTCGCCAATTGGGGATGGGCGATCGTGATTCAAACGCTCATCATCAGTCTGTTGCTATCGCCGCTGCGCTTCATGCAGCAGAAGTCGGCGCTTGAAATGCAACGTGTCGCGCCGCACATCAAATCGATCCAGGAGAAATACAAGAAGTACGGCATGCGCGACCCGCGCAAGCAGGCAATGAATGAAGAGATCGCCGCGGTCTACAAGGAACATGGGGTGAATCCCGCGGCTGGATGTCTGCCGCTGCTCATCCAGATGCCCTTCCTGTTTGCCTACTACCGCATGCTGGGCGTGGCGCTGGACCTGAGGTTCGCGCACTGGCTCTGGATCAAGGATCTGTCCGCGTTTGATCCGTATTACATTCTGCCGATCTTTCTCGTGATCAGCATGTTCATCATGCAGCGCATGACCCCGATGACGGGAATGGATCCATCCCAGCAGAAGATGATGATGGTCTTCATGCCCATTATGATGGGATTCATCTTCCGCTACCTTGCCGCCGGGCTGAACCTTTACTATGCCGAGAGCAATTTGATCTCGATGATTCAGCAGGCTGTGATGAATCGCACCGCGACCGGACAGGAAATCCGGAGACTCGCCGAAAAACGGGCGCGGAAGAAGGATAAATAGCTGTCAGCCATCAGCAATCGGCTCTCAGTCTCCGCTGATTTTGGCCTTGGATTTCTTGAGTCGCAAGTTTCGACCCGCAGAGATTGAAGAAGTTGGCTAAGTGCTGAAGGCTAATCGCTAAGAGCTGCTTTCCTATGCCCATACCTGACAAAATCGCCGCCGCCAACCGGATCAACGAACTTCTGCGAGGAGTCATTGCAAACTCCGGCCTCCGCCTGAAATACCGTATCACCGTGGACCCGCCGCTGGCGGAAGCGCGCGATTGGGAGAAACCGGAAATCCTGGTGGAGTTCGCAGGGCCGGATTCTCCACTGATGCTGGAGCGCGGCGCCGAGCTCCTGCGCTCGATCGAATTGCTTGCGCTCGAAATGCTGCGCCTGCCCGGCAACGAGCACGAGAAAGTTTCTTTTGACTGCATGAATCACCGCGCCATGCGTCTGGAAGAACTGCGCATGGCTGCTGGCGTGGCGGCCGATAAAGTCCGTAAGACCGGCGCGCCTTACAAGTTCGCGCCGATGTCCTCGCGCGAGCGGCGAATCGTTCACCTGGCGTTGCGGGATGAAGTCGACCTGCACACCGAGAGCGAAGGCGAAGGTCTGCGGCGGTGTGTCGTGGTCTACAGCAACGACGCCCGCGGGGGCGGGAAACCTGCGCGCAAGACGGTGCCGTAACACCCTTCGTCCTCCCGCTACAATTCTCGAGTGAACCTCGACGACACCATCGTCGCCATCGCGACGCCGCCCGGCCGTGGCGGTATTGGCATCGTCCGCCTGGCGGGACCGGACGCGCGCTCGATCGCGACGCCCATGCTCCGCCTTAAGCACGATTTTGAGCCCGGCCGCGCCATGTTTTGCGAGCTGGTCGAGCCATTCCACGAACCACGTGGGGACAGCCGCTCTCGGCTGTCCATGCCGAGCGAAAGCTCGGCTCCGATCTCGAACGTCCACGGCCCCATCACCCGCATCGACGAAGTCGTCGTCACCTACTTCGCGAAGCCGCACTCTTACACCACGGACGACATTGTGGAGATCGCCGCCCACGGCTCGCCCGTCGTTCTCCGCCATATCGTCGAGATCGCTCTCGCTCGCGGCGCCCGCCTCGCTGAGCCGGGCGAGTTCACCATGCGAGCCTTCCTCAACGGACGCATCGACCTCACCCAGGCCGAAGCGGTCCGCGACCTCATCGACGCGCAGACCATCTTTCAAGCGAAAGTTGCCGCGCAACAGCTCGAGGGCGCCCTCTCAAAGCGCCTCAAGCCGATCAAGCAAGACCTGGTTACTCTCATCGCGCAACTCGAAGCCGGAATCGATTTCGCTGAGGACGACATTTCGATCCTCCCCGACACCACCATCCTTGATCTCGTCGACACGGTGCACCGGCCACTGACCGATCTGGCTGCCAGCTTCGCCTACGGCAAGATCGTGCATGAAGGCCTCACCCTTGCCATCGTGGGGCGCCCCAACGTTGGGAAGTCGAGCCTCTTCAACCGGATGGTCGAGCGCGAGCGCGCCATCGTGACGGCGACACCAGGCACCACGCGAGATCTGGTCAGCGAGACGGTGGCGATCGGCGGAATTCCGGTCAAGCTCGTCGACACTGCCGGTATCCGACGCGCGCTCGACGAAGCCGAAAGCATCGGCATCCGCAAGTCCATGGAGGCTCTCGCCGAGGCTGACCTCGTCCTCGTCGTGCTTGATGCGTCGCAGCCCGTCGCTACCGAAGATCGCGAACTGTTGGAGCAAGTCGGGCAACGTCCCGCCGTGTTGGTCGAAAACAAGGCCGACATTAAGAGTTCTCAGTTCCCAGTTCTCAGTTCTCAGTTAGCGTCCGTGCGCACATCGGCGGTGACGGGCGAGGGAATCAACGCGTTGCGCTCGGAAATCCTGCGCCACATCGGAGGAGATGGCGGTCTGCAGCTGGAAAGCGGTTTCCTCACCAACGCACGTCACCAGCAACTGGTACGCGATTCGCTGACCGCGCTTGCCGCGGCGAGAGCCGCCGTCGCAAACAAGGTCCCGCACGAGATGCTGCTCCTCGATCTCTACAACGCTCTGCACGCTCTCGACGAAATTACCGGCGCCACAACTACCGATGACATTCTCAACCTGATCTTCACCACCTTCTGCATCGGCAAATAGCACTTCCGTGGGGCGTTCCCCCTCTGGAGAATTGGCGGGTGCCCTGATACATTCTCAGCAGCTTTCTGGCCGGAGGCTGCATGTCGCTGGTGGTGAAACTCGAAGATGACCTGGGAGAACGCGGCGAGTGGGTCATGTTGCATGGGGTCATTCCCGGCAATGACGAGCGAGATTTTCCGCTACTGCGTGGCATCGATCCCTTTGGCAAGACGGTCTTCAACCACCTGCAGGCGGAGGAGTTTCTCGTGGAGTGGGAGCGCGTGCATGATCGCGCCAAAGACGAGTCCCAGCGCGAGGCCTGGCAGAAGGTGAAGGAGATGGCCGAGATTTGCAAGTTGGACCGGGATCTGTACCTAAGGTTTGTAGGACACTAACCGGAGAATTTGCTCCACTCCGATTCGCTGACGCTATTTCGTCAGCCCGATCATCGCCTCGCGGCACAGACCGTCGAACGATTGCGTCTTGCCCGACCTCATCGCGCTCGCCAGCGCCTTTTCTGCGGCAGGCCTTTGGTATCCCAGGTTGAGCAGCGCCGAGAGTACATCTTCTTCCACTGGACTGATCGTGGGAGCCATCGGCTCGGGTCCGGCAGCTTGCGGCGCCAACTTGTCACGCAGTTCCAGCACCATGCGTTCAGCCGTCTTCCTCCCGATGCCGGGAATCCGAGTAAGCCGGGCAACGTCGTTGCCGCGGATCGCCCCCGTCATCTCATCGGCGGGCATGCCGCTCAGGATTGTAATCGCCAGCTTCGGCCCGATCCCGCTCACCGTAATAAGTTTTTCAAAGAGCTTTTTTTCCGCCGGACGCAAAAATCCATACAACGCGATCAGGTCTTCGCGTACGTGCGTGTGAATGTGCAGGGAGACTTCACTGCCTACCACGGGCAGATCCGAGAAAGTCGGCACGCTGATGGTGACGTCGTAGCCAACGCCGGAGGTCTCAACAATCGCCTGATTGGGATGTTTGACGAGCAGCTTTCCGCGGAGATGCGCAATCATGTTGCCGACATTGTAGCCGGGTTACGACTCAGACAGATCCAGCTTCGACCCCGCACGTGACATACCCACATTTTTGGACGGCGGGGTGACCCGCGTCCCGCCTGTCAAACATAGTCCTCTTTCCTGCATCGCGTTCCTGATTATGCGATCACGCGTTAGAACCGGAACAAGTACGAGACCTTCACGAAAAACAGCCGCCCGTCGTTAATCAACCGATCCCGCGTTCGCAGGAGGTTTCCCGTGGGATCCAGCTGCAGTTCCGGATCGATATTCTGAAAGTCGCCGTTGTAGCCCACGTAAATCGCTGTGCCCGGATGAATCAGGTACGTGAACAGGAAATCGCCGTTGAGCTGCTTCGTCGTCTGTAGCGACGTGAACTGCTGGTTCGCCAGCGTCGACGTGTACTGCAGAATCATCCGGAACGACAGCTCCCGATTGAACTGCCAGTTCCACTTGCTTCGGATGATGTGGTTGTTAAAGATCGCCATCCCGGTCTGGCGGTCGCGTAGCCGCGTAAACAGGTACGTATTGTCGATGCGCAACGCCGAGAGTGGCCGGAATGATACCAGCGCCGAAGCCCCGTCGCTTCTCGCCAGGTACGGCGTGCATGCGGTCGAAATCACGGCGGGCAGGCCCGGGCACTGAATCGGCGTTGCCGCAAACGGCGCCACGAAATTCACACTATCGCCAGACTCGTAATATCCCTGCAAGGACATCCACTTTACGTAGCTCGTGCCCCACAATGCCGTGCTCACGTGCTCGTGATAGTCGCGGTCCGCGGAAAGCGCGGCGAAATCACTGGGCCGCAGGCGCTCGTGATAGTCGGTATACGGAAAAATTTTCACGTAACTTTGGCCCTTGAAGCTGAAGGTCATGCTCGGATCGATCGTCTTGTCGAGCCGCGTACCGTCGTGTGCCCAAACCCAATCGGTGTGCATGGACGGACCCCAGGAAACGAGCGGGCCGCCGCTCGGACGAAATCGGTAATCGAGTTCGTTGAACCAGTCGCGGATATCCACGCGATTCACAAAGCCCGGAACCGTCGTGAATCCAGGACTGATGTCCTTATACGTCGACTCGTAGGTCGTATGGATGCCAGCGTACGTTGTATCCACATACGACGCCGGCCCCGCCTCATACACTCCGCCCGGCAGCTGCGTGGAACTCACCACCGATTGCATGGTGGCTGTCCAGTTGGGGGTGAACTTCAACCGGCTGTCGAGTCCGCCGATCCGGTTGAATCCGCCTGCGGCCGGATATTCCTCGTCCGTGTAGATCGCCCCGATACTCGACTGCTTGAACAGGTCACGGCTCACGCGGGCGATAGTGAAGTATTGGCGGGATCCAGCCAGGGGATCGGAAGGTGCCACTGTCAATCCAGGCGAGCGGTCGTCGGCCGTCAGGATACCGATCGAGTATGGTCCGGCCTTGCCCGTTAACCGAGCGCCGTAACTCGGATCGACGATCGATCGCGTGAAAAACAGATCGATGGGTGTTCGAAAGTAATCCGCATTCTCGATGAAGAACGGCCGCTTCTCCGGGAAGTACACGGCGAAACGCTGGTTTACCGTAACCTGTGGGTCTTCCGATTCCACCTGGCTGAAGTCCGGATTCGCCGTCAGGTCGAGCACAAACCTGTCGTTCAAAATAAGCTTCGAGTCCAGTCCAAACGTCCCACCAATCGCGCGATTCTCGAAGTGCAGGTTGTTTGGGTCACGCGCGTCAATATCGCGAAAAGAATTCAGCAGGCCGTACGGAATGAATTGAAGATTCCGTCCTGGCGAGATGCCCTCCAGCCCCGTGAGGGTTGCGGCCTGGTCGAGGCGTCCTTCAAAGCGCTGGGAAATTTGCGGCCAGAACGAATCTTCGTTTTCGCGCACAATGCCGCGGTACAAGATGATGCCCCACGACTGCTCCTTGTTCGGCGGGAAACGCAGACTCCGGAAGGGGATTGTAATCGACGCGATGTAGCCCTCCGGTGTCAGCCGCCCCTGGGAATACCAGACCGTGTCCCACGAGGTGTCAAAGTTGCCGCCCACTTCTTCGTGTGGCGCTTCCGACCAGATCGCATCCCACTGGACGCCAATCGGGTTGATCTGGAAGGTGTAGGCGCGGCGCCGGTCGTGAAAAGTGTCGAGCATCACTTCGACCGTGTCGTCGTCGGTCACGTCTTCACGGCGGGCCTTGTGGCTTCGCACCTTCGCGGGATCGTCAAAGCAGATGAAGACCACATACAGGTTCTTCTGGTCGTAGCCCAGGTACGCCTCGGTCCGCTGCGAGACAGGAGCGCCATCGTGCGGGAGTCTTTGTACGAATCCGGTCACCTTGGTCATCTGCGGCGCCACTTCTCCAGCTGGCTTCATGGTGACGAAGTCATCCAGGGACGGCCCTCGCGAAAGGCGCGGAATCAGAATGGCCGGCGGCCCCAACTGTGATGATTCGGGGCCCTGCGGCTGAACGGATTGCGGAACAGGTGCGGTCGGCGGCAAGGGGGTGGCGCTTTGCGGATTGGGTTCATCCTTCTGCTGCAGGGATTGTGTGTTCAGGGTGCGTATAAATGGCGTGGGTTGTGCTGCGAGCGCAGGCCCAATCGCGCTGCTGAGTGGGCACAAGACACCAGCGATGATGAAGTGTTTGACCGGAAACCCGAACACCCAACACTCGTCCCGACAGCAAGAATTGCCTTGCGGATACCCTGCCCCCTCAGGGTAGTGGAGCAACATACACCATTCATTGGTTGTTCCCAAGAAGATGTTATGTGGAATTCGACACGGCGGGCCATGGTTGGAGTCCAGTAACTAGGCAGGGCGCTCGGAATCCGGCCCGGCTGTCGATTTTGGAAGAATGATTCGGAGCTAGAAGAGAGAACTCTGCCGGCGATTCGGCGTGATGCCGAAGTGTTCGTAGGCGAGCATCGTCGCGATCCTTCCCCGCGGCGTGCGATTCAGAAATCCGATCTGGATCAGGAACGGCTCATAGATCTCCTCAATCGCATCGGGTTCCTCCGCGAGGGCGGCCGCGAGCGTGCTTACGCCCACCGGTCCACCCTGGTACTTTTCAATGATCGTCAGCAGCAGCTTGCGGTCGACTTCATCGAATCCGTGCTGATCGACCTCCAGCATCTGCAGCGCGGCCTGCGCGGTCGCCTTGTCGATCTTCCCGCCTCCGCGCACCTGCGCGTAATCTCGCACCCGCCGCAATAAACGATTGGCAATTCTCGGCGTGCCCCGTGAACGGCTGGCGATTTCGACGGCGCCTTCGTCGTCGATCGCCACGCCCAGGATCTCCGCCGACCTCTCCACGATGATCTGCAGGTCCTTATGCGTGTAGAACTCCAGCCGCAGCATGATGCCGAAGCGCGAGCGGAGTGGCGCCGAAAGCAGCCCGGCGCGGGTGGTTGCGCCTACGAACGTAAAGGGCTTCACGTCCATGGTGTGCGTGCGCGCGGAAGGCCCCTGGCCGATGATGATGTCGAGTTTGTAATCCTCGAGGGCCGAATAGAGAATCTCTTCCAGCGCCGGCTGCAGCCGATGGACTTCGTCGATGAATAAGACTTGTTTGTCCTGAAGGTTCGTCAGGATCGCGGTCAGGTCGCCTTTGATCTGGAGGGTCGGGCCGGAGGTCTGCTGGAACGCCACGCCCAACTCGTTCGCGATGATGTTCGCGAGAGTCGTCTTGCCCAGGCCGGGAGGCCCGTAGAGCAGCACGTGATCCATGGCCTCGCCGCGCGAGCGCGCTGCCTCGATCGCCACCGCCAGGTTTTCCTTCACCTTGGCTTGGCCGATAAATTCTGCAAGCCGTTGCGGGCGCAGCTTGAGTTCGAATGACGAATCGTCTTCGACCGGCGCCGCTGACACCAGCCGCTCTTTCAGCTGTGGAGTGTTCCTGAGAGTGGCCACGTAAGGCGATAGTAAAGCGAAAGGAGCAGCGAAGCAATGGAACAAGTTCAGCGCGCGATGACCCCTAAGTTAACCCGCAGCTCCTTCTCTGCGAACCAGGCTACTCGCCCGCCTAACCAGGGTTCTTCCAATCCCAATGAGAAACGGTCCTTCGCCAACTGCAGGTCGCGGACCTCTAAAAGAAATGCCGCCGGACACTCGCCGAAACGGGCAATGCGATCCGCGAGCCAGAACTTCACATGGGGCGGTGCGGCCAGCACGACCGGCGTCCCGGAGAAAAAAGCGATTCTGCCAAAGCCTGGATGCTCTTCGAACAACGGCGCGTCCGATTGATAGGCCCTTCGAAAGAGTTCAGCCGATGCCGCGAGGTCGCGCACGCCGATCACGATCGTGGCGACTCCGCGAATCACGCTACGACTGGCCGGTGCCGGCACGCGCAAACTGCGTGCGGTCTTGTCCTGAATGATGAAGGGCAGCACCGACCCCGCTGGTCCGGGACCGGCGATGGCTGTCTCCCATTCGAGCCTCGCGCCGTCCGGACGCTGTCGGCTGCCGGCTTCCGGACCGCGCACCTCAATCCCCGCCGCCCGAACGCGAGCGGCATCGGCATGAATGTTGTTGCTCCGGACCGCCCACGCCCCCGCGCCCGCATCGCCTTCCATGCGAGGCAGCCAGGCCGACATCATCCCCGGTGCGCCCTGCACTTGCCCGATCGGAGCGATCAACTCAACATAGGACCCATCCTCGAACGTTAGGATGTCCATGTGAGTGACTCCATTCGAGTGCCGTCCGCCGTATGTTGTGCTTAGTCCAATGCGATGAAACGCGCGTCGCATCTCCTCGAGGTTTGAGCCGCATACCGTCACGTGATCGATGCTCAGATCCATGCTGCGGAACCTTGCTCCAGAGTTCGGGGAGTCTGCGGTCGGTGATTCCACATACAGACGCCGGACAAGCCCGTAGTCTACAATCCTGCCGTGCCCAGACTCCTCCCTCGCCACGCGCTGTTGCTTTCTCTACTCTTCGTCGGGCCCTCTTGCCTCGCGCAAACCAAAACCCCGGCTCCTGAAAACACTCCCAAGGCCACCGACTCCGGCCTGATCACCTGCGGTGACCATCCTCCCTACACGTCCCGCACCGTCAAGAGCGACACCCTGGTCACTCCCGATGGCAAACGCAAAGCATATGCCGAAGTAGAGGCCACTGCTCTCTCCCCGCAACGTGCCGCCGGATACTCGGGTCCGCTGTGCGTCAACAACTCGCGACTGTTCGTGACCAGCGACAACGGCGAGTTCAAGCTGCGCTTTATGCAGGAACCCGCCGACGTCGAGAACGGCAACTCGCTACGTTTGATCGATTGGTCCGCCGACGGCCGCCGTCTTCTTGCCGAGCTGGCCGAATGGCACTACGAACAGCCAGGAGTGGTGCACAGCATTCTTCTCTTCGACTCGCGCTACGGAACCTTCCAACAGCCCGAGGTTGCACACCTCCTGGCGAAGACCTACGACCACGACTGCTCGCTCGACTTCCGCATTTTGGGATTTGGTTTGCAGGGAAAGATCGTGCTGGAGGGCAGCCCGCTCTCGCCCGAAGAAGAAGAAATTCAGGGTGTCTCCAGCTGCGTCAAGAAGAAAACTTACTTCGAACTCGACCGCGCGACGGAAACTCTAGTCTCCGTGCCCGAGATGCCGAAGATCCAGCACAACGCGAAATCCGAAGCCTCTAAATAGCGCGCCAAACGATGGCGTAGAAGCCTTGTTCGAGGAGCGGCACCCTACACACCCGGCCAAGCCCTGACACCTGAGACCCCAAGACCTGAGACCTGGTTTTCTACTGCTTTTTCGGCGGGAAGCTCTTGAACATCTTGTCCATGGCTTTGTTGAAGTTCTTGAGGTTCTTATCGGAGCTGTCCGCCAGCGTATCCCGTGCCACGCCACGCCAGACCATCTGCTTGTTCGAATTGTCCACAAGATCGACGATTAGCGTCGCCTGCTTCTCCACATAACTCGTGGAATATCGCGGCACGGGTGGCCCGTACCACGACCACCATGGTCGGTAGCCATAGTCGTAGTCCTCAACCACCGTGTGCTCCTTGATCCCCGCGTTGTACACGACTTCCAGATCCGGGTGAGCACTCGCGTCCACTTTTGTAAGACTGGCAGCGGTCAACTTCGCATTCACGCTGTCCATCACGCGCTGCGCCCACAATCCCTGCGCCGGATGCTTGCTGTCGGTCCATGCATAGGTCTTGAACTTGGAGAAGTCGGCGTCGCGATCCCAGTCCACGTCGACCTTCTGCGCCAAGGCAGCGCTCGCGGCCAGCAACACAATGATTCCCAATGAGACACGTACGGCTTTCATCAGAGGACCTCGCAGGTTGGAGTGGTCTCGGCCCGAGGGGAACTTAGTCGAAACTTATAACAAGAAATGACGGAATCTGCACCGCACGATTCGCCGTCCTCGAGCCCAGCTGTGAGGCGGAAATTTGGTCTGGCGCTTGCGCCCTCGCCCGCGAATCGCTGGATCCTGGGCGCGTGCCAAACACCACACAGAAAAGAATCACAGCCCAGTACAGGCTCTTTACTCTTCTTCTTCCTTCACTTCACCGCGCTCGGCTTTCGATTTCTCGATGATCTTCTCCTGCAGCTGCGTCGGCACGATGTCGTAGTGATGCATCTCCATGTTGAAGCTGCCCCGGCCCTGCGTCATCGACGTGAGATCCGCCCCATAGGTGAGCATCTCCGCCATCGGCACCTCGGCCTTCACGATGGTGTTCCCACCCTTGTTATCCATGCCCTGGATGCGCCCACGTCGGCTGTTCAGATCGCCCATGATCGATCCAGCGAACTCATCGGGCACCGTGATCTCCACCGACATCACCGGCTCCAGCAGCGTCGGCTTGGCGATCTCCATCGCCTTCTTGAACGCGATGCGTCCCGCCATCTGGAACGACAAGTCGTTCGAATCCACATCGTGATACGACCCGTCGTACAGCACCACCTTGAAATCCACCACCGGAAACCCCGCCAGGTATCCGCGCCCCGCCGCATCCCGAATGCCCTTCTCCACGGCCGGAATAAAGTTCCTCGGAATCGAGCCCCCGAAAATGTCGTTCACGAACTCGAATTCCCCGCCGCGCGCCAGCGGTTCCATCTTGATCTTGCAATCGCCGTACTGCCCGTGGCCGCCGGTCTGCTTCTTGTGCCGGCCCTGCACATCGGCCTTCCCGCGAATCGTCTCGCGATACGGCACCTTGGGCGCCTTCAGGTTCACCTCGGTGTGATACCGCTTCTTCAGCTTCGAGACAATCACTTCGATGTGCTGCTGCCCCGTGCCCGCAATCAAAAATTCTTTCGTCTGCGGGTCGCGGAAGAACCTCAGCATCGCGTCCTCTTCCATCAGCTTGTGGATGCCCGGCCCCAGCTTGTCTTCATCCGCACGGCTCTTGGGTTCGATCGCGAACGTGATCGCCGGCTCCGGCAGGGTGATCCTCGGATACTGGATCGGCGCCCCCTTGTCGCCCAGCGTATCGCCCGTCAGCGTGTCTCTCAGCTTAGCCACCGCGCCGATGTCCCCCGCGTGCAGTTCGTTCACGGCGACCGCATTTTTTCCCTGCATCACCGAGATATGCGACAGCTTCTCCGCCGCATTCCGCGTAAAGTTCTGCGCCGGCGCGTCGTTCTTCAACACTCCGCTGAACACCTTGAAATACGAAATGCGCCCCGCGAACGGATCCGACACAGTCTTGAACACAAATAGCGACAGCGCGTCCGAGTCCGCCACGTGCCGCTCCGGCGACTGCCCGTTGCTGCCGGCAATCCCGTGCAGTGCCGTGTGCTCCGTTCCCGCCGGCGTGTAATCGACGACGAAATCCATCAGCTTGTCCACGCCGATATTGCCCAGCCCCGACGTGAACAGCACCGGAAAAATCTTGTCGTCGCGGATCGCGTCGTGCAGCGCGGGAATCAAGTGCTCTTCCGGAATCGTCCCCTTCTCGAAGAACTCCTCCATCAACTTGTCATCGCCTTCGGCGACGAGTTCCACCAGCTTTTCATGCGCGTCCTGCGCAGCACTCGCTAGGTCCGCCGGGATCTCCCCTTCTTTTCCCTTTCCGTTTCCGCCCAGTTCGTACGTGTACGCCTTCATCTTCACCAGGTCGACGACGCCCGTGAAGCTCTTCTCTTTACCGATCGGCATCTGCAGCGGCACAACCGCCCGCCCGAATGCTTTATTCAACGACTCCAGCACCCGTTCCGCATCCGCGCGATCCCGATCCATGCGGCTGACCACGATCATGCGCGGCAGGTTGATCTCTTCCGCGTACCCCCACACGCGCTCCGTTACGACTTCCACGCCGGCAACGCCGTCCACCACCACCAGCGCCGCTTCCACCACTGGGAGCACTGTCTTGGCTTCGTGCACAAACATGTTGAAGCCGGGTGTGTCGAGGAAGTTGATCTTGGTCTTGCCCCACTCGGCCAACGCGATGCCCGTTCCAATCGACATCTTTCGGGCGATTTCTTCTTCGTCGTAATCGGTGGTCGTCGAGCCGTCGTCCACTCGGCCCAGTCGTTGCGTGCCTCCTGAGGTATACAGCGCGGCGGAAACGATCGAGGTTTTTCCTGCATGCCCGTGGCCCACGAGGGCCACGTTACGGACATTTTCACCTTCGTACACTTTCACGGGTTCGCTCCTTCGACAGGCTTGGGGAGAGAGAAAACTCGGCCCGAAAAGAGGAATTAGGACGCGAATACAGGCCAGCCCAAACGCACCTGCCAAAACTCAGGATGCTACCACGCCGGAACTTCGCCTCTCAACCCAGCGTTCGATGTTGTGGGCTGGGCGCCCTCGCCCGTGATCCAAGCCAACGTTCATGGGCATCTTTTTCGCCTCAGGGGCCAAATAAACCATTCCATTCAAGAGACTTGGCCCCGCCGCCTCTGGGCAAATGTCAAATTTCTGTATGACCCGACGGGGGGATTGTCCGGCCCCCAAAACTGCCCTATGCTTACAGCACGCAGACTCTGCGCCGGCTCCTGATTGGGTGAGATCGGAAGCTTCTTCGGCGCCGGAACCCTTTCTTCTTCTGCGCTGGGGCCAATGCATCGAGTGATCGCCAGGACGCTGCTGTTGGCTTTGCTCGCGGGACTGTTCTCCCCGCTTGCAACCGCGTCCTCGATGCCCATGTCGCGCCCCCACTGCATGCGCAAGCCGATTCCCGCGCCTGCCGCGGAGATGCCCGGCTGCCATCATCACGGGGCCGTTGCTGTTCACAGCGCCTCAACGCCAGAAAACGCCGAGCCCGCATCGTCAGACCAACTCCAGGCTCCGAACGACTGCTGCCAGGACCACGAGTGCTGCCGCTCGATGGCGCGCTCACAGTTTGCGCACACCTCGCTGCGATCGACGCACAGTGAGCTGAATGAAGCCGCGCAACTCTCGGCTGTCCCCGATTCGCAAGCTCGTTCCATGGAGGCGGCCCTCACTCCTCCCGGCCGCGCTCCTCCTCTCCTCTGAAAACCGCATCATCCTGAGCGAGTCCCCCAAACGAGAAGGATGACAAGGGATTGATCCACGCCCGCCCATGCGGAGTGTGACTTTTCCTCGATCCGTTTCGAACCTCGCCACTCCCGGGGCCGCCGTTCAAGCGTTTGAAGAGGATTTATGAATAGGAAACGAGCCAACATCGCGCTCTTTGCAGCCATGCTGACCTTCGCGCTGGCCGCAAGCGCCGCCATCTTCGGATCAGTCCATGGCCTAATCCACGATCCGCAACACCGTCCTGTAGACGAAGCCAAGGTCATACTGCGCAGCACGACTTCCGATTGGACGCAGCGAATCATCAGTGATCAAGCCGGCGAATTCCACTTTGAGAACGTTCCGCTCGGTGAGTACCGCGTCACCGTCGAAGCGCCTGGCTTTGCCACGGCCGAGCAGACATTCGTTCTCACCTCTGAGCGCGATGCCAAGCCGCACTTTTCCCTCACCGTTGCCCACGCGGCCGAGACCGTCGAAGTGCAGGACGTCGCGCCTGCGGTCAATCCCGAGTCCTCCACCAGTACCAACATCGTCAGCCGCACCGCCATCAACGAAACCCCCGGCGCCGACAGCACCAACAGCCTCGCCATGATCACCAACTTCACGCCCGGCGCTTACATGGTGCACGACCAGCTTCATATCCGTGGCGGGCACCAGGTCTCGTGGCTGCTCGATGGCGTACCCGTGCCGAACACCAACATCGCCTCCAATGTCGGCCCGCAGTTCGATCCCAAGGACATCGACTATCTCGAAGTGCAGCGTGGCGGCTACAACGCCGAATACGGCGACCGCACCTACGGCGTCTTCAACGTGGTTACGCGCTCCGGCTTCGAGCGCAATCGCCAGGGCGAGATGGTCCTCGACTATGGCAGCTACAACGCCACCAACCCGCAGATCAGCCTCGGCGACCACAGCGACCGATTTGCCTGGTACGGCAGCCTCTCCGGATATCGCACCGACCTCGGTCTGGAAACGCCGAGCGCCGAGAATCTGCACAATCAGGCCGCCGGGCTGAGCGGCTTCGGCTCGCTCATTTTTAACCAGTCGCCAAACGACCAGCTACGCCTGATCACCTCGGTCCGCGGCGATCACTACCAGGTACCGAACGATCCCGACGCCCAGGCAGCCGGCAACCGCGACGTCGAAAACGAACGCGACGCCTTCGTCAATTTCTCCTGGCTGCATACCGTCGGCAGCGGCCTCGTGGTCACTGTCTCGCCCTTCTTTCACTTCAATCGCGCGCACTACATCGGCGACTACACTGGTACTCCCGATCCGACGATTTCCGTCCCGCAGGATGATCGCGGCTCCAACTACGTCGGTGGCGTCGTCTCGGCCGCCTACACTCGCGGACATCACACCGCGCGCATGGGCGCACAGGTCTTCGCGCAGCGTGACAACCAATTATTTGCCGTGAACGCCGGCGACGGCAACGTCATCGTCCCGCCGGATCGCGAAATTCTCTGGGGCAATACTGAAGTAGTCTTTCTCGAGGATCAGTACAAGGCGACGCGCTGGCTCACCCTGAACGGTGGCGTTCGCCTCACCCACTTTGGCGGAACCGGCACCAACACGCTGCTGGGCGGCAATCACCCCATCAGCGAAAATGCCGCTGACCCGCGCCTGGGCGCTGCGCTGCAGATTCCCAAGCTGCATTGGGTTGCGCGCGCTTTCTGGGGACGCTACTATCAGGCGCCGCCGCTGCTCACCGTCTCCGGCCCGCTGCTCTCGCAATGCAACCTGTCCGACTGCGGCTTTCTCCCGCTGCATGGCGAGCGCGACCAGCAGCGCGAGTTCGGGCTCACGATTCCCTTCGCCGGATGGGCTCTCGACGTTGCCAACTTCCGCACCGCAGCCCGGAATTTCTTCGACCACGACGTTCTCGGTAATTCCAACATCTTCTTCCCGCTGACCATCGACCGCGCGCGCATTCGAGGTTGGGAAACCACCGCCAGCTCTCCGCGCATCGCCGGACGCGCCCAATTTCATCTCGCTTATTCCCATCAATACGCCGAGGGCGCCGGTGCTGTAACCGGGGGTCTCACGAACTTCACGCCGCCGGACGAGGGTTACTTCTTCCTCGATCACGATCAGCGCGATACGATCAGTACCGGCGTGAGCCTGACACTTCCGCGCCGCGCCTGGACCTCGGTGAACGTGAACTACGGTTCCGGATTTCTCGATGGCGACGGCCCCGGTCACCTGCCCTCGCATACAACCGTTGATCTGTCGTTGGGGAAATCGTTCGGAGAGAACTGGAGCCTGCGGTTCAGCGCTTTGAATGTCGGCAATAACCACTACATGCTCGACAACAGCAATACGTTCGGCGGGTCGCACTTCACCAACCCGCGCGAGGTGGCAATCCAGGTGAAATACCGATTTCACTTCTAGCGAACCACGGTGCATGGGAACGACGCGCCCTGCCTGCGAACAGCACGACGGTTAGCTGGTCGCTGCGGTCTTCTTTCCCAGTTTCGCGCTTAGAGCGCGTAGCGTCTTTTGCGTCTCGTCTGCCCACCAACTGGCGGTGACCGCCTGCAACTCAGCCTCGAGATTCTGCTTGAAATACGCGACCAGATCAGCGCGGGCTTCTCGGCGGGTTGCGGCCATCGCCTGTGGAGGCAACGCGAGCAGCGCTTGGCACCAGATCAGTGCGCGCTCGATAACATCACCGGGAGGCGCCAGTTCGTCGATCAGGCCGGCGGCCAGTGCTTCAGGGGGTGAAATCAACGCGCCGGTTACCGCCAACCGCTCGGCTTGCCGCGAACCAACCAGCCTCCGCAAGGCCCGTACAATCACGGGCGGCAAGGGAATCCCGACCTGTACTTCATTCAATCCAATCTTGAAATCCCCGTCGGCCATAAACCGCACATCGCAAAACAGTGGAAGCACCGTTCCGCCGGCGGGAGCATGACCAGTGATGGCAGCAGCGATGGGAATCGGCGACACCGCCAGAGCTTTCAACAGAGCATAAAATTCACGCCACAAGTTGGCAATTGCGGCTTGATCGAGACCCAGCAGGAGAGGCACGTCCAGTCCCCCTGAAAATCTGCCTGGCGAACCCGACAGAATCAGCGCACGACTCCCTTTCTGCGGCGCAACCTCAATCGCCTCCCGAAGCGCGAGGATCAGTTCCGGCGAGAGGGCGTTGGCTGGAGGACGATTGAGCCGCAACTCGCGAACCGGTCCATGATCGAAGGACGGCAGCATTGGATGAACCTTGAATGTCGCGGAAATTATAGGCGAACCGGAGCGTCGCCGGATTCCTCGAAAATACGTGCCCGGTATCTGCCCGCTTCACGGTGGTGACAATGACACCGACTCAGATGATCCTCATTTCACGCTAGCCGTGCAGGATCTTCTCAATCGCCCCGCGCAGTTCCTCATAAGGCAGCGCCCCCGGATGATAAAACGCGATCTTCCCTGTTCGATCCACCAGCACCAGCGTCGGCGTCGTGCTCGCGCCGTAGACGTTGAAGTTCTCCTGGTTTACCGGCACCGAAATTCCCTGCAATCCCTGGTAATACTGCTGCCAGACAGAGTTGATATAGGCAAGCTCGGCCTGCGGCGTGGCATCCTCGCCGCGCGCCGCGTAGCCGTACCGCTGCGTAGGTGCGACAAACATCAGTGCGGGAAACTCGGAACGCAGCCGTGCCAGGATCGGCGCCTCACCCTTACAGTCCACACACCAGTGCGCCCAGAAAAACAGCAGCACCGGCGTCCCTTTCATCTGGGCCAGCGACGCAGGCGGCATCCCGATGTACTCGGGGCTCTTGATCGCAGGAGCCTGCCGCCCAACGAAACTCAGTAGGTTCAGATTCTTGTGCAGCCGCGCCGCGATGGATGTGTTGCCGTAGGTTGTGAGGGCATTTCGGAGCAGTAGCGTCGCCTGCGTTTTTTTCCCTTCGGCCGCCAGGGCCTGCGCCTGAACCTCGAACGCGGCGCCCAGAGCTGTGGGCAGGTGCGGCTCAGCGTCGAGCTTCCGGGTTTTGAGTTGCTGGACCGCCAGCGTTCTCGTCTGCCGCGCGTAGTCGTTCGCCTGTGCGTACTTTTGATTGCTCAGCGCTCCGCGCGCCAGCCACGAAAGTGCTTCCAGATATTCCGGGTCGGGCCCGCGCTGTGCTTTGTAGGAGTTGAGTTCCGATTCCGCCGTGCTGAAATTTCCGTTCGCCAGCTGGATGCGTACGTCCTCGACGATTCCGCCGAACGCGCCGGCGCTCAGCGCCGAAACAGTCAGCGCGGCCAATAAGAGACCCCGAAAAAATGCCATGTATTGATGATGAATGGAATCTTAGGAAGTGACAAGGCGTGCCGGGGACGCCAAGAACGACGTGGGGACAGCCGCCCTCGCCTGTCCGGCGGAGCGAAGCTCCGCGAGCTCTTTACCTGGACTGAAAACTCGGGCGGATCATCGAAGACGGAAGCCTGATGACTGAACAATCGCAACTGACCACTGGCAACTGCCTCCAAATACAAAGGGCGGCCAATTTTGGCCGCCCCTCGATTCAGTTTTCGTGACCGAAAGTGGTTTAGACCGCCTTCACGTTCTCGGCCTGCCAGCCCTTAGGACCTTTGACCACATCGAACTGGACCTGCTGCCCTTCTTGCAGGCTGCGGAATCCGTTCGATTGAATAGCGGAGAAGTGAACGAACACATCCTCCCCATTCTGGCGGCTGATGAATCCATAACCCTTGGCGTCGTTAAACCACTTTACTGTTCCTGTTTCCATGGTGTTGCTTTGTTTCCTTTAGCTTTAGATGTTGCGCTGAATTCGCAGGACTGGTGCAGGCAGGTCACGCTGGTAGGCGGAGAAACTGCAGAGTGCATAGAACCGCAAGTCAAACGCACTACCATTCTACTTTATATCCACAAGAAATAGCTACGAGTTCGATAAACCATTGCTATTCAATTGATTAAAGGCAATGCGGATAGTGCAAAACGGAACCTCGGGAAGCTACTCTAGAAAATGCGCATTTGACCCCAACAAATCTCTGAAGGATTCAAGGTTCGACAAGGACCGATTTTTCGGGTTGTAAGGGCTTTACGCGCACCCCGATCTGGGTTCCTACAACAAAGCGGCCTACGTAATCTTCCGCCGAGCTCTTCAGAAGAAATCCCTTGTTGTGTTGCCCGGAATAATAGTGACCGCTATGGATGTAGGTGTAGCCAAATGCGGCGATTGGTCCGCCGTAAGGTGCTGGTGGGCAGGTTACGCTCGAAATAGCGCCGACAACCACCGGCCATTTTTCACTCCGGCGTACGTTAACAAACCTCAGTAGGCTGCGGATGAGGTAACCAACGAGAATGTCGAGATACCAGCCGGCTATCATCGGGCGCAGTCTGAACTTGCTGCGCCGCGATCACGCTGCGCATGCGCAAGGCAAGTCCAAAACTCAGTTCCCTACTCTTTCTTCATCGAATCGATCAATTGGAATAACTGGCTTCGATCGACCACTTCCACAAACGGCGTCCCCGAGCGCTTGTTGCTCACAACGTAAAGCGTCGGCGTGTGTTGCAGGTCCAACTGCTTGCCTAGCGCCCGGTCGGCCTCGACCAGCTTGGCCAGCTTCCCGTCTGGATCCACCACAAACGGCAGGTCGATCTTGTGCGCGGCGGCGAACTTCTCGGCAAACGGACGCAGCGTCTCCTTGGTGATCTCCAACTGATGGCGGAACACGGTGTCGCGGAACTCGTTGCCGATCGCCTTCGAGTGCGTGTCGAAGTAGCGCGCCAGAATTGCCGCGTCATACGCCCAAGGATGCATCGGCAGCGGATAATCGTGGCGCACCAGCGGGATCTTGTACGTGCGCGAAGCCTCGGCCACCAGCGGCGCCGCGCGGGCGCAGTCCGGACACTCCAGGTCCTCGAAAATCACGATCGCGACCGAAGCCCCCTTGGGCGGCTTCAGGATGGACGCCTTGTCCTGCGCGACAGCCAGCGACGCCAGCGCAAGGACTACAAGAAGAGCAAACTTCTTTGTCATATTTTGAGTTAGATGCGGGGAGCACGAGCCAAAATTACCAACGCTTTTCTTATGTTAACCGATGGCGCGCGGAGTGTCAGGTGGCGAAAAGTAACCGGTCACGCAAACAAAAAAGGGCGGCCCGCAAGCCGCCCTTGCCAAACCAAAATTTCGATCTACCGCGCGACGACCGACTTCTGCTGCGCCATCATCGACGCGATCGTCTCCAGGATCGACTCGATGCTCCGCCCGGTATCCGTCGCCGTGTCGACGTATGGATGACGCCCACCGTCGGAGTGCATCACCAGGACGCGCGTCCCCTCATGCCCCTTCTTCACCATATACGGCAGATGGTGGCGGTCATTGCGGGTGAGCGTCGGACCCAGCACCACCAGGTCGAATGCGTCCTTGTTGAGCGCCTCTTCGACGCCCTTCCGCCCGATCACCGTGGTCACGTGGTGGCCGGCCTTCTGCATTGCATCCGCTTGAGACGCCAGAACTTCCGTGTCGCCCTCGCCGTACAGGATCTTCAGACTAAATGAGGATTTCGCCATAAAACGCCGGAGCCGTCCTTTCTGTCATGCCCACTGAAACGGTAGCAACGGCACCCCGCAGCGAGTAGGTCACTGAAGACCAAGGACGAACGAGAGAGGCACGAATGGCTAGGTTTGTCGCCCCATAAACGACGGCTGCCCCGGCGACCCGGAACTGCGCTCCGCCGCATCGGCGCCATATGCCGAGTTTAGGCAGATCACAGTACGAGCTCACATTACGAACGTACCCACACGAAACTGAGGCTCCGCACTAACGTCCTAATCAACCGCCAGCGCTCGCACCTATCCCGCCACTAATCCCAACTTATTAAGGTTTTGACAGTTCCCGCCCACATGGGTACTCTTGCAGGCCAAATTCTTCGAGCCTTAGCAGCGAATCGAAGTTCATGGCGTACCTGCACGTACTCTGCACAGGAGGTCCCATGCGGAGGCTCCACCTCGTCCTTGCGCTCGTTCTCCTCGCTTTGCTCCCGGCCTGCAGCAGTGGCACAAGACCTCAATCCCGATTGCTGCAATCCGTCATGGTCTCCCCGGCGCAACAATCCCTTGCGCTCGGACTCCAGCAGCAGTACAAAGCGACCGCGATCTACAGCGACGGCACCTCCCAGGACATAAGCAGCACGGCGACGTGGACTTCGTCCCAGACATCTGTCGCCGCCATCACCTCAAGCGGCCTCGCCACAACCAAAGGGACGGGCACCTCCACCATCACGGCCACCTCCGGCACCATTTTCGGGACGGCGACTCTCAGCGTGACCTCAGCCGCACTCGTCTCGATCGCCGTGACGCCGCCCAACCCTTCGGTCCCAATCGGCGTCACCGAGCAGTTCACCGCGACCGGTACTTTCACTGACAGTTCCACGCAGAATCTCACTGCATCGGTCACCTGGAGCGCTGTTGCCAACACCACTGCCAGCATCACGACGGCTGGCCTCGCCAAGGGCCTCGCGGTCGGCACCGCCACGGTCACGGCAACGTCCGGATCGATCTCCGGATCGACGAATCTCACCGTGACGAATGCCGTGCTCGCTTCGATCGCGATCACTCCCGACACTCCCACCGTTCCGCTTGGGCTGCTCCAGCCGTTCACCGCAACCGGCACGTATTCCGACGGCTCGACCCACGACCTCACTCCGACCGTCACCTGGGCGTCGTCGAATTCCTCCATCGCCTCGATCGACGTGACCGGTCAAGCGACCGCGCGCAACCTGGGAAGCACCAGCATCTCGGCCAAGCTGGGTTCGATTCAGGACTCGACCACGATGACCGTCAGCGCCGCCAGCCTGCGCTCTATCACACTCGGCGGCGACGTTACCATCGCGACCAATACCAGTCACTCCTTCACCGCGATTGGTACTTTCAACGACGGGAGCACGCGCAACATCAGCGCCAACGTCGACTGGAGTTCCTCCGACACGACGGTGGCGACGATTCCTCCGAGTTACCCGGTCGCCAAGGGCGTGCATAACGGTACGGCACAGATCACGGCCACACTAAACTCGGTCACCGGCATCGCAAACCTTACGGTCACTGGAGCGACGGTGCAGTCGATCTCCGTTACGCCGGCGAATTCGACGACCGCTCCCAACATCAAGCTTCGTTACTTCGCGACCGGGTCCTTCAGTGATGGTTCCACCCAGGATCTGAGTCTCGACGTTGTCTGGAGCACCAATCCGACGACGGTCGCCTCGATTTCCTCTCCGGGGAATGCCGTGGCGCTCACCGCTGGCACCACGACAATCGGTGCTGCTTTCGGTGCCGTGTCGGGCTCCACTTCGCTCACGGTAAGCTCCGCCACGTTGACGTCAATCACTGTGAAACCTGCCAGCGCCGTGATTGCTCCGGGAAGCGTGCAGGGATTCTCGGCCACGGGAAATTACTCCGACGGCTCTACGCAGCCGCTCCTCTTCAACGTCGCCACCTGGAGTTCCACGGACACGACGGTGGCCACCGTCGACTCGATCGGCGACGTCACCGGCCAGTCCGCCGGCACCGCGACCATCACCGCGGCTCTCAGCGGCATCAGCGGAACGGCGAGCCTGGTTGTGCAATCGTCTCCGCTGCAGTCCATTGTGATTACGCCGGCAGGCGCGCATGTCCCCGAGGGTATCGGAGTTCCGCTCACCGCCACTGGTCAATTCGGCGACGGCTCGACTCAGAACCTGACGAACACCGTGACCTGGACCTGCACCCCGTCAACAATCGCCACGATCAGCACTGTTCCAGGATTTCAGGGAACAGTGACCGGCGTCGCCCCGGGCTCAGCGACGGTAACCGCGGTCTTCGCCGGAGTTGTGGGTACCACCACCGTGAACACGACCAACGCGACGCTGATCACGATCACAATCACTCCCGCTAACCCAAGTATTGCTCTGGGAGCAAGCCAGCAATTCACGGCCACAGGCCAGTTCAGCGACGGTTCATCGCTCAATCTCACGCGCCAGGTAACGTGGTCTTCGTCCGACGTTGGCATTGCCGTGATCAGTACGAGCGGCCTCGCGAATTCGGTGGCCACCGGCTCATCCACGATCACGGCGACATTGAACGGCGTGACCGGGAGCACGCAACTGACGGTTCATTAGTGGACGCAGGCGCGTTGGATCAGGTTTCTCGGCCCACGAATCAGGTTGGATGTGCTGAGGATGGCCGTTCTTTATTGCGAACGACCCTGCAATCTTTACGACATCTTTCAAGGAAGGAGATCAACCATGTCCGATAATTCTCGCGTTCAAGCCGATTCCGGCAGACGCCGATTTCTTCAGACTGTTGTTTCCAGCGCTTTCGTCGGGGTTGCCGCGCAGGCGGGGCTCGAGTTCGCTGTCCCGACAACCCTCAACGCACAGAGCAATCTGACTCCCGATGCTGCGTTGCAGGAACTGATCGCGGGCAACCAGCGCTTCGCCGCAAATCAGCTGAAGTCCATTGAACACGACTTGACCGTCTTGAAAGAGCGGACGGTGGACAAACAGGAGCCCTTTGCTGCCGTGCTCTCCTGCGCCGATTCGCGCGTGCCGGTCGAGCTGATTTTCGACCAGACGATCGGTCACATTTTTGTCACCCGCGTCGCCGGCAATATGGTCACACCGGAGATTATCGCCAGCCTCGAATACGGCGTTGCCGTCCTCGGAGTTGAAGTGCTTCTGGTACTTGGCCACAGCGCATGCGGAGCCGTGAAAGCCGCCATGAAAGCCGACGCCGTCCCCGGGCAGATCAGCTCTTTGTACCCCCACCTCCGGCAGGCGGTTGAGCAGTCTGGCGGCGATGTGGACAAAGCCATCGTGGCAAACGCGAAAATTCAGGCCGACTTGCTGCGCACTTCTTCGCCCGTGATCCGCGAAGCTATAAAAGCGGGAAAACTGAAGGTTGAGTCGGGAGTCTATGACCTCGCAACGGGCAAGGTCACAATGAGCTAAGAACTCCTAAATCTGACCGGCAAACCCGTTGGAGCGGAATGGGGATTTTCCTATCGAGTCAGCTCACCGCGCAGTTGCTTGGACAGCTTTTCCACTCGCTTGAGTTTGTCGATGAGGTCTTTCGACAGCAAGCCACGATTCGCACGGTCTACGTCGGCATGAATGGAAGCGGAAAGATCGGCGAGTTCCTGAGCTTCGCGCTGGAGCCGGACTACATCCACGGTCTGTGTCTTCTGAGTCTGCAATGAGGCTTGATCGGCGGGCATCTGATTCTTAGGCCAATTGGGGTCGTGGGGCTGCGGTCCGCAACGGCTTAGCGGCGTACCAAGCTGAGGATGAGCGGGCAGGGCGAAAAGCAACAAGAGCAGCAAAAAGCGCACATAGGATGTCCACGGCATAAGCACCTCCCGTGTCCACGACAACCAGCGTATTGTAACGCTCGGAGAACACGAGTGAGACCGACAACGAGTTCAATCCGAATCCGATAGCTCTTGAATATGGCGATGCCGTCGCCCAGCGGGAATCTGCTAAAGGAAACCAAACTTGCTATCCCCTTCCAACGTTTGACCCTCCCTCCCCGCTCCCTTAGACTCAAAGGTTTAAGACCCATCAAAGGCAGCCACCGATGTCCGACAGCATTCATATCAAGCTTCCAGACGGAAGCGATAAGGAATTTCCCAAAGGCACCACCGCGCTCGATGTTGCGAAGTCGATCAGCCCGCGCCTGGCCGACGCGGCGATCGTCGCCCAGGTCTCTTCCAATGGCGATCAGGCGGGCGAGGGCGCCCGCCCCACACTCATTGACCTGACTCGGCCGCTCGAAAAAGACACCGACCTGCGCATCCTCACTGAGAAAGATCCCGAAGCGCTGCAGGTGTACCGGCATTCGTCCGCGCACCTGTTGGCGGCTGCCGTGCTTGAACTGTTCCCCGAGACCAAGCTCGGCCATGGCCCTGCCACCGAGACCGGATTCTTCTACGACTTTTATCGGCCCACGCCGTTCACGCCGGAAGATCTGGAAAAGATCGAAAAGAAAATGCAGGAGCTGGCCCAGCAGAACATTCCCTACGCGCGCGAATTTCTGCCACGGGATGAGGGCCTCGAGAAGTTCAAGGGGGAAGGCGACTTCATGAAGTGCCATTTCATCGAGCAGTTCACCAAGCCCGATGAAAGGATTTCGATTTACAAGACTGGCAAGTTTCTGGATTTCTGCCGCGGCCCCCACATCCCTTCGACCGGCAAGATCAAGGCGTTCAAGCTGCTCAACATCGCCGGCGCATACTGGCTCGGCGACGAGAAGAACCCGCAGTTGCAGCGCATCTACGGGACTTCTTTTTACTCGAAGAAAGATCTCGACGCCTACCTGAACAGCCTCGAAGAAGCGAAGAAGCGCGATCACCGCGTGCTGGGCAAGCAACTCGACCTGTTTTCGATCCAGGACCTCGCCGGCCCCGGCCTCATCTTCTGGCATCCCAAGGGCGGCATCATCCGCAAGGAAATGGAAGACTGGATGCGCGACCAGTACGTGAAGCGCGGCTACTCGCTCGTCTATACGCCGCACGTCATGCGCCGCCAGCTCTTCTTCACCTCGGGCCACGAAGGCTACTACGCGCAAAACTTCTTCGATTTCATGGAGCTCGACGACGCCGAGTACCGCGTGAAGCCCATGAACTGCCCCGGGCACATCCTGATCTATAAAGACTCGCTGCGCTCCTATCGCGATCTGCCGATCCGGCTCGGCGAACTCGGCACGGTGTATCGCTACGAGCGCTCGGGCGTGATGCACGGCCTGCTGCGCGTGCGCGGCTTCACCCAGGACGACGCTCACATCTTCTGCACGCCCGAGCAGATCGAAAAAGAAATTGCCGACTGCGTTGAGTTCGCCAAAGACGTGCTCAAGGATTTCGGCTTCGACCAGTTCCAGACCGAGCTCTCCGTGTGGGATCCGAATGACCGCAAGAGCTACGTGGGCAGCGAAGACCAGTGGAACATGGCGACCAGTTCGCTGGAAAAAGTCCTGAAAAAGCTCGGCATCGAATATAAGACGATCCCCGGCGAAGCCGCGTTCTACGGCCCGAAGATCGACATCAAGCTGGTCGACGCGATCGGCCGCCTCTGGCAACTCTCGACCGTGCAGTTCGACTTCAATCTGCCGCAGCGCTTCGAACTCGAATACGTCGCCGAAGACGGCTCGCGCAAACAGCCGCTCATGGTCCATCGCGCGCTGTTCGGATCGGTCGAGCGCTTCTTCGGCGTGCTGATCGAGCACTACGCCGGCGCGTTCCCGGTGTGGCTGTCACCGGTGCAGGCGGCGATGATCCCGATCTCGGAACGCCACGCCGATTACGCGAACAAAGTTGCGGATCAGTTGAAGGCAGTCGGTGTGCGGGTGGACGTCGATGCACGCAACGAAAAGATGAACGCCAAGATCCGTGAGCACGCCATGCAGAAAGTCCCGTTCTTGCTGGTGGTAGGGGATAAAGAAGCTGAGACTGGCAAGGTCAACGTCCGCACCCGCGGCAAAGAGAAGACCGAAGACATGCTGGCAACGGAGTTTGTGGAGAAGATCAGGAAGCTGATCGCGGACAAGAGCCCGGGGCTGTAGCGCCTACGTAGGGACAGCCGTCGGCGGCCAAAGCCCAGCATAATCGCATTCAATCAGATCACGATCTGTTGTCGCGGTCGTCACCCAGAGATCACACCCGGGCACGATAAGATCACCTCGAATCACGTAGGGACAGCCGCCCTCGGCCGTCCGGCCGGGCGCAGCCCGGCTTTGGTTTACAATGCCCAAATCCTCCTATCGCCGCATCCTTCCCCACCTCCAGCGCGACTACAAACCACACTTCCTCACCTTCTGTACTTATCTCCGCTGGACTCTGCCAGACATGGAGTGAAAGTCGATGTTCACGTCGCTGTCGTCATGCCAGACCATGTGCACATGATCTTCACGCCACTCATTAATGAAACGGCTGGCGCGGTCTATAGTCTTGGCGAGGTTACCGACGCGATCAAAGGAGCGTCTGCCCATCTCGTGAATCGAGCGCTCGATCGAAAAGGAAAGGTGTGGCAGACGGAATCCTTCGACAGGGTTCTGCGCTCATCGGAGAAGCTCGACGAAAAGATTGATTCCATTCTTCAGAATCCAGTTCGTGCTGGGCTAGTCGCGTCGCCCGAATATTATCCGTGGTTATGGGCGCCGTCGAGAATTGTGGCCGCGCAATAGCCGAGCTTCGCTCGGCCGGACAGCCGAGGGCGGCTGTCCCCACGCGAGTCCCGCCCGCGCAGACGAGGCGTCTGCCCCTCGTGATTCTGGACGTAACCGAGGGCGGCTGTCCCTACCACTCGTGCCCAGTTGTAACATGTCTTCTGTGCATCCCCTCGCACAGAAGGTGCTTGGTCACACACGCCACCACGACCTGCTCAAGCCCGGCGATCGCATCGGAGTCGCTGTTTCGGGCGGGGCCGACTCCGTCGGCCTCTTACGCCTACTTCTTGAGTTGCGCCACGAACTCGGCATCGTTCTCTCGGTCGTTCACTTCAACCACAAGCTCCGCGGCCCAGAATCCGACGAGGACGAAAAATTCGTCGCTGATCTTGCAAGCGCGCACAAGCTTGAATTTCATCTTTCGAGCGGCGATGTGGCCCTTGAAGCCGAAGCCAATCATCTGAGTATCGAAACGGCGGCCCGCGAGATGCGGTATGCGTTTTTTCGGGAGCTTCAAGAAGAGGACACTGCCGGCTCCCGCCCTGTCGACGCCGTCGCCACCGGCCACACGCTCGACGATCAGGCCGAGACCGTACTCATGCGCGTTCTTCGCGGCACCGGCACGCACGGCCTCGGAGGAATCTACCCAGTCGTCGCCCTCGAAGAAGAATCACAAGAGGAAGCCGAACAAACCTCCGCCAAGGTCATCCGCCCGCTACTCACCATCCGCCATCGCGAGCTCGAGGACTATCTCAAAGAGATCCACCAGACATGGCGCGAAGACTCCTCCAATCAGAATCTCCATCACACGCGCAACCGGGTCCGGCACGTGCTGCTGCCGCTTCTCGAGCGCGAGTTCAATCCGGCTGTGACCGTCACTCTCTCTGAACTCGCCGAAATCGCCCGCGCCGAGGAGGACTACTGGGAGAACGAAGTCTCCGGCTGGATGGGAACTGCGATCCACTGGAGCGAACCCGACTGGGCGCGCTCCCACGCACCCGCCGGATCCCTGATTCAACTCCAGCCTCACAATGCCGAGCTGCAAAAGCGCCTACAGGAACCCGGCCCGCTCGTCATGAACGTCTCCGTCGATCTTCTCTGGCTCCTCTCCGAGCCCCTCGCGATCCAACGGCGTGCGATCAAAGCCGTCGGAGACACGGCCGGATTTCCTCTTGAATTCAAACACATCGAAGAAATCGTGCGCTTCACTGTCGATGAGAACAATTCCGGCAAGCAGCTTTCGCTCCCCTTGGGCTGGAAGGTGGTTCGCGAACCCGAGGCACTCATCTTCCTCACCCCTGATCTCCGTACCCAGGAACGCATCCCCGCCGGCTACGAATATTCTTTCGCCCTCCCCGGCCGTGCCATAGTTCCCGAGGCGGGCCTTGTGATAGAAGCGGTGCAAGTGCTCCCAGGTCAGCAACGAGACTTGAACGACGATGGTTTTGATCGCCTGCTCGACGCTTCGCTGGTGTCGAATCCATTAAGGGTGCGAAACTGGCGGGCGGGCGACCGGTTCTGGCCCGTGCACACCAAGGCCCCGAAGAAAATCAAAGAGTTGCTGCAGGAAAAGCAGATTACTGGATCGGAGCGTCGCGCATGGCCCGTGGTGGTCAGCGGCGACGAGATCATCTGGGTGCGCGGCTTGCCAGCTGCCACGAAGTTTCGCGCGAAGAACGAAAACGCCGACGCCATTCTGATTCGCGCCGTGCCGCTGCAGGACGAATTTTGAGGGCAACCGGCGCGCCGCCTTCAGAGCGTCATAACGAAAGCCTTCCGGAGGGACGTATCCCAGCATGAATACGACCTCAAAAGCAGAGGCCCTACGGCCAGTGATTTCCGCCGAGCAGATTCACAAACGCGTGCGCGAACTCGCCCACCAGATCTCCGACGACTACAAGGGCAAGACCGTCCTCGCCCTCGCCGTCCTCGAAAACAGTTTCATGTTCATCGCGGATCTCTCGCGGGCGATTGATGTTCCGGTCATCTGCACCTTCGTCAAGCCGCGCTATCGACAACAAACCTCGGGCGGAGCCTCGGATGTTCTCGAGATTCTTTTCAGCCACGAACTCGACATCCGCGGCAAGGATGTTTTACTGGTGGAGGGCCTGGTTCACTCCGGCGTGACTAGCGAGTTCCTGATGAACGACTTACGCGGACGGGGAGCAGCTTCGGTCAAGCTCGCCACCCTGCTTGACCGCCAGGCCGCCCGGCGTGTGCAGTTGCAGCCCGACTATTTTGGTTTCTTGGTGGATGAGACGTTCCTGGTCGGTTACGGCCTGGGAACTCCCGAACAAACCAACCGGAATCTGCCGTTTTTGGCAGCGGCAAATTGAACGGTAGGTGTGACTTAAGTCATAAGAAGATGCGCAGGTTTTTTCTGGCGGAAACGAGTAGAATGGCGTTCTCGGGAATTTGCTTCAATCCAAGGTCCCGCAGCTGGCATCTAACTGGTGTGCAACAGCTTGTCCGGGCGTGGTGTCCTTCCGCAAGCCCGCAAGTTGTTTTACGAGGAGTCTCCGAGTGAATTCGACAGTGAAAACGGTAGTTTTCTGGCTGGTGATTGTGCTGTCGGCCTTCCTGCTGTGGCAGGTGGTCAAGACGGGCAGCTCCGGTCAGAAGGAACAAGCGATCAACTTCTCCCAGTTCTTGTCCGATGTCGACCAGGGGAACGTTGGCGAAGTGACGATCACCGCGCAAGAAGTGCGCGGCAAGTTCAAGGATGGCCGTCTGTTCAATACGACCGCCCCCGTGAACTATCCGGATATGATCAAGACCCTTCGTGACAAGGGAGTTAACATCAACATCCACGACGTCACGAATGGCAGCTGGCCGCTGCAGCTTCTGGGAACCTGGGCGCCCCTTATCTTATTGGCAGCCTTGTGGTTCTTCATGATTCGCCAGATGCAGACCGGCGGCAACAAGGCACTCTCGTTCGGCAAGAGCCGGGCGCGCCTGCTCTCCATGCAGCAGAAAAAGGTCACGTTCAAGGACGTGGCCGGCGTGGATGAAGCCAAAGAGGAACTCCGGGAAATCATCGAGTTCCTGCGCGAAGCGCAAAAATTCCAGAAGCTCGGTGGACGCATTCCCAAGGGCGTGCTGCTTGTCGGGCCTCCCGGAACCGGTAAGACCTTGCTGGCGCGGGCAGTTGCCGGCGAAGCGAACGTTCCTTTCTTCTCGATCTCCGGCTCCGACTTCGTCGAGATGTTCGTCGGAGTGGGCGCGAGCCGCGTGCGCGATCTGTTCGAGCAAGGCAAGAAGAACGCTCCCTGCATTATCTTCATCGATGAAATCGACGCGGTCGGCCGTCACCGCGGTGCCGGATTGGGCGGCGGTCACGATGAACGCGAGCAGACGCTGAACCAGTTGCTGGTGGAAATGGACGGCTTCGAGTCGAATGAAGGCGTCATCCTGATGGCGGCAACGAACCGCCCGGATGTTCTCGATCCGGCGCTTCTCCGCCCCGGCCGTTTCGATCGGCGCGTGGTGGTCAGCCGTCCCGATGTCCGTGGCCGCGAAGAGATTCTGCGCGTGCACACCCGCAAGATTCCTTTGGCCGAAGATGTCGATCTCTCCGTTCTGGCTCGCGGCACACCGGGCTTCTCCGGCGCCGACCTGGCCAACATGGTCAATGAAGCGGCTCTGAGCGCAGCTCGGCAGAACCGTAAGGCGGTTCTTCACTACGACTTCGAGCTGGCCAAAGACAAAGTGCTGATGGGCGTGGAACGCAAGTCGATGATCCTCTCCGACGAGGAGAAGAAAGTCACGGCCTACCACGAGGCCGGGCACGCGATGATTGCGGTCACGCTGCCGAACTCTGATCCGGTGCACAAGGTCACGATCATTCCCCGTGGCATGGCGCTGGGCGTGACGATGCAGCTACCCATCGACGACAAGCACAACTACACCAAGGATTATCTCGAGACCGAGATTGCCATCCTCATGGGTGGGCGTCTGGCCGAGGAGATCTTCTTGAACCAGATGAGCACCGGCGCCGGCAACGACATCGAGCGTGCCACTGAACTCGCCCGCAAAATGGTCTGCGAGTGGGGCATGAGCACGCTCGGGCCGCTGACCTTCGGCAAGAAGGAAGAGCAGATCTTCCTGGGCCGCGAGATCGCCCAGCATCGCGACTACAGCGAAGACACCGCAATCAAGATCGACCTCGAGGTTCGCCGCCTGGTTGACGAGGGCTACACCCGGGCCAAAGGAATCCTCTGCGAGAATAAAGAGACCTTGACCAGGATCGCGATGGCGCTGCTGGAGCGCGAAGTTCTCGATGCCAACGAGATCAGGATGCTGGTCGAAGGCAAGGAACTGCCGCCCATCAAGATGCCTTCCAAGGACGACGGCGTTCAGCAGGTGCTGAAGCCGGAACCGGGACGTCCGGGAATCGCCAAGGGCGGCGAAAGCCCGGCACGGGCGTAAGCGACGGCAAATCCAGAGCAGTTTTCGATCAACTAAGAAGGGCGGCCCAAGAGCCGCCCTTAATTTTTGAATTCCAGTAATGCCCAAGTGGGGACAGCTGCCCTCGGCTGTCCGGCCGAGCGAAGCTCGGCTCGCTCTTAAGCGCTCTTGCCTATGCGGTGGCCTACGCCGCCTTCTTGCTCAGCGCCTGCGTGAACAACTCCGCAATCCCTCGATTGAACGCCGGAATGTCCGACGGCTGACGGCTGCTCACCCAGTTGCGGTCGCTCACCATCTGCTCGTCCGTCCATTCCGCGCCCGAATTGCGAACGTCATCCTGAATCGTGTGATAGCTGGTCATCTTGCGGCCTTTGGTCAGCTTCGCTGATATAAGCAACCAGGGAGCGTGGCATATGACCGCAATCGGCTTCTGCGCCCGATCGACTTCCCGCACGAAGCGCTGCGCGTCCCTGTTCACGCGCAGATTGTCGGCGTTGAGCGCGCCGCCCGGCAGCAGCACCGCATCGAACTCCGCAGGGTTTGCGCCCTCGAGCACGCGATCCACCTTCAGCTTCTCGGATTTCTCGTCGTGCTGCATCGCCTGAATCTGGCCGGCCTTCGGCGAAAGCAGTGTGGTCTCGGCACCTAGCTGGTCGAGAAATTTTCGTGGTTCGGTCAACTCCGATTGTTCCACTCCGTCGGTCGCTAAGATGGCAACGCGGATTCCCTTTAAATCAGACATCGTTCCCGCTCCTTAAGGTTCGTGATTTCTTTCAGTTTCAAGCGCGAGAGGCGAGTAGCGGCATCGGGTCAAGACTCCAACCCTCAGGAGAAATGGTGGTAGGGCAGATGTTGGAACTGCCACGGCACACGTGGGGGCGGACGCCCTCGTCCGCCCGGCGGAGCGAAGCTCCGCACTCCGAACCTACTTATTCACCAGCTGCATCACGTGCTCGGGGTAGCGCTCGCCGGCGGCCGCGCCGGTCGGAAATGCATCCTCGATGTGCTGCAGATCGGCTTTGGTCAGGCGCACGTTCACGGCGCCGGCGTTGTCCTCCAGGTACTTGCGCCGTTTGGTCCCGGGGATGGGGACGATGTCTTTGCCTTGCGCCAGCACCCATGCCAGAGCAAGTTGCGAGGGCGTGCAGTGCTTCTCACCGGCAATTTCCTCGACCCGATGCAGCAAGTCGAGATTCTTCTGGAAGTTCTCGCCTTGAAAGCGCGGCGAGTGGCGGCGGTAGTCGTCTTCGGGCAGATCCTCGAAGCGCTTGAACTGGCCAGTGAGGAATCCGCGGCCCAGCGGACTATACGCAACAAACCCGATGCCCAGTTCGCGGCAGGTCGCGAGGATTCCATCCTCGGGATCGCGCGTCCAGAGCGAATACTCAGTCTGCAACGCGGCGATGGGATGGACTTTCGCGGCACGCCGCAACGTCTGCGCGCTCGCTTCGGAAAGACCGATGTAGCGGATCTTGCCCTCTTTCACCAGTTGCGCCATCGCGCCCACGGTGTCTTCAATGGGCGTGTCGGGATCAACGCGGTGCTGGTAGTAGAGATCGATGTGATCCACGCCTAGCCGGCGCAAGCTGGCCTCGCAGGAAGAGCGCACATACTCGGGCTTTCCGTTCACGCCACGAGCCTGCGGATTGGCGGAATCGCGCACGATCCCGAACTTCGTAGCCAACACGACCTGGTCGCGCTTCCCCTTGATTGCCTTCCCGACCAGCACTTCGTTTTTGTGCGGACCGTAGACATCGGCGGTGTCGAGAAAGTTGATTCCCAATTCCAGCGCGCGATGAATGGTGGCGATCGATTCGGTGTCGTCGAATCCGCTGTAGAACTCCGACATGCCCATGCAGCCGAGGCCCAGCGCCGACACTTTCAGGCCGCTGCGGCCAAGTTCACGTGTTTCCATGAAAACCTCCCGGGAGGAAGATGAAAATAAAGGACAGTTTCAAGAAAGGCCGCAGTAACCCGAATCACGACCTCGCGAATGAATAGCAGGACGAGGCGACCCTTCAAAAGATGCAGCGAAGCTTCAGATGGGTTCGAGCAAAATCGGACAAACTGAAAGAAGCCCCTGGAATACGTGGGGGCGGACGCCGGGGTCCCCAGCACGCCCGGTTTTGGCGTGATGGGGTGGAGATGCCCTCGTCTGCCCAGCGGAGCGTAGCTCCGCGAAGTAAGCCAACTACGGGACAACCCGGATCACCGGTTTGGCAGAGGCTTCGACCTCGCCGATCCGGGCCGCCGGGAGTCCGACATTGCTCAACTCCGACACAAGACGATCCGCTTCTTGTGAGGGAAGTGCGATCAGCAAACCGCCGGCGGTTTGTGGGTCGAAGAGCAATGTCTTGCGGTCGTCCGCGATGTCACCGCTGTATTCCACTATGCATTCGGCGAAGTCACGATTCGCCTTGAGGCCTCCGGGGATGTAGCCCGCGCGCACGCACTCGACGGCGCCCTCAAGCAGCGGAACACGATCGGCGTGAAGCGTTAAAGCAACATTCGACGAAAGCGCCATCTCACGCGCATGGCCGATCAGGCCGAAGCCGGTGATGTCGGTCAGGGAGTGTACATTCCACGTCTGCACGACTTGCGTGGGGACAGCCGCCCCCGGCTGTCCGGCCGAGCGAAGCTCGGCAGAGTGTTCGGCTGAGGAGCTTCGCTCCTCCGGGCGCACGTGGGTGCCCGCCCCCACGTGGTTCGTGGTCACTCCCCCAAACCCAAGCACCTCTGCCGCTTTCTTATTCAGCGTCGTCATCGACCGCACGGCCGCGTCGATCCAGGCCTCTTCGGCTTTGCCTTTCTTGATCGCGGTGGAGATCACACCCGTACCGATCGCTTTCGTCAGCACAAGCGCATCGCCCGGCTTAGCCCCGCCGTTTGTCAGCACTCTTTTGGGGTTGATCAGCCCCGTAACGGAATAGCCGAACTTGGTCTCGTCGTCGCGAATGCTGTGCCCGCCGACGATCGTGCATCCGGCTTCCATCATTTTCGAGAGTCCGCCGGCGAGAATGCGCTCCAGGATCTCGAGATCACCCTTCTCCGGAAAACACACCATGGCAAGCGCTGTCAGGGGACGCCCGCCCATCGCGTAGACATCGCTCAGCGAATTCGTGGCCGCGATCTGGCCAAAGGTGTACGGGTCATCGACGATCGGTGTGAAGAAGTCGACGGTCTGCACCAATGCGAGGTCGGGCGCGATCTGATACACGCCGGCGTCGTCGGCATGATCGAAGCCGACCAGTACACTTGGGTCGTGTTGCCGGGCTAATTTCCCAAGCACCGAGTCCAGCGCCGCCGGACTAAGCTTGGACGCTCAACCCGCCGCTTTCACCGACTCCGTCAGCCGGAATGGCTTCGTTTCTGGCACGAGTTAATTTTATCGGAGTACCGAGTACCGAGCACCGAGTTGCGAGCTACAAGTCAAAATCCACCACGGGAGACACCGAGGCACGGAGGAGAACAAATACGCTGGAGCGTTTTTGAGGAGGCACCTGCGGCAAGACCCAAAAAAGGGCTTTGCAAGATCAGTCAAAAGATCAGGCAAGACGTCGATCGACCCTCAGGGTGCCGAAAGAGAGAATCCAACAAGCGCCCAACTCAGATTCCATTGATCCGGTTTTCTCCGTGCCTCAGTGTCTCTGTGGTGGAATTTCTTGGCTCGAAACTCGGTACCCGGAACTCGCAACTACTTCACCGTCACGTCGACGACCTTCAGTTCCGGGTATTCGTGATTCCACTGGGTGGAGATGCTCTCGAAGGTCAGGCGGAAGGGTTTGCTTTGCCCGGCCGCAAGGGGCGAGACGGTGAGATCGACCGCGTCCGGGTACGGGCCGTTCGTCTGCAGTACGCGCAGCGGAACGGTTTCGCGCTGGGCGAGCTGCCCCATGGAATCTCTGAAAGTAACTTCCGCCACCACGTGGGTCACAGTCTGCGACCCGGTGTTGGCCACAGTTCCGTCGATGTAAGAGACGGTCGCGCCCACGAAATTCTCGGCCGCGCTCATCTTGAGGTCGGAGAACTTGATGTTCGCCGAGTAGGGCGGGGGTCCGGTGGGAGCTTTCTGTTCGGTGCGCGAGATCAGAAACAGAACAAGCACGATCACGACCACCACGCCCACGCCGACACCGATGGCGCGCCAGTTGGTTTCGCGCTCTTCCGCCCCGAGCGTCGGCTGTGTGAGTCCCCCCATGGGGGGATTGTACTTGATTACCGGTTGGACCCGGACCTCGTGCTGACTCGAAACTCCATCTTCGCTGGCCCATTGACGACAGATCGGCAGAAGCGGGATTAATAATAGCTTATAGATTATTTTGCTGTTATAATGCGATATGCCGCACCTCGCTCGGCCTGGGTGAGCTTCAACCATCCCCTCGGCACCAGAACGCGCTCTACGGGCTCCGTAACGCTCATAATGGGCATCCCAGAGAATTTCGTCGGCGACATTTCCAATCACTTACGAGCCTTCACGAACTTTCAATAACTTAGCCCAGAGTGAATCATTTTGAGACGATAGCAATTGGTTTGACCGGGACTCGCCAGCTTCTTGAGTCAGACTAGAGTGTGCCTCGTCCATTTCCCTCACGAGTCTTCGCGGCTGCGAATGCTCGCAAGCGACTTGGAACGTGTTACGCAAGACTCTGTGATTAAATCCGAGGAGTGAAACTGAAAATTGCCTGGATCGGCAAGACCAAGGATCCGTCCATCCAGGCACTCACCAACGAATACCTGAAGCGGATTTCCCGCTACGTCGAAGTCGAAGGCCTCGCCCTGCCCGACGAGGGGGCGCTTTTGAAACTGGGCGAAAAAGCAGGCGCGCGTCCCGCGCATGCGCTGGTACTGTTCGATTCGCGCGGCAAGCAGCTGTCTTCAGAAGAGTTTGCGCAGTTTCTGCAGAATCATCTCGACCGCAATCCCCAGCCCTTGGCCCTTGCGATCGGTCCGGCCGACGGCTTCCAGGAAAACTCCCGCAAGTCTGCCACCGCAATCCTGTCTTTAGGAAAAATGACCCTGCCCCATGAACTGGCGCGGGTGGTTCTGCTGGAGCAGGTGTACCGGGCATTTACCATCCTTAAAGGGCACCCCTACCACTCCGGCCACTGACCCCGATTCGCGGGATGTACCTTCGTGATGTACCTCTGAGGGAGCCTCGGATTTAGAGTCCACAGGTTGGCGTCCAGCCGCCACCTTAAGTCCGAGGAACGTTCAATGAAAAACCCTCTTGAAGTACTCCGCATGAAGGAAGAAGAAATTCAGCGCGTGAAAAAAGAAATCGAAGCGCTACAGATTACCGCGCGTCTTTTAGGCGAAAGCGAAGAATCCCGCGACAAGAAGTCCGAATACCGGCAACTGCTGAAGATGCCGTAAGCGGATCTCCCTGCAGAAATCAGCTCAGTTCTGATTAACGAGTTACGGTTGCCTGGTAGCTCACGGTCACCCAGTGCCCGTTGCGGCGGACCCAGATGCGCGTGAAGCGATAGGGTCCGCTGAACTCTTCTCCCAGTTCGCGTCCCTTCACGTCGGCACGAGCGGTCACGACCGCCGTGTTGCCGTAAAGGCGGACCACCATCTCCGAGATATCGATCGATTCGTAGCGCAGTTGCGCGGTCTTGCGGGCGGCGATCGTGTCGGCTTTGTTGATCACCTGGCCGAGCGGGCTGATCGCGACGTAGTCCTCCGCGAGTGTCTTTTCCGAGAACGCGGCGTCCCGGTTCAGAGCGGCCTCTTTCGCCTGGCGTTCGAGATCGAGAATCTCGCGAACCAGTTCTTCATCGCGTGCTCCCGTGGTGTTGCCTTGGGGGCGAGAAGCATAGGCGGGCGCGAACAACGCGAACACGAGGGTCACGACTAACAGTTGGCGGCTGTTATGTTGCATGCGGAGACCTCCGGAACAGAACCCGAAAGCGAGAGACCCGTTCTTTGGATGCATACGGAATTGTGGAGATGGTGGTTCCAGAAAAAATTTTGCCGTGCAAAATCGGATTGTTGCCGATTCGTTATGTCCCCCTCTCCTGCCATCGTTTAACGCACAAAACAGGTACAATCAAAGGTTTGACTGGTATGCCGGACATCCGCCGTGGGCTCATCATCGTAAACACCGGGCCGGGGAAGGGCAAGACGACCGCCGCCATGGGCACCGCGCTCCGCGCCGTGGGGCAAGGGATGCGGGTGCTCATGCTGCAATTCCTCAAGGGATCGTGGCATTACGGCGAGCTCGATGCTGTGCAGGCGTTTGGCGACAAGTTCGTGATGAAGCAGATGGGACGCGGCTTTGTGAAGGTTGGCGCGGAAAAGCCCGATCCTGAAGACGTTCGCATGGTGGAAGAGGCCTGGAACGAGGCAGAGCAGGCGATTCAGTCCGGGCAATGGGACCTAGTGATTCTCGACGAGATCAACTACGCGATCAGCTACGGGATGCTCGATCCGGCCAAGGTCGTCGCGAGCCTACAAAGGAAACCGGAAATGGTGCATGTTATCTTGACGGGCCGGAATGCCCATCCGACAATTGTCGAGCTTGCCGACACCGTCACCGAAATGCGCCAGGTAAAGCATGCCTACGAGAAGGGCGTCCTGGCGCAGAGAGGAATCGAATATTGAGATCGGGTGATCGGCTGATCTCATAATCGGGTGATCGCAGATCAGACTCTTCGCTGTACCGATTCTGTGGCGCGATTGGTAGCTAAGGGCTAGCAGCTAAAAGCTACTAGCTGTTCTTTCATGGCCTGGTTCAAACGACAATCCGGCGAGCTCGACGCCTCGGGAGAGAAGAAGATCCGCACTGAGGGCTTGTGGGTGAAGTGCGACAACTGCCGCCAGATCATTTGGAAGAAAGATCTGGAGGAGAATCTGAACGTTTGCCCCAAGTGCGACAAGCACTTCCGCATCGACGCGCGCAGCCGCCTTGCCCAGCTCCTCGACGACAACCAGTACGAAGTCTTTGACAGCAACCTGAGCTCAACGGATCCGCTCAAGTTCGTCGACCTGAAGCCGTACTCGTCCCGGCTCAAGCAGGCGCAAAAGGACACCGAACTGACCGACGCTGTCATCAACGCCCAGGGCAAACTCAACGGCCGCCCGGTGATCATGAGCGCCATGGAGTACTCTTTCATTGGCGGAAGCATGGGCGCGGTGGTCGGCGAGGTCATCACCCGAGCTATCGAAAAAGCGGGCGACACCAAGCAACCGCTGATCATCATCTCGGCCTCGGGTGGCGCGCGCATGATGGAAGGCGTGGTCAGCCTGATGCAGCTTGCGAAGATTTCGGCCGCACTGGCCCGGCTCGACGAACTCAAAGTTCCGTACATCTCGATTCTGACCGACCCGACAACCGGCGGGGTCACCGCTTCATTCGCGATGCTCGGCGACCTGAACATCGCCGAACCGGGAGCGCTGATTGGGTTTGCCGGACCACGCGTCATCGAGCAGACGATCCGTCAGAAACTTCCGCCCGGATTCCAACGCAGCGAATTTCTCCTCGAGCACGGAATGCTTGACGCGGTCGTCCACCGGCGTGACCTGAAGCCGTATATCTCTCGCGCTCTCGATTTCATGGCGAAAGCCGCGTAACGTTCCTGACCGATTTCACTTCATCGTCACTCTGTGAGATTCTTGCGCATACCGCTGCACCTCGATTACGGCATCTGGGAGGTTGCATGAACCGGATGGCAATGCTTGCGCCGCTGGTTGTGGGTTTGGCCGTGGCGGCCACGCTTCTCGCTCAACAAAAGCCGCCGAAGCAAAAGGCAGATGCGTCAAAGAGCGACGCCAGGGAGGCGAAGATTGCCCGCGCTCTTTCGGCGGCGCCCGCGAACATCGCGGAAGGAGCGCGCGTCGTCGACCGCGATGAGAACGGCGCGGAAACCGTGCTGCGCGAAGGCACCAACGGCTTTACGTGTTTTCCCGGCCACCCCGGTGTAGTGGGCGATGGGACGTACTGCGCGAACAAGGCCGCACTCCGCTGGGAAAGCGACTTTCTTGCTTTGCAGCCCAAGCCCACCAACACCGAGCCGGGCATCGAATACATGTTGCAAGGCGGCTCGGACTGGAGTGCAACGGATCCGAACGCCATCTCGGGCGCACCCATCAACGAACCTCCGCACTGGAAGATCCTGTGGCCCTTTGATCCGAAAACGACCGGCCTTCCCGCCGAGCCCAAACAGACCGGCGCGTGGATCATGTGGGCGAACACACCCTGGTCGCACTTGATGATCAACCAGAAGCCGTAAGGACCGCGACAACTTGCCAAGCCGTGGGAGCGTTTGAAAATCGAGACTGGGGAGAAGTGCGAGGCACAACTTGTGCAGTGATATTCTTCGGGCGATGACATCGGAGATTAGTCTCGCGGGAGAGGCCAAGCCGCTCGATCCCGGCCCTGCTCTCTATCTTGTCGCGACACCCATTGGAAATCTTGATGACATCACGCTGCGCGCGCTGCGCGTATTGAAGGGCGTCGATCTGATCGCATGCGAGGACACGCGCCAGACACAGAAGCTCCTCAACCACTATGGGATCACCACGCGCTGCGTCAGCTATCACGAGCACAACGAGATGACCAAGGCCGCCGAGCTGGTCGTGGATCTGGAAGGCGGCGCGAAGATCGCGATGGTAACCGACGCGGGCATGCCGGGCATCTCCGATCCGGGGTTTCGGTTGATTACCCTGGCAATCCGGCACCATGTGCCGGTGGTGCCGATCCCGGGTGCGTCGGCGTTTTTAGCGGCGTTGGTGGCGAGCGGCCTGCCCACGGATTCGTTCCGGTTCAGCGGGTTTCTACCGGCCAAGCGTGGCGAGCGGCGAACGGCGCTGGAGAGCATTCGGACGTCGCCCCGGACGCAGGTTTTCTATGACGCGCCGCATAGGATTATCGAGACGCTCGAGGACGTTGTGGAGGTCCTGGGTGGCGCGCGGCACGTCGTGGTGGCGCGCGAGGTGACCAAGCTGCATGAAGAATTCTTGCGCGGGAGGGCGGAGGAGATTCTGGGCACGTTGAAATCTCGCGGCGAGGTGAAGGGCGAGATCACGTTGCTGATCGCCAAGGCCGAAGAGGGCGTTCAGGAGGTGGCTCCGGCGCGGCTTTCGGTCCGGCAGCGGGTGGAGCAGATCATGTCGGAGGACAGCGTGGACGAGAAGGCCGCGCTGAAGAAGGTCGCCAAAGAGATGGGCGTATCGAAGAGCGAGGCGTACCGGGAGCTGCAGAGGAGTAAGTAAATCGCTGTCGAGCTTCGCTCGACCGGACATTTGAGGGCGGCTGTCCGTACGTGGTTCGTACACACGTCGACAGAGCCGAAGTCCGATAGCGGACGCCGGGAGCTAGAGCTTGACGCCCAGAGCCGAAAGCCCAAAGCCTAGAGCCCGAATTTTCATTTTCCCGCCAATTCCTTCTTAACCGCGTCACTGACTACCTTCCCGTCCACGCGCATGCCGGCACCGGCGAAGCGCGCCATGACGTTCTTCATGACGGTTCCCATGTCTTTCATGCCGGGTGAGCCCATCTCGGCGATGACGGCTCTGACGCCGGCGACGATCTCCTCTTCTCCAGCGGCCTTCGGCAGGTAGGACTCGATGACCTTGATCTCGGCGGCTTCCTTGTCGGCCATCTCCTGGCGTCCGCCTTTCGTGAACTGCTCGACGGAGTCTTTGCGCTGCTTGATGAGCGTGGTCAGCACCTGCTGCGATTCCTTGTCGTCGAGCGGGCCCATTTTTTCGGTTTCGCGCAGCTTGAGGGCGGTCTTCACCATGCGCAGGCAGGAGAGGCGCGCCTCTTCTTTGGCCTTCATCGCGGCGACGAGGTCTTTCTGAATCTGATCGATCATGCTCATGGAAGGAGATTATAGCGGCAGACAGAAACGACTACGCTCTAGAGTCGCTAAGCGACGGCCCCTAAAGGGGCTGTCTCATGTATTGCGTTACGGCATCGCTAAAGCGATGCCCTGATACGAGGCTCTCATAAAGCGTCGATCCGGACAGGCGATCTGCCGGATTCGTGCTTTTTTGTCATACACTACTAGTCAATCCTGAATTTCCAAGGACTCATTGATGTTGCGCAAAAATCGGCTCTTTACTCCCGGCCCTACCCCGCTTCTTCCGGCTGCCCAGTTTGCCGAGGCGGCGTTTACGGCCCACCATCGTACGGCAGATTTCCGCAACCTTTTCACCCGCGTGCTCGCCGACATGAAGGAATTCATCGGCACGCGCAACGACGTTCTGGTACTGGCGTGCTCGGGTACCGGCGTGATGGAAGCGAGTGTTTCGAACCTGACGTCGCCGGGCGACAAAGTTCTGGTTCTAACCGCCGGCAAATTCGGCGAGCGCTGGACCGCGCTAACCAAGGCGTACGGCTGCAACGTCGAGGTGCTGAGCAAGCCTTATGGCGAGACTTTCACGTTGGAGGAGGTTCGCGCCAAGCTGGCGCCCGATGTTCGCGTCGTCTATATGCAGGCGACCGAAACGTCGACCGGCGCGCGGCACGACGTGGAGGGAATCGCGAAATTGGTTCGCACCGCAGGCGACGATGTATTGCTCGTGGTCGATGCGATCACGGGGCTGGGCACGACGCATCTCGACGTGGACGGCTGGGGGATCGACCTCATCGTCGGCGGATCGCAGAAGGCGCTGATGATCCCGCCTGGCCTTGCGTACTGCGCCGTGAGCGATGGGGCGTGGCAGCGCATGGAAACGACGAAATCCCCTCGCTACTACTTCGATCTGCGCAAGGAGCGGAAGTCAGCGGCCAAGGGGGAATCGGCATACACTCCCGCGACGACCCTGTTTGCGGCCATGGGAGCAGCGCTCGATTATGTGCGGCACATGGGCAATGGCAATCTTGCTGCCGGACGCGAAGACCTGGTCAACAACGCGGAACTCGCCGCGGAGATGACGCGTGCCGGCGTGCAGGCGCTGGGCTTGCGGTTATTTGCGCCGTCCTGTCCCGCTTCTGCCGTCACTGCCATCGAGTCCCCGAAGGGTGTAGACTCCGGCGCGATCGTGAAAGAGTTCCGCGAATCGTTCAATGCTGTCGTTGCCAACGGACAGGGCGAGATGAAGGGCAAGCTTTTCCGCATGGCGCACATCGGTTATTACGACTATCTTGATACGATTGGCGCTCTGGCCGCACTAGAGCATGTGCTGGCCCAGGTGACCGGAATGTCGGTGGAGTTCGGAACCGGCGTCCGGGCGGCGCAGACCGTCTTTGCCCGGCAGACAGAAACAGCCGGCGTGACCCGTTAAACCCGCCTGACTCGAATTGGCGGCTGTTGCTACTGTTCCGTTCCCCCAACGGAGCGACTCGCAAGGACCGCTCCGATGCTCTACCTCCCCAATCTCGGACCATTGGAGTGCGTATGCGAATTGAGAGAACGACGGCGACCGTGTTCAGCGCGCTTGCCCTGCTGTGCGGCACCTGCCGCGCAGACTTCAAGTACTCGGAGACCACCAAAGTGACTGGCGGAGCCATGATGGGCGCGGTGAAGTTCGCCTCCGTGTTCAGCAAGAACGCCAAGCAAGCGATGGCTCCGACCACCAGGACGGTCTCGGTGAAAGCCAACAAGATGCGTGAGGACCAGGCGGACGGGAAAGTTCAGATCATCGACCTCGAAGGGAAGCGCTTCATTGAAGTCGACCCGCAAAACAAGACTTATTCCATTATGACGTTTGCGGAAATGAAGGCTGCCATGGAGCGCCAGCAACAGCAGATGCAGGAAAAAATGAAAGAGGAGCAAGCCAAGGAGCAAGCCAAGCATCCGAGCCAGAACGCGAACGTCAAGATCACGCCCAAGTTCGAGAGCGTTGAGACCGGAGCAACGAAAGTCGTGCTTGGCGTCCCGACCAAGGAATTGAAGGCGAAGATGGAAATGCTGATGGAGTCCGACGATCCGAAGGCCCAGGGGCAGCAGGTTTCGACCGTCGTCAACTCAGATCAGTGGATCGCGCCGGATGTGCCCGGCTACAGCGAAATCCGCAACTTCTACCTGAAAATGGCGAAGGAGCTGGACTGGGTGCCCGGGCAGATGAAACAAACCATGGCCAACAGCAACGTGCAATTCAGCCTTGCCGAATTGCGCAAGAACAACCTGGCGCACATCACGGGCATGCCGATGATCACGTATGTGAGCATGAGCATGGGCGGCAACGCCGCGCAGGGTGGGGCAACCCAACCAGCTGCTCAACAGCCTCCTCCGCAGCAGACAGAAGATAACTCGGTCCCAACTTCCGCGAGCGCGGCTGTGATGAAGGGGCTGGGCGGAATGTTCAAGAAGAAGCAGCAGCAACAACAGCAGGACGCGCAGGCGTCGGGCAACACGGCCAACCCCGCCAGCACGCCGGGATCGCTCATGGACATGGAGACCGAAATTACCAGCTATTCGAGCGACTCGCTGGATGCAAGCCTGTTTGAGCCTCCGGCCGGGTACGTGCAGGTACAGAAGCCAGCCGAAGAAACGACGCCGGCCCCTCATCAGTAGGATGAAGCGGCGAAGCGGGTTCACGGGCCGAAAGCAGGATCGACGGTCCGTGAACCGGTTTCTCGCGATCCGCCAAGTTTTACGACTCTGCTAGCATTTCAACTCTCCGGAGAATCCGAGCGCTCATGAAGATTGTTGTCGCCGAGAAAATTTCTGCCTCCGCTATCGCACTGCTCCAGGAGCCGCGCTGGACGATCATTTCTCCTGATCAGATCGAGGGCAAGCTCACCACGCATCTGGAGGATGCGGATGCGCTGATTGTACGGTCGGCCGTGCAGGTGAATGCGTCGCTGCTGGAGCATGCGCAGAAGCTGCGCGTGATCGGCCGGGCGGGTGTGGGTGTGGACAACGTCGATCTGGATGCCGCAACCCGCAAGGGCATCGCCGTGATGAATACGCCCGGTGCGAACGCGGTGGCGGTGGCGGAACTCACTCTGGGTCTCATGTTGAGCATGGCTCGATTTGTCCCGCGCGCCGATGCGTTGATGCACGCAGGCAAGTGGGAGAAGAAATCGCTGCAGGGGACAGAGTTGCGCGGCAAGACGCTGGGCGTGGTCGGCCTCGGCAAGATCGGGATGGAAGTGGCCCGCCGCGCGAAGGCCTTCGGCATGGCGATCATCGGGCACGATCCGTTTGTCTCTGCGAACGTCGCGAAAGAGCAGGGCATCCGCATGGGCAAGCTGGAGGAAGTCTATGGGGAGGCGGACTATTTGACCCTGCATGTCGGCCTCACGCCGCAGACCACGGGCATGATCAATGCCGAATCCATCAAGAAGATGAAGCAGGGCATCCGCATTGTGAACTGCGCGCGCGGCGAACTGGTGGATGAGGCGGCGTTGGCGCATGCTTTGAAGCAGGGGCTCGTCGCCGGTGCGGCTCTCGACGTGTTCCAGGAAGAGCCGTTAGAGAATTCTCCGTTGACCTCGCTCGACAACGTGATCCTGACACCGCACATTGGTGGCGCGACGCACGAGGCGCAGGAGGCGGTGGGTTATCAGATTGCGCTGCAGGTGAAGGAGTACCTGAAGAGCGGCGTCATCCAGAACGCAGTGAACGTACCGTCGGTTTCGCATGAAGAATACGCCGAGATGCAGCCATACGTGGTGCTGGCCGAGCGATTGGGATCGTTCCTTGCGCAGGTGAGTGACGGAACGCTGGAGGCGATCTCGGTGCGCTACAGCGGACACATCGCGGAATGGAAGACGGAGCTGATTCGCAATGCGGCGATCAAAGGTGTGCTGAACCAGATGCTCGACGAAAAGGCGAATCTAGTGAATGCTGCGTCGATTGCGTCATCGCGTGGGCTGCAGGTGCACGAGATTCACAAACCGAAGAGTTCGACCGGCGGCTCGGGCAGCGTGCTCTCGGTTCTGTTGAAGACCGGCGGGCAGGAGCACCGTGTAAAAGGCGCGGTGCTGCACGGGCACGCGCCACGACTGCTCTCGGTCGATGACATCGATGTGGAAGCGCCACTCGAGCGCAACCTGATTTATTTGCGCAATCGCGATGTGCCGGGCGTGATCGGAAAAGTTGGAACGATCCTCGGCGAGCACAAGATCAACATCGCGGACTTCTCGCTCGGGCGTCAGTCGATGAATGGCGCGATGGAGAAAAAAGGCGAGCCGCGGAAAGCGATCGCTGTCGTGCACGTGGATGGCAAGGTACCCGACGATGTTCTGAAAGTGCTCAGGAAAGTTCCAGCGATCGAACAGGCGAAGGCGATCCGGTTGTTCTGACGGCTTCTGTCTCTGAGCGGTTCGGCGAGAAAATCTTAAATCGCAGAGGACGCTGAGAAAAGCCGCGGAGAGCGCAGAGACTATCTCCACGCTTAACGACCAGTTCTCACGACCGAAAGAGGGCGCTACGACTCCAGCGCTTCCCGGCGCAACTTGCGGCTTTCCGCGAGCAGGGCCATCGAGTGCATCAGGTTCTGCAGGGTGACGATCCCCACTAGCTGTTGATCTTCCACCACGGGAATAATGCTCAGGTTGCGCGAGTTTAACTTGCGGAAAGCCGTCGCCAGTGTTTCGCTGCGGGTTGAGACCTCGAAGATCCGGTTCATCACCGACTGCACGTAGCCGTTGCCTTCGGCACGTAGCGCTTGCAGGATACTCGCCTTCGAGATCACGCCGACCATGTCACTTCCACGAACGACCGGGAAATCGTCCTGCAGCGTATGGACGGCCTTATCCAGCGCGTCTTCGAGCGTGTCGGCCGGCGAGAGCGTGGCAAAATCGGTGAGCATCACATCTTCCAGGTGCACGGTCTCGAGAACTTTCTGGAAAAGCGCGGAGCGTTCCTCAACCTGCGCGCCGATCAGGAGGAAACATCCTAGCGTCACGAGCCAGTAGCTGTCGGGATTTCCTCCCTGAAAGAAGAGGAGCATGCCAAGCACAACCATCAGCGTTGCCAGGGCATGGGCAACGGAGACCGCACGCTGGGTCGCTTGCGCCATGTCCATGGTTCGTGCAAACAGGGCGCGCAGCACGCGGCCGCCGTCCATCGGATACGCAGGCAACAAGTTGAATAGACCGAGGAAAAGATTCGACCAGACCAAGCTGCGGAGCAAATGGTTCGAGTGGATGTACGGCTTCATCCACAATTGCGCTTCGGGGAACTTGGTCCAGACCACCGCAGCCGCTACGAGGGCGATGACGATGTTCACGATTGGGCCGGCGGCGGCGATGCGAATGTCGCGCTTCCAGGGCGCGGGGTCAGGCGTGGTTCCTGGCGCAGGATTCTCGTCAAGCAGAGTAATTCCGCCGATCGGAAGCAGTATGATCGCTTTCGCCTGCAAGCCTTCACGCCGTGCGATCAGCGCGTGACCCAGTTCGTGCAAGATCACCGAGCCGAAAATGATGCCTACGAGGCCCAACTCGCGGCCGGGAGTGCTCGTGCCGCCTTTCATGGCTGATTCCGCCATCCAAACCAGGGCCAGCAGAAAAACAAACGTCAGGTGAACCCGGATTTCGACTCCGAACAGCCGACCGATCGGGATGGACCAGTTGCGCATCAACTACCCCTCATTGCTGCCACCCACATTCTATATATTTAGATTCATTTCGTAAGAGCCCGGGCAGATTTTTGGCGAACCGAAGGGACGTCTCTGAGAGTCATCGCAGGTCAATACCGGAGCCGGCCGCTGCGCTCGTTGCGCGGCATGGACATCCGCCCCACCTCCGACCGGCTGCGCGAAACTCTGTTCAACGTGCTTACCGCCGGCAATCCTAGTGCGCTCGAGGGATCGATCTGGCTGGATCTATATGCCGGTACCGGGGCGGTCGGAATCGAAGCGCTTAGCCGCGGAGCCGCTAAGGTGTACTTCGTAGAGCAATCGGCAGCAGCGGTCAAAGTCATTCACGAAAACTTGAAGTCGCTGGGGATCACCTCCGGCGTTGAAGTGGTTCACAAAGACGTTGGTAAAGCGCTGGCCGGGTTTCAAAACGAGGGGAACAGCATCGACTTCATATTTCTGGATCCGCCTTACCGGCTGGTGTCCGCCTATCCTGCCGCACTGGCTGCAATCGGAGAATGGACTTCGCTCAGAACTACTGCACTCGTAATTGCCGAGCACGAAAAGAAGTTTGATCCTGGCGAGGAGTTCGACGAGTTGAGGCGATTTCGGATGCTACGGCAGGGCGATGCAGCTTTGAGTTTCTACCGGCGAGAAGGGACGCAGGCGGGCTGAGGCGATTCGGGTTTTGAACGACGCGCTGCGCGCAACCTCGCGGAGCCTACATCAGCAATTCGTTGCTGCTGCGCACGATCGGGTGCTGCATTTCTTCCAGTTCGTTCTTTACCCGGTTTAGCCCGTAAACGCACTCTTCGAAATTGCGCGAGAGGTTGGCGAACAGCGGAGCGACCTTGGCGTATTCGAAGTGCTCGAACTTCGAAACGATGTAGTAGCTCTCCTTCCCGGCTTTCACCCACTCGACCAGGCTTTCGAGCCGCTGGCGGCGCAGGCGATATTGGTTCACGCTCTCCGGGAACATTCCGGCGAAGAACAGGGTGAAATCGCCGATGTGCTTGCGCACCTGGCGCTCGCGATCGAAGGAAGGCGCAGGCCCGTAGACCGGGTCGGATTCGAGCAGCATCTCGCCGACATCGTCGAGAGGACGATTGGCAGCATTGCGAATTTTGAAGAGTTGATCGGCATCGCAGAATTCCGTGAGCAAATGCGCGACGTAGCTGATCAATTGCGGATCACGAATTCCGATTTCTTCCGCGTAATGCCTTCCCACGAGTTCCACAAACAACTGCTGCAATGGATGCGATTCCGGGATCATACTCTTTGGGCCCCCACAAATCCGCGCCTGTCGCGGATTTTCAATCTCCTGCACGACTAATTAGCCCACCTCAACCACAAACGCAAGTGACTTTCGTAAGCCACTCAAAAAACCGATCTACCTTATTTGGTGCGTAAATACTGGCGTTCGTTGCACGCCAAGATTTGTTGGCACTCGCACAACTCGGCTGCCAGCGTCAACTCGGTTATGCGCGATGAGTTGCAATTAAAATGATCGTCAGCAGGAGGATTTTCCTTCGCGTATGCAGCGCACGAATATCTCGAGTGGTACTCCGTGGGAGCCTGTAGTTGGTTACTCCAGAGCCGTTAGAGTCGGGCCTTACGTCCACGTAGCCGGCACGACCGCGACCGGCCCTGACGGAAAAATCATCGGCATCGGCGATCCTTACGCGCAGGCGATGCAGATCTTGCGGAATATCGAGTCTGCGCTCCACAAGGCGGGAGCCAGCATGAAAGACGTCGTGCGTACGCGGGCGTTCGTCATCAACATCAAGGACTGGGAAAAGATCGGGCGCGCCCACGGGGAGTTCTTCCGCGACATCCGTCCGGCTTCGACCCTGGTGGAAGTCAGTGGGCTGGTCGATCCTGACATGCTGCTCGAGATCGAAGCCGACGCGTATGTCGGCGAATGAAGATCCCAGGTTAGCGCCAAAGAACGGCGCGAACTCTGGGGCACCGTCCGACAAATTTTGAAGCGATTCTCTCCGGCGTTACAATTCGCGTTCCCAGGAGGATTGCGAACTCATGAGACTCGCGTCGTGGTCTGTCCTCGCTTTGCTTGCTGTTGATCTTTGGTTTGCCCCGCAGAAAACATTCGCTCAAGAGAAAGCTGCTCCGCAACTCAGAACCTACACTGTGATTCGGGCGGGCACGCTTATCGACGGCAAGTCGGACACGCCGCGTCACAACCAGGTCATCGTGATTCGCGGGGACGTGATCGACAGCATCTCCGACGCCAGTGCAAACGTTCCAGCCGGCGCGACGGTCATCGATCTCTCCAGGGCGACGGTTCTTCCCGGACTCATCGACTCGCACACGCACATTTTTCTGCAGGGCGAGAGTCCGGCCGAGGGTGGATACGACGTCAATATCCTGAAATATCCTTTGTCGCTTCGCGCGGCTCGCGCCACCGTCGCAGCTCGCCGTGCGCTGGAACAGGGATTCACGGTTCTGCGGGACGTGGAGACTGAAGGTGCCGGCTACGGTGACGTCGGAATCAAAGAGGCGATTGAAGGCGGCTACATTCCCGGGCCACGGATGTTCGTGGCGACGCGCGCCATTTCGACGACGGGCGGGTACTCGCTTGACGGCTACGCGCCCGAACTGACCATGCCCAAGGGGGCACAGATCGTCGATGGACCGGTGGAGGCGCGGAAAGCAGCGCGCGAGCAACTCGATCATGGCGCGGACTGGATCAAGGTGTACATGACGCACCGATCGTGGGTGGGGAAGAACGGGGAGCTGGTCGCCCAGCCGACGCTCACGGTTGAGGAGCTGAAGGCAATCGTCGACGAGGCGCACGGCTGGGGAAAGAAGGTCGCATGCCACGCCTACACCGGAATTGGGCTACAGCGCGCTCTCGATGGCGGTTGCGACTCCATCGAGCACGGCTTGCAGATCAGCGACGCGCAGATCGCGCAGATGCTCAAACAGGGCACATGGTACTGCCCGACCATCGCCGTCTATTACACCGACTGGGCTCCCGCCGATACACCCGACGGCCAGCGTGACCGACTGCGGGCCTCCGTCCACGAAGAGTCGTTCAAGAAGGCGTTGAAAGCGGGATTGAAGATCGTTTTCGGCACTGATATGGGCGGGATTCCGTGGACCGAGCCGATCGCGCAGGAATTCCCCAAAATGACCGATCTTGGAATGTCACCGATGGAGGCCGTCAAGAGTGCGACGTCACGGCCGGCCGAGATGCTCGACATGACCGGAAAGATTGGCGTGCTCGCTCCAGGCGCGTACGCGGACGTCATCGCGGTTCCGGGCGATCCGCTGAAGGACATCAAGGAACTCGGGAACGTCGAGTTCGTGATGAAGGGCGGGAAAGTGTTCCGGAGCGAGGTGAAGTAGGGCGAGTGGTTCTCCTATGGAGTGATGGGCGTCCTCGGCGTCGACTTTGTGGCGCCGAGGTGGTGGTGGGACCGGCTCATCACTTGTCGATTTCTCGTGGAAGTTGTGATCCGACTCCAGTATCGATAATTCAGAAAGCTCCGAGCGAATTATTTCCGCTCGAACCGCGCGGATTCTCTTGACAGCCGCTGGGCGAGGTTCATAATGCCCGAATCCTTCAGACCCCAGCCTTCCTGCAGGAGGGTTTATGAACCTGTTGCAACTGTGCGATCCGGAAGCCGCCGCCGTTCCCGTCGAGGCGAGCGCCGCCGACGCCGTGCGCAAGATGCTCGATTATCACGTCGGTGCCGTTGGCGTCGTGGACCGTGAGGGACGTGTCGCCGGAATCTTCACCGAGCGCGACGTTCTCCGCAAGCTCACCCTGAGTGGATTGAATCCGGAAACGACCCCGGTCCGCGACCTGATGACGCCGAATGTCGAGATGGCGACGGAGGAAACCGGGCCCGGCGAGGCTATGGCCACAATGGTAGAGCGTCACTTTCGCCATCTGCCGGTAATCAACGACGCCGGAAAACTGCTAGGGATTCTCTCGATCCGTAACCTGCTCGAGTGGCGCATTGACGGCCTTCGGCAGGAACTGGATTCGCTCGAGCAATACGTGAGCAACGACGGCCCTGGAGGATAGGACCGTTACGCCTGATGGTCTTCATTGTCAATGGAGCCGTCGGGCCAATGGATCATCGGGCGTCCCCGCCCAGCTGGACGGGCGAGACGCTCGTCCCTCCACGGTTTGTGTTAGCCCCGGCGGCTAGTATCATTCCGTCCAAGAAAAATGCCTGGTCCCTCCTCGGCTCTATCGCGGGTCATCGCTGTTGTGCGCATTCTCACGGGCGTTTTATTTTTTCTGTTCGGGGAGTACAAGGTCGCGGGCCCGGCTTTTGCGCATGCCGGATTTCCACAATACCTTCAGGGCTACGTGAATGGCTCCGCGGTTGCGTTCTACCGTCCGATTCTTGCGCTGCTCATCCCTCATGCGGTGTTTTTCGGATACCTAGTAGGCATCGCGGAACTCGCAATTGCGGCGTCTCTGATCCTCGGTCTGTGGGTGCGGCCGATGTCGATCGTGGGCACGCTCTTCATGCTGAATCTCTTCCTCGCCACCTGGTGGGAGCCGGGCCATGGCGTTGCGGTGTGGCGATACTTCGGCGCTGAGCTCGACAAGATTCCTCTGATCTTCCTTTTCCTGATTTTCTACGCGGGTGATGCGGGAACCACCTGGGGTCTCGATCGGCCGGGTGTTCGTCGCAACTGAAACTCGCTTGCGACGGCAGTTTTCGGTATCCTTTGCTGCCCCAATAATCCGACACGAGGAATTGCATGACGCACCGAACGAAGCGGGTCCCTCCGTGCTGTCTGGCTGCTTTGTTGTTGCTGGTTCTTGGATCGGCGGTGGCGCAGTCGACGGCGCCTGTACGGCACGTTGTGATTCATGCCGGTCATCTACTCGACGTGAAGACCGGAAACACTCTCACCGGACAGGCGATCGTGATCGAAGGAGACAAGATCGTCAGCGTAGGGCCGGCCTCCGGGGCAAAGCCGCCTGCCGACGCCCAGATTATCGACCTCCCCAATGCCACAGTTCTTCCCGGCCTGATCGACGCGCACACGCACCTGACTTTCGACGTCAATTCGGTGGGATATGCCTCCCTGGGCATTTCAGTTCCCCGTGAGGCGCTGATCGGCGCCAAGAACGCCCGCGTCACGCTGCTGGCCGGCTTCACGACGGTGCGCAACGTCGGTGCCTCCGGCTATAGCGACGTGGCGCTGCGCGATGCCATCAACGACGGCGATGTGCCCGGACCGCGCATGCTGGTGAGCGGCCCGGCGCTGGGCATCACCGGCGGCCACTGCGACGAAAACCTGCTTCCGTTTGAATTTCATTACCAGGCGGAGGGAGTCGCGGACGGCATCGAGGCGGTCCAGCACAAGGTTCGCGAGGTCATCAAGTATGGCGCCGATGTCATCAAGATCTGCGCGACCGGCGGCGTGATGTCGAAGGGCGATGATCCGAACGCATCGCAATACACGCTCGAAGAGATGAAGGCGATCGTGGCTGAAGCCCATAGGCTCGGCAGGAAGGTGGCTGCTCATGCTCACGGCGCCGAGGGTGTTCGCTGGGCATCGATCGCCGGCGTGGATTCCATCGAACACGGGCACCTCATGGACTCGGAGTCGATCGCCACAATCAAGAAGAACGGCACTTACCTCGTGCCCACCCTTTACCTGATGGACTGGAACCGCGAGAACCTTGCGAAACGCAATGCACCCGACTACGTCGTTAAGAAGATGCAACTTGTGATGGGCCACGGGGAGTCCATCATGAAGGAAGCATTTGCGGCGGGGCTGAAAGTGGGGCTTGGAACCGACGCCGCGGTCTATCCGCACGGCCTGAACGCACATGAACTCGGCGTTTACGTCAGGCTGGGGATGACGCCGCTGCAGGCGATCCAGACGGCGACTGTTAACGACGCCGATCTGCTCGGCTGGTCGAGCAAGATTGGAACGGTCGAAGCCGGGAAGTGGGCGGACATCATCGCGGTCGATGGCGATCCGCTGAAAGACGTGACCACCCTCGAGCACGTGAAGTTCGTGATGAAGGGCGGAGAGGTCTTCAAGAATGAGTACGGAAAGTGAGGGGAACGAAACAATAAAGGCCGGCTGCAAAGCCGGCCCATTTCTTTGAAGAACTCAGAATACGAAGCTTACTTCTTGGGGGCGATCGCGTCCTTGGCGGCCTTGGCGACGCGGAACTTCACGACCGTCTTCGCCTTGATCTGGATCGGCTCGCCCGTCTGCGGGTTGCGGCCTACACGGGCCTTCCGGTGCGCCTTCACGAGGCGGCCGAGGCCGGGAACGACGAACACGCCATTCTTCTTGGTCTCTTTGATGGCGGTGTCAGCAAGGTGCTCCAAAAATGCCGCCGCTGTCTTGTTGGGGGTTTCGAGCTTCTCAGCCAAATGACGCACCAGTTGGGTCTTGGTCAAACCTGCAGCCATGAATCCTCCTCAATGGAACAACATGTTTGTTGCGATGAGCGCCATCTTATACCACGGGTCCTGTGGAAAAACAGCGTTTTAACCGCATTTTACGCGGTTTTTTTGAACTAGAGACCTCAAAAAGGCACTAACCATGCCCGTTTCCCTGCTGGACCCCCTGCGGAGCCGCCAGCCAAGCGGTTCCGAAACGGCGCGAATCCTGTTCCAAAGCCGGTCTTGGCACTCTGCTGCAACCCTTTGTGCGGTGGGAGCGGCGAGCGTCCCGCACGTCAGAAACGATGACATAATGAAAGTGGAGAGTGTATTCCGTGAGTTGCGCCATTTGTGAGGTCCGGAAAGAGAAGCGATTCTGCCCCGCTGTTCACGGGCGAATCTGTGCACAATGTTGTGGGGAGCAACGAGAAGTTACGCTCGACTGTCCGAGCGACTGTCCCTACCTGCAACAGGCCCGCGAACATGAAAAGCCGCGTGCGTCGGGAGATCTGGATCCGGCAGCGCTCTTCGTGCAGATCGAACTGGGCGACCAGTTCCTCTACGAACACGAGCACCTGATCATGGGCCTGAGCTACGCCCTGTTCAAGGCCACCCGCGCCGATCGCAGCATGAACGACCGCGACCTGATCGCCGGGCTCACCTCGCTGGCCCGGAGCCACGAACGCCTGGTGAATTCCGGCTTGCACTATGACGAGCCGGTGCAGGGTGCGGCACAGCAGATCGTCGCCGGTGAGATCCAAGCCATGGTCAAGGAGTATCGCGAAGCCGAGGTCAAGCACACTGGCTACTCGCGCCTGCGCGACTCCGACGTCCTGAAGACGCTGGTTTTCCTGGTCCGCATGGCACATGGGCGCACTTCCGGGCGGCCGAAGTCGCGGGCGTTCGTCGATTTCCTGTCTTCCCAGTTCCCAGAAAAGCAATCAGTGATCGCCGGCCCGCAGGACGCGGGCAGCCGCATTATCGTTCCATAGTCTTACGCGCGAGCTTACGAACGATCTGCCCCGGCGGCAGCGCCTCAAGCAGTTCCCGCGCCGTTTTCTTCAGCACCGGATGGCGAGCATCCGAGGCGATCTCCGCTAGCGGCTGGAGCACGAACCGCCGCTCAGGCATTCCTGGATGCGGGATGGTCAGGCCGTTCGTGCGCACCACCGAGTCGCCATACAGCAAAATATCGATGTCGATGTTGCGCGGCCCTTTGGGCTGAAGACGTCGTCGCCCCGTGGCCTGCTCGAGTTTGAGGAGCGACTTCAGCAACTGCGCCGGCGTTTTGGGCGTTTCCAGCAAAACTGCGCAGTTCAGGAACCAGTCCTGAGCAGTAAATTCTACGGGCTCAGTTTCGTAGAATGACGACACCGCCGCGACGTGTCCGATCTCTTCGAGTCTTGCGATCGCATGGCGAAGATTTGCCTCCCGGTCGCCAACATTCGATCCCAGCGCGAGATAGGCGCGTTTGAGCATCTTTTTCCAGTTTGGGACCTCCGGACAGAAACAACCAGCGCAAAACTCTTGCATGGTTCCGGCGCGGCGGCATCCACGGCTCAGCTACCCGGAAGTACGATGCAAGCACGCGACCGCGCGAGCCTCAGCCTATTACCTTTGTGTCTTTGGGAGCGCGTCGGGTCGGGCTAAAGTTAGGCTATGAATTTGGAGTCCCTGCTGGTCAGTCGTGATGCCGAAGTGGTCCGCGTGTTGCGGCCCACGCTCGAAAAGCTTCAGATCGAGGTGGAAGTCTCGAACGCCGCCAAGACTGGCGCCGATGTCCTGAACTCCTCTAAATTCGACGCAGTGATCGTCGATTGCGACGACATGCAGGGCGGCATCGATATTCTGCGCAGCCTGCGCAACACACCCAGCAACAAGACCTCGGTTACTTTCGCGATCCTGAACGGAAAGACGACTACACAACAAGCTTTTGAGATGGGGGCGAACTTCGTTCTCCAGAAGCCGGTGACAACCGCGGGGACGCTGCGCTGCCTGAATACCGCTCTGAGTTTCATGGTTCGCGAGAAGCGGCGCTATTTCCGCTGCCCAGTACAGATTCCGGTGACCCTCGTTCTGAGCCAGGGAGAAGAGATGAAAGCGACGGCCACAAATCTGAGTGAGGGCGGCATGGCCGTTCACTACGAAGGAAAGCTGGCTAAAACCGGTTTCTCGAAGGTGCATTTTGTCTTGCCAGGAACGCGCACTACGATGGAGCCAAAGGGCGAGGTCGCGTGGGCCGATAACCTCGGCAGAGCAGGTATCAAGTTCATCGAAGTTCCCGACAGCGGCAAACAGGAACTCGAGCGCTGGATCATGCGCCGGTTGGAATCCGAAGCCCGCTCCGCCCGTTAACTCTCACAGCAGAAACCTCTCCGCGATCCGTGTGGGCGCGATCAACGCATCCGCTTGATTTTATTGCGGTACATCTGCGGAATCCGCCTAGGAACTTCACACCGCTTCCATGCGCATGTCACGCTTGTCGTCAGCATTCCAAACCAGGGGTCGAACGTGGCTACTTTCATACATGACAAGAAGATCGCGCGCATACGACGCACGCTCAGCTGGCTGGAGCAGGACGCCTCGCTTCTCGCCATGCGCGTGAAGGATCTTTCGCCCGAAAGACAGCGTGTTGCCAAAAGCTTCGCCGCCAGCATGATTGACCAGACGCGGGCGGAGCTGGAGCGCCTGATGGAAGCCCGTCTTGAGGAAGTGCGGGATCTCGAGTACCCTTGCGAACCCGCCGACTAGGTCCACAGAACGGCTGCGTGCCGCAATCCACTTCAGGGAAATTGTGCTGGAAGCTCAGGCCGTTTGTCCGGCCATAGCTTGCGCTGAGAGCTGCGGGGCTGCCATCTCTTCGACCGATGTTTCTTCCCACAAACTTCGGTCCCGCAACAACCGGGACACGAGCGCGGTGTGCATGGCGTGGCCGGCGCGGTCGGCCACGATGTTGCCGAGGATCTGCTTTCCTACCAGAGCCAGGTCCCCGATGAGATCGAGAACTTTGTGGCGGACGAATTCGTCTGGATAGCGCAGAGGCGGGTTCATGAGCCGGTCGGGAGTCAAAACGATGGCGTTTTCGATGGAAGCGCCCCGAATCAGCCCCTGCTGGCGCATGGCGTCGGCTTCGTGCAGGAAGCCGAATGTGCGGGCCGAAGCAATTTCCCGCAGGTAGTTGCCATCAGATAGGTCTACGCGAAAGGTCTCTTTTCCGATGAGCAGATGCGGGAAGTCGATGGTGTACGACACCGAATAGCTGTCCGCCGGGTAAACCGCAATGAACTTTTTGCCTTCGCGCAGCTCGATTTCGCGCCGGATGCGCAGATAGCTTCGCGCCCGGCGCTGCTTCCGGATACCCGCCCGCTGGATCATCTCCACGAACGGACGCGCGCTGCCATCGAGGATCGGCAACTCCAGGTTGTCCAGCTCCACAATCGCGTTGTCGATGCCGGTTCCGATGAAGGCCGATAGCAGGTGCTCGGTGGTGGAGATCAGCACGCCCTTCTTCATCAGGCTCGTGGCGTAGCTTACGCGCGCTACGTTGCGCCCGGTGGCTTCTACCTCGAAGTCATCCAAGTCAGTGCGGCGGAAGACAATGCCAGAACCCGACGCTGCGGGCAGGATTCGAAGCTGGACGGGAGCGCCGCTGTGAAGACCAATACCCTTGCACTCTGCGGCCGCGCGGACTGTTTGTTCCTGCTTCAAGGGAAGGCTTATATGTTCAACGTGAATACCAGATTACAGGCATGGCCAAATATTTGTCTGTGGTAAATTTGCCACACTCAGTGGCTGGAAGGAAACGGCAGCCGGGAGTAGGGCGGGCGTATGTGTATGAGAGTATGGCACATAAATCGCATGGCCTGCTGATTGCCACTCCAGGTACAAGGCCTCTGGTTTTTGTTACCTCCCGGGTACCCAATTACTTTTTTGGCGGCGGGAGGGTGCTGGGATCATAGGTCGTTCTGGCCTCAAACATGGAGTCGTTCAGGTTATTGTTGTAGGTGACAGTATTCAGGAAACGTTGATTCGACATCTCGCCGTTGTAAAAGCGGGTGAGGCTGTAGGGGGTCATGATTCCCTGCGTGAGCCGATACGCGTCGTAGATCTCTTCTTCCTTGTTGGGCAGGTTGTCGGTGGGATCGCGCCAAGTGTAGGCCTTCTTGACGGGCAGGTGCGTGGTGGTATCGATATAGAGAGTGACGCTGTCGTTCTTTGAGTTCAGGATGCTGACCTGCTCGGCCGGCTTGTCAGCGGCGACCGCCGCGCCTTCGTAGAAAAGAGCGACTCCGGGCTCGTTGATCCACTTGCGTAGCACCATCTCGAGGGAGTGGTCACGCCGGCGCAGATAATCGGCAAGAATCTTCGGATCCAGCTGCGCGGTTCCTTTGTAGGTGATTTCGTAACCCTTCACGCCGTTGAAAACGTCGGCCACGTCTCGTTGCTTGGTCAGCTCGACGCGTTCTTTCTCTGGAAACTTAACGAACCGCCAAAACAACAACCCGGCACTGGTAGCCTCCCCGCGATGGAAGCTGTAGGTCCGGCCCTGCTGCGTCATGTCCTGCATGTTCAGGTAAGCGTCGCCGCCCAAGGCCTGAATCGCCTGGTTGAGCAACGCCTTGGCCTTGGTGGAATTCTCGTCGGCACTAGGGGCCGCCTGGGACGCCTGCGGAGATGTCGGGTAGGAACTTCCGCCGAGAGCTGCCACGGAGAGAATCAGAATTGTGAAAAGTCGCATGATCTATTTGGTTTGATGCGGAAAATCCGCGACATCGCCCGATCCGGCAAGTATGGATTCGGCCCCTGGAAATCAGCCCGCCAGCACGGCCCCACCGTTTACATTGAACACCTCGCCCGTCACGAAGCCCGCATAACGGGTGCATAGGAAAAGAATCGGCATGGCGATTTCTTCCGGCGTTCCCACGCGGCCCAGGGGGATGGTGCCAAAGATCGCGTCCCGAGTCCTCGGATCATTCAAAGCGGGCTCCGACATGTCGGTGGCGACCCATCCGGGCGCGACGCAGTTCACATGAATGCCGTCGCGAGCGAGTTCGGTCGAAAGGCCTTTCACCATGCTAATCAGCGCGCCCTTGGTAGCGGCGTAATCCACGTGGAACGCCTCTCCGCGCTGGCCTGCCGTCGAGCTTACGAGCACGATGTGCCCACCCTCGCCGGTCGACAGCCTCTTTTGCTTTTTCATCTGCGCGACGGAATGACGAACCAGGGAGAACACGCTGTCGAGATTGACGGCGACGGTACCTTGCCACTGGGCGTCGGTCATCTTGTCGACGCTGGCGTCTATCGGAGGCCAGATCCCGTGATTCGCCACAAGGATGTCGAGCCGCCCGAACCGCTTAACGGTTTCGTCGACCAAGTCTTTGGCGCTCGCCAAACCGGTCAGGTCGCATGCCATGGCCGCGCAGTGTTCCTCGCCGCACTCGGCAACTAGCGCGTCCGCCCGGGCTTTCGACCTTTGGTAGTTGAACAGGACCTTTGCACCCGCGGCGACAAACGCCCGTACCGCGGCCGCGCCAATCCCACGGGCTCCTCCTGTGATCAGAGCGACTTCACCTTCTAATGAGAGGGAAACCGGCATGCTTCTAGTTTCAGCGCTCGGGTTGAAAGTTGGCAAGTGCGGGGAGGCAGGTGTTAGGTCTTGGGTCTTAGGTCTTAGGGAAAAACTTCGAGCCATCATTCGCTGAAAAATTGAACCACGCGAGGACACCGAAACCAACACCGAGGTCCGAGTCCGCCGACAACCGAATACGGAACACCGGTCTTCACCTAAGACCTAAGACCCAAGGCCTGAGACCTGCTTTTTTCAGTCCCCCAGACTCTGCGCCTTCCCGCTCTTTAACTGGCGGATGAGAACCCGCACGAGCATTCCGTCATAGCGGGTGCCGCTCAATTTCTCCAGCTCCACCAACGCCTGTTCGGTGGTTTTAGCGGGTGCGAACGACCGGTCCGTCGTCATATTCACGTAAGCATCGGCGAGGCACAGGATCCGGGCCCACAGCGGAATCTGCTCGCCGCGCAGACCGTTCGGATAGCCGCTGCCGTCGAATGCTTCGTGGTGATGTTCGATGGCCTTCTGCAGCATGATGCTTCCCGGGATCGTGCCAACCATTTCCGCGCCGACGCGAGTATGCGCCTTGATCTGGCGGAACTCTTCATCGGTCAACGGCCCTGGCTTGGTCAATACCCGCTCCGGCACAAACAATTTCCCGACATCGTGCACGCGTGCGGCGTAGACCAGTTCGACGATCTCATCCGGGGGTAGAGCCATTGCCCGGGCGATCAACTCCGAATAGCGCCCGACCATGTCTCCGTGGCCGGCGGCGTGGGTCTCGCGCGACTCGGCCGCCCGCGTGAGCGCCTCGATCGACTCCTTCAGGACCTGCACGTTGCAGTCCTCGTCTTCCCCGCAAAACTTGCGGAGCGTGTTGACCAGGTCTTCGAGGTCGTCGGGACCGCTCTGTTCCCGCTGCAGGAAACCTTCGATGTAATTCGAAATCTGCTGGCGCTGCGAAGCAAACTGCTCGCCATCGCCGAACTCCTCAGCCATCGAGACGCGGTTGCCGCCGGCGTGCTTCGCGTCGTACATGCCCGCGTCGGCGACGCGGATGATGTCTTCCGCGGAGAAGCCGTGCCCCGGGAAGCTCGCGACCCCGAAGCTTCCGGTGATGTGGTGTTCGGCGAGCGTGGCGTCCTGGGCGAGCCACTGCCGCAGACGTTCGGCGAGGGCCTGCGCCTGTTCCACGCCGGTTTCCGGCATCAGGATCACGAACTCGTCGCCACCGTAGCGCGCGACCACATTCGACTGCCGGCATTTCTGTTCGAGCAGGCGGCCGACGCGCGCAAGAACCAGATCGCCTTCCAGGTGGCCTAGCGAGTCGTTCACTTCCTTGAACTTGTCGAGGTCGATCAGGACCACCGAGAACGGCCGTCCCGAGCGCGAAGCGCGCTTCCACTCCGATGTCAGCGCTTCCCAGAAGAAGCGTCGCGTCTTGATTCCGGTGAGCCCGTCAGTAATGGACTGCTGTTGCAGTTTCTGGAAGACGAACGCATTATGCAACGCTGTCGCCAGCAGGTCGGCGAGAGTGTTGAGAATCAGAACATCCTGCGGGGAGAAGGCATTCTCCTCAAGACTCTCGATGTTCAGCACGCCCAGGAGGGATTCCCCGTAAGTGATCGGGATGCACAGGACCGCGCGCGACTGCGGCAGCACGCCCTGCAAGTGGCCGTCGTTCGCGTTCTGGACCAGCGCCCGCTCGCCGGTTCGGGCCACGCGGCCCACTATTCCGGAACCTAATGGAATTCGCTTGCCCTTGGCCTGGGCGGTAGTTCCCGCCTCGGCGCGGATCTCGATATCTTTCGTGACGTAATCCAAAATGCCGATGCCGATGTGATCGAAGCGGAAGGTCTTCTGAATCTCGGCGACGATGTCGCCCAGCATCTGCTCGGCGTCTTCGGTGGAAATCGCAGTGCGCGAGATGTTGTTCAGGAAACTCAGCTGCCGCGACCGGCGCTGCTCCTCCGCGAACAGCCGCGCATTCTCGACAGCGACCGACACCTGGCCCGCAGCCGTCTGCATGACCTCCAGGTCGCGCTGCTGGAAGACGAACTCGTGCTCGGTGCTCATCGCAACCATGGCACCCGCGGGCTTTCCACCCAGCAGAATCGGAGCTCCGCAGAAGCATTTGGCGGGCTTGCCGCCAACCTGCACCGCGCCCAGGCGTTCGCGCGTCTTTTCGAGGTCGGAGCGGATCAATAGTGCCTGGCCGGTGCGAATAATGAGCTCGGTCAATCCGTTGGCGGCCTTTCGCGTGCGCTTGGGAAGGACCTTGTTGCCCTCGGTTTCCAACTCAAACCGGATGTCATCGCCTTCCTGAAACGCGATGTAAAACTCGCTGGTCGAGAAAATCTGTCCTAACTCTTTCTGAATAGTCAGCAGCACCTCGTCCTGGTCGAGGCGAGAGCTGATCGCCTGGCCGATTTGCGTCAGCAGTTCGTATTCCTTGGTGCGGCGCTGCGCGTCGTGCATGACGGCGTAGTTTTCCAGCGTGAGTCCGATCTGCAGCGCAAGGCCAATCAGCAGCCGCAGGTTCGACGCGCCGAACACACGCAACTCCGCGTGCGGAAACAGAATTACGCCGAAATTGTGCTCGCGGGTTTGCAGGCTGACCGCTGTCAGATGGCGGATATTCTCGTCGCCAAGCACGCGCTTGAATTCCTCGAAGCGGGCTCCGGGCAGAGCCGGCAAAGGCTCGGTCAACTCTGGAAGATTGCGGAAGGTGAAGAAGCCACCGCGCCGGTACGCCAGTTCGCAGATATACTCTCCCGCGCCCTTGCTCTCGAGCTTCTCCATGAACTCCGGCGAGAATCCGCGTTGCACCGACGGCAGAACGCTGCGCCATTGCTCCGCGATCACGATCACCGCGCGCCGCGTGGGCAGCGGCTGCACCAGGCGCTCGAGCACCGCGGTCATGCTCGGAACCAGTTCGTTCGCGCCGAGCAATCGGCGCGGGTCCACGCCCAGCGTCGAGAAGGCCAGCGCATTTTCCTGGACCGCGTTGCGCTCGTTCTCGAACAGCACCATCACCATCGCGATGCCCATCAGCATCTGCGGCAATGGGCCCAGCATGCGTCCCAGATTTCCCAGCACCTCCCAGTAAGGGCTAAGCAATTGTCCCTGCGCCATCAACGCCGCCCAGAGGCCCAGTGACAGCGCCAGCATGCGGAACGCGAGCGAACTCCTTTGGTGCGCGTAGTAGTAGAACGTGAATGAGCAATACAGAAGCAGAGCCGCAGTCCCTAACTCAAGGCTGATGTGGTGCCAGGGCGGGGAGGCGGGGTCACGGACAAAGACTCCGCCGACCATGTGGTTTCGGAGATTCCACACGGCGAGTCCGATGCCAGCCAGCGCCAACGCGACATCGATCCAGCGCAGACGGAAGCGTTCGCGCATTAATCGCGTCGAAACGAAAAGGCACAGCCCCATCACCACGACCAGAAGTGTGGCAGCCAGGTAAATCCAGGGCGAAGGTGGATGATAAAAATTCCAGGCATCGAGAGCGAAGTGAAGGGAGTATGCGCCCCAACCCAGTTGCCATGCGCGGAAGTATCCTTGCCGGCTCTGTTCGTACAGGTAGGTAAAAACCAGGAAAAGCAGCAGGGCCACGATGCCCGGCATGACCGCGATATTCGTGGCAAGACTATTCATGGCGCGCAAGACCGCATATACGGCTCTCTTTCACCGCACCTACCAGGCGACAAGGGGAAATTCGTTGCATTCATCGTTTCATAGCCCGCGCCAGAAACTCAACACGTTTTAAGTACAGGGGTTGTGGAAACAAGGTCCTTCCGATGAAAACGATTACCTTCGTCTTCGCGAGGACGCCAACTGCACTGCTTGACGCTTCTTTTCGCCAACCCGTACCATGAGATTTCTCATGCCTGATTCGTCTACTCCCATCAAAAAAGACGACTTATCAGCGTCGGGACCACGGGTGAGATTCGCCCCCTCCCCCACCGGGTTCCTCCACGTCGGCAGCGCGCGCACATTCATCTTCAATTGGCTATACGCTCGCCGGAACGGGGGCACCATGGTCCTGCGTTTGGACGACACGGATGTCGAACGCAATACCGAAGCCTCGGTGAACTCAATTTTCGAGGGGCTGAAGTGGCTCAATCTGGGGTGGGACGAAGAGTACAAGCAATCCGAGCGGCTGGCGCTGCACCAGAAAACGGCGTGGTCGATTTTTGAGAAGGGAATGGCGTATCGCGATTTCACTCCCGCGCACACAGGGGATGCGGAGAAATCAGGCGCGCAGGGGACGTGGCTGTTCAATCCAGGGATGCGCGAGCTTTCGTCTGAGGAGAGCGATCGCCGCGCCGCCGCGGGAGAGCCTTTCGCGCTTCGTTTTCGGGTGCCGCGCGGGATCGGCGAGCAGGTTCATTTTCATGACGCGGTGTATGGTGAGCAGGCGAAGGCCGCTGACGATATCGAAGACTTTGCACTTTTGCGCTCCGACGGCATGCCGACCTATCACCTGGCTTCCTGTGCCGATGACGCGGACCTGCGCATTACGCACATCATTCGCGGGCAGGATCACCTCACCAACACCTTCAAGCACGTTTTGATCTTCGAAGCCGCAGGAGCGGAGCCGCCGCAGTTCGCGCATCTTCCGCTGCTGGTTGCCCCGGACGGAACCAAGCTTTCGAAGCGACGTCATGGCCCCGTGGTCAGCGTGACAACATACCGGGACGCCGGATTCTTGCCGGAAGCGTTCATCAACTTTCTGTGCCTGCTGGGATGGTCTCCGAAGAACGATCGGGAGATGTTATCGCTGGGCGATCTGCAGGAACTGTTTACGCTCGAGGGGATCAATCGCGCCAATGCGGTTGTCAACTTCAAGGAGCCCGCCGCGACTCCAGAGGAAACTTTCGATGCGAAGGCGGTCTGGCTGAACGCGGAGCATATACGCGGCCTGGCGATCGAGGATTTGAGTGCGCGGCTGCTGCCGATCGTTCGCGGTGCCGGCTACAAGGTCGAGGCAGCGCAAATGCTGCGGATTACGCCGCTCCTTCGCGAGCGCATCAAACTCTTGCGTGATGGGCTCACCGCTGCCGATTTCTTTTTTGTGGACCAGCTTCCTCCGTATGATCCTGCCGAGTTGATTCCGCAAAAGGGAGATGCGGCTATGGCGAAGAAGGTCCTGGAGAAGGCGCAGGGAGTTTTGGCGGGTGTGGAGTTCAAGCACGACCCGCTGGACCAGGCACTCCGCGCCGCGGCGCAGGAACTGGGAATCAAGGCCGGACAGATGTTTCAACCCATCCGCGTGGCCGTGTGCGGCCGCAAGAACGCGCCACCGCTGTTTGAGACGTTGGAAGTACTGGGCCGCGAGAAGACGCTCGCGCGAATCGGCGAAGCGGTTCGGGCTCTAGGGTCTCGGCTCTAGGGTCTCGGCTCTAGGCTCTGGACATTCAACTCCGGGGGTATCGCGCACGGTCTCGCTGCGCATCCGTTTCTATAACTAGCCCACTGTGATGGCTATGGGCCAGGTTCTTGATCCAAGAGCCTTGGCCTGGGAACAAAAGCTAATCTATAGATTTGCAGATCTGTCGGCGCAGAGTACTTTGTGATATAAAGTCAATCATGTGCGACGATCCCTTCCGCCAGCCGCTCAAGAAGCCCTGGATTCCTCGCGAAATGCTCGTTGCTCCCGCGCTCCCCGCACACGCGCCGCTCACGCCGATTGAGCCACGCTACGCTCTGCTGATCAATCCGTTCTATGCCAAGGACGCGAATGCCAGCTTCGGCAAGCATGTGCTGACGCCCACGCTCGCGCTGACCAGCTTCGCGGCCACCACACCCGTGCACTGGCGACTCAAGTACTGGGATGAGAATCTTCTCGCTGGTCCTCCACCATGTAACCCGACACCAGAAGTGGTCGGCATCACCGTGCACCTGACCTTTGCCCGGCGCGCCTATGAACTTGCCGACTGGTACCGCGCGCGCGGATCAAAGATCGTATTCGGCGGCCTGCACGTGCTGTCTTGTCCGGACGAATGTGCTGTGTATGCCGACGCGCTGGCCCTCGGCGATGGCGTCCAACTCTGGCCGCGAATTCTGCGCGATCTCGAGGCAGGATGTCTTCAGTCCCGCTACGTGGCGACCTATGAGAACGACTATTGCGAAGACCCCTCGCCGCGCCGCTCGATTCTTCCGCGAAAGAGCTTTCTCACTACGACCAGCCTGATCGCCACACGCGGTTGCCACAATCGCTGCGGATTCTGCTACCTCGCCACTGACGGGCTGCGCATGCCGTATCGAATGCGCCCTCCGGAGCAAGTCGCGCAGGAATTCGCCCAAAACGGTGAGCCCTATGCCGTGTTCATCGACAACAATCTTGGTTCGCGGCGAGACTACCTGCATGCGTTATGCGCGGCCTTGCGTCCACTGAATAAAATCTGGAGCGCCGCCGTGACCATCGACGTCACCGACGATCCGGCGCTCGTGCGAAATATGGCGCTCGCTGGCTGTACCGGAGTCTTTATCGGCTTCGAATCGCTCACCGACGACAACTTAGCCGACGCCCACAAAAAGACGCCGCGTACTGCCGATTACGCTCGCCGTGTCCGCATGCTGCACGAAGTCGGCATCCAGGTAAACGGCTCGTTCGTTCTCGGCTTCGACCATGACCGGAGAGATGTCTTCGCGCGCACGACGCAATGGATCGAAGAGAATCGCCTGGAGTGTGCGACCTTCCACATCCTCACGCCGTACCCAGCGACTCCGCTGTTCCGCCAGATGGAAGCCGAGGGACGCCTGCTGCACCGGGATTGGTCGCTCTACGACACTTCGCACGCCGTTTTCCGGCCAAAGCATATGACGCCGGAAGAACTCGAATACGGTTATGCCTGGATCTACCAGCGATTGTTCTCGCATGCCTCCATCTGGCATCGAAGGCCGGAAGACTGGCGAGCCGTCCCGCTGTATCTGGCGATGTCCTATCTCTACAAGCGCTCGAATCGCTTCTGGCATCAGCTCATCAAGCACAACCTCGTGCATGCGGTGTGGAGCCCGCTGGTGGAGTTGACGCGCCTGCGGCACGTGCATTATCGGAGGCAGCTTGAAAGAGAAGCGATAGTCGGACGTCCGGGACAGATCGTTTCGGCGGGGGTCTGAAGCAGGCGCATCGGGATCATTTCGACTTACAAACTCGCTAGCCGGGATCTGCGCCACTGATGCAGGTATCAGCCGTGTGAAGTACGCATGTTTCAGACGCCTCGTGTGCATCGGTGCGGACCGATTTCATCCTCATCAGCCCGCCCGTCGCGAACGCTTTTCCCAATGCCGGCTCGAACTGGGGGTCACGCCCACTCGAACAGTGGTAGATCGCCACGAACGTCAGCACCCGGGCCGAGAACCTGCGAGAGCCGTTTTGTCCGTCAGACTCGCGCACAATCCTCACCATCACGCCTTTCCCCAGCCCGGTGTTCCCAATGGGAACGGTAATAGGCAAAACAATCCGGCCGCCTTCCCGCAAGCGATCCAGCCATAGCCGTTGCGGATGGGTCACACCTGCATTGATGAGCATGGCATCGCACGTCCCAACATCGAGAGCGGTTCCGTCCCCGGGGTGAACTTGCACGTTCGCGTAGGAGGCAAGATTTCTGCAAGCGCACTTCGCAAACTCCGTGTCCACTTCGCTCGTGATCACGCTGCCCGTCGGTCCCACAGTTTCGGCCAGGATCGCTGTGAAGTAACCTACGCCACATCCCAAGTGGAACAGGCGATCGCCCGCTTTCAAGGCCAGCGCTTCAATCCAATGCGCAAGCGAGCCGGGTTGTCCGTTATTAAGGTTGCGGGCGGGATCAAGTCCGATCGCTACGTTGTGGTATACACGTCGCGGGTCGTCGTCTTCGGTCGGGATGTAGATGGTACCGCCGCCCGTCAGATCGGCTCCAGCGATCTTCCACGGACCGGGACCGAGAAACTTTTCCCGGGGCACGCGGGCGAACGCTTCGATCAATGCCGGGGTGCTCAGATTGGCCGCATAACGGATCTCTTCGGCATAGAAGCGGCGGCACTCTTCGAGGGTCATTCCTCTTGAGTATTCCACCGCGAACAAGAACGGGGCAACGTGTAGTTGCCCCGCCCATCGTGTGTTCTCCCGTGTTCGGCCGATGAATCTGCTTCGCGGATTACTGCGGCGGATTCTGTGGGGTGTTCAGGTTCCCAGCAGATCTGTCGAGCGGTTGTTCCGGCTTGCGATAGCGCTGAGGCTGATCGGAAGGCCGATAAGCCGCGCCCTCAGCATTGTCGCCGCTGTGCAGCGGATTGATTGCCACAACCTGGTACTCCCGCTTCTTCTTGTCGCCGTCAACGACCCTCAGGTACATGACATTCTTCTTGATCTTGAATTCGCCTTCATGACCGATGGGGAGTATGACCGCCTTCTTCATTTTGGCGGGACGGATGTGATACTCCATGTCATCGGTGCGTAGCAGGTACTGCGGGCAGAGCTTTTCTTCCGAATTCACCGCCTGAATCCCCACCGAAGCGAAGATGCTGCCCAGACCCGTGAGACCCCGTTCTTTCGCGCCGCAAGGAACAGCTTCCATTTTCTCGAGCATGCCGCGGTTCTCCTTCTTCTTACTGCTGGCCGAGGAGGGATTGACTGCTACCGCGGCGAGCGCAATCGCGACCATCATCTTGATTCTCATATTTTCTCCAATCACCCTGGATTCATAACCAAAACGGCGAAGGGCCGGAATGCCGGCCCTTCTCGGCGCTCCACATCAATACTGTTTCTGTGGCGGGCGCTGCATGGTTGTACCCTTCGGCGCAGGCTTGCTCATCTGCTGCGCCGATTGCATGAAGGCTTGCGGGTTTTCCTTCAGTTCCTGCTGCACGCCAGGATGCGCCTGCAGGTACGCCTTCAATTCGGGGTGATTCTCCATGTACTCTGCGTTGTTCACGAGAGACGGATTCTTCGAGAGCTGTTGGGCCACGCTGTCATGACCGCTCAGGAATTGACCGAAACTGGTCAGTTCGCCGCGGGTGACATCGCTGTCAAACCGGCCCTTGCTCTGCCCGTAGTTGTTTTCCTGCCGATCGAAGCGTTGCTCCTGCTGCATGAAGTTGTTGGGGTTTTCGGCAACTTCCTGGCGCACCTGCGGATGCTGTTGGAGGTACGTCTGCAGGGCAGGATGCTGGTCAACGAACTTCTTGTTCGTCAGCAGGGACGGGTCTTTCCGGACCTGTTCCGCGATTTCGGGATGGCCGTCTAGGAAACGATCCATGCTGGCCATCTCGCCGCGATTGCGGTCCCGATCCATTCCGTTCCGATCCATGCCGTCTTCACGTTGGTCGAAATGCTGCTCACGCTGCATAAAGTTGTTTGGATTTTGAGCGATTTCGTCTCGCACCTGCGGATGCTGCTGCAGATAAGTCTGCAATGCCGGGTGCTGCTTAACGAATTGCTCGTTCGTCAGCAACGACGGATCTTTCCGGACCTGTTCCGCGATCTCGGGGTGGCCGTCCAGGAAACGATCCATGCTGGCCATCGCGCCGCGATTGCGGTCCCGATCCATTCCGTTCCGATCCATGCCGTCTTCACGCTGGTCTAAACGCTGCTCCCGCTGCATGAAGTTGTTCGGATTTTGCGCGATTTGCTCACGCACCTGCGGATGCTGCTGCAGGTAGGTCTGCAACTCGGGATGCTGCTTCACGAACTGCTCGTTCGTCAGCAACGACGGATCTTTCCGGACCTGCTCGGCGATTTCGGGATGGCCGTCCAGGAAGCTGTCCATGCTAGCCATCTCGCCACGATTGCGATCTCGATCCATTCCGCCCTGGTTCATGCCGTCTTCGCGGCGGTCAAGACGATCTTCCTGCTGCATGAAACCGTTTGGGTTCTGCTGCAGATCCTGCGCGAGGCCGCTATACCCCTGGAGAAACTGCTTCAAGTCAGGATGGTCGTCGACGAATTTCTTGTTGTTGACCAGCGACGGATCTTTCCGCAACTGCTCTGCGATTTCTGGATGTTTATCCATGAAATGGTCGAGATTGGTTAGCTCCTGTCGCGTCTCCCGCGCGTCCAATCGTTGCTCCTGGTGCATGAACGCGTTTGGATTCTCTTGAATCTCCTCGCGTACGCCCGGATTCTCTCGAAAGTACTGTTGCAAGGCCGGGTGATTTGCTTCGAAGTCTTTGTCTTGCACCAGCGAGGGATTCTTGCGCAACTGCTCGGCGATCTCCGGATGTCCATCCATGAAACGATCAAAGCTGCCTAGTTCGCGTGCGGTTGTGTCCTGATCCTGCGTCGTCGTTTGAGCGCTCGCGGGAACAATTATCCAGAAGCATGCCGCCAAGCTCAGCAGTGCAAGAAAATGCTTCACGTACGGGCTTCTCCTTTGTCGCATAGATTTCAGAACCTCCTGTTCTCGGAATCTGCGTTTGAAGGTGCACTCGCCCTGCCAATGCGTCGCGCAGACGGGAAGCTTGTGCCGCATCAACGGCTTGAGTGGGACTACAGGGTTCCGCCGACTGGAAATTCGACATAGCGGAGGACAAATTCGCTATACGAACTCGACCTTAGGAAAGGAGTTGCCACTGAGTCGCAAGCAAGTGAACCCAAGTTATAGAATAAAAAGCGCATGTCCCCAACTGATTCCCCCGCCGAAGCTATGGCCGAAAATCCCGCTGAGTCTCGTCCGTCGAATTTTCTGCGCGACCGGATTCTCGAAGACCTCAAGACCAACAAGTATCAGGGCCGCGTGCAGACGCGTTTTCCTCCCGAGCCTAACGGCTACCTGCATATCGGCCATGCGAAGGCCATTTGCATCGACTTCGGGCTGGCGGACGAATTCAAGGGCCACACCAATCTGCGCTTCGACGACACCAACCCCGAGAAGGAAGACGTCGAGTATGTCGACTCCATCAAAGCCGACATCGAGTGGCTCGGCTTTCACTGGGACGGCCTGTACTATGCCTCCGACTACTTCGATCAGCTCTACGAATGGGCGATCAAGCTGATCAAGGAAGGCAAGGCGTACGTCGACGACTTGACGGCCGATCAGATCCGCGAGTATCGCGGCACGCTGACGCAGCCGGGCAAGGACAGTCCGTATCGCAACCGATCGGTAGAAGAGAACCTTGACCTGTTTGAGCGCATGAAGGCAGGCGAGTTTCCCGACGGATCGCGCGTGCTGCGCGCCAAGATCGACATGGCGTCGCCGAACCTCAACATGCGTGACCCGGTGATGTACCGCATCCTGCATGCCGAGCATCACCGCACCGGCAACAAGTGGTGCATTTACCCGATGTACGATTACGCGCACGGCCAGTCGGACTCGATCGAGAAGATCACTTACTCGATGTGCTCGCTCGAGTTCGCCGACCATCAGCCGCTCTACAACTGGTTTATCCAGCAGTTGGGAATTTTCCCGTCGCAACAGATCGAGTTCGACCGACTCAGCCTCACCTACACCATCATGAGCAAGCGCAAGCTGCGCCGCCTGGTGGAGGAGAAACACGTTTCCGGGTGGGACGATCCGCGCATGCCCACGCTGGGAGGGATGCGGCGCCGCGGCTATCCGCCAGAAGCGATCCGCAACTTCGTAGGTGCTGTGGGCGTATCGCGCACCAATGGCATCGTCGATCTAGCGATGCTGGAGCACTTCGTACGCGAAGACCTCAACAAGCGCGCGCCGCGCGTAATGGGGGTGCTGCGGCCGTTGAAGGTCGTGATCGACAACTACCCGGAAAACCAGGTCGAGGAGATGGAGGCGGTCAACAATCCGGAAGACGAAAGCGCGGGTAGGCGCAAAGTGCCCTTCTCGAAGGTGTTGTACATCGAAGAGGAAGACTTCCGCGAGGTTCCACCGCCGAAGTATTTCCGCCTGTCTCCGGGAAAAGAGGTCCGCCTGCGCTACGGCTATTTCATTACCGCCAAGAGTGTGGTGAAGAACGAAAAAGGCGAAGTCGTCGAAGTTCACTGCACGTACGATCCAGCGACCCGCGGCGGAAACGCTCCGGATGGCCGCAAGGTTAAAGCCACCATTCACTGGGTGTCAGCGGCGCACACGGTGGGTGCCGAAGTTCGGCTCTACGACACGTTGTTCACGAAGGAGAATCCAGACGACGCGGAAGAGGGAAAGGACTTCATCTCGAACCTGAATCCGAAGTCGCTGGAAGTGATTCCCGATGCAAAGCTCGAACCGTCGCTGGCGAATGCGCCGGCAGGAAACCGCTACCAGTTCGAGCGGCTCGGATACTTCAGCGTTGACTCAGATTCCAAGCCGGGAAAGGTCGTCTTCAACCGCACGGTCGCGCTGAAAGATACGTGGGCCAAGGTCGAGAAGAAACAGGGCGGGAAGTAGGAACCGTCTTTGGAGGAGGGATGCATGCGCTGGCGAAGTCATTCGGTCGTTTGTGCGCTCTTCCTTGGCGTTTCATCCATGATTTCTGCGCAGGATCAGACGTCCCCTTGCGAGGGATGGAAGGCTTGGGTCACGCGTCCGGCCTCTGTCCCGCCAATTCTGCACGTGACCGCCGAGTGCCAACTTCCAACGCCGGGCCACAAGGTTGAACTCGTTCCGGATACGAACCAAGGCAGCGATCCAACCGTCTTCGTCTTAAACGAAGTCGTGCATCCTCCAGAGGGCATGGTGGCCCAGGTGATAACGCCTTACAAACTTCATTACAAGAAAAAGACCCAGAAGACTTACAAGCAAGTGCTAATCCAGCCGTCGGGCACGCACGTTAAGATCGCAGAGCGATCGAAGGGATCGACGGAAGCGCCACCCGCAAAATAGTTATCGCTGTGCATGCCGGCTGTTGCCCTTGGCGGAGCGTGGCCTGCTCGCGTAAACTCCTCAAGATTTTCGGGCCCGGACTCGACTTGGGGGAGTTTTATGGCACGACGAGCCTTTCTCTCGCAACTCGCGCGAGTTGCGGTGTTTCCATTCCTGGCCACAGCGAGCGCTCTGCAGGCGCAGACCTCGCGAAAAGCGCTCAAAATTCTGATGAAAAGCGCGTGGGGTTCCGATGATCCCACCAAGGCCGCGTTTCCTTTCTCGCACGGACTGGCACTCGCCGAGGCCGGTCACGAAGTCCAGATTTATCTGCTCGGAGAAGCGGTCGTTCTGATGAGGAAGGTGGTCGCGGACGCAGTCACGCCGGTCGGATGGCCGAGTGTTGGTGAGTTCCTGAGCAAGCTCTCCGGCAAGCATGTGCAGATCTACGCTTGTGGCGCGTGTTCGCGGGCCCGCGGTGTGACAGAAGCGGATCTCGCGAATTATAGCGCGAAGTTCGGAAGCCCGCCCATCTTCGTCTCACTGATTGAGTGGGCCGATCACATCATTACTGAATGACGTTTGGCAGATAGATGTGGGCTGACAGCTGAAAGCTACCGGTGCGCGTGGGGGCTCTGTGCTGGGTTCTTGCCGCCGGTCGTAGCATTCTTGAGAACCTTGACGTCGAAATCGATGGGCAGCTTCTTCGGGGGGTAGCACGCCGCGTTGTCGCACGCTTGGTACTTCAATTCCCCGTGGATCGCGTACTTTCCCGGTTGCACGGTGTGCAATGGGTGCACCGACATGGTCACGGTGAAGTCGCCGCTGTAAACGTTGAGCTTCTCGTCGGGTGCGAACGGGAAACTCATGTCGGTTCCTTCCGGATACGTCAGCTTTGTGAGCGCGATGTCAGTAGGCGCGTCCATCTTGAGCGTGGTCGGAATGAGGAACTCGGATTTCGGCGTGTTGGAGTTGACATGGAAGCCACGAGCGACTCGGAAATGCAGGCTGACGGATCCCGCCTGGCCGCGCGTAACCGTGATCGGATCGATAGGCGCGACCGAAACCGAGGGTGCCCTACTGCCTGGCGATTGAGCAAGCGCCAGGCTTAGGGGCAGTAGAATCGAAGTGAAGGCTGCAATGTGCCAGAGTTTCATGTCGGCAAATGGTAGATCGGAAACAGGGCCGTCGATACGTTACTTTTGAACTTGTACCGAGTGCTTACTCCCCTAGCGACTTTTTGATGTTATCGACGAACAGACTGCGGCTTTGCAGGCCGAATTCACGGGCGACGATCTTGCCATCGCGGTCGATAAAGAATGTCGTCGGCAGAACATCGACGCCGCCGTAAGCCTGCCCCACGGCCTCTTTACCGAGCAGTACCGGGTAGTTGACGCCCATCTCCTTCACGAAGGTCTGGATGTCCTGCGGGCTGGAATCGTCCATCGCGACACCCACGATCTGCAGGCCTTGCGGACCGTACTCTTTTTGGAGTTCAACGAACCATGGCATTTCGATCTTGCAGGGACCGCACCAGGTCGCCCAGAAGTTCAGCAAGACTCCTTTCCCGCGCAAAGAACTCAGCGTGACGTTCTTGCCGTCAAGTGTCTGCAAGGTGAAGTCGGGCGCCGCCTTGCCGGTGGGATCCAGAGGATCCGAACCGTTACTGCTGCGACGAGCCGCATGGAATCCGACAAAGAGCAGAGCTGCGACGATCGCAGCCACAAAGAACAATGCCGCAGGGTTACGTTTCGGAGATGTCGGCGGAACGTCCGCAGAAGGCGGCACCGGTTCCTGCGGCGGAGCGTTCAACTCTTCTTGCGCTGCCATGGCTGGTTCTTGAGGTTCATTTCCTACGAGGCTCGATTCAGGCTTATCCATTTACCAACTCCATCTTCATTTCCGCGGGCGAGACGCCCTCGGGACAGCCGGCGAGAGGCCGGCGCTACAACCACGGTTCCCACCCCTACTACGCCATGCGAAACTTTCTCCCCGAACAGCCGGCGCGTTGCCGGGCTACAGCGCAAAACGGTTCAGGAACGAGAAATAGCTCGAAATCAGGGTAAAGCGTCCGGCCACGAGCAGGCCGCCGAGCACGATCAGCAGGCCTCCGCTGGCGACTTCGAGAGCGTGCATGTGCGAGCGGAAGCGGCTATAGAACTTCAGAAAGCGCTCAATGCCGAGCGAAGTCAGCAGAAACGGGACTGCCAGGCCCAGCGAGTAGAGCGCAAGAAGCAGGATGCCCTTCAGGACCGAGTTCTGGGCGGCGGCAAAGCCGAGAATCACTGCGAGAATCGGGCCTACGCACGGCGTCCAGCCAAACGCAAAAGCGAAGCCGATGACGAATGCGCCCCACGGCGTGCTGCCGCCTTTCACGCTGTGCAGGCGGGCGTCGGTGTAGAGCCACTTGATCTTGAAAATGCCGGTCAGATGGAGGCCGAAGATGATGATGACGACGCCGGCGATCCGCGCAAGTGTCGACTTGTAGAAGCGGAGCATCTGCCCGACTTCAGTCGAGATCGCTCCCAGGAGAATAAAAACGATGCTGAAGCCGATGATGAACGCGGCGGAGTTCAGCATCACCTTGCGCAGCAGCTGAGAGTCTGTGGTCTTCAACTCTTCCACGCCGGCGCCGGAAATGAGGGAGACGTAGCCGGGCACCAGCGGCAACACGCAGGGCGAGAGAAAGGAAACCAATCCCGCGAGAAAAGCTGCGATGGGGAGGGGGAGACTCGACATTGACTTTATTTTACCTGTCCTTGGCTGGAATTACGCCACGCTTCGATGACGAGCAGTTTCGCCGAAGTGAACTGCGGGGCCTCTGAAACGGATGCGCCGACCAGCCCTGATGTTACAGAAAAAGGTGCCTTCTGAGCGATTTTTGACCGCAACGACACGCACATGTTCCATCGAGTTCGTCTCCAAAACGGTGCCTTTCTTCAAAACCGAAACAGATACGACGCCTTCACAAAAAACTGCCGGCTGTCGTTGATGTAGCTGTCGGCGGTCGTCAGCAGACCGGTCGGCGTCGGAATCAGGCGGCGGTCCAGGTTCTGCAGGTTGCTGTTATAGCCGACGTAAATCGCAGTTCCGGGGCGCACGAAGTACGTCAGCAGGAAGTCGGCGTTGAAGTTCTTGGTCGGCGACAACGAGCTGATCAGCGGATTCGAGAGGACGGCATCGTACTGAACAATCACGCGCGCCGAAAATTCCTTGGTGAACTGCCAGTTCCACTTGCTGCGGAGGATGTGGTTGGTGACGGCGGTCAGGTTCGACTCGCGCTCCCGAATATGTTCGAGAAGATATGCGTTGTCGATCCGCAGGCGGCTGGAAACATGGAAAGTTAGCGTCGTGTTGAGCTGATCTTCGTGTCCGATAACGGGAACGCGACCCGCAGAGGGGTTGTAGTTCACGCCAGCTCCCGATACGAAGAACCATGTGAGGTCGAACTGCTTGTACCAGCTGGTGCTGCCTTCGACACCCCAGAAGGGCTGCGGGTAAGCGGTAACTCGGGTCAGGCCGCTGTAGTCGATGGGGCGGAGGCGCACGTCGTCGTAGGCAAAGGGGTGGAAGTTCACCCAGGTGCCGCGCGTGAAGTCAGCACGTAGGCCGGGGAAGGCGAAGTATTCCTCCGCGGTTCCGCTGTGATCCCAGACATTGAATTGCTGCAGCGTAGGCCCCCAGGAGATCAGGAACTTTCCTTCCGGCCGGAAATAGTAGCTGGCATTCAGCATCTGCTCGCGGATGTCGACGCGATTCACGAATCCGGTTTCGGTGGTGAATCCCGGGCTGAAATCGAGGTATTGCGCCTGCACATTCAGCTTGCGCCCTAACCGTTCAAGATCCAACTTGGAGCCGGGACCAGCCTGGTAGGTGCCGTCCGTATTCAGTGTCGAACTGGCGACAGCCTGCCCCTGCAACCGCCAATTTTGATTGATCTTGATATTGGCATCGACGCCACCGATGCGGTTGAAGCCGCCTCCGAATTCACGGTCGGTAAAGATCGCGCCCACGGTCGATTGGTCGAGAATGTCGCGGCTCACGCGTGCAATCGCAAACGTAGCTCGATCACCACTGTGAGGGTTTGATGGTGGCAGCGCTTCTCCTGGAGCCCGATCATCAGTGGCCAGCACACCAACGGCCCACGGCCCGTCTTTTCCAGTCAGCCGCAGGCCGAATTCGGGGTGACCGATATTTCGCGTGAATACGAGATTGATGGGAGACGTGAAGAAGTTGCTGTTCTCGAGAAAGAAGGGCCGTTTCTCCGGGAAGAAGACCGCGAACCGCTGGTTCACTGTGATCTGTGGCTGATCCGACTCAACTTGGCTGAAATCAGGATTCACAGTGGCATCAAGCACGAAGCTATCGTGCAGGATGAACTTGCCATCGAGTCCGACGTCGGGCTTGAACGAGCGGCCCTCGAAGAATGGATTGTTCAGGTCACGATCGTCGATGTCGCGGTAGCTGCGCACGAGCCCGTAGGGAATCAGTTGCACGTTGCGTCCGGGCGAAACGTCGCGCAGGCCGATCATGGTTGCGGCCTGGTTGAATCGCCCTTGAATGCGGTTTGAGATACGAGGCCAGAACAGGTTCTCGTTCGTGCGCGGGATGCTGCGGTTCAGAATGATGCCCCAGACCTGTGATTCGGTGTTCGGGAAACGCAGGCTCTTGAATGGAATGGAAATGAGCAGGATGTAGCCACGCCCAGTGAGGCGGCCTTCGGAACGCCAAACCGTGTCAAACGAAGAATCGAACCCGTTGTAGTCGCCCGCGGTTCCGGTGCCGATGGAGCCTTCGGTCCATAAAGCATCCCACTGGATGCCGAAGGGATTGGCGGCGAAGGCGTAGGCACGGCGCGCATCGTGGAATGTGTCGATCATGATCTCGGCGGAGTCGTCGGAAAAGATATCCTCGCGGCGCGTCATGCGAGCGCGAATCTTGTCAGGCTCCGAGTCCCAGCAAACAAACGCGGCGTACAGATTGTGCTGGTCGTAGGCGAGATAAACATCTGTGCCTTGCGTGGGGTCAACGCCATCCGCGGGTTCGCGCGCGATGAATCCGGTCACCTTCAACATGCTCTCAGCGACGAGCGGGCTGGCCTGCATCTCGTCAAAATCCGAGAGCAGGGGAGGCGTGTCGATGCGCGGGATTTGAATGGTGGGTGATTCCGCGAAGGCGCCTGCGAGCAAGACGGGCAGCGTCGCAAGGACGCCCATCCCCAACCGGCCGACTGTCTTTCTCATGAATGCAGGGAGCATAGTGTACGGCGACGTGGCCTCGACTATTCCTGCCGCGAATGACTCACACTTTACCCGAGGCTGCCCCGAAGCCGTTAGACGTACGAGTTGCCCTCCGGGAATCGGAACGGCCGCTTCGGATTCTAGTGGGCTCTCCTGGACGACGAAGCCGCAGGCGAGGCCTGCGTGGCCGCTCTGGTTTCCTGACGGCTGGTCGTGTCGGCCTGCGGCACCAGCTCCTGCTGCGGCGCGGCGATCATCTTCTTCAGGAAGCCGGGACGCATAGAAGCGGTGAGAACCGCCCGATCGTCATGCCGTTCGACACTCAGGCTGTCGAAAAATGCTTTGACGTCGGGGTCGGTCCCTTTAGTCGCGACGGAGAGTTCGGCCGCATGAAAGAGACTGAGAAACGTCGCGACTTTGTCGGTCAGCCCCTGTGCTTCCTCAACGCCGCCGGCGAAGGCCTCGGCGCGCACGTGCAAACTGGGCGAGTAGAGCGGGTAGTAGGCCGAAACTACAAGGGGCGTAGACCGCTGGAACAGGATGGACCATCCGCCCAGATCGGGAGTGGATGACGGATCGATGCGCCCGATAAACCATGCCAGCTTCACTACCGGAAGCGTCTTGCTGACGACAGGCAACGCTTTGTAGTACTGGCGCAGCAGCGCGGGTCCGGCGAATGGGGATGCCAGCTTGTGGGCCCGATCGATCATTCCGCGAATCACTGCCGGATCGTCGTGGTTCGAGACAGCCACGCTGTCTACACTGAGAATGGCGACGCGCAACGTGCGGTCTTCAAGAGGGATGTTGTAGATCTCGGACGACCGATATTGGTCGACGCCTGCAGCAATCTTGTGAAGATACGCAGTGAGCCGCTGGGTTTCGATTTTTCCGACGAAGACTTCGGAAAAGTGCGGCTGGGGCGGCGGCCCAGCTTTCGGTGTTTTGGAGGGCTCGGGATAGTGAACGGCGAATGCGGCTTCATCCAGGTCCCGTTCAAACTGGAAGCCTGTCGCCTGGATGAATTGTTCGTATTCGGGATCGTGCGGAACGGCGGGCAGCTCACCGATGGCCTTCAGCGCCCGCAGCCACTTAAGATTGACGTAGAGGAAGCCATCGGCTCCGGGCAGGAGCCGAGCTGCTTCGGGAGGCGCGCGCCGCCGGAGTTGGACAGCCGCCACCAGGGCGGCGGCGACCAAAAGAACAGCCAGGAAGATCGGTAGCCTGCGTTTTAGGCGCACTGGAAGCTACTATCATAGCATCGGCGGTGTGGGATCGCGCGTTGGCCGCCTCGCCTAAGACGCGTTCAAGGAGCGTTTGGCGGGGGCGAAAATCGAGGGTAACGCTTTGCTTGCACGTCATTTGCCGCTTGTGGTACCTTTAAAAATTGTCCCGGTCATCTGAAAGGGATCCGTAGGGAGATTTGCGCCCGAGAGGGTGCATCCCTCAGTCTGCTGGCGTAGCTCAGTTGGTAGAGCATCTGATTTGTAATCAGAGGGTCAGGGGTTCAAATCCCTTCGCCAGCTCCAGGAACGATTATCCGGCAGGGCGGCGGAAGCAGTTTAGCAGCGCGAGTTTTCTCAACGCACTCCATTTAGGAACTTTTCCGAAGTGTAGTGATTTTTCGTGCGCGAGTGTGTGCGCGCCACTCCTGATTTTCTGAGTAGCGCAGCCTGCAAGGCCGTTCCGCGTTTGTGCAACCCCGTAGAGGGCTGTCGGGACAGAGCGCTCCCAAATGGGAGCGGAAGCTTGGGCCGTTTCTGCACAGGTGGGTGAGTGGTTAAAGCCAACAGACTGTAAATCTGTCCCTCCTAGCGAGGTACGAAGGTTCGAATCCTTCCCTGTGCACCAGCTTTTTGCGGCGTGAGTTTTCCCGCCGAAATCCCGAGCGGAGTATGCGAGGGAAGTGTGAATCGTCTGCTGATCGCGTTTGCGGCGTTCGCCGTTCTCGGATTGTTGACGTACATGACAATTTCTGACGAGCGGGTTCGCATGGTGACGTTTGCGATCCTCGGGCTGTTTGCCGTGAAGACGTGGCTGCACCGGCATGACGAGCGACCGGATCGATCGGACGATCGCGCCGAGTAAGGCGTTCGGTTTTACTGATAGCTGTGGGCCTGATGCTGACAGCGGGAGTTTTTGAGCCGATGTAGCTCAGTTGGTAGAGCACTCCCTTGGTAAGGGAGAGGTCACCAGTTCAATCCTGGTCATCGGCTCCAGGGATTACAAAAAGCGCGAGTGGCTGTCTTGAGCGGGAGTAACTCAGTGGTAGAGTCACAGCCTTCCAAGCTGTTGGTCGCGGGTTCGATTCCCGTCTCCCGCTCCATTTTGTGACGCAGGTGTAGGAACGTGGGCTTCGAGCAGGCGACGATCAAAATTGAGAAGGAAGCTCCGTTCGGAGAACTGAGGGCGTCAGTCGAGCGTGCGCTAGGTCCAAGTAACGTAGCGAAGTTCTTGAAGCGGCTCGACAGCCGAGGGATTCGGATTCGCGATTTCGATTCACTTTTGGGCAAGCAGGTGCTCGAGGCCGTGGACGCAGAGCTGAAGAAAGCCGGCAAGACAGCCAAAAGCCTGTACGGCGAGTTGACGGTTTCGGATCAGGCGCAGATGCGCGAGTTGTATTTGTCGAAGTTGGAAACGATCGACACCGAACTGCGACATAAGTTTAAGAAGTTATTTCAGTACTACTGACATTCGCGGGCGAGCGCGCCCGCGCCACACGGAGCTAGGAGCTAAGAGCTGAGTTATGGCAAAAGAGAAATTTGAACGTAACAAGCCGCACTGCAACGTAGGGACGATTGGTCACATTGACCATGGCAAGACGACCTTGACGGCGGCAATCACGAAGGTGTTGCAGAAGCACAACCCGAAGATCGTGTTCCGGTCGTTCGATTCGATCGACAACGCGCCGGAAGAGAAGGCGCGCGGGATCACGATTGCCACGGCGCACGTGGAGTACGAGACCGCGAACCGGCACTATGCGCACGTCGACTGCCCCGGCCACGCCGACTACATCAAGAACATGATCACGGGCGCGGCGCAGATGGATGGCGCGATCCTGGTGGTGGCGGCGACCGACGGTCCGATGC